>Ga0307512_10000017_pt1 | contig 160889 bp, 153 predicted proteins | sample 14_EM_MG_FD_200267 | JGI IMG/M metagenome (GOLD analysis project Ga0307512, IMG submission 200267) | Populus trichocarpa ectomycorrhiza microbial communities from riparian zone in the Pacific Northwest, United States - 14_EM | ecosystem: Host-associated > Plants > Roots > Unclassified... | reverse complement strand
CCTCGGTGTCCGCTCTCCTCTCCTCTTTCTGGCCCCGTTCTGTAGCAGCCACTGCTCTTGCGACCATGTCCGTGATGCCCTCGCCCCACAGTAGGTCATCCTGGTGATACGCGTCCCGCTTTTTCTCTTTTTCCTCCAACCACGATTTCATCCCTCGCCACTGCGCCTCCTGCAGTGCAGTGTGCGTCTCCAGCATGTTTGCCATTTTTGCGATGGTTCGGTGTAGCGGTGCTAGTTCGCGGGCTTGCTGCTGAGCCGCGCGCTCCATGCGGCTCCTCCAGTCTCCGAGGGCCCAGGCGGTCGCCAGGACCTCACTCCTTCTCCGCTTTCCGTTCTTGTTTCTCTCCATCGGCTCAAGTGCGGCTTCGCCTGCAGTCCCCGCGGCGATGGATGTCACCGCCGTCGCCACCTCCATCGCCATGTCCATAGGCACGTTGCTCCTCCCGTCCGCCGCTTCTCTCGTGTCCAGGCCTCTCCTCTCGCTCACTCTGACTTCGGTCATCACTTCTGTGAGTCACACACCTCGTCCAGGGTAGTCCCCGTCGTTGCTTGCTCGTTGGTTGACGCGTCGGGTCGATCGCGTTCTCTGCCAAGACTTCGCGTGAACCCACTCAACTGTGTGGATTCCTGTGCGCGCCCTCCTCCTGCGGTCTCGCTGGAACTGGGACGCTTGCTCCGGGGTCAATTCGACGTCCAGAATCGATTGCCGCCGACCGTTTTCTAATTGCTATCGTTGTTGTCGACTTATCGCGCTGTTTTTGTTTCGCCAAGACTTTTGATATACCGTGTATCCCTTTTGTCTTAGTGCTTCTGGTACTATGATCACTGTAACCAACTCTATTACCATGGCCATCATCACCATGGTCATCATCACCATCACCATCATCGCAGTCAGTATCATCACCATCAGACTCAGGAACAATGTGCACACATACCCACACAATTGAAAAGCAGTGGACAGCAGATTATGCTGGAAAATCTGAGTAAGAGATCTGCTTTCCTCAAGAGCCAATTGGCTACCATTCCCACAGAATCTGACATTCCAATTGTCAACACGATGACTGTGAGGCATTGTCAGATGTGGTCGAGGTGAAGGTGGTATTAATATGATTCAGACTCCAATATCGACTGATGTCATGATGTTGGCCACCATTTTCAGCCTGCAACCCACTCTCTACCATCTGACAGCCACCAACTATTACCTGTCACCTGCTTTACACCACCCTGTTGCTGGTGAAATCATCTCAGCAAGGCTCTGGATCGTGCATGCAGAAGCTGATTCCAGGGCAGTAGAGTTTTCCATCTTAAGATTTTCGCTGATGGAAAACTCTGAGGTTGTGGAATCTTTTGCCTAATGGAAGGCACTTGGTCAGTGGAAGCGTTGGCTAGTTGAAGGATCAAAGACAGTGGAAGCATTGATGCTGATGTTGACATTGCAAATCTACTAGTCTCAGTACTTCTGGTATGATGATCACAATTACCAATACCATTGCCATCACCATCACAAATGCCATTGTCATTGGAATCATCTCGATTCGCCACAGATGTAATGTGTACACATATGCCCACAATGGATTGGAAGTGGAGTGGTGAAAACGTAGAGCTAGAAGGCAGAGAGCCTAGTATCAACACTCCACTACACCTCTCATGGCATTCTAAAAGACATTGGTGAGATAGAATTGTTCAGACTTTGAGGAGTGTAGGAGGAGAGTGAGAAGATATGATAGTACCCGGCTGGGAGGATCCAGGCAATTGAGTGAATCCACCAAATCTCAGCAATAGTAAGTGAGCTCAAAAGTTGTGAGAAATAGTATGTGCAATTCATTGGATGATGAGACAATGAGATGAGCTGGTGTCTATCAACACTGAGGTCTCGCAACTATGTACTTGCCATTGCCTAGGTGATCTATGTTCTGACTGTATCTGTTTACCCACCAGTTGCCCAATCCATCATCCACATGCTTGAATTTCTGTACTCCTGGTGTGGATTAGTTGTATGCCAAGCTGAGATGTGGCGGTGGTGATAAATGGGCTTTCACGACGCAACTCCTCCTTGGCCCATTCATCAGCAAAATGTATTTTAGTCACTGCAAGCTTCCAGGAGTGTCTGAGAGGATGTGTGGTGTAAACTTATATGGGTCAATTTCACGAGAGTATCAGACCCTACGAGGGAATTCCATCCAGCCGGCAGAGTAACTTGGGAGCGCAGACAACAATCCTGGGAACACCTGGGAGCACCAGCAACACATCTGGCAGTGCCGGCAACATGGCTGGGAGCACCTTGAATCACAGTAGAGTAGTCTGGGAAATACAATAACTTCTTTGGGAATGCTGCTGGTGCGGCTGGAAATCATAGCTACTACTTATCATTCAATGATTTTCAAAACTCATGTATTCAGTATATACTGTCATGTATGTTGCTATGTATCTATATAGCTACCCATCTACACATGGTATATCAGGAATGGCTGCAGATGGTGCTTGTGAGCAAATTGAGGTGCACCTGAACATGACGATCAGGTGAGCTCAGAGATACACTCCCAGGCCGTGGTCGTGTGAGGTTGGAGCTGCAATTGGAGATCCAGATTGAGTAAACTCTGAGATGCACTGAGAGGGCATAATCAAGCGAGTTTGGAGATGCACTTGGAGTCCAAGGTCCAGTGAACTCAGAGATGAACTTTGAGACCGTGATTGAGTGAGTTTGGAGATGCAATTGGAGACCCAGATTGAGTGAACTCAGAGATGCACTTGGAGGCAATGATCAAGAGAGTTTGGAGATGCACTTTAAGGCGGTGACCGAGTGAGTTTGGATATGTACTTGGAGATGGTTATCGAGCGTATTCAGAGATACATTGGCAGCCCATCATCGAGTGAGTCTGGAGATGCACTTGGAGACCAGGATTGGGTAAACTTTTACGCAAAAGTCGTGTGAACTTGGAGATACACTTCGGAGGCTGTGATCGAGCGAGACTTGATGAGTACTTGGAGGTGGTCGATGGACGGAGCGCTGGGTGCTGAGACTTCATTTACCAGCTAGTTGTCTCGCAAGCTGGGGAATGGGTCAACGTGTCTTTCCCTATCAATCTATTATGGAGAACTGCCGGGTGGTGGTGGATTTGTAGGGAGGTACATCAGAAGTTGAAGCTGCACTCAGGAGTCAAGTCAAAATCGGAAGAATGCAGTGACGACAGTCAATCTGAGGAGCATGCGGTACTTGGTGTATGCTGTACTGGGTGTATGCTGCACTGGGTGTATGCTGCACTCGGTGTATGCTGCACACAGTGTTCACTCCAGGTGATAGCATGGAGAGGTAGAGAGGGATTAATCAATGTTGGTTTCTTGCGATGATGGTAGAGTTCTGGACGAGCAAGAAAAAGATGGGGGATGAAGATGAGAATGATAGGGAGGATAAGAATGGCGATGAGAAGTCCTCAGTACAATATGCCTGATTGTGTGTGGAACCTTCCGGAACCCTCCGGATCCGCACCCTTACCTGCCGTTTTGCCGCGGGTCAGCTGAGTCACACTTGAAATTCTCTTACGTCACAGTTTCTCATGATGATAGCCCCCATCACCTCTGATCCCTCTATTTCTTGTACTCAACTCTACCATCTCCTCAGAATACCAAGTTAAGTCATCCCTCTCTAGAGTCTTCATGCCATAAGAATGAGGTAACACCAAGTACAGATACACCAAGTACAGCATCATCGAAATATCGACAGTCTCACGCTCCAACCCAGTTCCTCATGTCCAGGCTGATGTTGTTGTACTCAACTCTCTACATTCCCACAATGAGTAGTTAGTCAATGAACATCGTGTCAGCACCCGTCACATGTCTTGTCAAATTGAACACCTAAAATTACTCCTCTGATCTCACATGATTATACCCTGCATGTGCATCTCCAAAGTAGCTCGATCACTGCCTGGGAGTGCATCTCTGAGTTCACTCGATGGCGGCCTTCAAGTGCAAGTCCTAACTCACTTGATCATGGCCTCCCAGTGAATCTCTGAGTTCACTCACTCTTGGTGTCCAATGGCATCTTCTAACGCAATCGATCACGGCCTGCAAGTGCAACTCTGAGATCACTTGATCCCAGCCTCCGAGTACATCTTTGGAATTGCTCCATCACAGCCTCCAAGTGCATCTCGGAGGTCACTCAATGTCGGTCTCCAAATGCATCACCAAAACTCGCTCGACCATGCGTTTTGGTGCATCTCTGAGTTCACTAGACCTACATCTCCCTGTGCATCTCCATACTCGCTCATTCATGGCCTCCCATTGTGTCTTTGGGTTCACTCAATCTCGATCTGCAATTGCATCTCCAAAGTTGCTCGATCCAGGCCTACAAGTCTATCTCTGAGTTCGCATGATGTCTGTCGACAATTGCATCTGACAGCTCTCTCGATCACAGCCTCGGTGTGCATCTGTGAGTTTACTCAACCTCCGCCTCCAAGTGCATATCCAAAGTCACCTGATCATGGCCTCGCAGTGCATCTATGAGTGCACTGAATCTCAATCTCCAATTGTATCTATGAACTTGCTCGATCATGGCCCGCAAGTGCATATCTGCGTTCACTCAATGTCCGTCTCCAATTGCATCTCCAAACTCGCTCGATCGCGGCCTAGGAGTGAATCTCAGAGTTCCCTTGATTTTGGCCCTGAAGTTCAGATTGAAACTTGGTTGATAAGGGCCTCAAATACATCGTTAAGGAGCGATGGCGGGTGTATTGAGATACAGGGCAAACAGAGGTAGAATGAGTGACACGGTGTATATATTAGGGAAACCCCAGGGTAGATAGACATCATATCAGTTTCATCTCATCATGTCACAAAACGTAAATCCACGCTCTATCTTTCGCAACGTATCGTCTCATTTGCTCTTCCTGTAATTTCATGGATCCATGCAATTGCCTGAATTGTCACGGCTGGGTAGTATTATACCTTGTCAACTTCTCCTTACACTGCTCAAGCTGGAACCGCTCTCCCTCATGAATACCTTTTGGCTGTTGCGAGAGGTGCGGTGAACTGTTGAAGATGGGCTTTCGGCTCTCCAGCTCCGTGGTGTCACCACAATCGCCTCCAAGTGGTGCATCTCACGGTTGTCTCAATAGGCGTCTCCAGGTGCTCCTCCGATTATTCCCGACTATCATCTGTGGCCAGATTGACTATGTGTATAAATATAGAGAGACTTGAATAATGTATGCCATATTATGAGGTAGTGAATCTTGTGACTCGAACAAAAACGAATATGATAGATGAAATGCCTAGTGCTTATGGAACCCTAAGAACTACTGCGTTGAGCAAACAGCATCAAGTCACCCGCAGAGCTGCTCTTGAAGTCTCCCTCAGACTGGCATGGAGGTCTCAACCGCTCCAATATTTGATTGTCCCAATCGTCAACTCTCGTTTCATTTTGAATGCACAACCATAACTGGATGTGGTTTTAGGAGCACCGCAGAATGCCATTGCAGAGTCTGAGAGCACTTTGCAATGCTCCAGGGGGGCGTGGGAGCATATGGAAGTACATGGAAGCACTGGTGAGGGCTACCAGAGTGTCGCGGAGGTTTGTGTGCAGCTTCCGGACTGATTTTCATTTTGCTGATACAGTTTGTCTTCCCTCCATTCTCATGATTGTGATTTGACCCCTGAATGAATCTTCAGCTTCCGATGAACCTCCCGACACAATCGACCACCAGCAAACCAGCTCCCCATGACTGCTCATAGGTAGTGTACGCAATGGGTCCAGGTAACCCGCCAGTGGTCTGGGTTTGGACCGGAAAATCAGTTTGTTTTGGTTGCGGATCCATCCAACAACCGGACCTGGGCGTGTCTCGGCGGGTTGTGACCTCGACCAGAAATAGAGCTGTGGGTTTTTGGCCGGGTTGGATCCCGACTACAGTTCCAACGTCCTGACTCCTACTGCTTCTGCTCGCAATAAGTATTTGAGTTGTAGTCGTATTGGAACATGATCAATATGTAGATTGTGCAATATTAGGCGCTCCTGCACGTCCCGCTTTCAGATTTGCGATCTGACTGATATTCGTTGAGTGGCTGTGAAATGAGGGATAATTTCAAGCAAAATTCGAATGTTTTGAATAGTGATTAAACGAATATTGGTCACATCGCATTTCTGAAAGCAGGAGGTGAAAGAGCTGCTCGAAGTGTACAATCTACATATTGAGCCTGTCATGATATGATCAGAGCTCAAATACTTGATTGGAGCGAAAAATCTTGGCTTGCAAAGGCCGTGATTGGAGGTGGAACCCGGCCTAAATGCAACCGTCCGGTGTTCTCATGTTGTAAAACTGTTGCAATAGTTCAGTTCCAGTTCCAACCCTAACCTGGAACCTTTGTAGTGGGTTGGAACTGTTGCTACCACTACTTATGGGTGAAGTCACTTTGTCACACTCCCACAGTTGCGAGTTAACTAACGGATGAGGAAAGTCTCAATACCCTGCGAGCTGTCCATCAACTGACTGCAAGTGCTCATCCAAAGTCGCTCGATCATGGCCTCGAAGTTTGCACGATCATGCCATTCAAGTGCATATTCAACCTTGCTCGGTGTCTCACTTCAAGTGCATCTTCAAAGTTGTTTGATTACAGCCTCTAAGTGAGTCTCCAAACTGGCTTCATTGTAGCCGTCAAGTGGATCTCCAAACTCGCTCAATTGTGGCCTCCAAGTTCGCACGATCATGGCCATCAAGTGCATATCTCCAAAGTCGTTCGATCACAGCCTCCAAGTGCATCTCCAGAATTGCTTGATCACAGCTTCCTAATGCGCACGACCGTGGCCTACAAGTGCATCTCCAAACTCACCTGATCAAGGTCTCGGAGTGGTTCTCTGAGTTCACTCCATCGTCATTTTCAGGCCCACCACCAATTGCTCTCACGCACCTCCTGCAGGCAGTCCAGATATTCCATGTAGCTGGGTAACAATATGGATACATAGATGCATTGATGGGAATACAAACTGAATACATGAGATTTAAAAATCATTGAACGATAAGTTGTCGCTATGATCTCCAGCCGCACCAGCACCATTCCCTAAGAAGTAGTTATTCCCAGACTGCTCACCTGTGATTCAAGGGGCTACCATGTTTGTCGTCCGTGCTCCCGGACTTGTTGCCAGCTCTCCCAGGCTTCAGGTTGGGGCTCCTAGGTAGTGTTCGCAACGGTTCCGGGTTACCCGGCTTCGGTCCGTGTTGGAACCGACCTGAAGACCCTGGTCCGGGTCTGGAACCGTCAAGTGACCCGACCCGCTCTGTCTTGGCGGGTTCGTTACCTGGACCGGACATAAACCCACGGTGTTTTGAGCGGGTTGAACCCTGACCGCGGTTCCATATTACGGTTCCGGCAACTTTCGCTCCAATTGAGTATTTGAGTTCTGATCGTATTACAATATGATCAGTACACTGATTGTGCAGTTTTAGCCGCTCTTTCACCTCCCACTGGCAGATTTGCGATTGGACCAATATTCATCGAATCACTGTGAAATAACGTCATTGTCCTGGCCAAATTCGCGGGATTTCGATAGCGACTCGAAGAATATTGGTCCGACCGCAAATCCGAGATCGGGAGGGGAACGAAGGGCTAAAACACCACAATTTACCTACTGATTGTGTCACGATATGATCGGAACTAAAATACTTATTTGGAGCGAAAATTGTGGACTTGTAATGCCGGGTTTCTGGTAGTAAAACCGGCTCAATGGCAACCGTCCGGGGGTTGGTGTGGTAAGTCCCATTGCAACAGTTCGGTTCGAGGTTGGAACCGGACCCGGAACCGACCTGGCAATTTTGAACCGTTGCTAACACTACTCCTTGGTGCTTCCAGGTGGAACCAAATCTCTCTCCGGCGCTCCGAGAAGTTCCCACTCTCATCAAATATCTTCTATGCTGCTCCTGGACCAGTGATCGGAGATTCTCGATACTCTGAATGCCGCCTGGAATGCCCTCACAGGGTCTGATACTCTCCTGAAATTGACGTATCTAAGTTTACACTCCACATCCTCTCAGAGACACCTGGAGGCTTCCAGTGACTAAAATACATTTTGGTGATGTATCTTGAGTAAATGCTGTACTTGGTGTACACTGTACTCAGTGTATGCTGTACGTGGTGTATGCTGCATTTGGTGTATGCTGTACTTGGTGTCAACTCATGATTATGACATGTAGAGATAGAGAGGGATGACTTAAGTTTGTATTCTGCGACGATGGGAGAGTTATGGATGAGAACGAGAGAGGTGGGGTATGAAGATGGGAACGATGTGGCAAATACGAGCGGACATGAGGAATCAGGTATACGACTTGACTGATTGAGTTGGGAAGACTTTGTATCGCGTGAATCACATAGCGGATCGTGACTCGTACCTGCCGTATTGGGGATTGTTAATTGAGTCCCACACAACATTCTCTAAGATTCCGTTTTTGTTGATGATTTGCCCGAGATCTTCTCATATCTCTCCTTCTCATCCCCAACACTACTGTCACCTGAGAACAGGAAGTTAAGTCATCCCGATCTTGCTCTCTATGCCATGATCAAGCATTGACACCGAGTACAGTATACACCAACTACCATATACAGCGAGTACTGCATTCTCTGTGCACTGCATAGACAGCGGACTGCATCATCCCAAGATCGACTGTTTTCCTATCGCAGCCAGTCTCTCAGCTGTCAGTGGACCATGTTGTAAAGACTTCTCTACATTCCCACGATTACAAGTCAATGAATGACTAAAGTCTTAGCTTCTATCGCACATGCCTCCCGATCTTCCATTTCCATATTCACTGTCTCCAGATTGACTGCCTCCATATTGAGTACCCCCAGATTGACCGCCTTCAGATTAATCGCTACCAGTTCAACCCCCTCCAAGTACTCCGTCGATCTTGTTCAATTATCGCCAGCACATGTATATCCCAACCTGTGCAATCAACGGTTTCAAGTGCATTTCTGAGTTCACTTGATTGCAGTGTCCAAGTGCATCTCGAAACATGCTCGATCACGGCCTCCAATTACTTCTTCACAAATTTACTATGGGTTTTCAGAGAGTGAGGGGTAACAGAGGTGGACAGAGTGACGTGGAGTCTATATTTGGCAGATGGTGGAGTACATCGACATTACCTCATTTCCATCTCATCTTATCCCATAATGAAAATATACACTCCATCTGTCCCAACTTGTAGTCTCACTCAATCTGCGCAATTGCGTGCAGCATCAACGCCAGCTAGTATCACATCTTCTCACCCGATTCCTATACTCCTCAACCCAGAACCTTGCTCTCACATGAATTCCATGTGGATGGTCAATCGGCCTGTTCAAGTGCTCCTCCGATTATGCTCCAGTACCAGCTGGGGCCAGATTGACCATATGTTGATATATAGAGAGACGTAAATATCTCATGCCATATTATGATGTAGTGAATCTTGTGACTGTAACAAAGATGAATATGATAAGATGAAATTTCTTTGTGGTTATGTAAGAACCACTGCTGTGAGAATGTGGCACCTAGTCTTCCATAGAAGCTGCGCAGCGCTCTCAGCTGATCTCAAAGTATTATGCGGAGCTGCACAGCGGTCTTAGCTCGTCTCGAAATCTGCCACCGACCTGCACAGAGCTTTCAAGTGCTCCAAAATTTGACTATTCTATAAGTCATATCTTGTAGCATCCTGAATGCACCTGCATTACTGCAGGTGCTTTCAGGAGCACCGGAGACTGCTCTTGCAGAGTCTGCAAGCATTGTGGGTAGCTTCTGCAGGGTCTGGGAGCTTCAAGAATCACTTCGAAGCACTGGTGAGGTAACCTGGAGTGTTTGGGCGGATTGCCTGTTTCATCCGGACCGTTTTACATTTTCCTCATGTAGTGGTGGATGAAATATCTGAAGCGCTGGAAGTGGAAGTAATTGCGGTGGTAATCGCTTTTGTGTAAGTTGCAGCGGCGGTGGTTGGGTCAAGGCTTGTAGTGGCTGTGGCGGAGTTGAGTTCCGCAGTGGTAGTGGTAGTTGTTCGGGACGCATTGACATCCATTGCATCACTGACTGCTGCTGTAATGTGGTCGATTGACATAAGCAGAGTGTCATACACAGTGGTTGAGTGTATCCTGGTTGTTGTTCCTGTTCATGGTGGGTAATTATGTATTCACTTCTGCAATAGTTGTCATCTCTGTTGTCTCGAGGTCACTCGAGAATAAGTTGACAATGGCAGCAATGTTTCGTGTAACCTGGGTGTAACTCAGCTACTAGGATCATTTTTTCCGTCTCCATCTCACAAATACAAGAGATTGAGTGGATTCCTTATTCTCCCGGCAGCTTGCAACTCCACTCAATAGTGTGTATCCGGTCTCCTCAACTCTTGTCGTTATGTGGCTTGAAATTCATCTCCTCCCTCCACCTGTGCTTCCGACGTCCCTTGTCATACCCATCATTGCCTGAATTGGGGGTCTACCAGCATATGATGTGTGGTGTCACAATTATGCAATAGCTCCTCACACCCTGGTATAGCCTGGGCCTGTCCCCAGATTTCTTCTCCCAGTCTTTCCTCTTAACTAAATACACCCATAATTCTTCAAAATATCTCCACAAGGTACTGCCAGTAGTACAAAGTTTTTAAAGTACCCGAATTGATCCTCTTGGTCATTGCAACAAGTCCTAATCTCGGTACATCTGCAAATACCTCAATGGGGAATCTACATCATCCTGTGTCGATTACGATCTATCCATCACATCCGGCTCTGCTTCATCTATTTCTTCTAGTTGCTACCACCCGTTGCTGGGGGCAATTCCTGTCACTTGGCATGGTACATGCCCCCTTGCATCCATATGGTCACCAAGGGACCACTGCGTCTGGGGGCCCGGTCACCAATTTGGATATCTTGACCTCAGTCATTGGCTATGTGGTCCAAGTAACATTTGGTGGCATCTGTCGACATCTCCATGTTTTTGATTGCCGCATCAATATCTTCTTGCTGTGATTCCAGCTGCCTTACTCTAGCTGCAAGCTGTGACACTGTGTCGTTGATTCCTTGGGTCCAGTTGAAGGTATTCCACAGTTAGTTCTAGAGTTCAATTGAATGTACTACATCTTGCCCAAACATATGTCGGAAGAGTGAATATCAAGTCGTTTGTTGACAGGTGATCTAGTGAGCCTACAGCACTGTAGGTGGGCAGTCATTCCACATCTCGTTCGGTTTGTCTGAGCAGGCTCTGAGTTTTGATAGGGCATCTGTAATGGGTCTGTGTGCATGTTCAAATACTCCATACGCAGTGGCATGGTATGTGGTTACAGTGATCTGCCAGATATTGTAGAGTTTGAGGAGGATATCAGTCCTTTTCTTGTTCTCTGCTTCTCCATCCACAACCACAGGTTCTAGGGTTCTGAACTGACAAGTTTCCACTTGTGTGAAGAATGTCTGCTACTTTTGCCACTGTTCACTCTATTGGTGGTCGTGCGTCAGTGCACCTGTTGGGATTTTCCCAGGGTGTCAATTGTACGTGATACCTGTCCACAGTTTTGGGCAGGTAGGAAATACTCATCCTCACCTGGGGTCATGGATGACTGATGGATAGGCATTGACGGGGTTCATCATGATATAGATGCGATATCTTCTCCCACTGCTCCATCATTTTCACCTTGCCTTTGTCAATAACACACATTTCTGTCCACTTGGACTGCTCAACTGCCATGAGTGGAATTCCTTCGGATCCATGGTGCCAGCACAGTTCGTGTGCTGCGTACATTGCTAGCCATTCATACTGTGTGTTCACCACCACATTTGATTGCAGGTTCATTGGTTTACTCCCCCTGCTGTAGAAATTCATCCGCAATGAGGTATTGTGTGACTTTATGCCAAATGTGCTGCATTTTGTTTCAAGTTTCACCTTCCGGCTGCTTCAGGTTCCCCAGAAATACGATATCTCCCTCAATCTCCATCTGTATTCCTCTTCCAGACTGTACCAAACAAATCATTACGATGCTTTGACCCACCTCTGCCTGTCAGGTATTCGTTCCACTCATATTCCTCGTAACGTAACGTTGATAGTGTCCTGTAGATCATGCATCTCTGAAGGCTCAGGCTTCACTCATAAATGCGGCTACTGTGAGAGGTCATCAGGCCGGTCAGTGAGTCACCCTGCAGCAGGTTGCACCTCGCAATGAAACTGTCATATCCACTCCATCCCATGTGTGACCAGTGTATCTGGCAGGTCATAGGCAGGCTTATTTAGTTGATGCAGTGATGAGTGATGGTAAGTATCAACACGGCATGCCCCACCATAGTTGCAGTTGTTGAAATTCTTCCGTGCCTTCATCCACCCAATGGCAATCACGTTTCCTCACATTATCACTTTGCTTGGCTTGCATCCACAGGCCTTATTCATAAAGACACAGGTGTCAGTCTTTATTTTCCTGTTGAAGCTGGGAAATCAGCTCCCACACTTCGAAGTCAGCATCAACTCCCCAGACAATTTGCACAATGCCTTCACTGCTTTGCAATATTTCGATTTCAGAAGTATTGTTGAGTACCTCCTGCAGGAGTGCCATTGCGATCATCTTCTCAGACCTCTATGGACACTTGACATCCTTCCGCAGGATTCATACCAGTGGACTTCCAAGAATTAAGTACTTAGTACCCAATATTCAGTAGTATGTGCAATGCCCTAATAATTGTCTTCATTAAGTATGGTTCTTGCACCAAGGCCCATTCCACTCCTTGTTGAGATTTCACACTCCTGGCCCCCTACCTGCTCCCCCACAGACAAACCAGACAATTTTTACCCCATTCCAGCACCAGGCACATTTCTCTCTGGAAATTGTGGCTCTAGCACCCGTCACATTGGCAAGTATGTGATCGAGGTTCTGGAGGCGTTTGCAAATTCAACCTTGAACCCCAGGCAGCCCTCCCTCCTCCACTTCTCTCAATCCACATTTTGGGCCATTCACTGGGACATTGTCAACAAATATTTCCCTGATGCATTGCAGCTGATTGTGTAGTATTTTCCCAGATACTCTGACAAATTCTGATACAGAAATTGTACCTCCTTATACCTGGCTGGTAGGTCCATTCCTGCCTTGCGCATTGTGGAAGGGTATATAGTTGCGGCAGTGCTTGTGCAACACTCTTCGGTCGTACCGAGCGTGGATGTCACTTAGCAGACAATAGGGCAGTCTGGCAAAGGCTTAGGAAGACTCATCAATGTCAGGCAGCACTGCGGCATCTTTCAGTGTTTGCCGATTCATGCTCATGGCAGTGATAGTCAAGTATTACTTCCCATCCATCTCTGGATCTCAAAAGTGACCATTCTTTCAGGGGTCCTAAGCAGACTCGAATTGGCTCTGTAGCACCCTGACATCAATCCTGACATTTTTAAGTGCAATCAGTGTCTTTGGCATCCTGAACAGAAGATCATGCCAGACCTTGCGAAGGTGCTCCAGCTTGATAAGGTGGTTTGTCTCAACTTGATCACTGATTGTTCCCAGTGCCTACCATGTCCGTGAGAGAGCATACACCTATTCGATCACATGCCCAACAGTTCCTCATTTCTCCTTGCCCTGCCCCTGCTCCCTATCTGGAGCTCTTGTAATCTATCAGGTATCAACTATCCCTCACTGACTGGGTTGGAGAGTATGGGAAAAAACAGCTCGTCCAAGGCAACTGGTATTTGTACAGGCAGAGCAATGTCTCTTACACTGGTGTTAAGTCCAGCATGTGGTGTACTTCCATCTCGTGCTACCAATGGTTCCGGAACATCACCTAGGGTCCGGATCTGGGTCTGAAATAAACCTTTGACACATTGGAGATGCAGGTTTTCAACAAACCAGAACTTTCACCTGGGGTACAGTTTGATCATAATCTCCCAAAAAGACTGATTTGGGCTGGTTGTCAGCGGGTCACCTAGCGGGTGCTTCCATAGATTCATATATGGCTCTTGATTTTGCAGTTTGTTATTAGAATCTTATCGAAATCGTGTTTTCAACATCCAACAATACATTTTTGCATGGTTTGCAGTTTGCAATATTGATTGATTTCGAAACCATGTTTTACCATTGATATATTGTATTTTTGCGTATTAGGGCTGTCAATAATTCAGTTATGAGCGCAAAGATCTGCACAATGCCTTGATTACCAATTATGCCAGAACTGAAAGTGTGAACACTCCGTTGACGCTCATTTTCGGGATGCAGCAGGGAGGATTTCATTGTTGTTTTTGCCCTTGAAGGGTGCCAATATCATATACCTGGATGTCTGCAACCAATCAGAATGAATATCAATCAAGATGCGAAGGTTGAAATGGTTAACGCTCTGTTGACGCCCATTCTCAGAATGGGGCAGTGACTGTTGCTGTCGCTTTTACCTATAAAAGCTGCCATTATGTCGATTATACATAACAGCAACACAATCCCAGGTCAACTATAGTACTACAAAATCAAACATCGGTTGATGCTCTGTTGATGCTCATTTTAATGTATTGTCCATTCAGCATCTGCTGCCATTGATAATAGTTTTCATGATGATTTGAACTTATTCGTTGTCTTTCTGACAGATTGAGACTTGGCCCTGTGGCAAAGCCAAGAGCAGCAACATTTTTGCACTGTTCGCTCTTGCACCACTACACTGTATATATCTTGCCAAATGATTCAATACGCCTGCTAGACATCTGTTAATCAACCGATACTCACAAGCTACTCCGTACCATTGGCGCAAAATATATCTCTCACTGAAACTCTAAACAAATATTGATAATGATGCTGGTGGAACCGTGATGCACTCAGTCCTACTGTTGTTGTACTTCCTCAATCCTCCTCGTTTCGATTGCATTGCCCCTCACCAACACATTTTCAGCAGTTCTCTGTGACTTCCATGTGGGCTGAATCAATCCCGGAACTTTTGGCGCGGCGCTGACATCTCGCTTCTGTGGGCACTCCGGTTCCTGAATGGCGTTGTCTTGCCTTATGTCACATTCAACATCTGCCGCTCAATTGGTTTCTTTGTCACTGGTATAATACTGGTCCCCATTCCAGTGATGCCATTTTTCGGAGTTCGAAATGTTTAAAGCTGCACTGTCCTCATCACTTTCAACCCGATGACAGTCTATTCTTAGGATTCACCAGAGATTCAATATTTCAGTTCGTCCTCCATGGAGATACATTGCAGACAACACTGATGGCAAAGAAGATCTGTCTGACAATTTAAATGCAGCCGCACCATCATGTTGAAAGCGATAGGAGGATGCGTTGACATTCTCACCTGTATCCGAAATTCATCCCCTGGTTTTTCTCTGCTTGATTTGAGCGCGAAATTCCCCCTGGGTAGCACCTAGGTTTTGCCTGCCCTGCCAAATGTCTAATATGTCGTGAACCTTGGCCATTCTGAGCAATGTGCGTTCCTCCACATGTCTCTTCATTTCCGACTCATTTTCTCTATTCCCCGTCTCGAATGATTGGTCAGCACATGTCAAATTCCAGGTATTGGCTCCAGCCAACTGCCTCACAATGACTGTTGTGCGACGGGTCACAGCTGTGGTTTTTGACATCCTCCCGCCGATATCATCTCTGCCACAGGAACAACTGGCGTTCAGTGCTACACCCTATGGTATGATTGGGAATATGTCGCGGACCACATTGGAGTCATTGGTGTACCTTGAGTGCGTTTCCTCCTGTTAGCGCCACCAGTGGGTTATGTCCAGTATCCAAAACATACTGCTAATTTCCATTGGGTCGGAGTGGTAATGATTCAGATTTTGATTTATTTGCCGCAAGTTGTTTGTTGTGTCAGGTGGTGAATAGATTTTGAGCCTGGCTGCTGTCAATCACCGTGCTACTTGATTGCTTCGTCCGGGTGTCATGTAAGCCAGACTGTCAGACATCAGGTATTCTTCATTATGGCTCAACAAATCATATCGATGAAGAGATGATTGACCAGATCCTGAAGCCCTCGTGGTGGGGATGAGAATGCCACTCAGTATGGTTTCATGTGTATTGAGGAGTGCAGATCAATGTTTGGCACAGAATTCAATCTGCACTGACTTCACGAAGACCTCTTGATAGTAGATCGTACGGAATGTCTCGTCGTGAGGATTATTTTCAATTCCATTGTCACCTTTCCTGAACAATCGCAACATCCAGAAAAGATTGACGATATGTGCTGAACCGAGTTGCATACCTGTGGATGGAGTCCCTGTAGGAGAATATTTGGACAGCTTCTGTCGGCCTAACGTCATTGTGAAGAACAAGTCTTCCTTCCACCGAGTTCTCTTCTTGCCGACAGCTCGTATAATGTTATCCTTATGATCTAACATGCCAACATTAATAGTGATAACGTGATGCATTGTGACTGTTTGCCTCATCAACATCCACAGGTCTAATGTCGGAATGGCCTCATTACTTCCATCTCTTACTTGACAATTGTCTATTCATCCTGTGTGGTGAAGAGTGGCTTGTAATCATGGTGGTTTGGTTTTCGGAGCCACTGGCGGGTGAAGTTGAGTACGCAGTATGCTGACTCAAGCAAATCCAATGTCCTGTTCGACTGTGTCTTTACATTCATAAGCTGTAGTACTGTGATATGGAGTTTGGCTTGTTGATAGTCAATGAACTTGTTTTGACAACCAGGTGTCAGCCCAATCAATGCAACAAAGCATTCTCTGCTGTACGAAATGTCAGTTTCAGGACTATCTAACTACCTGTAATGGCACGGCTGTACGTGACGTGTCCAGGGCCGGGTAATACCCGCTTTATATGGTCGGCTCGCCACGAGCCTTAGATCTCTAGCGATAATCTTACCTTTATACTACTCTACAATATGGACATCCACGTTTGTAACCGTATCTACTGATATACCTTCCTACGAGGCCATACACAGGCGTATGCCTCTACACTATTATCGCTCTTTCTTTTCAGATACGTTTCGCATACTGGATTTCATGAATTACCCCTTTCCGACGCGTCACGACACGCAATCTACACACGAGATATCATATCGATTTGGGAGCACTGATTGCAGAAGCGAAGTGCCATGATATGTCTATCGAATTGAGGTTAACGGTAGCAACGACGATCTAGTGCAGGCTTCAGAGGGCAATCTGCCAGAGACGCGTCGCGCCACCTAGGAACGAGAAATCGTACGGAATTGACCGCGACAGATTGCCGAAGCAAAGAGGCTTGATAAGTACACCCAATTGAGGCTAATTGTAGACACAATGGCGAGTTGATTCCAGAGGCCAACCGGCCATGAGACGCGTCAACGACCAAGTCAATCGAAGTCCATTTCAACGAGTTCATCATACAAGAACTCGAAGGTCATCAATTGCAGCATCAATGAGATTCGATAAGTTACCTTCCAATTGAGTCAATTGACGATTACAGGGACGATGCCAGAGCCCATACGTCTATTAGAGTCGCGTCACCGGCAATGCCGAAGACGGCCCCGTTTCCCGAGATTTCTTAAATCCTTATCCGACACGCGCAATAGAAGCTGCGAAGAGCATAAACGGGCACATACCTAAAACGAAGTGCACTTACAGAGAATATGGGCGGATTTACGCGATACGTACGATTCACATCTAGCAATGCCAACCATGGCAGTTCCAATCGCAATTACCTTCCGCAAGACTCAACGAAGCTATCTACATTACGGATGGTTAGGAGTTTCAGCAATGGCTTTGGAAGATCAACATCTACGACTCCGAACGAGTGATCGATGCAACCGAGGAGCAGCTACAGCAGATCGTGTGCCAGCTCCGAAAGGGAAGTACAATAACCCCAAATGTTCTAAAGTGCCTAGCAGATACAATTCCCAATTACCATTTGCAATGACCACCTGATCGGACGACCGAATCGGATCGTTGTGAGGAGAGAGAGCCACCTACGTCAACTCTATTCAATTTCATCAAATACACGCCAACGTGCGAAGACAGATATTTGCCCATACGATGGCATACGAAGAGGGTTTTTAGGAATACACTGGAGATGGTTGTTATTTTGTAGCCGGGATTCTCAGGAGCCACGGGGCTACCAGATGGACCGTCTGGGCACTCTCAGGAGACCAGCGGATTCAGCATATATTTAAGGCGCGCGGAGGTTCAATTGATGTGTCGTATCCCCATGTGGGAATGGACAGTATTTGGTTGTCAGACTGTCCCAATTGGGTGTGACAAGTATGAGATTCGCTCAGTGAGCTTATTCGGACAACATGGTGGCAGCCGCGGTGGACGCACTGTGTGAGCTGGAGAATTAGAGTCGCTTTGCAAAGCATTCGACTTTGGCTCTGCAACCCCAGGGTGAGCGGAAGAGGTGGCAGTGGACTGGGCTGGCCATCAGGTATGCCCCTGGAATGTACCTGGATCACGGCTAGGGAGGCGTGTTCCGAAGGAGGTGGCAGTGTTCCGGATATTTCAATACTTGGAACCAATGCCTTTGACGATCAACCGGCCAGTGAGGAGGTCATTTGGACGTTCTTCCTAAGAGTGGGAGTTCGTATAGGGCTGCTGGGAGTGACCATGGAAAGCATCTCTAGTGGTGAGATCGGCACCAGGCACTGGACGGGCGAGCAGGGAGCTGCGGCAGTGGTTGCGGCAGATGAGCGTCCACATGGGAACCTTGAATGACTGCTACCGCCACGCCGAGACACGAAGGGAGTACTGGACGGCGGGGTTTGGCAGTATTGTGGCGAACCGTTTTAAATCCAGGCTCCTGGATATTCCTTCATACCACTCCATATCTAGTACGAATTGAGAACTAACCTTTGCAGATGGAGCCGGCACAACAACAAACTTGGTGCCTACAGACGATGGAGGACATATCCGGGTATATACGGAGAATTCGTGGAGGCTTGCAACAAAGAGGCGGAGACACTCGCGCCGCATCAGTCAATTGACCATGCAATCGACTTGGAGCCCGGCCACAATTTCCCACATGGGCGGATTACAATTAAGCGGAGTTGAGTTGAACGGAGTTTTGAGTTGATTTGAGTCGAGCGATATTCACGCAATTGCGTGGATTAAGATCACGTGCTCACGAGGCCGGATCATGGATTTGGACATAGAGATCCGATGTCATATGGACGGATCGATGTGTGGGTATTTTCTTATGATGGACAATATGTCACCGGATGGATTATGGGACTGCGATGAAGAGTCAATGGAAGAGGGACATTATGGAGGTCAGTAACGATGACCTTTAGAGAGCTTACAGAGCTACAGGAGTAGTCACCGAATGCGGCCCATACGAGCGCAATTACGCACAGGGTCGAAACAAGTGGCTTGAACCAACTGGATCACAGCCGTAGAGATCTCACGGCCGGAGATGGATCGCGGCCGGAGATGGTTAACAACAGATGGTCTCGTCCGGAGGTATATTGCGGCCTGATATAGATGGCGACCGGATAGGGATGGATGACCGTGGTGGATGACAGGAGATGGATGACAATGAACCTCCTTCCCTTTTATGAAGATATTGCGGTTATGCGAAGTTATACCATTGTCGAGATCACTTACTTTGATTTCAAGCTACAAAGTTACAATCGAGCGCAGATATGGAGACATAAGATGTACCGGCGGCATGGCTCCACCGAGTACCATACCGAGCACTATTCAGAGATACTGAATCATGCACCTACATGCCCGAGTTCTAATGCCGAATATGATCCCGAATGGGATCTCGACTCAGCCTCGGTGATGCCGAGTCACAAAGCTACAATGCCGATTCCGCACATCATGAAGCCGTACGAGATTTGTCTTCGGCGGCGCAATGATCCTTAAAGAGGGGGATGACAGTGCGGGAATCGCAACAACTCCCACCACGAACAATTACCGTACCGGAAGTGCTGGAACAAAGCATGAAACGCATTCACCAATGGAGAAGGCTAGCAGCGTGAAGTGCATGTGGAGAAGAAGCAACAATTGTACTCCGAGAATTGCGAAAAGTGCACCCAGAGTAGTGATGACAAACGCACCTACAGATCAATCAAGAAGCCGCATGCGCAGATCACAATCCCGAATGAGATCCCAACTCAGTCTCGGCGATCCCAACTCAGTCTCGACAATCCCGAGATACACAGGTGCGACTGGAAAGGAAGAAGCCGTAATGGATTAGTCGTCGGCGGAGCTACGACGTGCAGAAGGGGGATGACCGTACCGGAATCAAACACAATCCCTACCGCAAGCACTCACCATACCGGAAGTGCTGGGAGGAAGCACCGTGGAGCACACTTACCGGCTGAGATTCGCAGCTGGAGACTAGTCGATGAGATATGGATACCCAGATAAGTGACAGCAAGCACACCTGGAGAAGAAGCGGAAAGCATGCCGGAGGATACCTGCCGAGCCCACCCAGTAATTGGAGATGATAAGTGCACCGAGCACAGGGCGGATGTCAAGCGTACCTACAAGTGCACCGACTAGGAGGATGATCAGTGAGACTGCAAGAGCACCGGAGAGATGATGACTGAGCATAGCGACCAGGATCATGGCCAAATGACTCCAAATTGAGATCGAATAAGAGGATTATCGGGAGCCCTCTACTGAAGGCATTGACAGGGATGTCTACCAACCGGCTTACCGAAATGAATGCGGAACGACCATACTGGAGGGCTATAAGCCTAGTTGGCCGATGCTGAAGGTGGATGAAGATAACAACTGATGGGCACCGTGTGAGAGCCACCGGCTGCAAGAGATGATGTCAGATATCAAGGCTGGCCTACAAAGCTATTCACGGGAATCTAGAGAGCACCGGGATCTAGAGAGCGCAAGCGCGTTTGAATATATATGGTATGAATGACCATTTCATGAGAAGCTTACGAGATCATATATGATGGACCATCACTGACGGCTATGATACCGAGAGCTGAAGTTGCCAAAGCAGCAATAATGTTCACTCATGGGCTGGGCTTGCAAAGTTGTTCACGAGGAATTGGGAAAGCTTGATTGCTAGCGCACTTGAACGTATAGTGAGTATGACCGGTTACTGGAATGCTTACAAATTAGCTATACCGATGCAATCGCCGATAGTGATGGAGATGGCGATGATGAGCAGACAGCGGAAGCCACCATCGATGCCGCCGAGTCAAGACGAGGCTCATACTATGATTGGGGATTTCACCGAGATTACTGTGTCTAATTCCGACAATGACCTACACTTGGTACGAGTTACGAGTGCGAAATTGAATCGTCGGATGCCGGACATTCCGGAAGTGGAGATATGGAGGACGGTGTCACATTGGATGTTCTTTCTCTTCTCTTCTCTTTACTTCGTTGATTCTTTGGATCTCGGCCCAATATAAATGGCGTCAGTGCTGGTTTTTCCCACCTTCGGAGATAAGTCAAGTGGAGGTGGAGTTTCCCCGTCCGCCGGATCCGCCGAATGGCTACCATACGGTAATGATCGGTTGTGGGACTTATGGGTTCGTACGTTTGCGTACGTTGAACAGTTGTTTGATTGTTTCCTTCCTTTCTTACTCTTGTACGGGTTTATGCAGCCCAGGGGGTCTGCACCTAAAGAGGGGGATAATGTAATGGCATGGCTGTACGTGACGTGTCCAGGGCCGGGTAATACCCGCTTTATATAGTCGGCTCGCCACGAGCCTTAGATCTCTAGCGATCATCTTACCTTTATACTACTCTACAATATGGACATCCAGGTTTCCAACCGTATCTACTGATATACCTTCCTAAGAGGCCATACACGGGCGTATGCCTTTACACTATCATGAAATACTGACTTTCTCAATTATCTTAGCTGAGCCTGGTCTCATGGCTGACACCTTATTCATTCTTGTATTGCTCTCCCTCCGAAGTCTTTGACACTTCCCAATATCTGTGCTTTCATTGCCTCAAAATTGCTGTTTGCGCTCATGGGCTTCCAACTATGTGGTGTGGTATTTTACATCGACAAAGCTCATGAATGAACCTAGAGCCAGCTGTATGAGGTGCGCCATGCGTGGTATGTGGTTCCTCAATGCAGGGTACTCAATGGCAGAGTCCACAAGTGTTTATTGCAGCTTATGGGTCATCGAATAATTTGAGGTAGCAGTATCTGGAGGATTTCCAAGAAAACAGCTGTCGGTCAGCTGAAAACAATCAAACACGTTCTTCAAATGTATGGCTAGCCTTACTCCAGTATGTTAGCCCTTGACCCATCATCCATGATTAGCTTCAAAATCTGGATAAGAATGGCTGATCAACAATATACAAAACGAGTTGTACCGCACAGCAGAATTGGTTTCGATCCTATACAGTCAGCAATATCCAACATTATGGCTCGTTTGTTGGTCGATGTCCAACCATTCAAAGCTACACTAACTATATTTCATGCCTGCAATTGCTTTTTATTTGCATCCTCCGTCAGTGCATTTGCCCTCCCGCAAATGTTGTGAAGGGTGGTGGCAGATGCCCACACAATGTCACTCCATAAAGCTTTATATAGCATTAGCAATGGGTTACAGTGAACCACCAGCGGTATGAGTTGGGACCGGGAATCCACTCCATTTGGTGTTAGACCTGTCGAAATAACAGCACCACTGTGTCTTGGCGGGGTTGGTACTGGGACGGGCCATAACGCAGCAGGTTATAGTTGGCCAGATCATATTGCAGAGCATCATTTTTGTGAAATGAGATCTTTGGCTTCAATCAATTATTTGAGTTGTGATCGTGTCACAATATGATATATACGTAACAGACGCTCTAATCGATGCTCTGTCACCTCCCATTTACCAGGTTGCGGTCCGATCACCATTGGTTGAGTTGCTGTGAAATGCTGTCCAAAATTCATCATTTTTGGAAGAGACTGCACGAATAAGGATTAGATCGCAAATTCGATAACCGGAGGTAAAAGCGCAACTAAAACTGTATCTGTTAGGTTAAAGTTTGATCGTGGTACGACCACAACAGAAATAATGAATTGGAGGCTCAGTTTGAAGTTAGCCCAGATAGTGGAACTGCCAACAAAACCTCGAGTTCAGTGTGGTTTGGATTTTTGATCGTTTAAAACCTGTTCCAATGGTTCCAGTTCAGTTCCAACCTGGTCTGGGAACCGAACAGCTAAGTTGGAACTGCTGCTACAACTAGCTTTATATAACCGTCATAGCTCCAGATTTGATACAACATTTGTGCCCCAATGAGCTGAATCAAATGGTAACACCAGGTAGTTATTTCACCTGTGTTTGTGAAATTCAGAAGTTTCAATGTCCTGAGCCGCCAGTTTGGAAAGTGCTGTCTGTCATGTCATTCAATACACATTAAGCGGAATGTGAGTAATGAATTTCCTCTGCCAACTTACTATTGGAATTCCTCGAATTCCTTGCCTCTTGACGATCTCCAACGCTGTTCCATTGACTGTTGAACCAGTCAATTCTGTAACTTCTGACTCTGCTAACTCATTTATCTTTGCATTGTGAGTTTTTGATAGCAGGAAGTTCCACATTGAGCTAGGCCCATGTTCGGATGAATGCCGAAGAACTCGATCAAAAACGAAACATATGATTCCAGCACTACTGCACATCTGATTTCCGCAGTGCAAATCAAATCCCCATGACGAGGCATGACTAGAATTGTTCCAAGGAACAGAATGTTTTGCGCTTACACTCATTGAACCCCACCAAGAGTCAAAGATGAGTGGCAAAGTACGGTCGCTCAAGTCATGAAACAAGACACCTTCATCTTCGGGTGAGACTCTTAACTCTGGCAATGAGGTAATTAAGTAGTGTGAATCTGACAGGGCAGTAGGAATTAGAAATCTGGGTAATTCTACTTGGGAGACTGCTAAAAGTAACAGTATCACAAACCAGAATGCTGGTTCTTCAATCTCGATTATAAAGCTACAAGCAAAAAAATCTGACATCTGAGACATTGTGTGTATATTTGTGAAGTTGTATACATGGACATATTGAAAAGACAGACCACGTAAAACTTAATATAGGAACAGCACAATGCACATCAGCGTTCTGTTGGTTGCTGAGGCTCCACACAAATTGTTGATGCTCTAGGCCATGCAATTGCTGCAGACCGACCCAATATTGTGACCAGCATTTTTACTGATAGAGGCCGCCAAAGGGTTGGTTGTGAGTTAGCTGTGGTCTATTGCTCTTAGAGTATCCAAGATGCGGGATGAAAAATAGTTGACATTCCATTGATCCTCATTACAGGACATCACTACGATGTTGTTGCACTATTTGCAGCTAACATGGGGACCGATTATACGATTATAGTGGAATTTGGTCCCACAGCCCCAATGTTGTCGAAGATTCAAGTGTTCAAATCATTAACATTCCTGGGATGCTCATATGTAGTGTATAGTAATGACGTTGTCGAAAGAATCTTTGCCTACAAAGGTGGCCAATGGTTCGATTATCGATTGATTTTGTATGCAAGCCCTTAGATTACCAAGAAGCACGGCCAAAAATCAGTAAAGCTCCGTTGATGGTTATATTGAGGACATAGTTAAGATGTTGTCGCAAACATGGTTGCGGTGAAAGGCGGCGAATTGTACAAGTGTCGAAAAATGTGGTGCCGCAGCCCCAGCATTTCCAAAGATGCAACTCATAAATCCATTGACACTGCAGGGACGCTCATCGTTTGGGCATAGTCATGATCTCTTCAGTTTCATCTTTACCTAGACAGGCAGCTGATAGTTCGATTATAGATTGATGTCGTGGCACAGCCCGTTGGACATCCAAGATTCCAGGCCAAACATTTTTCACGCTATGTTGAAGCTCATTTTTAGGACATAGCAGTGATGCTGCCGGAAGGATATTTGCGTTGAAAGGTGGGCGATATCACGACAATTTGTTATCATTGCTGAACAACCATTGGATGTTCGAAGTTTCAAAGCCATATGATGTTGCTGCTCAATTGACACACATTTTTCGGACAAAGCAGCATTGTTATAGTAACTCTTGTTGCCTCCAACAGCAGCTATTATGCCAATAACGAGTTCTCAACGCAGTGCAGCCCTTAGGAATATCCAACATGCAAGGTGATGATGTGTTGACACTCTGTTGATGCTCACACCAATGTCATCGAAAGATCCTTCATCCACTCAATAATTGCACGCAACCAAAGTTATACGCATTATTGATATCCAACATATTGTTTTTATCTATTATCATTTGCATCCAACATTGTGGTCTCCACTCAATGTCTGACCAACCTGTGTCCACATTATCTCAGGAAGAGATGACATGGCCCCTATCATATTCCGGAGCTTTTTGCGGGCAATTTACGTCAATTTGATCATCTCACTGGCTTTTGGTAAATATGGGGTGCCCTGCTCACGGTAGCTCATGCAGCTCCTTCTCCTCGATTTCCGTCACGTACTATAAACAATTCCAAATATCTCAACCAGGTTCACAAGGTCTGTGCGGACGGTTCTGCTGGTGGACACATGGATGAATGCAGCAAGACGCTGGTCATTCAGATGGATTCGTATTGAACACTGACTCCTCTGGCTATGACTTCTATGACATCACTCACTTCAATTTTGTTAGAATATTTTGTCAGTAATATTGCTGTTACTGTATTGCTTAACGGTAATAGGCAAACAGAGATTGCACATGTTGACAGTCGTACAACCAGATTGGGATGTGAAACCTTTCACATTGGTCATTCGACCATTGCACATGCATTGACAAATCATCATTTGTCACAATTTTTTCACTGTTATCAAGAACAAGCTGACAAAGAAAACAATTTGTACACAAATTGCATTTCGCAGAGAGCTGGCGTCAAAAACACCAATTGCCTCTTGATTCCTCATCTCACTCAGGAGCCGTCAACATCTCATTGTGCGAATCCGATTTCTACATGGTGATTAGCTACGGAAGGTATTTGCAGAGGTGAGAGCTAACACTTTCAGCCGGCTCTGCTACGGCAACGGTGACAAATCACGCTCAGTAAAGGGCGCAACACCAGGCATACTTGTTTTCGACTGCAGCTTCGCAGAACCTCACATCAAATGACTTCTTCCTGGTCAAATCATCCCCTGTGGCATTTGCGATCTTCCGAGGACAATGTCAAGACACTCAGTAAGCTCTCCAATTATTGGCTGTGCAGGTGATGCTGCATTACCACCTGATTGCAGTTGAACGACAGCTGGAACTCTCAATTCCGATTTGTACTACTTCTTATGTCTTTCGCCGAAGTAGTCAGCTGCATCCTCCAATCCTGGTTGTGTCAATTTGTCAAGCTTCAACTCCTTCTGCTGATACTTCTCCAGGCGTTGCTGCACCGCGTTGGTGACTGTGCCCATCACCCAGCAGGGTTCGTCATTCTCGCTCATCTGGCCCTGCACTGGCTCTTCATCATCCTCAACTTTCCCATTATCCGCATCATTGGAACTTACGATATCGCGCAGCCTCTTTCAGATAGTAAACATCATCTCCAAAACATCAGTTCGGGCTCTGTGGTCGTCCATCCCTCGTCTTCTGCTGCCTCTGTATCTTCCTAATCCTGGCACGTTGCTGTGTCAGCATCATCAACTCGCTTTCTCACCCCTGTGGTTTCTCTCTCAATGGAATTGTCAATCCATGTCTCTTGCTCTTCATTGCTTGAGAAGTGCATTGCCCAACATTTCTCAGCTTCATTCTTCTTTTTCGATCGCAAGCTGCGTAATGCCCCAAGTGCTCAGACTCTTACTGCTTTCAAACCACTCTTGTCTTCATTCGCTTGATGAAGTTGTTGGGTGGACCGTCTTGTCAATTTGCTATATTTGCCCACCGAAAGTGGTGACAAGTTCCCACTCGGAGCAATGAACATGGTTGTTTTCGCTAACTTTGCTATTGGGCCAGATGTTGGATGTTGCAAGTCAGGGACAATCTATAGGCAAGTTGCACCATTTATGTCAAGGTTGGTATGTTTACGCAATTTGAACAAAAGAAAGGTACTTTTTGACTGGTGTTACCGACTGGTCGGAGTAACCCGCCAGAGGTCCGGGTTTGGACCGGATCATCAGTTTGGTTCAGTGTCAAAACCCTCCAAAAACTCAACCAGCAGCTTCTTGGCTGGCCAAACCTGTACCCATACCCATCAACCCACGGGTTTCGGCAGGTTTGGCTAGGCCCGTCTGTTCCGATCTCCAGTTCTCACTTTCTGGTGTTTCTATTCATGGTCGCATTCCGATATCCTAAAGTCATGTGCAAAGTATTTTCTTTCATACATCATTGTCTCTGTTTGTTTTATTGGCTGCCATTATGATCAAAACAAGCAGAGAGATGCTCACTGCTACAACCTGAAGTTGAGTGTGGACAATCTTTTGTCTTGCATCATTAGAAAGAGTTGAGGCACAGAACAGCCATATTGACAATTAAGGCAGTTATCAAGCCGCAAATGGATTGGTTTGCACCTGCTACTGCGCGGACCACATTCAGTGAGCTGATGGAGATACGGGATTGTCTTGGTGGCAAATCGCAATGCCACATGGAATTTCGCAAGCTGAATGTAGCCATATGAGATTAGCATCCTGGAAGCAACAGTCTGATGTAGGGATATCGGCTTTCACGCCCGAGGTAGTACTCAATTCATTACACATTAAGAAATTGACGCCTGTTAAACCTTTCAGCTTATTCCCTGCATGGAACATCTCTAGCAAATTACCATTCAGCAAGTGGATTCAGATAAACATATTGTAATGGCTCATTTGTCATCTGTACACTACCTGCACAATTTCCAATTATTGACTACATATCTCTGGGAAAAGTATTTGGTGAACCTATTTTGCTATGTGTCGGCATTTTTTAATTTCAGTGACCAATTGGTGAGATGTGGTAATTCGTCTGTGCACGTGCAAGGGTCGTACGTCACATACAGAAGTTCTTGACTCCAAACTGAGTTGAATGAGGATTGATCAAAGTGGTATCGTCATGCCTTATGCAGTTAAGTGAGAATGCGCAATCTAAATTGAAGACAAAATTTATTAACCACATATGGGTCAGTGATGACATGGTATGTGCTGACATACGTGTGACAGAAGGAGCGGTCAATGCGCAACCCGAATCTGAAGGAATGACCACCAACATGTTGCATTTATCCATACATCATACTGCATCACTCTGAGTTCCGACCTGGTACATAGTCAAAATTTTGAAAATTGGCTATTGTAGGTCATGGGAATCGAGGAGAAGCAACTGGATAAGGCAAAATAAGGAAATTGGGCTACATTAATGGAAAATTAGTATTGGGATCCAAATGCAATAAATTGCCAGCTGAAAGCGCTGGAATGTGACAGCGCTATGTTATGTATTGGTTATAGATCAAGTGCATCGGTGGATCAGGAAATTGAGAGGCCACAAAGCATTTGGATTCAACTGAGCATTCATACAAATTATTCATTGGCTGTCAATAATGATATATGATGATGTATACAAAATGATTAACTATACAACAACAGTTAGGACATGTTGATGGTAAGCATCAATGGAGTGTCAACAATTACTGGTTTCATACGTAAGTTGATTGGGAGTTGATATGCCTGCTGCTATTCATAATATCTGTATTGGCTTCTGTGATACGTAAAAGAAAACACGACACAGTTACCGCACCATGTTCACAATGAGAGTCAATGGAGCGTCAATCATGTTTGGTCAGGTAAGTGAGGTAGTGGGGAAGCAATTTGCTCACTGTTATGTATAACCAATGTATTGGCAGCCTTTATAGGCGAAAGAGAACGCAACACGGTTACAGCCACATTCTGAACATGATCATCAATTGAGGGTCAACACTGTGTGGACTTGTAAGCAACTTAATTGGGAAGGGATTTGCTCGCGGTTATCCATAATGAACTTATCGGCAGCCCGTATGGGCAATAGAGAAAGCATCATGGGAACAGCCCAATTCTGAAAATGAGCGTCGACAGCGTGTCAAAGATTTTTAGTCTTGCAACTAAGTTAATTGGGAAACGATTTGTCCATTATTATCTATAATCACCTTATTGGCAGCCTTTATTGGCAAAAGAGAAAGCGACAGAGTCACAGCGCCATTCTGAAAAGGAATGTCAACAGAGCATCAACATTTGTGGGTGTTGCATCTTGTATAATCCAAGGGCTGTGCTACAGCTTTTACCCATAATCAAAGTATTGGCCTCCATTGTAGCCATCATGGTTAAGGATGATGTCACTACACCTACAAATGATCGACATCAAAGCGTCAACAGAGCGTCAACAGAGCGTCAATGATTTCGGGCGTTGCATCTTATATAATTCAAGGGCTATGCTACAGCGTTGACCTATAATCGATATATTGGCCGACTTTATTGGCAACATAGTGAATGTTGTTGTCTCTACACTGAACAATGAGCGTCAACATAGCGTCAACATAGTGTCAACAGAGTGTCAACAGAGCGTCAACAGACCGTCAACAGACCGTCAACCGAGCGTCAACTGAGTGGCAGCAGAGCATCAACTATTTTCAGTGTTGCATCTTGTATAATCGAAGGCGTGTGCTACGGCTGTTATCCATAATCAAAGTATTGGCCGCCTTTATAGACTCTATGGTTAATCTTGATGTTGCTTCACCTGACGATGAACGTCAACAGTGCGTCAATAGAACGTCAACAGAGCATCAACAGAGTATCAACGGAGAGTCAACAGCGCGTCAACAATCTTGGGTGTTGCATCTTGTATAATCCAAGGGCTTTGCTACGGTATTTGCCCATAATCAACGTATTGGCAGCCTATATCGGCATAAGAAAACTTGACATGGTCACAGCCCCAGTCTGAAATTGAGCATCAACAGAGCATCAACAATTTTGTGTGTTGCATCTTCTATCATCCAAAGGCTGTGGTATGGCGTTTATCCATAATTAAAGTATTTGCCGCATTTATAGGCAATATGGTTAATGTCAAGGTCACTTCACCTGACAATGAGCGGCAACAAAGCATCAACAGAGCGTCCACAGAGCGTCAACAGAGCATCAACAGAGCATCAACAGAGCGTCAACAGAGCATCAACAATCTTGGGTGTTGCATCTTGCATAATCCAAGGGCTGTGCTACGCCATTTCCCATAATCAACATATTGGTAGCCTTTATGGGCAACATAGAAGGCAACATGGTCATAGCCGCAGTCTAACAATGAGAGTGAACAGAGCGTCCACGATTTCGGGTGTTGCATCTTGTTTGATCCAAGGGCTGTGATACAGCTGTTATTTATAATAGAAAGATTGGATGCCATATTCGGCAATATGGACGATGTCGATATCGCTTTACCTGGAAATCAGCATCAACTGAGCGTCAACACAGAGTCAACTCAGCGTGAACAGAGTGTCAACAGAGTGTCAACGATATTGGCTGTGGAAACTTGTGTAATCCAAGAGCTGTGCTATGGCAGTTACGTATGATCAAAGTATTGGCCACCTTTAAGGAAAATATTGTTATAGAGGATTTTGCTACACCTAAAAATGAGCGTCCCCAGAGCATCAACAGAGCGTCAACCATTTTGGGCGTTGCATGTTGTATAATGCAAGGGTTGTGCTACAGTATATACGCATATTCAAAGTTCGGCTACCCGTATTTGCAATATAGTTGGAGTCGAGCATCTCCAACAACACTAGTTTCCATGTGAATCACCTGTGTGTTCCAGACGACTCTGAGAGTTCTGAATGAAACCTCTTACGCTCTGATGCAGAATTACACACTTCCCTCCCCCAGGCGACGTGTTGCATTGCATACTGCCCTCCATTACTATGCGTCTGCTATACGCACCATCAGAACGACACGTGTGTTACACTCTTCTGAGGGGCTGCGGTTATGCTGTAGACATTTACAGAACGCTTGGTGTTGTTTATGCCTTTCTTCGGCCAGTAGCCACAGTTTACCTCTCTGGTATAGCTATATATCGGATTCCACACTTGCCCCATATATGTTTAGGTTTGAGATTTTGTCAGATATTGCAATACAGTCTTCGCTTCGGATACATCGCTTGCTGTTGCATTTGCTTCGCCATTATCGTATTTTACAGGTCTGAAATATACAGTCTAATATTCACACTCTCTAGTAATAGGAAATTATTCCTATACATAGTATGTTGATCCATCATTGGCTCGCGATTCTTGTTCCTGCTGATCCGCATCCACATGGTCGGAATCCTCGCACTCCTACCCGTCGACCTAGGTAGTTCCCAAAGCAAACCTACTATGCAGTCAGTCGTCCACATTCTGTGTTGATCCATCATTGGCTTGCGATGCTACTCCCTCCTCATTCGTATATGTATCGTCACCATCCTCACCCTCTGTCATGGTGACACGTGACCCAGGCCGGATAACGGCCACTCTATATCGTCAGCTCGCGACGCGCCTTAGATCTCTCAGTATAATCTCACCTATTCATCTACATCCAGTATCATTCGCATCCACGTTTCCAACCGTATTATTCTGATTACCATATGTATACCTATGAGGTCGAAATCGGTCATATGCACCCTTACACTATTATCGCTTTTCCAGTACACGGATACCTTTTGCTCCCGGGATTACGAGTTGCCTAGTTTTACCCCCTGTCCGCACACGCGACACAATGTAGTCAACAATTCAAAATACTGCCCACCAAAAGTGATATCAAAGCATCATTGCTGCAAAGCACAATCCGTTGACTGTTCCATTATTCAATCGAGCCTGATGACAGCGCAGTTGAGATCAGAGACCAACTGGTGCACAAGATATGTTACAGGCAAAGAAGACAATTATTATCCCAACTACAGCGCACCACCCAGCCAATGACAAGAATCGCATACGATCGATCCTGATGAGTTCAAGACGACATCAATTGCTTCAAAATGCTGTAATCAACCACCGGATACCGGAGAAGGCACGACTGCACACCTGAACGCGTCAATTCACTGCGGAAAGCCAGTGAGCTCAGACACCAACTGGCACACCAGGCACGTCAGCGACATTGAAGACGATAGGCACGAGTTCAAGATCATTCCTACATGTCAATTGAGCCCGATCACCAACCCAAGAACCCACAATGGACAAAGTGCTGTTACCCCAGAATGCTGCAATATCGAAAACCAATGGCAAAGTCAGAGATGATTCACGAGTCAGCACAGTTATGACTACAATCTTTCTATTTCAGCAAAGTGCACCTATCTCAGTTCGCGTGTACACCTACCGCTCTAGCAGCCTCGAAGAAGCCCACTGGCAGAAGCATTTTGAGGCTACACAAGAATACATTACTCGAGCGACAAATACTTACAGAGGAGAAATTGTCAACGACTGGAGCACTCTTACCGCCATGAACGTCTGCACGAGCGAAGTGCACTTACGGAGAAGACACCCTACAACTGAGCTACATTGAGGATCTATACTATTCCCTTGATTGAAGCGGACATATACCGGCAATAGATTGCGCAGCGTGAAGTGCATTTACGGTCAAGATGTACCCTATGACGCAGTCCGACTACATTGACTGCCATGGCTATGATAACCTCGCAGAGTGCAAGTGATAGGGACAATCGAAGTTCACTTACATTACGAATGATCTTCGACTGCAATTACAGTAACAACAAAGGCGGCAATCAACAAATCAAGCGCGAACCATCCTTAGACACTCAGCAAGCGAAACATATTGGAGGTGCAGGCACCAATGACAACTCTGGACGAAAATGTTAAGTCAAGATCTTTCTGGCACTGAAACACCGGATTCGGCAATCATAGTTCACGAAGTACACTACTGGACGGAATTGGCCAGATGGAATGCGTACGGGCTATTGTCGACTGTGGTTCAACCAGCATCTCTATGACACTGAGGCTTCTCAAACACCTCGGGATATCACAACAGGCGCCACACATCACCACCCTCAGCATGAACGGAGGGGTAGTGCAATATGGAAAGGACACCGGAACAAAGACGCGGATCACAGTCAAGTACTTGGAATATCTCGCACCGGTATACTTATCAGACGTGCTAGTTGTGGCAATGCGTGCATACAATTTGATACGTAGTTTACCATGGTTCCACAAACAAAATCATGTCATCAACTGGGCTCGATTGACTCTCAGCGATCACCGAGATCGAGTGGAGCAGAGGAAATGACCCCGATCACTAAGGCAGTGGCATTGGAGGTTTCACAAGCCGAAAATGGTATCGTTAAGACAAGCTTCCCGGGCGCGGTCCAGGTATACAGACACTTGGAGCAACCTCATTCGACGATCTTCCAGCTAGCATTGATGTTGTCGTAACATTTGCCCAACAGACTGGGGAATGCATAGGACTGCAGGGAGTGACTTTGGAATGCACCAGTCTGGATTCACCAGGTGAGAATATAGACAGAAGCGTTGGACGCGATGTGCAGAGAGCAGTGGCAATAGTTGAGACAGAAGAGCCCTGCCGAGGAGAGACTTGAATGACTGCTATCTGCTCGCCGAGACCCGAAAGGAGTGACCAGCCGGCAGGGCTTGGCTCCTGATTGGGTAAACCGTTAATGACACAGCGTTCTGGATATTCCTATTCACCGCTTCCATTCTTTCGTGATTCTTTGGATAACATAGTTAGAACAGTTCAAAGATAGTCACGAATAACCATTGACAGTGAACAGCGAACTTTGGATTGCTGAAGAGTTGTGAAACAATTGGAAGCCCGGGCACGAAGTCCGTTTCAGAAGCTATCATGGAGACTATGTGAAGTAGACTGACCAGGGCCGATATGCACATCCGCGTGATGCATTACTGCTTGGAGACGGATGTCAATCAATCGTTGACTATGGCGACATACACCAAGTTATGTGGCATTCCACCTCATCTAATATACTTACTTTTGATGACAATTTACGAGACTAGCAATTGAGTGCAGAGAGAAAGATATATGTACCGTCCACCATGCCTTACCGAGTACAATCCTGACTATTATTCAAGAGACCGAATCAAGTACCTGACAGCAGAGATTACAATGCAGGTTACAATACCGAATACAATGACGATTTCAATACAGAATACAATGCCATATCTGTTTCGAAGGTACATTACAATGCCGAACAAGATCCCAACTCAGGCAGCGCGATCTTGAGCTGCACAACTACAATGACAATTGACGACTACAAATCGACTTCGGTATCAACCCCAAATCAAGCCATTCCAATCGGAGTTCCACATGAGGCTGTATTTGATTAGTCGCCGGTGGTACAACGAATTTAAAAATCGGGGGATAACCATACAGGAATCTCGAACAATCCCTCCTGCAAACAATTACCGTCCCGGAAGTGCAGACTCGATGCACCGTTAGACGCATCCGACGATTGCAAAACCTAGCTGCGGCAAGTGCACCTGGGTATGAATTGACTAGTGGACTTAGAGAATGACGACGAATGCACGCGGTCAAGTGATGGCAAATACACCTACAGATGAATCGACATGCACCCCTGTGAAGAGCCAGCGAGCGCACCCCGCAATCGAAATCGACAAGTTCACCTAGCGTACACACGACGTCCAGTAAACCTATGAATCCACCGGAGAGATGACACCTCAAAGGAGCCTGATCCTGCCGGAACAAATACAATATGGCTACCTCAGCAGTTCCGGACGGGATAATGAATCACTGCGACATGGGTACCAAATCGCTCCCGAAAGAGATCGAAAATAACCACCGAGCGTACCGAATAGTCTACCAAATGGCATCACAAGAGGCAGTCGAGACAACTACTAACAGATGATGACCGGGATCTCACAGTGACAGATATCACTGCCGCAGGAGTTCACATGGAGATCAACACAATTACCGGGAGCCTGATTGTAACAAGCCACTGACCAAGAGCCTTACTGAATGGCGTACCGAAGGAGCAAAAACCATCACGGACCGGCATTCTGAACTGAATACCAAACCACCATACCAGTGGCCTACCAAATGACTACCGAGAAATAAACGGACATTCTACCGAAGCTGCCTAGGGAGATGGCCACAGCAGGCCACCAAGACCCTACCAAACACCGAATCAAGGGATGCCGGAATCCACATATGCAAAGCGGCTTTCCGAGAGCAGTTGCGCACTCCTATCACGGTGAGTTCAACCCCCTACTGTGAAGTTGAAGTGTCAGATATGGATCAATGAAATACCGCCCACGCCGATGCAATTTGCGCATTCTACCACCGTCCAATGGCCACCAGTGAGTCACAGGAGAACCGACGGTTATGACGATGCCAGGAGCGAAAGCTCACATCATTGCCCAAAGTCATGACCAGACGCGGTTGCAATGACAACGAGATTGAGAGCATTGGGAAGCCTCATACGACCGGATGTCAATAGCCAGAGCAAGCCACGACGAGGCATAGCCGTTCCAATGACGTCGAGATTGACCGCATTGGGACGCCACATGCGACAGTAAGTCAACCGACAGAGCAAGTCAGGATAGTGACTGGACAGCGGGCGATGCGGAAGGACGGCCAAAGCCGCAGGGAGATAGTCTGAACCGAAACATGTGACAAATCAGAGAGATATTACAATTGCAATCCTGAATCACCAATGAAACCCAATATCAATTCGGAGATCCAAGTTACACTGTTAACAAGCCACGGTGGCAACGGACGATGTATATGATGAAGTTGTCGACGGAACAAACAATGTTCGAACAGAGGGAGCTAGCCGTGATATATCAGTCAAGTCCTACGGAGAAGTCAAAAGCCCACATTCAAGTCCGATTGACAAGCCAGAAGACCGCCTGGAGGCAGTCTACCGCAACATCCACCGACAAGCTGACCCAGCCTACCATGCATCAACTAAAGCCGCCGGTTGACAGTGCAACCTGGAAGTCGACCGGATGCTCACCGAAGCGGACTTCCATTGAAGACTGTCATAGTCAAGCAGTATCTACGAGTCAATGCCACTTGCCGATGACTACCGGCGACACAATGAATTCTACAGAGCATATGGAAGCACTGCCCGAAGGCTCGAGAGAGTGCAGGCACTCTTGAACTTGATAACTACAACCATCTTAGAGAAACATACATGTGAGGTTTCTACAAATGACTACACGCAATTGACATATACATATACGATCAATGGTTACAACGGATGCTGGCAGCGGAAGCTCCCATCGATGCCAAGTCAGGACCGGATGCTCTGCCACCCTGACGGACTCCGACAATGTCCGACACCGAGATACAGGAGGTACGAGTGCAGTACTGGATGGCAGGTTGGATGTGGAATATGTTTGGGAGTCGACATCAGCAGGAATTGCGGTCCGAGACTTGGGAGCGGAGGAAAGTTGTCAATTGAGCATTGCTTGCATCTGGTTCTTCTCTTCTCTTCTCTTCTTCCTGGATTACTTCTTTGGATCACGGCCCAGTACAAATGGCGTCGGCACAGGTTCTACTACCACCAGATCTCAGTGACAGGGAGAAGCAGTGTCACTGTTGGCCGGATCAGCCGAATAATTACCCTGAGTGATACTAATCGGTAGCAGGACATGTCAGTTAGTACGAGTACATACGCAGCATGCTTGTTCAATGTATTCCTTTTCTTTCCCTTTCTCTTGTACATTTTATGCAGCCCAGGAGATCTGCGCCTAAATGGGGGGAAAATGTCACGTTGGCACAATACCCAGGCCGGATAATGGCCACTCTATATAGTGGCCTCGCGACGAGCCTTAGATCTCTAGCATTAATCTCGACAATGAACCTACATCAACTATCACTTGCATCCAAGTTTGCAACTGTATTCCTATAATTACCATACATATACCTCGGAGGCCGAACGCGGGCTTACTAACACTGACACCCTCATACCCGTTGACACCACTAGTTCCCAGGCCAAACCTGTAGAGTTGAGTCATGGGCTGTCGTCGCAGGCTGGCGGTCGGGATGGCATCACGCACGTCGCTTTCGTCACCATCATCTTCGTACACCCTGTCGTTCTCTGGCATCGCGAGATGAAGCTCGTCATCCATGCAATTGTTCTCTATTGGGATGTCTTGGTCAGTCATTCCGCCTTCATGCTCCTCAAGCGCCACTTCGGAGATGATATCATCAAGAAGAATCACATTGTAAATATGCGCTGCTTCCACCCTGATCACCACGGTATGTGTTGAGTCCTCCTCCTGTTGGATCCGACGCTTGACAGTACCAAGAGTGTTCATATACACCCTCTGTTGGTCGATCTCCAGTAGTGTGATCCAGGTGTCGATCAAGAAGGCATATGTGTTATCAAAGCAAGGCGAGGTAAACAACTTGCGACCGATTGCAGTGCAGCAGGATGCGATCTTATCACCGTCCTTCTTGTGATTGAAGTGGTTGGAGCGATAAGGTATGTCCGTGTTCAGGTGGGTCCTGGAATCTGTCGGATGAACGCCCTTGCTCTTTTGCCACTCGAGGACAGCATGGCGCAATGCGGTGCAGGCAAACAAGATCCGTGTCAAGGGTATATGACCATCCTAGTCATCAATGAAGGAAATCTAAAGTCCATCAGCATACTTACCGTGGTTATGCACCCAATGATATAATTTGATGTAGATAAAGCGGGGGATTGCGTCCGCCAGGATGTAATTCGGACTCTGGCTATGCGTTAGCAGCTTTCGACACTCTCTGTGTTGGATTTGGACCGGGTACACCACCTTCCACACGGTGTACTACAGGAAAAAGATATTCATCGTCTGCAAGAAGGGAATCGATGAATTCCAATCCCTCTGGTTTGAATTCAACGCAGTGAAGATCATATTGCTCTGCTTTATTGTCCCTTGCTGATTGAATAAAATGGGATTTAATCTTAATGACTTGTGTGTGAACCTGGTACCGGTTTGAGCGTGTAATATCCAACGTGGGCCATTGCTTCAGCATACCTCTTTCAAGCTCTCATTTGTGTGAGCCTCAAATGCTATGTACCAAATGTTGTTTCGCTGCAGTGCGGTGTTCCATTACGTCTCTATTATCTACCAGTGTGGGGCGTTAGCTACCGCTTTCCCAATGCGTCGTGTTGCCTAACTTATCGTCTGCAAGTCGTATGCACTCATAAACGGCTGGGCGTTCCGCATGTAGAGCTCCAGGAGTCTGCCCGTGGCCAGTACTCGACTCATTGTGTCGGAGTGACATACTCGATGGATACTAGCATTACTGGCGACCACTGATCGCAGTCTAGACACTGCCCCTGTCAGTGATACTTTTCTGCAGTTCGCGTTCGCAGTGAATTTGTAATGATCACACAGGCGTCTGGATTAGGGATGGGGGTAGGCAGGTTTTCACAACCACTGAGAGGAGTGGGAGTGCTAGCAATGCCGGATTCTGGGCTGGGTACAAGCTGACGTGTTGATTCTGTCTGTGAGGTTCCGCTGGGTACTGGTGTGTTTGAACTGATTGTACCCGCCGTGGCGGTTGGAATATTGATTGACTGTCACTGTGTAGTGGACTGGGTGATATCTGCAACGCGAGAATTGGTCTGCGAAGATGAGAGGGTGGAGTTCCGACCACCGAGTTTAGAGGGTATGGAACTCCATCTTTGAGAGTAATCCATCGCGGCAGCCGCTACGGAAAAGTGTCTCTTAGCAGGAGGAGGTTGTGAATTCCCTGTAGGCCCACGTTTATGATGTTTCTGGCAATGAGCAAGACTTCAAACAGTTTGTACAGACGGAGACGTGACAGGGTGAGGGCATTGGGAAGGCATCATCTGCTGTGGCTGTTCGACGTTATGACTGTACGAATAGTTGTCCCTGCATGCATATGTCACGGCTGGCGAGGTAGACTCTCCTTTGAACGACCATTCAGGCATTCGACAAGAGAGGGACGTGTAGTGTATTCCACGCCAGACACTAAACCGTCACACTACTTGGGGACGCGATCCCTTCAAAAGCATTCAATTATGGGGTTAACTGCCATCAGATTACCCTCAGATTGGCCTCAGCATTGATATTCACTGTTACAGCAACGTCTGAAGGTCTATTTGCACCGCTTGCAGGGTGTTATACCTTCTTCGCACATTTATCATAGTATTGCAGTCGTTCTTGGCACGATACTTCGAACCCTCGATTGTGTATATCTTGAGCCTCCTGGTGGGAATCCCGCTCGGGCAGAGCTAAACACATCGCAATGGGAACAATGTCATATTCCCTATTCTATGACAACAGTGGCGTGGGCCTTTCCCAACGCTAGCCTTTGGTAGCCGTGTTGGATGGCTGCACAGTGGTGACAACTTGAGAAGTACTCAGTTTGCTCTAAGATGCACGAGGTCTGAGCGGGAAAAGTGGTATGGGATGCGAACGCAACGCCCAGCATTGCTAACTGTCATCACCGTCAGTACTGAATCTCGTCTCGAGGCCCCACAGTCATGGGGTGCTCGGTTGTTGTGCAAGATGAAGGCTGCTCCGTTTCGTATTCATTGACCAACAAAACGCAGGATATGAATCAAATCGCAGGCACTGTCGTATATATATCCCTTCTTGCCGCCTACAGCTCCAGTCTCTTTTCTTCCCATATTCACCTTCATTCTCTTGTCTTTCCAGATTAAACACACCACCAGCATTCTGAACTATCTCGACAGCACGTGACTTGCGCACAATAACGCCTCTCGATCCACAACACACCACATAACGCACACAACTTTCTATGTTCACTCTGGGCTTCCTTCCGCTACATTCAACTGTAGCATAATCCTAATGCCTCGGATGTAGAATCATTTTCAAATCACAGCGATGGCACCAAAGGGCAGCCGCACAGGAATGGGGAATGCAACGGCTAGGGCAAAAATTCCGAAATTGGTTATGAATTTTTGCATGTCGTTGAATCGGGACCGTAAAAAGGGATTCACCTGGTAACACATCCCTGTACTCATACAGCTGTACAATGCTTGCGGAGTCAAGGATGAGAGGGCCTGGGACCTCTTTTATGATATAAACTTGCTTGATCCATTCACGACTCGCCACTTTTCCCAATTCCAGCTGATCTGGCTGCACCGCAGCAGCACGAGTTCACCTTTTCGCAAGTGGTGGGCCGCCAGCATCTCAGATCTGGGGTAAATGTTAGACAAAACCCGCGACCAAATGAACAATAGAAGGTGGGACAACCCCCGTGTTTTCGGGGATCAAGACGATAGCTCCAGTCCATGGACAGCCAGATTGATAGAGGCTGAACGCACCGGTGAGCGTTTCTCTTCATACGGTAGCCATTATCTCTGGGAAAAGATTGAGGCCCCAAGCTCCCGGGAGTACAAGCCAGGCGACTTCCTGGCTGTTAGACCACTCATTTGGGAAGAGATAATCCATCAGGATCATGATGGGAACTGGGCGGATCCCGGAGAGCCGAGCGGTGGACAGAGCCGCCCTCGCAATGGCAATGACAATGAGGACAGCGAGGGTGAGGAGGACATGAGGGGCAGAGAGAAAGGGACCAGAAATGGGAAGGGTACAAAGGATGAGCAGGGGAAGAGGATGGTGACTGAGAACGGGAAGAGGAAAAGGATGGGGAAGGGGAAGGGACACGGTAAAGGGAATTGTATTGTTACACACACCCCATGGGGAGATAATATCTCCCATGCCGTAGCTTGACAGTTGCAGAAGGATATGTCACAGGCAGACTTGGACACGGAGGGCTGACTAGAGAGGGTATATTCAGAGCCAGAAGCATTGCCTGGCATGTTAATTTGGTCAGATGATGATACTGACTCTACCGAGTCCGACAGCCAATATGACTCAGAACATGATACTGATGAGGACATGGTCATGGAGGATGATCTGGACGCACCGGACGTCGTTGATTGAAATGGCGATGTGGATATGGACAGGGACAGTGACGATGAAGAGGAGGAAGATGAGGAGGAGGAGGAGGAGAATGGGGATGAGGAGGAGGATAAGGATGAGGATGATGGCAAAGAACCTCGGACGATTGGCCAGGGAGACATGCTTATTACATCGGCTGACCATGTAGATACCTTGGCAGGCAATCAGCCGACTGTGCTACCTGAGCAAGCCCAGGAGATGCGCAAGCGTACCCCTCGGCCACATCCTCTCGCGCCCGCCCCACGGCAACCAACCCTGCTGTCTCGCCCACAACGACACACGCTGGAGACTCATCCCCTCTGTTGGCTGGAGTATTCGGGGCATGTGACTCCGCAAAGACCTCGTCTGGCGCTGCCAACTCTGGAAGAAGCTGAGGCAGCCAGAAACACGTTGGATATGGATGTGGATCAGCAGCTGCTAATGGAATCGGCCGGTGGCAACAGTCTGGCCGATGTCCCATTCCCTGATGTCACTCTCCCAAACGTCCGTCTCCCTGATGTCCCTTTCCCGGGAGTCCCTCTACCCGATGTCCCTCTCCCCGAGGCGCGCCCCGATCGCTCGGTAGGCAATCAGTGAACCTGTCCGACTGTTGCAGAGGAGGCGATGGTTGTTGCATGACGGTTAGTGCCAGGTTCTTGTCTGGGTCGTTTGCTTTTTCTATTCCATTTATCTCAGGTAGTAATTATTACAAGAGTCGCGAGGTTTTTGGATCGCTCAGGGTTTATTGTATTTTTCGGTTTTGCATTAGTTTCATTTTATTGCTGTTATTTCATTCGTAGTATTGTGGGACATCGAGCATGCAGCGTTATTTCAACTCCTGGCGCGTGCAGAATCTCCTGGTGATGATGTTGAGGCTGGATAAGTTAACTCAAAGTATCGTGAGCATACACACAAGGCTGCTCATGCCCGCCACCAAGTATTGCCCATTTCTACCGTGTATACTCCACACCTCGCGTGTCATCGACAATGCCAGAGAAGATCCCGTTCCGTTGCCCCAAATTTTCATGGTGAAAGAAGTTCACCACAGACAGCTGGCGACTTCAACACATCAATTTACATAATCCTGAACACTGCAAGTTGCATGCGAGACGAATATGACTATTCCTAGTGCGCCCTGATGCGTTGGACTCTCTCAGCATCCTGAACTCAACCCTAAGACAGCTTCAGTCGAAGACTCGGACTCAATTCCTTACCTGGAGGACATTGAAAACATCGCAGACTCGGACTCTCCACCACCATCACGTCAGAAGCAGACGTTAATATACTCTGGCGCCGCCGCTCTGCTGATCGATTACATTGCTGAGCCATGGGAACGCGACACTCTGGGCTGCCTTGAGATGAACCTACAAAACATTCCATACTACCCGTTAGCGACACGTGAGAAGTCAAAATATATCCATTGTGGGATCAAGAAGAAGGGCATGAAGACGAACAGTGACAACGTGCTGAAGGAAGAAAACAATGCTCTGTATTTCTCAATGTTGAAAAATGGGGATCGAGTCCAGAAGTTTGTGGCTAGCATGCCAGAAGATCACGGTCTCAAGCAGTGGGAACTACACACTCTCGAGGAGATAAGATGGAATGACAATCAGCACAGCCCTATCAAATACTTGAGTCTAGACATCACCAAACGCATGAGATGGTTGATACAGTAGCCAGCCTATGCCGAGCATCTAATTTTTCCTCCTCAGCGTTGCTTTAAAAGCTTTTCCCCCCTCCGAAACACCTCCAAGCCGAATTGCACAGTGCAGACTGGTCGTGGCAGACACAGGTAGGGAGAGATAGTCGACGATAGTGAAGTGCTAATCGACGTTTAGTCAACGCTCAGAGAGTGGTATACACTGGTTCCCTTAATCTTGAGATCCGACAGAACACATCTCTCGAAATTGGCTGGCGACAAGAAAGAGTGGCCTGTATATATGAAAATTCGCAATCTATCGTCGAAGATCCGCCAGATGCCCTGAACGCACAGCGTCGTAAAGGTTGCTCTCATACCGATTCCAATCAAGAACCGCACCATTCATCCGAAGACGCTGGATCACAGGCGGCAAATAAACAGACTGGTGCTGGAAGACGGACTCCGGCGGCTACTCCAGCCATTTACTTTCAAACAACATCCCAGCGCCGGAAATGGGTATTAAAACGTTCTCTGTGCAGATGGCAACTTCAGGCGTTGCAAACTGGTTTCAGCAGCATGGCTTGAAGATTGCTCGGAGTATAGCAACCTACATCATCTCAAGCGGCATCTCTGTGTTTGGTGCAAGTGTCCAAAGAACGTACTTGGAGATTATGTGCATCCTGACAAGCAACACCCCGGGTGGGATCACAACCTATATAGGACGCTCTGCAATGCCAACACCAAGGCAGCCGATTCCGAACTCTCATCGCGCCATGTTGACCGAGGATTCAGCGTATTGCGACATACTCACAGTCGTGTGAGCGACCTCCCTAAGCCCGACCTCCACCATACAATTCAGATTAGCATGCGTGATCACCTCCAGAAGTGAACTTTTCACTTCAAGAAAACCCACGAACGGCTCGACAAGTACAATTTAATGTGGTTATCCGTGCCAGCTTAGCACGACCTCACACTAAATGATATCTTATATTGGGAAGTTTCTCAATGGAATGGGAAGGAGATGAAGGAAATGAGCCGGTACCTGCTTGGACTTGTAACCCAGTCTTTATGAGGCGGAAACCCCGCTCAGCGTCCGATTATCAATCACACAATGGAGTGCACACTCGCATCATCACATTTCGATATGTATGCTCGATATGAATCTCATGCTGATTAAGCATTGAGCTACATGGAGGACGCCTTGCATCATTTTCACACCTTGTAAGATGTTTTCTTACTTGGGCGAGCCTGCAAAAGGGCAAAGGCCACAGCCAATGCCCTGAGAACGGAACTTGTGAGGATGCGAAATGTAGACAAGGAAACAAATGCTGAAACTTGGACACCGTCCAAGAATTAGTGCAAAATAAATGCCTGGCAGTATTATATTATCCACGAGATAGATAATTCCAACTAGTTAGATGCCGACTTCAACTTTCCGAAGGTCCATGTGATGTCTCATTGGGCCAAACCGAGTCGTTGATACTGAGCCTTGCAACAGAGATATGTCCAGAGACATGAACAAGCGCATATAACGAACCTCAAGGACGGTTGGAACGCCCCCAATCACAATATCAACTACCTGCTACAAGTAATCACCTTCCAGCGTTGCATCATCTGCTTCAAAATCAGAGAGCCCAATCTCCAAGCTCTCGTTCAGCGTCAGGAGAACATCACTGCCGCCTGCAAAGTCCTCCCTTCCGGTGTTGTTCTGGCTGCCCCCCTGTGCCCCCAACCCTATGAGAAGCCCGAATTCATGGGACCCCACAACCGCTGTGATGGAATGCATCCTGATGCTATGATCAATCACCTCAGAGCATTACTTCACATTACACAAGATGCAAGGCACCGCTTGGCAATATTTTGTGGCGCACGGGAGTTTATAAACCACATGAGTCGGAACAAGACTTATATATCAGATGAACAACTCCACAAAATCGAGCTCTGTATTTAACATGGTATGAAGGTTCAAGTTGAGGGTTTAGAAGGTGAACACATATCTCAGATGTGTGGATGCACAGGAAACCAGAGCTGGCACTGAGGAGATTGACGGAACAACTGGGTGTAGGTAAAGTAACCCGCAGGGAGGTGTTATGGCGTGCTCAATGGTCATCTCCCGTTACAACTGGAACGACTATTCGATATCCAGCTCCAAGATGAGGATCTTGGATCCCGTCTCGAAATGTGGTCAACTGAGAACAGCACCGGCAGCCGTGGCTTGGCAAGTTTCCAGTGTCCGAAACATCATCGGCCGCGTGCAGGTGATTCCAGAGTTAGCTACTAGTAGTAGGGCAGGAGACGGACGGAACGAGAAATGGATTGTCAATAGCCACATACCTCTGGCGACTCAGAATGATGGGTATCAATAGTCATGAGAGAATTGCCGCTTCCATGCATGTAGAAGGAACGCGAGGACAGATCTTTGCAAACCACACCCATTGCATTCCAATCCCGATGCGAGCATTTACCTAATGAACCCTTTCCGACGTATGGGCACAGTTGGACACAAAGTCAGAGTGTTCTTTAAAATTGAAGAATGACCGAGCAAAAACAATCGGTGAACCAGAGATCGGAGGGCAATATGTAACGTGACGGGTGGTATTGAGGCCGGGCGCAGAGTAATCCACCCCCTGGGTGTCTATGACAGCTCTGATGCAGTGCGTCCACACTCACGGAGCCATCGCGCCTGGACGGAAATATATTTTGATGAACAGGTCGCTGCCACCTTTAATTGCCCGTCAAAGAGCGTCAATGATATTTGGCAATGTAAGTATGGTGATTGGAATGGAATATGCTTTCTGTTAAGTGCAACCATCATATTGGCAGCCTTTATCAGCAAAAGAGCAAGCGAAACGATCAGTTCCCAATTCTTGGAATGAGCGTCAATCGAGCCTCAAAGAAATGTGGACGTTTGAATAAGGTAATTGACAAGTGATTTGCTCACTGTTATCCGTAACCAACCTATTGCCAGCCATTGTAGACAAAAGAGAAAGTAATATGGTCACGGCCCCATTCTGACATTGACCGTCAACTTCATGTCCACTAAGGGTCATGATTTTCTGGTGATGCACATTGGCTAAAGAAGGCATCACATGGATATTTGAGCTTGTAATTGAACTATTGACCTCCTCCATGGTCAAAAATACAAATTAGTAATGGAAAAACATGAATTCCAATGATATCCATTTCGCCCACTGCAAAACAAACACAATGTGAATCCAGGATGTTGAATAATCGATTTTGATTGTATACTATTATCAATCAGCAAAGGCAAGTGCAGTACATGTATTTACAGATGGACCTGCTGCAGAACCTGCCGAAGACCCGCCCAATTCTGCCGTGTGAGGAGTTGTGAATTGAACCATACCCGAATAGACAGTTCGTGTTGTTCAACGACATGGACCACCAACTTGCTGCCTGACTTGAAGTGACCGTCCAGAACCGTTGCTAACACTGATTATGACCGTGAAGAAAAGAGAAATAGTTAAGCTAACCATATGACATGACTTGATTGTTAGTGATATCTTAATGTAATATCCTGGGGATCATTTGACTAAAACATCATTGGACATCCTTTCACTCGAACAATATTCCATAAATATCTGGGGATCCTGCATTCTCGGCTTTTGTACACTTTCATTCATCCTTGTTAACAGACAAATAACATCGGACTGACCTATTACATATTGGGGGGCAGTGGGATACCCCTGCAACGTGGAGCCATACTCAGTACGATTCATCTTGAGTAGAAGGATCATGTTGGTTGCTAATTATTCCATTCTGACATGAGGCTACCAATATAGTGCTCAGGGCTTCTCACTTCTTTTCGTTATCATCTTCCTCGCCTGTGCCGCACCAAGCCATCATGGATACCGAACCACCTCAGCCAGGTGAGAGGGGATCTAAATTCAGCCTCATGGAGGGCAGTACATCCAATATGGCATTATTTGGGACGCAGCAGGAACACAGGCATCAGTTAGTCGACCGTGACACTGCCAATGCAGTCACCCAACCAATGATCCTGTTAGGGGTTCTCCCGTGGCCGAGGTAATAGTACTTGAAAGCATCGGGGGAGGTCTTATACCAGCAAGTTCATATGATGGTATTCATAATGCTAGACCTAGATAAAACAAGTGGCTGAGTCTCAGGGTCCATACCGGGATTGCAGAAGAGCCACATGTCGATTTGATAGCAAGTCTCATATCACGCGGATTCATTCAGAGTTCATGATACCATAATGATTGAACTGATTTGATGACGCAATCACCGGGGCCAGTTGTAAGCCTTCAAGGTTTGAAGAGATGCCAGTTATTCCTTATCACATTCATTAAACTTGAGAAGTGGGACAGACACGTCAGGTGCAGTTTTTGCGACTAAGGTGTCCGGCAGAAGATAACCCACATGCAGAAATGTAGGATCTGAAGCCGTTTGCACAGTTGGAAGCGGAATATCTTGGGTTCTCTCCAGCCAGTGAGAACTGTCTCGGCGTTAGCATGGTCTGTCTGATTGATGATGACGTATGGCAGAGTCATTAAGACCCTGTAAACCTGTGAGGGGTTGATCGTCAAATCAATTGTTGATGGAGCATTGGTAAGCTGCCAAGCAAGTCTCCAAAGCAGATAAACCTACTAACTAGAATGGTGAGGTTGTGTCAAAATCTATTAAGCAATCTGTTTAAAGCACGCGAAATGACCAGGTCAAGCGAAGAGAGGTTTCAGCAATCCAAGAATACGAGTTGTAAGATATTTAAGTCAACATACTAGTCAATTACGTCTTGATGAGGGTGTTGGTCCAAATCCAATCATCGAAGAACACGATAACCTTTGGGAAGCGTAGTTGAATGAAAGGATTAAAGCTCATTTTAGAGTACTCCATGATACGACAGATAAGATCATAGCACTTCTGGTTGATGATGATGGCCCATGGTGGGAGACTAATTCGTTATAACCAATCATGCAATGAGGGAACGCTATAAAGAGATAGCAATGCTCCGGCATTGAGAGAAGACAGCATCACAAGAATCACCATATCTACCTGTAAAGAAGAAGTTGGAATATTATAAGTTTTCAGTTGTTAATTAATATGATTATCCATGAGTATATTAGTAATGTCTATTAGGATTGTACGCGGTTCCCCCGCCCCATGGCTGAGCACACACTTCACAATGAATACGACGTGATACAGTGTACGTTACTACAGTGGCTTGATTGATTCGGAAAAGAGTAAGGATTATATGCGTTGCAATTCATCTGGTAGCTAGCGAGTATAATCGCGTTTACTGAGATATTAACCTACTATTGACATTACAAAGTGTTCCCATCAGCGTATGTCAAAAATCTGGTAATAACACCCTTACCGAACCATGAACAGATTGATACCGGAGTCCGGGATAACTTCGTTGAATATCTGTGACGAAGGCAGTCAATGAGATTATGGGTCGAGCTGGTATATTCCTTCACAAACAATTAATACGCCCTCTCAATGGAAAGAGATTTGGTCTGGAAAGATCTTTATGAATAATATAAGAAATTATTCGAATTTGGATCTCGAGAGAAGATTCAGGAAACACAATAAGAAGGAACGCACTCTCACCCCAGCGAGTCTTAGCAAAAGAACTTTGGAACACTGACAGAGATGACGCTGAGACGTAATATTGCCAATAGTATTTCAACGCCAGATATATCAAGGAAGTGAGGGGCAGAAGATTTTGTGAACATACATGTTCGTTCAGAGTACACAATCAATGGGCAAGATCTCTCCGCCACGATATCAATCACTGAGATTAATAACACGACTATTCCTACATACGCAATCAATCACAAACATGAATCATATGTACCGCCTCCATTGTGTTATACCACCACACGACTTGGTCACTGGATATTTGGCAGCATCTGAGACAAAAATCCATATTTGTCCTCTGTGTGTATACGATCTGTATAGATTGCCTATATACTTCTGGTCGAGAAACACCGCAGCAGTTACAATATGAACTACGGCCATGTACCAAGTATACATTAATTACGTCAAAACACTCACTTGACACATACACGATGCATATGTAACAATCATCCGTAAGACTGGAAGCAGCAGGAATGGAACGCAACATGTAGTTGGATGTGAGTGTATCCATATCGAGATAAACGGCCGTCAATGAACCCTATAATTTACTGTTGGTGTCCGTACAGAGCTATGTGACACATTTATCCCAGCCCGCGACCGGAAACAACCACAGTGGTGAAAGGCATATATCCGCACAGTCCGCGAAATCTAACATCATGATGTCGTTAGCTCTGGCATGTTCACCAACGAATTTCCTGATGAGCATCACCGGAAGTCGATCAAACAGGACATGATCACGTTCGATGATGCTATGCAAACACCTATAGTAGAGGTAGTACTGAGATCTCATTGTGTCCAGCAGCAACTAGTTTGTTGTAGGTTATCAACATGTCTGCCATTATGCCAATGCACGGAGGTCAGATACATCCGGAATAGTCCAACATGTGCCTGCGGTTGAATATGGTCAAAATGGCCAAACAAGGGTTGTCGCCCGACGCAATTGGGAACATGAATCATCTGATCAAGATACCTCGTGCTGAGGTCCAAGAAGAGAAGAAGCGGAGTGTTCAGAGTCCTGCTTGTGAAGAGGTGAAAGATGCGATAGAATGACACCTGTCTACGCTTCATCAAACCGGACATCCGGAAGCCTTGAATGCTAATGTGGCACCGTCAAGCATTGAAAGACCGGCTGGAAGCACCAATGCACAAGTCCAACTCCAATGAACCGACACAGCCAGGCGACTCCAGTGATGAACCCACCTGGATCAGCAACTGCACTAGGGTCCGTGAGAAACACCCGGGTGTTCCGGGCAGCCCTGAAGGCTCTGATGGAACCTTGTACCCTCTGACCCAGAATTACATGCTACTTGTCGCCCAGGCGACTGGTCGCATTGCATACATACTCCTATACTTAGTGGTGATGTTTACGCACCATCAGAAGGACACGTGTGTTACACTCTTCGCTGGGGCTGCAGTGATGCGCATGCCGTTTACACAACGCGTGGCAATGTTAAATCATAGCTACTACTTATCGTTCAATGATTTTCAAAATTAATGCATTCAGTTTGTATTCTCATCTATGTATCTATGTATGTATATAGCTACCTAACTATATACACACAGTATATCTGGACTGGCAGCACGCCGTGATTGACAGCAATTCGAGGTGCACCTGGAGATCACGATAGAATGAACTCAGAGATACACTCCGAGGCCGTGATCGAGTGAGTTTGGAGATGCAATGGGACACCAAGATTCAGTGAACTGAAAGATGCCCTTAGAGGCCGAGAGCGACTGAACTCAGATATGCACTTGGAGGCCGTGATGGAGTGAGTGTGGAGATGGAGAATGAGGCCGCAATCGAGCGAGTGTGGAGATATACACATGGAGTCCGTGATCTTGAGAACTTGAAAGCCGTAATTCTGCGTGTTTGGAGATGCACTCGGAGGCCGTGATTGAGCGAGAGTGGACGAGGACTTGGGGGCGGTTGATGGACGGCGGGCCTGGAGCTGAGACTCTATTCATGAAATACGTAACTCACAACCGGGGGAATATGACAATCTGATATTACTTTTGAGCCTGCATGGCGAGCTGGCCGATGCCAGTCGATCCTGTGAGGAGGTACGCCAGAGGTGAAACTGCATTCAGGGATCAACTAGTAATCATGAGAATCGAGGGAAGACACACAATCTTGGAGGTATGCTGTACTCTGTGAATGCTGTATCCGGAGTATGATGTACTCGGTGTCAAGTCATCATCATGGCATGGAGAGATAGTGGGAGATGATATAACTTTGTGTTCTGCAATGAGGGTTAAGTTTTGGACTAGAAAAAGCGAGATGGGTGGAAGCCGGGATCAACCGAGTTTGGGGATCCACTTTGAGGCCGTGATCGAGTGAGATTGGACGAGTACCTGGAGCAGGTTGATGGACCGAGTGCTGGGACTCAATTCATCAGTGAGTTAACTCGCAACTGTGGGAATTTGACTAGGTGACTGTACCTGTGGTGCACATTTGGAGAACTGGCTGGTGGCGGTCAATCGGTATGAAGTTACACAGGAAGCTGAAGCTACATTCAGAGGTCGACTTGCAATCATTAGAATCAGGGGACGACAGACAATGTTTGGTGTATGCTGTACTCGGTGTATGCTGCACCCAGTGTTATCTCATGCTGATGGCATGGAGAGATAGAGAAGGATGACTTAACTTTGTGTTCTTGCGATGATGTTGGTGTTGTGGACGAGGAAGAGAGGGATGGCGGATGAAGATGAGAACGATATGGATAATCCGAGCGGCGATGAGAAATCACGAGTAGCACCTGCCAGATAGTGTTTTGAAGACCTCGTATCGGGGTTGTTATCCGCCGGATTGGGACTTGAATCAGCCGTATCGGGGATGGTTTATTGTCTTGCACACGAAACTCTCCATATCCCAGTTTCTCATGAAGATTTTCCTCATCTCTGCTGATCCCTCCCTTTCCACTGCTTAACTCTACCATAACCAAGATCACAAAGTTTAGTCATTCCGGTCAATCTCGCCATGCAATGATCATGAGTTAACGCCGAGTACAGCATACACCGAGTACTGCATACACTGAGTACGGCATACACCGAGCACTGCGTACACTGATGACCTTATTGTACGCCACTTGGTACATTCCCACAATTAAAAGTCAACCAATGGATAGAGTCACAGGTGCCGTTCCACCTCCCTCACGATCCACCGCCTCCAAATTGACTACTTCCAAGTACTTCCCCAATCTTGATTGATCATGGCCTCCAACAGTATCTCCAAACACACAGGATCACGGCCTCCAAGTTCGCAAGATCACGGACTCCAAGTGCATATCTCTGAACTTGATGGATCTCAGCTTCAAAGTGCATCTCCAAAGTCGCTCGATCAAGGCCTAAAAGAGCATCTCCAAACCCGCTCCATCACAATCTCAAAGTTCATCTCCCAACTTGGTGTATCAAGGCCTCCAAGTGCATCGCTGAGTTCACTCGATCTCGACCTCCAAGTGCATTTCCAAACTCGCTCGATCACGGCCTCAAAGTGCATCTCTAAACTTGCTCGATCAAGGTATCCAAGTACATCGTTAATGATCGACGGCGGGTTCACGGGCATACAGGGGTACTGGAGGTGGACTGAGCGACATGGAGCCTATATTTGGGAGACCCTGGGGCAGATAGAGCTTATCTCAGTTTCATCTCATCTGGATCCACGCAAGTGCATGGATTATCACGGCCGGGTGATATCATATCATCTGACATTCTTCCTAGACTCCTCCAGCCAGAACCTGCGATCATGCTCGACTCCTATCTGTGGCCAGATCGACCGTATGTCTAGATATAGAGATACTTGAATCATGTATGCCATACTATGATGTAGCGAATCTTGTGACTGTAACAAAGACGATTATGAAAGACGAAATGCCTTGAGCTTATGGAACCCTCTGTGTGGCTTCTGGACCGATTGAGATTTTTCTGATGAAATGAATGAACTTATTCCGATGAATGGTCACAGTTGGCTACAACGCGGCAGTGTTCAATTACAATAAGATACCGACAAAGCGAGAAGAAACAGCGAAACAGCGATGGGAGGGCAATATCCACCGTGACACGTTGTATTGGCGCCGAGCGCAGAGTTTTCTGCCACCGGAGTATCTTTGACGGCTCTGGATGAGCGGTTCCACTCTGACAGAGCCATTCCGCCCGGACGGAATTGTTGTTTGCCAATGCGTGCCTGGTACTGCTCCCACCCCAACCAGTAACAATTCTGGAGCACAACGGTCCCAAATTGTCACATTGCCTGCCGGATATGCGCATTCACATCCATCTCTCCCCTGGGATCATGTTGTCAAGCCGTATTCATCTGACCAGGATAGCCAGCATGATAGCGATAATGATTCAGATATGCTAACTTATCAATGATCATCCACTGGTTAGTACACAATCTGTGGCATGGTAATGCATCTAACATGCATTTTGAAGACCAGAGCACACAATTGAGGGAACCTGCAAGTGATGACGGGCATTGATTGGAAGGCATTAGATTTTGGAGAATGTTATTGTATAATTATATCCATTTTAATGAAACTTATTGTGATCAAGAAGAAAGTAAACAAAAACACTAGAGAGACGGCCAAACCAATGTATGTGATGGACTATGCAAAATCAAATGATTGCATGAGGTGGATACACCCATGGCAAAATGAGCGTCAACGGAGCCTCAACAATTTTATGTCATGTAAGCATGGGAATTGACAAGTTATTCAGTTGTACATATACATTATCGAGGTATTGGCCGTCATCACAGGCCAAAACTTGAATGAAATGCTCCCTACCTCATTGTGAAAGTCAGTGTCAACGGAGTGTCAAACATTTTGCAGCATTTGTACTGAGTACTCACACCACTGATAGGCTACAATCAGTCATAGAGGAATTTGGTGCCGACTTCGGATCAAAAACAGAGTGCATTACCCTCCCTGCTTCAACTTGAAACTGAGCGTCAACTGAGCGTGAACGATGTTTTGGCATGCGTCCTGGGCAATCACACCACTGCTTGGTTGCAGACAGTTAAAAATGCATTTTTGCCTGCCTTTCTAGGTATAACAGATGATAATACCCTCCCACCGCAATCAAGGAAATGAGTATCAACGGAGCTCCACCCATTGTTGATCATGTATCTTGAGTCATCTGGGGAGCAATAAGTTGGAAACAGTCATAAACAGAGTATTGGCTGCCTTGATCGGCAAAGGAGAAAGTCAAGTGCTCACCGCCCTATATTGAAAATGAGTGTCAACAGACTGTCAAGGATTTGTAGACTTCCATCCTGGTTAATGACGGTACAATGTGGCCGTTACGTCCATATATATCGTTTTTAATGTTTCTATACAGTTCAATGTTCATGAAGACTAACTGTTTCCACTGTAAATGAAACAGATTTTTCGAGTCCCGGAGGATGTGGCGATATTCTCCCGTCCTTTTCTGCTTACAAGTGATGCCATGTGCTTCCCTAGGGATGCTTGAAATCAATCGCCACTAATACTACCACGGATCCAACTCCAATAGAGGTTGATGCTCCATTCACGCTCCTTTTCAGCATGTTGTAAGGTGTGTGAGGATGTTCATTTTGCTCAATGAGGCGGTCAACACGTCGAAAATACAGTTTGGTGTACCAAGGTCAATCTATTACCTATGTCAGTGACAAAACTAAACGCGAACTCAAACGTGAATCCCGAAATGCACAACCGAAAACTCGTACTGACAGGTCGACCAAGAACTGTTGAAAGCAGCTTGTTGATTCGTACGGGACTGTGTTTGACCCTCCAAGAGGCAGAGGGTCGCAATTTTGGACAGGTCTCGAACAGAACTGACCTTGTTTCGTGTTCCAAACCTGAACCGCTGCCAGGTGGCCTGGACCGGTTGCTAACACTACCTCTATTTCCCAAAGGAGCAGGCATCAATTTCGAAGCAACCCCTGTGTAGAGTGCCCACGACCATCCTGCGTTGGAGTTTTTGTATAAGTTGCACTTCGCCAAATCCAGATACCTAGACAAGGGTTGTATTGGACCAAGTTCACTACCAATGCTGTGTCATGAGAACCAGGAAATAGTCGTAGACTCACCCCAGGTTGACCTTCATGCCTACATCCGCATCTCTGGACCCATTGACCACTGTAACTCCGCGAGATCCACCCTAGGTCTCTATCTGTAAAAGTCCCGAATACGCTCCGGACTGAGAAAGAAAAATAAAAAGGCTTCCCTCAGCATGCCCCTAAGGATTACCCCACCAGGGAGACAAGCTAACTGTTCCATTGTCTGCTTCCAAATGATAGTCACGAGGAGAGAGTATTGTCCTACACTCCCAGTTTTCTGATGTTCACGACTCATGAGTTTGGTGCAAGAAGTATTCTTCAACCAATCACACTAGGGTGATGTTCTCAGACTTCCTTTGGATATACTGAGTATCGTCCAAGCAACCAGCAGACATACCCCAGAACCAGCTGTCCCGGTGTGTGACCACTCCACGTATCGACTATTCTTATAAGATACAGCAAAGTCGTGTCGCCACACCAGAAGGTGGACTGCTGACATAGGGGCAGCCTAGTAAAAGTATCTGCTGGACATCCTTGCGATCGGGTATGACTCGGACTTCATTCCAACTCAAAATCATCATCATGCTCTCTTCCCAATCAATGACTTGCTTCGACAAAGGTCTGAGGACTTACCAAGTATCATGAGTGATAGATATATCCATCCTAACCAACTGAAGATGAACATACAACTCAAGACTTCAACAGAGAGGAATCTTCCTTCACTTTGAGACAAAACTAATGAATATACATTGGGATATGTTGATGGTTTAAGCTCAGTGTCAAGAAGGCAATCGGGATCCTTAGGAAAATCTTCATGTAGATTGTATGTTCTGTAATAGGTTATCGATGCCTGTCCTCCATTTCGGTATAGCTGACATATATCCGACTATCCACATCCTTAACAATCCTAAGACTACCAAAATCTGCTTCAGAGTTCAGATATGTAACTATCTCATCATCCTTGCCTTCTACCATTAAGAGTCGAGTTCCAAATGCCAGTAGTTCCCTCTTCCTCATCAAGGTCAAATGGTTATATTGCGACACAATTGCTATTAGTTAAACCTTGTACATATACAAGGTTATCCGGTACGTTACAGTTGAACAATCATGGCAAATGACAGAACACATAATTTCATAGATTTGATTGTACCCAATACACAGTATTCTGCAACTGAGTTGTTTGTGATATTTCGAACTTAGAATATCCCACGCCACTGACGACATATGTATCTCCGGTGCCATTCGCCCCAAATACGTATAGTGCATTCGAAATAAGAGATAGTCAAATATGTAGATTTGGTCGACTGGGAACCAATATATCGATTACTGAATCTTGACTGATCTCCTATATGACTCTGCATATGTGGAGATGTCATAATGCGCTGATGACGACATGATATCTCCCTAGGATTTACCCATTTGAGCCTGACTGAGCAGTCAGGTATTCGGCCAGTAGAAGTAAGGTTTCCTGCCGAGAAGGAGTGACCATTGACAAACGAGATTCTACGACCATTATCTATCCAAAAGTATAACACTTCTTACCTGCGCTGTGCCAAGTCGCTGTCATTGGTCTATTGATTTGAAGGTCGGGTAATAGAGAAGTGACTAAGTGGTGAACAAATCTTGAAGGTAGATCCGACTCAAAAATCCGAGTGACAATTGGTGATTCCGGATCGAGTATCCATATTAGAATTATTGACTGATCCAGCATGATCCCAGAACTACACCTGTCACAACAAAGTTGTAACAACCACCCTTCTGCTCTGATTGTTCTATCCAACTCTCCGAATACCAGGTCATGCTCATCTTGCTGCTATTTCTCCCTGTTCACTTCAAAGTGTATTAGCTGCTTTACCCATGTCGATACTATCCCTTCTTTCTTGACTGACTATCATCAGCAACAACTCCAGTTTCCATCAGAAACACCGGGGTGTTCCAGACGGCTCTGATGGCTTTGACGGAACCTCGTACCGTCTGACGGAGTAATACATGCCTCCTGTCGCGTTTCATAGTCTCACCCAAATGAATTTCAGCCACTCTAAGCCTCCAGTAGTGTCTCAGAGGATGTGGAGTGTAAACTTTCATGCGTCAATTTCGGGACAGTACCAGATCCTAGAAGAGCATCCTTGCCGGCCTTCAGAGTGACTGGGAGCGCCGGCGACAAGCCTGGGAGTGCCGGTGACAATGCTGGGAGAACCTGGGAGCACCGGCGAGAAACCTGGGAGCACCAGCGACATGTCTGGGAGCACATCAAATTACAGTCATGTATTTAGTTTGTATTCTCATCTATGTATCTAGGTATCTATATAGCTACCCATCTATACACGCTATATCTGGACTGGCTGCAGGCGGTGCTTGAGAGCAATTCGAGGTGCGCCTGAAAATGAAAATCCAATGAACTCAGATATATACTCCCCGGCCGTGATCGCGTGACTTTGGAGAAGCACTTGGAGGCCGTGATTAGCCATATTTGGAGATGCACTTGGAGGCGGTGAACAGCGATATTTGGAGATGCACTTGGAAGCCGTGATCGAGCGGGTTTGGTGATGTGCACTTGGAAGGCATGATAGTGCACACTTGAAGGCCACGCTCAAGCGAGTCTGGAGATAGACTTGGAGGCCGTGATTGAGCGAGTTTGGATATATGCACTTGCAGGCCATGATTGTGCAAACTTGCAGGCCACAATGGAGCAAGTCTGGAGATATACTTGGAGGCTGTGATTGAGCGAGTTTGGAGATTCACTTGGAGGCCGTGATTGAGCGAGATTTGAAGAGTACTTGGAGGCGGTTGATGGAAGGCGCGCCGGGACACAATTCATCAGTTAGTTTATGCGCCACCATGGCAATGTGACGCGGTGACTTGACATTTGAAGCTCTTTTGGTGAACGGGCTGGTGGGAGTCGATCAGTAAGAAGGAACGCCGGGAGCAGAAGCTCCATTCAGGGGTCAGCTCCAGATTGTGAGAATGAATGGATGCCAGACAAGCTTATGGGTATGCTATACTCGGTGAATGCTGCACTCAGTGTTAACTCACGATGATGACAAGGAGAGATAGAGAGGGATAATGTAACTGTGTGCTCTGGTGATGATGGTAGAGTTGTGGACGAGAAAGAGAGATGGGGGATGAAGATGAGAACGATATGGATGATACGAACCAACATCATTAATCATGGGTACGACTTGCCTGAGTGGGATTGGAAGACCTCCTATTGGTGTTATTACGCGCCAGATCGGGACTTGTACCTGCACTATTGGGGATGGTAAATTGACACGCACATGAATTCTCATAAGTCCTTGTTTCTCACGAAGATTTCCCCCATCTCCTCTGATCTCTCTCTTGCTTGTGCTCAACTCTACCATCACCTAAGAACACGAAGTTAAGTCATCCCGCTCTATCTCTCCATGCCGTGATCATGACTGAACACCGAGTACACCATTGATCAAGTACAGCATCATCCCAAGATTGACAGTCTGCCACTCCCAGCCGGTTTCCAATCTCTGAGTTCACCCAATCTCAGTCTCCAATTGAATCTCCAACCTCGCTCGATCACGGCCTCAAAGTGCATCTCCAAACTGGCCTGATTATGGCCTCCCAGAGCATCACCAAACTCGCTCAATCACTGCCTCCCAGCGCATCTCCAAACTCGCTCTATCACGGCCTCCAAGTGCATCTCTGATTTCACTCGATCTCAGCCTTCAAGTGCTACTCTCAGTTCACGCAATTTCGGGCTGAAAGTGTATCCCTGAACTCGCTCCATCACGGCCTCCAGTTACATCGTCAATAAGCGACGCCGGGTGTAAGGGGATGGAGGGGCAATGGAAATGGAGTGTGCGATGGGGAATGAATATTCGCGAGACCCCGGGGTAGAGCAACATCATCTCATTTTGATGTCATCCGGATCCTAGCAATTGCGTGGATTCTCACGGCCGGGTAGTATGATATCTTCTCACTTTCTGCATAGGCTCATCGCGCGAGAATAGTTCTTTTCCATGAATTCCGTCTGTATTTCGCGAGATGCTCCTCCGATTAAGCTAGACTACCATCCGTGGCTAGATTGACCCTATGTATATATATAGAGATACTTGAATAATGCATGCCATTGTATGAGGTAGCAAATTGTGTGACTGTAACAAAGACGAATATGATAGATGAAATGCTTTTGCTTATGGAACCTTAGGAATAACTGCTTCGAGAATACGGCAGGAAGTTCGTTAATCATAGGATACTGACAGACTTAGCAGAAACGGCGAAACTGCGAGTCGAAGCCGATATGCAACGTGATCCGTGGTTTTGGCACCGGGCGTGGTGTTATCTGCCCCCGGGGTGTCTCTCACGGCTTTGACGGAGCGCATTCACTCTGCCAAAGCCATTCCCCCTGGACTCAAATCGTTTTTGCTGATGATTTTCATTTTTCCTGGATATTCCCTGCTCTTTCCAGCGGTCTAATCCTTTTGTTGTTCCCAGCAATCGCCCACTTTCTATCAACTGACTGCTGCCTCTTCCATTTCTACTATCTGTGCCATTCTCTTTACGATCTTTCAATCCATAAATATCCAACCACATTCCTTGTCTGTGCGGGACCCTGTCCTTGGTCATTGCCCTTCAATTGACTGCACAAATAAGTGTCCCAAGGAGCTGGCAAATCTCTCCCTCTTGATTCCCCGAATACTAGCAACAATCATCACCCACTCTGACCCAACCATGGTACAGATGGTGATTGTATAACTGCCATTGGCCAGGTTTCTCACGCATTTTGAAGCGGACTTGTTGCAGTTGCGACCCAAAGAAACACGTCCAGATCAAGATTGTCCTCAAACTATAGGCATAGGGATGGCGATACCATCAACATTGATCGGCCAGGTCACTTTCACCTTTGTCCTATTGGACCCATTGGTATCGGCATTTATTATCATGCTGTCACCACAATTTGACCTGACGTTCAATTCCCCGACGATATCATCACCCATCACACAGTGCTTATATTTACCATCGAAGAGCATGGCAAGGCTGTCCCCATGACTCATTCAAAGACTTGTTGGAGAGGCCCTTGAAGATCGGAAACCAGTGCATCTGACGAGATTTCCAACTCCAGGGAAGTCTGAAACACAGGCGAATCCGATTGTCATTGTTGCTGTTGGGGTCCTTGTAGCATTTTGTATGTTGTTGGGAAAGGGACACTTTCAGCGTTTGCTAGCCGTCAAAAGGTCACATCAGTATTCTCTCTCTCGCAACAGGCTAGGATCTCATCAATGAGTCGGTAGCCTCTGAGAACTTTATATGTTTCAGTCTCCAAGGCTGGTGCTGACTTTGGTGGAACGTTGTGAGTATTGGGCGTCTTTGGAGTGGGGATTTCGATGGTGTCCCCGTTGGCTAGATGCTTGCTGAATGCTACAACTTTTCAGATGGTTCGAATCTTTTCCTAACTAGCACTCATTGAAACCACTGGAACCTAATTCTACATCTGTTCCTACCTATCATCACTCAGGGTTACCAAGTCTGTCCTCACTCTTCACATGTCCATGAAGGCATATCCTGACTGGATATGTGCAAAGTCTGACTGTTGGTTTCTCTCATCTTCATCTGCGCACAGGTTGCTCTTCTCCATCGTCTTATATTCCTCATTTGCTTCTACTCTGCAGTCGCCTTGCCCCTCTTCTCACTCTTCAACATTGGTCCAGAATCACTGTACATGGTCTTATTTTCCGTTGAGAATGCATATCTTACCTTTAGACACACCATTCGTGTCCACATTGATATCCGAAAGCAGTGGGTCAATGCATGAGCAAAAGGCTCTCACCTGAGCAGTAGCCCACTGAGAGAGCTGAGATCTTGCAATGTGGTACGACTGAGGCAGCTTGGATGCAGATTGTGTGCCAACTCCCCAGCCCTGCTACCCTTGTTGAACTGCTTCCCGGTTGTAGTGCTGCATTGACAACACACAAATATCATGTCAATATCCGGATATCTCGCGACTATTTTCTCCTCCTGTTCATATGGTCAATATGCCACAGTCAGTGAGGTTGACTGTACATTGTGCCTAGTGCGTGTCCACATCGGATTATAACGTGTGGAAGTGTGTCAGCCCAATACACCGAACAAAGGGCCCACATTTATGTTGTGGATACTTCTAGTAATTTGACCACTGTCGGTTGTCCACAGGTCCCATGGCTGAATTCTGATATAGACAGTTCATCGGTGTGTGCCGAGGGGGATTGACAGTTTGAATGGCATCTGCACTGGCAGTCTTGTAGCCTCCATATCTGGGCTGATGAGTATTGCTCATCTGGATGAGTTAAGCCTCGAAGTGTTTCATTCTATTGTGGATTGTCATCGTGGTAGTATTTGAGACTGTTGAAAAAGAAATTTCCTTCGTGGCTTGTGCTGGTGCCGCGGTCTCCTCAGTACTGATCGCTGAAAGGTATACCACCACACTCAACTTTGGTTGTGGAACTGCTGCTAGTATTGCGTAAGGGTAGACTCCCAGGGCAGTACACACACCTACCCAATTCAGAAGGGCGAGGGCATGCACAGTCCTTAATGTTGCAGGGTATCTTTTCGGAGTGCATCATAGTTGATTGTTGAGGGCTCTCTACTTTTGGAGTATTGTTGGATCACCACTTTTGCTCCCAACTGCCTTGAGAGGGCCCCAAGCAACATTTCCAATAGTGAATACTTCGCCAAGGCTCCCTTGTTGATTATAATGCTGCTGATGTTGTTGCAGGTAAGGATACTGCCTTTGAGGGAGGCTTTGACACCTTCTATCTTGACTTTGTATACTCACTTTAAGAATAATGCTGAGTGCATAGTGACTTGGCTATCCCTGCGGCGGAAAGAGTCCTGCAGTTTCTTTTTCAACTTCTCCAAGTCCTTCCTCAGATAGCCGTTCATGATTTGAATCATTATCTCAATCATTTCGGAGGAGCAGTTCTGGAATGAGGCAATACTGTCTTTGGCAGTCATGTCGGGTGCAGTGCAAGGTGAGAGGCTTTCGTGCAGTTCAATACACTTGGCAATGTCAGCTCCAGTGAGGAATGGAGCTCCCACGGTGTTTTGGGGTAGTATTTGGTCATGTTCGTTTCTGATAGCGAGCCCCAAAATCAGGTGTGAGCAATGGTTCTGTGTGACCTTACTTCTGTTTAGGTTGGAACCGACATGATATGGTACAAGCCCTCTGTGCCACGGCAGATAGCTTATCATTCACACTCCGCTGCACATCCCATGGCATTCCAAAGGAATGCGTGACAAAGAGATGATCAGGCTTGAAGAGCATAGGAAGAGGCTGAGAAGGTACGATACTACCTGGCTCTGAGGATCCATGCAATTGTGTGGATCCACACACAGTCTCCGAAAGTGCAAGTGAGATCAAAAGATCACAATGATAAAGTGAGTCATTTGCTGTATGCTCAGATGATATGATATGAGACAAGATGATATGAGACAATATACCATATGCGATCTACCCCAGCGTCCCCCGGAATAATTCAACCTGTCTGTCTGTACGTCCCCACTACCCATGCATCTATGTACACCCGCCATCATCCAGTCCCTCTGCATTATCCCTGTAAATCCATACACCCGCCATCGCCCAGTCCTTCTCCATCATCACTGTATACCCGTTCACCCGTTGGCCCTTAGTGGTATTCAAAGCAGAGAGGCGGTTGTGGAGATGCGAAATGGATTTTCCCGCCACAACTGCTCCCTGGCCCTTTGTCTGAAGACCACCTCACTTCTTCAGTATCACTGTATACGCAAATGTGGAAGAACATAGAGATAACATAACCCCACAGGACAGACACAGATGTAGACCCAGACGAAAACCGTGAACCAAAAGTAAAACCAAAAATCCCAAGGAAAACCATAAACCCAATGGAAAGACAGCAACATAGACTCAATGGAATACCACAAACCCAAAGGCAACCCGTAAATTCAATGGAAAAACATTAACACTTTCACTCCTTGTGCACTCGCTGTCTCTTGCTACCCTCCTTGTCTGGCTTCCGTTTTCCTTGACCACTTGCGAAGTGAGGGATGTTGCCAAGCCAAATATTGATTTCGCGCTATCACCTCATGCAGAGTGTACCCTACTGTTGTGATTAGTATTCGGGGCTCTATCAACAACTTGGGGTCTTTGTTCAGTGCCTGTTGCAAGATAGGTAAGGCTTTCATCCCAGGTGTACTCCGGTGGCGTGCCAATATCGGCATCTTGTAGTGCAACATTCTCTGCCAGTCGGGGTGGAGGGCGAGCAATTCCAGCAAGCAGCTCACATATTCTTCATGCTCAGAGTTATCATGGTGGTCAGCAATGTTTCATTTGCTGCTGGGAGTGGCTGGCCGCACAGACTTTGGGGTCCCCTTCCGGCTAGCATTGATTGGACACTTTGGGATTGGTCTGGCATCTGTTCCAGTTGGACAGGATCGTACCGGCCTCTTCCTCGACAGCAGTGCTGGTACCATCATCAAATTTATCCTTGGCCAGATGCATCGAAAGTGCTCCGACATGAATTGCTTTGTTTTCCATTTCCGTACCGGTGGGCCTACCTTGGGTGGTGGGTGATGGAAAAGTGTTGCACATCTTGGCGGCCGAAGTTGGTGTGCATATCTTATGGTCGGTTGGCACTACTGGTTGCGATATGGTAGGATGTCGATAGGTGTGATCCCGCTTAACCATGGCTGGGTGATTTCTATCTGCAATTATGAGCCCCCGGTACAATTCCAGGCCCATATCGTTGTCGTCAATTGCTTCTTCTTGCATTGGGTAGCCATCATCACCTCAATATTTATCTTCCCGGAAGTGGCCGGAAGTATACCATATGTTTGCTTTTGACCTCAGGTTTTGCTTGGTAAGACAGTTCACGTATGCACAATGGAGTTATCTCTTCGCCAATCTGGCATCCCTGGATGTTTGGCTGGCAATCATGGTTGATCGCATCCACTTCTCACTTCCGCTGGAATTGTTCAGGATATGCTGGAGTTCAGCATAGTTCTGCCAGAGGTCTCCCATCTGGTTTATTGTTCGGGTCTTCCTCGGCTGGGCAGAGTGGTGTAGCGTTGTCATCTCCCTTACCCTGCTGGAGCTATCGAGAGCCTTGAGGAAATCATTGTATCACATGTGCTTCAATTTCTTCCGGTCAAGGGTTCTCTCCACAAAGTCAGACAGTCATGTGATCTCAGAGTTTGCAGCATCTGTGATGTCACCAAAGATATCACAGATCTCGAGCATGGAATTCGTGTGGTTTCGAGCAGAGAGCTCTGGAGCAGCAATCTCCACGGCATCTTCTAGCGATCCAACTAGTCTATTGGAGAAGAAGTGCTGGCTGAGGTGTGATAGTGTGTCCGACCAAAGGGTTACTGGAGAGGGGTTGCTTGCACTAGTGGAGATATCAGAGGAGGGGGTGTAAATAACAGATAGGGTGGTGTTGGCTGTGGTGGTGATGGCTGTGGGGGTGGCAGCGGCATGGGTGGGTGCTGCCGCTGCGGTGAGATCGCAGCTCCTCACGGCTTTGGCAGCTGCTGTAGGTGTTGCCGCAGCGCTGGTGGCTGCTGTAGTGGCGGCCGAGGTGGTGGCTCCTGTGGTGGTTGTGGCTGCAGTGGTGGTGCACTCGAGGCTGGGAGTGGCGGTGGTGGTTGTTAAGGACGCTTCAAAATCCATGGCATCGCTGATTGTTGATGGGATGTCGTTGATTGATTTGAACTTCACGACAATCTTTGGTCATTTGTTATGCTTGAAATGGTGATATGGGCGAAGTGATCGGTGTGGAGAACGAGGTGAATGGGTTTGTATGGTGGTTGCCATTTCCTAAGAACATAGGGTGGTAGTTTTGTTTATATACCCTGATGGGTGCTTAGTCCCAGATCATTCTTTGTCTAGTTTCTATATGGTTCCCAGTTACCCTAGTGTGGTCTTTTTGTATGTCTCCACCGCTTCGACGCTTCTTTACCTCCTCTTTCGCCTAATGCACACTGATGTTTGGCATATCTTGCTCCACGTTCCTGTTCTTGGTGTCTAACTTTTTGTCCATTCCTGCAATAACCGTCTTCTCCTGTGTCTCGAGGTCATTAGAGGGTCTGCGCTGATCCGGAGCAATATTTGTGTACTGTGGGTGCAACTCAGCCAATGCGAATGTTTCTTCACCCCTCCATCCCGCTAATTCATGCAATTCTATGTATTCTATCTCCTCTGTGCAACTAACAACTCCTCTTCATTGTGTGGCTCCGCCATTATCCACTCTTTTCTGTCTGGTCCATGCAATGGACCTCCCTTGTTCCCCTCTCTCTTCCGTGCCAATGATACCCATCATTGCTTGAATAGGTCGTGTGCCAGCACTGGATGTGTCGAGCACTGTTCTGGAGCCACACGATGTTTGGAAACTGACAGAAACGTCCTCAATTTTCGCCTGCTTACCCTCCTTTCTTTCATCAGAGCCTCCTCTCCCAGTGACCTCTCCTGTTCGACCATCCTCCTGCGCAAATCTCCAACTATCAGTCCTTCCTCGCCTTCACACTGATCCTCCCAGTTCACTCCACTCCCTGATGGATTCCTCATCTCCTGCGTTATCCCCCTCTTTCTGACCGACTGCTTCCCATTTTCCTACAATGATCACGCCTGTTTCCGGTTGAATATGCCTTCCACTTTCCATGCCAACTCTCTCTTCCTAACAAATGACTTCTTCTCCTTTCCTTTTTCACTGTTCAGTCCCTTCTGTTTTGACTCTTTCCATTGAGCAAACTCCATCTATTTTCCATCATAGCGCTGTGCGTTATCATTCGTAGTCACCCTTACTCTAACCAGGCATACAGATTTCCCGAACTACTGGCTCTCTGAAACAGCTAATTTCTTCCACCATGCTACAGCTCAGGCGGCTGTATTGCCGCTGGAGTGCCTACTCCCCCTCCAAGTAGCTCCTGCCGAGCAACTTCCACAGCATCCTCCCGCATTTGCAATGTTTTCTTTTCCGGTTAATTGTAGGATATCTCTCCCCTATTTCCTGCGTGGCTCACGCTGGTGACGGGGTTTATGCCTTAGTGATTGCCAAGAGGTTTACCACTACTGTCATCTGTGGGAGAGGGACTCCAGGTGTGACTGAACAAGGAGACTCCCGGCACCTGACATGCTGCTTCCGAATCCATATGTGCGAGGGCATCAGCAATTGCTCAGTTGTCAATGACATGTTTTCTGAGTTGGTTGAACTTTAACATTGAGGGGTCTAAGAGATCTCGTTTGTGGTTCATCACCGCATCCATTCTCTAATCTTTTCTGAGGGATCCCAGCACTAGTTCCACCTGTAAGTAGTTGGCTAAGGCTCCCTTCTTGTTCATACTGTGACTGATGGTATCGCACGCGGGGACACAAGATTTCAGGCCGACTTTCCCACGTTTCGACTGGGCCTTGCATAGTGGGTCCAGCTACGATCTCGTGTTCCTATAGACCTGGCTATTGGCGTGGCAGATGCAGTCCTATAGTTCCTAGTTCAAATGCTCCCAGTCTTTCCTCTCAGATCAATTGAACATATTGATTGTTTCCTGGTTCGCTACTGGGCAGAAGTACGTGAAGGTTTCAATAAGATATTTGGTCCCCGGGTCACTCCCGGTGCACGGCTAGATTCTTTGGTATCCCTCGATGACCTTGGTGGCAGCTACTCCTCCCAAGAAGCCCACCTTGACGGTGGCCGGGAGTGGCATTTTCTTCTTTCCTTTCCCGATGGCGATGGGCCAAGAACTCGGACAATTGCCTTTCGTCATGTACATGATTGGGCGAGGTGTTGGCGGAAGGTCCAGGACTGGGGGAACCGGTATGCCCACCAAAACTGGTGGCGGAAGTAGATCAAGAGTTTTCAGTTGACATCTTGGTGCTGTTGGTAGCGGTTCGCAGATGGGATAGTGAATTGGGCTGTGAATTGGCAGTAATTTGTGATGTAAGGTCAACTGCAAGTTTGTGAGTTTTTGGAAGCGCAGTAGGGTCCAGGAGAGTATTTTCTTTTTTTGTGGTTAGCTCTTTGATTTGTTCTTCTCTTTGTGCAGCTTCACCACCTCTGACAGTTTTCTCGCCCATCTTCCTCTCTCGATGACTATCCAATTCTATTCAATGCGTCTTCACCCCCCACAACTAGCAGTATTATCACTAGCACTGTCCCAAATCTTGCCAGCATGGTTAGTTATCTTTCTCAGTGGTACTTCGGATTAGTGTCTTCCTTAGTACGGGAGAGGCGAATGTTTTTCACTAGTATTTTCCCATCCCAGTATAAGGTCTGTGCCTGTTGTTCCGGAGTTGGGTCTCGGCCTGACATCCCAGTATGAGCTCGGTGCCTTTCTTCCAAAATTCAATGTTGGTGCTTGTTTTCCAGGCATGAGATCAGTGCCATTTATCCAGGTGTTGGACCGGTGCCTGTGGTGGGGTGGTAGTTCTGCGCTATATCCTAGCTGTTCAATGCGGTATACAGTTGGTGCCTTGCATCGGAGGTCTGTTTGGGGTCATTTGCTCCGTGTTTGACCAGTTAGAAGGTTGGTACCTTTCATTCGGTGTTTGGTTGGAACATCTTTCTCGCTGTTTGTGCTGGTATGAGGTCAGTACCTGGGATTCTTGTACGAGGTCAATGCCTTTCGTATTGGTGTTACGTTGTGGCCTGTCGACACGGGATTTGGTTGGTGCCTGACATGCGGTCTCCTAGGACAGGTTCATTCTTCTTGGTATCAGATCGGTACCTGTCGTCCGGTGTTAGTTCGGGGTCATTTCCATCGTATTCTTCCGTATACAAGGTCTCAGCTTTTCCCCAAGTTGGAGGTGGGCAATGTTTCCTCGATTTTTGACTGAGTATTAGATAGGTGCCTTTTTCCCCATTGCCTCCAATGTAACTGGCGTATTGCATCTGGCATTGTAATCCGACAATGTCCCGATGTTAGCATTGGGGCGTCGTTGCCTCCACTCAGTACTAGTGTTAGCAATGGTTCTGGGTTACCCGGCTTCGGTCCGTGTTGGAACTGGAACCGTGACCGCGGTCTGGGTTAGGAACAGACAAGGAACCCGAACCGCTTTGTTGGCGGGCTTGTTACCCGGTCCGGACATAATCCTGCGGTTGTTTGCCGGGTTGTACCCTGACCACGGTTCCATTTTCATGGTTCCTGCAGCTTTCGCTGCAATTAAGTATTTGAGTTCTGATCGTATCACGAGATGATCAGTATGTAGATTGTGCAGTTCTGGTCCCTCTTTCACCTCCCGTTTACAGATTTGCGATCTGACTGATATTCGTTGTGTGGCTATGAAATAAAGGCTGATTTTACACGACATTTTTGGGTTTTCGATCGCGACTCAACGAATATTGGTCGGATCCCAAATCTCAACGCGGGATGTGAAAGAGCGGCGAGAACTGAACAATCTACATACTGATCATGTCACGATATGATCAGAAATCAAATTCTTTATTGGAGCCAAAGTTGTGATGTTGAAATGCCGGGATTTTGGTGGTGAAACCGGCCCAATTGCAACGGTCCGGGGTTTCGTGTGGTAAGACCCGTTGCAACGGTTCGGTTGCGGGCCAGAACCGGACCCGGAACCAATCCGGCAATTGGGAACTGTTGCTAACACTATATAGTACTGAGCTTGCAGAACCAGAATCCGGGGTTGGCATCCTGTTGTGATTGAACTGTGGAGCTAGATGACAGGGAGCGAATCTTCGACACTCCGCCGCACCTCCAGGTGCTTCTAAAAACAATGTGTGACAGATAGTAGTTTTGGGTGGAGGAGAGTAGGAAGCGGCCGAGAAGATCAGATACTAGCCGGCTATATGGATCCATGTAACAGCGTGGATCCACACCAAGCATCGTAGGGAGCAATCACAAGCTGGCAGAAATAGATTGGGTAATTGGTAGTACAATGGGATGAGACGATATGTGAGGAGAGAATATGAGATGAGACACATGAGTGAATCTACCCAATGGTCTCCGAATATAGACAACCTGTCACTCCGTCCATCTCCGTTACCCCTATATCTCTATACACCTGCCCTCACCCGGTCTGTTTCCATCATCTCCGTAGAACTGTACAGCCACCATCACCAAGTATGTCTCCATGATCCCTATATCTTCTGCCACCAACCATCGATTATTCCACTGCTAAGGTGAGCGGCACTTGTCATCGTGAGAAACACATTTACCCTCCACACTGAAGGTCCCGGTCCCTGATAAGAACCGCCAAGCAACCCAGGCAGGGTCAGCTGCTCCGGGTTGGGAACTGGACTTTGTATCAACCCAGTGTTTTCTTGCCAGGTTGAACGAAGACTGGGGTGTCACATGACTGTTCATTCATTATTGGCTCCAATCAAGTATTTGCATTATGATCATATTGTGACATGATCCATATATGGATTGTGCAGTTTTAGCAGCTCTTCGTCCTCCCGCTGTGAGATTTCCAATCAGTCCAATAATCTTTGAATTGCTGTCACAGAATTAGTGTTACCAAAGGGTCCTGGTAACCTGCCATCAATGCGGGGTTCAACTGGCGGTTTGGCTTGGTTGTGTTCCAGACCCGGCCAAAATCCCGACCCACTCTGCCTTCGCGGGGTTGTTACCCAGATCAGAGCCATACCGGCAGTCTTGTGGCCTGCCTGTATCCGGACTGCGGTTCCATATTACAGTTTCGGCAACCTTGGCTCCAATGCAGTATGTCAGTTGTAATTGTATTGTGACACAATCAATACATAGATCGTACAGAATCGACCGCTCTTTCACCTCCTGTGTTCAGATTGGCGATCTGACTAATAGTCGTTGAGTGGCTGTGAAAAACTGCACACATTCTGGCGAATTTGACGGCGTTTTGAATGCGACTGAACAAATATCACTAGGATTGCAAAGCTGATCGCGGGAGGTGGAAGAGTGGCCAACTCTGCACAATCTGCAGATTGATCATGTCACAATACAATCAGAACTGAGATACTTAATTGCAGCCAAAGTTGTGAGGTTGAAATGCAGGGATTTTGGTGGTAAAACTAGCACAATTGCAACAGTCCGGGTTTGCCTGTGGTGAGAGCTGTTGAAACGGTTCGGTTCCGGTTCCAACCCTAACCCGGAACCGTACTAGCGGGTTGGAACAGGTGCTACCACTAGTCATGTTCCAGAATTGTTCACACAAGATGCGGGTTTCCAATAGTGACTGAACGAATATTGGACCAATCTCACATCTGATAGCCGCATGAGAAAGAGCAGGTAAAACTGCACAATCTACATATGGATCAAGCCAGGATACGATTGGATTTGAGATTCTTCATCGGAGCCCCAATTGTTAACCAGCCATGCCCAGTTGTTGGTGTGAAAAGCGGGCCATTTCCAATGGGCCAGGATTTTGGTGGGGTAAAACCCGTTACATCAATCCGGTTTCAGGTCAAACTGGAACACGAACTGAACCGGGAAATTGGAACCTGTGCTAACACCACCGCGGCCTCAATGAATTGCCATTGATTGGGGACATGACTGGGCGAGGTGTTAGGGCAAGCTCAGATACTGGTGGATGATCCGGCATCGCTTGAGGGTCCAGCACTGCAGGATGTAGTACAGACACTCCAACTGGAGGCAGAAGTACATCAACAGTGTCCAGTTGACACCTTGGTACTGTTTGTAATGGTTTGGAGATGGGATTGTGAATCAGGTGGTGAATTGGTAGTAATTGGAGATCTAAGGTCATTTGCTAGTTTGTGAATTTTTGGAAGTGGGGTCAAGTCAATTGGAACTCTTTTTGAGGTGAGCTCATTGTTTCATTCTTTGCATAGTCCACCTTCACCAGCTCTTACAGTCTTCCCTCTTAGCTTTCTGCCAAGTAGTCCATTGTGTTCTATTCCCTGGGACTTCCCCCTATAACTAGTAGTTTCCTCATTTGCACTCCTCAAACTCTTACCTGCATTGTTGATTCTGTTCCTTAGTCTTCTTTTGATTAGTGTCTTGCTCAGAATGGGGTGGGCTTACTTTTATCACTTGTGTCTTCTCGTCCATGTATATATTCCAAGCAAGTTGTCATGGTGTTAAGCCGGTGCCTGTTGCACTGGTGATTGGTCGGTGCCTGTTGGCATAGTGTTTGGTTGGGGTTTGTCATCCTACTGTCAGGGCAGGGCCTGTCATCTCAGTGGAAGGTCTGTAGCTGGCATCTTGAGCCCGAGGTTCTGGCATGTCGTCCTAGGATATTGTTGGTGCGAATTGTTCAGGCAGTAGGTCAGAGCCAGTAGTGCTGGGAGTAAGGTTTGCACATGAAGTCACAGTACGAGGTAGATGCCTGTTGTGTGATATGCAAGGTCGGTACCATTTGGCTACCAAGGCGGTCAATCATTCGGTGATGAGCGGCCAGATCCGTGCGATACCTTGATCACGGTATATTCAAGACCTAAAACTGTTGACGCTCCGTTGACACGCATATTCAGGATGTGTCAGGGAGCCTGCCATGGTGGTTTTTGCTCTCAGAGGCCGCCAATATCTCATCAATAGATATCTGCAACCAGTCGGATCATAAATTACCCAAGATGCAGGCTCAAAATTGTTGACGCTCTGTTGACGCTAATTCTCAGAATGGGGCGGTGACCATGTTGCTGGCTCTTATGTCAATAGACGCTGCCAATACGTCGGTTATCAATACCAGCGACCTGATCACTGGTCAATTACCATACTTACAATATCAAAAATCGTTGACGCTCCGTTGAAGCTTGTTTCAATCTATTGTCCATTCAATATATACTGCCATCGACAATTGGGTTCATGCTGATGTGAGCTTATCGGTTGTCTTTCTGTCAGATAGAGACTCTTCAGTTCGAACAAGCCATGCGAAGTAACTTTCTTGCCCTGTTCGCTCTCACATGACTACAATTTATATATCTTGTCAAACGCTTCATTTCCCCTGCTCTGCAACCATTCATCAGAGGGTATTCACGAGCTACTACGCACCATTCACTAATAATATATCTCTAACTGTAACACTCGGTCAAGCTACATAACGAAGCTGACCCATTCTCTCATATTTTTTCTTCACTCCCTTATTCCGCCTCGTTTCTAATGCATGAACCGTTGCAAACAGATTTTAAGCCTCTCTCGTTGACTTACGTGTTGGCCGAATCAATCCGGGAAAAGTTGGCTCGACACTCACATCCCGCTGCGCTGGGCATTCTGGATCCTCGATGCAATTGCCTTGCTCAATATAATATTCAATGTCTGTTGTGCAATCGTCTTCGGTGATATTTGGACTATCCAAGTGGCCATTCCCGTGTGACAAATCTTCGGTGTCCAACATGCTGTCACGTGTGCTATACTCAACATTTTCGCCTGGATGACGATTGATTGTGCAGATTCGGCAGACGTTTAATATTCCAGTTCACTCTTCAAGGAGGTCCTTTGCAGACAAAGCTGGTCACCATGATGATCTTTCTGCCAGTTTGAATGCAGCCACACAATCATTTTGGAAGTGTGACCAGGAGGCTTAGACAATCTCTTCAGTGTCCGATATGTAGCATACGGAGGTCATCTACTTGTTTTGACCCCGAAATTCCTTCCCGGTAGCACGTAGGTTTCAGCTGCCCTGCCTATATGAGAAATGTCGTGGACCTTGGCCATTCTGTGCAATTTCGTTTCCTCCGCCTCCTTCTCCATTTCTGAGTCGTTTTCAGTGTTCGTCGTGTTGGATTGGGTCATGTACCCCGCCAAAATCTGCTTATTGACTCGAACAAGCTGCCTTACAATCACTTTCTTGCGAACGCTGTCAGCTGAGGTTTTTGACTGCCTCTATCCGATAACAACTCTGCCAAGGGGAAAACTGGACTCCACTCCGACACCATGTGGAATGATAGACAATATGTCGCGCGCCACATTTGAGAGATCAGCGTACTTTGATTGGGTTTCCTCTTGCCACCGCCACCGCCCGGTTATGTCCGGTATCCAAAATGTATTGCTAATCTCCATTGGATCGGAGTGGAAATCATTGAGATTTGGATTAATTTGGACCCACTTCTTTGGTGATGCAGGCGGTGAATTCAAATCGAGCCTGGCGGCGGTCAAACAGTGTGCAGCGCGGTTGGTTTATCCGGGTGTTGTTTCAGCCACATTTATAGGCTTCAAGTATTCTTCATCATCGCTGGACAAATCATCTGGATGAATGGATAATTGACAAGATGCTGGAGCCATTGAGGAGAGGGTGAGCTTACTGCTCAGTACATTTTCTGGTCCATTGACTGGCACAAGTCGATGTTTGGCACAATATTCATTCTCTACATACTTCAGAAAGGCTTCCGTGGATTGGGTAGTATATGATGTCTCATCCTCTGAATCAATATCCATTCCCTTGTCCCACATCCGAAACGATCGCAATATGCAGAACTAATCCAGGATTTGTGCTGACATGAGCAGCATACCAGTCGTTGGAGTCACTGTGAAATAATATTTGGACAGCTTCTGTCGAGCAATCTCCACTGAGATGATCAAGTCCTCCTTCCAATGAGTCTCCTTCATAGGGAAAGTCTGCATAACGCCATCCATGTGATCAAACATGAGATTCTTCACTGTGATACCGTGATGCAATGTGACTGTATGTGTCTTCGACATCCACAGGGTCCAATATCGGAATGGCCTCAATTCTTCCATGACATACTTGCCAATCGTCGATTCATCTTGTGTTGTGAATGGTGGCTGGTAATGGCTATATTTTGTATTTCGGAGCTACTCGCTGGTGAATTGCAGCAATTGGTTGGCACACTGATGTAACTCCAATGTTGAGTTCCACTGTGTCTTCACATGCATAATCGGAAGTACGGTGATGCGGACTTTGGCTCTTTGACACTCAATGAACTCGTTTCGATGACCAGGTGTTAGCGTAATCAATACTGCATGCATTCTCTGCTATATGACTGCCAATTTCAGGACTTCCAAAATATCATGAAATACAGACATTCTGAATTATCTCTGCTAAACCTAGTTTCATGGTTGACACCTTATGGACTCTAGCATTGCCCTCTTTTCAAAGTCTTTGACTCTGCCCAATGTCTATTCTTTGATTCTCTCCAAATTGCTGATCGCGCTCATTGGCTTCCCAGGACTTGTTGTGACCTTTTACACCGAGACTACTCAGGAATGCACCTGAAGCCAGTTGTTTGACGTGCGCCAAGCACCGTATGTGGTTCCTCAGTGCAGGACACCAGACCGATGAGGCCTCAAGTGTTGATTGCAGCTCCTGTGTTATTGAATGATTTGAGGAAGCATTATCAGTCATAGAACCAAGCAATCGGCTGTCAGTAAGCTCCAAACGATCAAGCACATCCTTCCAATTCAAGGTTAGCCTTGCTCCAGCAGAATAGCACTTGACCTATCATCCTTAATTAGCTGTCAAAAGTGCAAAAGAATGGGCGATCAACCTCATCGAAAGTGAGTTGAACTTCACGCAATGCCCAGTATGCATTCATATAGTCAGTAATGACCGAAGTTTTCGCGAGTTTGTTCGTTGATATGCATCCGTCCAAGGATAAAGTGACTGAATTTTGTGACGCCAATTGCTTCGTAATTGCATCCACGGTTGGTACATATTGCCTGAGGCAAACGTTAACAAAGGTCGTAGCGGACGCCGGCAATAGGTCATCAGATAATGCCCTATATGACCGTCGCAGCTCAACATTTGATATAGCGTTCCATGGAATATCAGCAGAAACACCTAACATGAGGTAGCGATTCCAAGTGTCTTGGTGATATTCGGACGTTTCAAAGTCATTAGCTGCCAATTTGGAACGTTCTGTCTCTCAATTCGGTCAATATGGATGGACCTGGATGTCAAAGAAACATACCCTCTGCGAACAGACTATTGCAATTCCTGGTCCTCATTGCCTCTTGAGGATTGCCAACGCTGTTTCATCGACCATCGAACTGGTTACTTTGGTTAATTCTGAGTCTGTTTCTTCCTTTACCATTGCGATGAGAGCTTTTGTAAGCAAATGTTTCAACATTGAGCTTGTCCCATGTTCTGATGGATGACAAAGAACTTGGTGACAAACGATACCTATGATTCCAGGGCTGCTGGTCTTGTCAATGCCACAGTGTAAGTAAATTGGCCACCAAAGCAGATGTCTAGATTTACTCCAAGCAATCGTGCGTTTCAAGTCTCCATTGTTTGAAGCCGTCCAAGCATTGAAGACAACTTGTGAAGTAAGGTCGCTGAAATACCGAATAAAGACACGTTCGTTTGTGGAAGAGATCACAACCTCTAGGATTGATGTATTTAAAGATTGTGAATCAGACACAGCGGTAGGAATCAGAAAGCTTGATGATACCACTCGAGTGACTGCTGAAAGTAAAGTTATAGTACAGCAGATTGCTGGGCATTGAATATTGACTCTCGAGCTAGAAGCAAAAAAATCAGATCTGTGAGACATTGCATGCATATTTGTGAAGTTGTATACAAAGACATATTGCAAAGACTGACAGTGTAAAACTTAATTTAGGAATAGTGCAATGCACTTCATTGGTGTGTAGCTTACTGGGCCTCCACAAAGATTGTTTACGCTCCGTGAGGGCTCAATTGTAGTAGGGGGACGCGATATGGTAGCTAGTATTTCTGCCTCAAAACAGCGTGCCGATAGATTGATTGTGGGTTTGCTACATCCCATTGCCCTGTAAGTATACAGAAAGCAGGATCGAAAATCGTTGACGCTCCGTTGAGGCTCAGTTGACGCTGATTTCAAGACATAGTTACGATGCTGCTGCAAGCACCTTGGTCTAAAATGGCAGCCGATAGTTGGATTTCAGAATAATGTCGCCACACGTCCCCTTGATTAAAAAAGATGCAAGGCCTGAATTTGTTGACGCTCCATTGACAATCTCGTTCAGGGCGTAGGTACAATGTCGCCGAAAGCTGTTGTGCTTAGAAAGACGACCTATAGCTCATTAATGCGTTGATGTCGCCGCACAACCCCTTGATTGACGAAGATGGAATGGCTAGAATTGTTGACGCTCCGTTGACGCTCAGTTTTAGGGCATAGGTCCGGTGTCTCCAATAGCTGTTTCACCTAGGAAGGCGGCCGATAGTTTAGTAATGTGTCAATGTCACCGCACGGCCCATGGATGGATGATGAAGGAAGGATGAAAATGGTTGATGCTGCGTTGACACTCATTATTACGGTATTGGTAGGGAGTCGCCAACAGAATTTTTGCCTAAAATGATGGCCGATAGCTCGATCATGGGTCAATGTCGCCGCACGGCCCATTGAATCACCAAAGTGGACGGCCTAAAATTGTTGACACTCCGTTGATACTCATTTTCAGTGCATAGGTATGGTGTCACCAAAAGCATTTTTGCCTACCGAGGCGGCCGATATTGCAATTGTGTGTTAATGTTCCCGCGCAGCCCTGTCCATGTTTCAACATACAAGACTAGGAGTTGTTTACACTCTGTTGACAGTCATTTGTAGGATTTGTTAACGAGCGTGTCAGTTGTCTCTTTCACTATAACGCCAATCAATGCGTACCCTGTGTCAGTCTGCAACACTGCAACCCATTGATTGCCGAATGTGTAGGACTAAATATAGTTGACAATTTGTTGACGCTCTTATTCATCACATCGAAACATCCTTTGTACACACGATAATTGTATGCAACGAATCAGATACACATTATTGACATCCAATTTTGTGTTTGTATGTGTCATAGTTTGAATGCAGGAGTTTTGTTACTTCTCAATTTCTGATCAACGGCTCTCCACGCTATCTAAGTGAGAGATGACGTGCCCCTATCACATTCCTGCACATCTGGCCGGCAATGTAGAGCATGTAGATCATTTCACGAATATTTGGTAAATATCATTCGACTTCTTCACAATTCCTTATCTAGCTCTTTCTCCTCGATTTCCATGAGAAACGATAACCAATTTCATATATTTACACCATGTGCACCAGCTCTGTGCGGCGAGTTATGCAGTTGGATACATGCATGTGGTGTTAGCAATGGTTCCGGACCATCACTTCGGGTCCTGGTCCTGATCCAACCATAACCTTTGCCACATTGGCTGTCCGGGTTGTCAATCAACCTGAACTGCCCACTCCGGTATGGTTCCATGGTATCAACCTTGCCCGTCTGAATCGGGCGGGTTGTAAGCGGTTCGCCCAGCGAGTCCATCCATAAATTCATATAAGGATCTTGTATTTGCGGTGTGTTAATAGTCTCATATCAGAATTGCGTTTTCAGCAACCAACAATGTGCTTTTGCTTGTTGAGCAGTTTGCAATATCAATTAATTTGGTATCTGTGTTTCACCTTCGATAAATGCTATTTTTGCCTAGCAAGGCGGTCAATAATACAGTTATGCACGCGAAGATCCGCGTGATGCCTTGATTACGAAATATGCAAGTCCTAAAACTCTTGACGCTCCGTTGATGCTCATTTTCAGGATGCCACATGTAGCATGTCTCTATTGTTTTTGCCAGTAAAGGCTGCCAGTATCTGGTAAATGGATGTCTGCAACCAATCGGAACATAACTTACCCAAGATGCAAAGCCAAAGCTCGTTGACGTACCGTTGACGTTCATGCTAAGAATGGGGCGATGACTGTGTTGCTATCTCTTTTGCCAATCAATGCTGCCAATACATTCATTATGCATAACACCGACCAAGTCACTGGTGAATTACCATACTTACAAGACCACAAATCGTTGACGCTCCGTTGACGCTCATTTTAATGTATTGTCCATTCATCATCGGCTGCCGTCGATAATTGTTTTCATCGTGATTTGACTTCATCTGTTGTCTGTCTGCATGATTAAGACTCGACCCTGTGGCAATGCCGAGCGGCATATTAATCTGGCACTGTTCACTCTCGCACAACTAAAAATGGTGTATTATGCAAAAACATTCATTGCGCCTGCTATATATCTATTTATGAACCGATCTTGACACGCTACTTCTATCCATTCACCCTAAATATATCTCTAAGTGAAACTCTCGGTCATGCTACATAAAGCTGGTGAACCATGGACGCATTCTGTACCAATTTTTCTTCCCTCCATTATTTCCGCGGGTTTCTGCTGCATTGACCGTCACCAACAACCGTTCAGCCTATCTTTGTGAATTCCGAGTTGGCTGAACCAATCTGGGCACAATTGGCGCGGCGCTCATATCCTGCTGCTCTGGGCATTCCGGATCCGCGATGCCGTTGTTCTGCTCTATAGTGGATTCAACATCCCCTGCGCAATCATCTTCGCTGACAATTGTATTATCCAAGTCGCCATTGAAGTTTAGCTAATCATACGTGTCCGAAATGGTTTCAAGTGAGCTATCCTCGTCGCTTCCCACTGGATCGCGGTTGATTCGGCGGATTCGACGGATATTCAAGATTCGAATTCATCCTCCAGGGAGGTACTTTGCAGACAAAGCTGGTGGCAACGGTGATCTTCCTGACAATTCAAATGCAGCCGCACCATCATGTTGAAAGAGTGACCAGGATGCTTTGACGATCTCTTCCGTATCCCAAATGTATCCTACGGCGGTTATCTGCTTGTTTTAAGAGCAAGATTCCTTCTGGGTAGCACGGACGTTGTGGCTGCCCTGCCACATCTCCAAAAAGTCGTGAACCTTGGCCATTCTGTGCAATTTTCTTTCCTCTGCCTCTGTCTTCATTTCCGAGTCATTTTCTGTGTTCATGGTATCCAATTCTGGGTCAGTGCCTGCCAAAATCCTGTTAGTGGCTCGAGCAAACTGCGTTACAACAACTTCTTTGCGAAGGATCTCACCATTGGTTTTTGACTGCCTCCAGCCAATAGCATCTCGGCCGAGGGAAAAACTGGCCTTCACTCCAACACCATGTGGTATGATAGAGAATATGTCGTACAACATATTCGAGAAATCGATGTACATTGAGTGCATTCCTCCCTGTTTGCGCCACCAATCGGTTATGGCCGGTATCCAAAATGTTCTACTAATCTCCATTGGGTTGGAGTGGTAATCATTGAGATTTGAATTGATTTGGCTCATGATCTTTGGCGCTTCAGGCGGCGAATTCAAATTGAGCCTGGCGGCATTCAATAACCGGGCTGCGCACTCGCTTCGTCCGGGTGTCATCTCAGCCTCATTGTTAGGCATTAAGAATTCCTCATGATCGCTGGACAAATCCTATGGATCAAAGGATGATTGATAGGACCCGGATGCTGTTGCACAGGGGAGGAGATTGTTGCTCAGGATGCTTTCGGGTTGATTGACAGGCACACATCAATGTTTGGCGTAGTATTCATTCTCCACATACTTCCGAAAGGTCTCTTTGTATTGTGTAGTGTAGGATGTCTTGTGCTCATGATTAATATCAATTTCCTAGTCCCACTTTCAAAACGATCGCAACTTGCGGAAAGGATCGAAGATGTGAGCGGGAATCAGAAGCATGCCCATTGGTGGAGTCATTTCAGCATAGTCTTTGGAATGCTTCTGTAGAGCTAACTTCACAGCGAAGAACAAGTCTTCTTTCCACTGAGTCTTCTTCTTGACCAAAGCGCGCATTACGTCATCCATGTGATCGAACATGTCATTGTACATTGTGATGATGTGATGCAATGTGACTTTATGCCTCATCGTCATCCATAGGGTCCAATATCGAAATGGCCCCAATACCTCCATGACATACTTGACAATCGTCCAGTCATCCTGAGTTGTGAATAGTGGCCAGTATTCGCTGTATTATGGATTTTGAGGCCACTTCCGTGTGAATCCCCGTAATCGGTAGGGGTGTTGGAGTATCTCCAGGGTAGGGTTCCAACCTGTCTTCACCTCCATAATCGGTAGTACTGCAATGCGGACTTTAGCTTGTTGACTGTCAATAAACTCCTTTCAGCGACCAGGTGTTGGCGTAATTAATCCAGCAAGCATTCTCTGCTATATGAAGGTCAACTTCAGGACATTCGACAGATCATGAAATACGTACTTTCCCATTTATCTTCGCTAAACCTGGTTTCATGGGCGACACCTTGTTCATTCTAGCATTGCCCTCATTTCGAAGTCTCTGACTGTTGCCAATGTCCATGATTTCATTCTCTGCAAATTGCTGATCGCGGTCATGGGATTCCGAAGAGTAGGTGGGGCCTATCACAGCGAGACTGCTCCCTACTGCACCGATAGCCAGCTGTACGACCTGGGCCATGTATGGTATGTGGTTAAGCAATGCTGGCCACTCTATTCCAGTGGCCTCAAGTGTTGATTGCAGCTCCCATGTCATCGAGTAGTTTGAGGAAGGATTATCGGTTGTAATACCAAGAAAACGGCCATAGGTAAGCACAAAATGATCCAGCATGTCCTTCAAATGTACAGCTAGCCTTGCTCCAGTATGTTGGCCCTTGACCTATCATCCTTAATTACGTTTTGAAAAGGGGACAGAACAGGCGATGAACCTCATCGAAAGCGAGTTGAACTTCACGCCATGCCCAATTTCAATCCATATAGTAAGCAATGACTGACGTTATGGCTAGTTTGTTAGTTGAAGTCCATCCGTCCAAAGCTAAACTAACTTTATTTCTTAACGGCACTTGCTTCTTAATTGCATCCATAGTCAGTGTATATTCTCTCCGGCAAATGTTACTAAGTGTCGTAGAAGATGGTTGGTCTAGGTTGTCGCGTAATGCCTTATATGACCGTCGTAGCTCAAGATTTGATATAGCATTCCATGGACACTGTGGCAAAACAAATCCTAACATGAGGTAGCGATTCCAAGTGTCTTGGTGAAATTCAGAAGTTTCAAACTCCTTCACTGCCAGTTTGGAACGTTTTGTCTGTCATTTCCATTGATATGGATTTAAGTGAATATCAAATCAGATTGTCCTCTGCAAACTTACTATTGTGATTCCTCGACTTCGTTGCCACTTCAGAATGTCGAAAGCTGTTTCATCCACCGTCGAACTAGTCAATTCAGTTACCTCTGACTCTGTTGATTTGTTTAACTTTGCGATGTGAGCTTTTGCCAGCAAGTGTATCCCCATTGAGCTGGTCCCATGTTCTGATGGATGGCGAAGAACTTGATGACAAACGATACATATGATGTCATCGCTGCCAGTATCCTCAATTCGGCAGTATTAATAGCATTGCCGCGATGGCGCATGTCTAGAATTGTTCCAAGCAATAGGCTGCATCGAGCCTTCATTCATTGAAGCTCACCAAGCATCGAGGATCATTCGCAATGTATTGTCGCTGGAAATCGCTAATAAAGACACAGTCATTGTTGGAAGAGATCATATCCTGGAGAGATAAGGTGTTCAAAGATTCTGTATCGGACATGGCGGTCGAAATTAGGATGCTGGGTATGACGACTCGAGAGACGGGCAAAAATAACAATACAGTAATGCCGACTGCGGGTTCATAAATATTGACTCTACAGCTACAAGGAAAAAAATCAGATCAGTAAGACATTGCATGCATATTTGTGAAGTTGAATACAAGGACAGATTGCAACGATTGACCGCGTCAAATTCCATATGGGAACAGCATAATGCAGTGTAGTCGTGTGTAGTGTTCGGAGCCTTGACGCACCGTGGGCGCTGAATTGTAGGGGGCGGACGTGATGACGCCACTTGAATCTGTGCCAATAAAGGCTCTCGATAGGATCATTGTGGTTTATCTGCCTTCCATTCCGGTCAGATTATCTGAGATGCCCGCGCACAAATGGTTGACGCTCCGTTGACGCTCATTTTGGCACATGGTTACGATCTTGTTGTAAGCATATTTACCTAGAAAGGCGGCTAATGGTACAATTGTAGATCATTGTGGTCGCAAAGCCCTTAGATTTTCCAACATGGAAGGCCTAAACTCATTGACGCTCTGTTGACACTCATCTTCAGGGCATAGTAATGACAAAGTGGAACGCATTTTTGCCCAGAAAGACGGCTGATAGTTCGATAATGTGTTACTGTCGCCGAACTGCCCTCGGATTTTCCAAGATGCATGGCCAAAAGTTGTTGGGGCTGCGTTGAATCTCGTTTTTAGTGCATAGTGACAATGTGGTCAAAAGCATTTTTGCCTAGAAAAACGGCCGATAGTTCGATTATTTGTTATTCTCGCCACCCTGCCCTCGGAATTTCCAAAATGCATTGACAAAGGTTGTTGATTTTCGGTTCAGTCTTATTTTTAGGGCATGGTGACGATGTCATCGAAAGCAGTTTTGCCTAGAAAGACCGCCGATAGTTAGATTATGTGTTAATGTCGCTGCACTGCCTTCGGATTTTCGAAGATGGATGGCCAAAAGTCGTTGACGCTCCTTTAACGCTCATTTTTAGCACATATTTGCGATGTCGTAGTAACCGTTTTTGCCAAGAAATCCAGCCAATAATCTGACTATGGCTCAATGTCGCCGCACAGCCCTAGGATATTATATGATACAAGACCAGAAGTCGTTGACGCTCCATTGACGCTCATTTTTATGACATAGTAGCGATGTTGTTGCAAAGGGTTGTTCCTGCAAAAGCGGGTGACAGCGCAATTATGGGGTAACATCACAGCTCATCTCATGCAGTTTCCACGATGCAAGGCCAAAAGTCATTGACGCTCTGTTGATGGTCATATTTAAAACTTAGGAGAAATGCTTCCACCTCCATTGATCCATAGAAAGGCAGCCGATAGTTCGATTATGACATACTCTAACCGCGCAGCCTACTGTAGGTTTCATGACTAAATGCCAAAAATCGTTGACACTCCCTTGACGCACATTCTTACGAGGTCGCAACGAGCCTGTCATTTACCTTTTTCGCAATAACGCCGACCTCTACATCTGCTTTGGAAGCATGTGACAATGGAGCCCATTGATTGCTGAATGTGTAAGACTCAAAATCGTTGACACTCTGTTAACGCTCACATTAATCACATCGCAACAGCCTTTGTACATTCAATACTTGTATGCAACCAATCATATACATATCATTGACCTCCATCATTGCGTTTGTATGTATTATTGTTTGCATCCAAGAGTTTTGTCACCTCTCAATTTCTGATCAACTGCTATCTACACTATCTAAGTGAGGAATGACGTGGCCGTCTCAAATTCCCGCGGATTCTGGCGGCAATTGACGGTATGTGGATCATTTCACTACTTTTGGGTAAATATAACACGAATTCCTCACAATTCCTTATCCAGCTCCTTCTCCCCGATTTGCATGACCTACCACAAGCAATTTGGAATATCTGAACCCTGTGCACCCGGTCTGTGCGGAGGGTTATGCAGTTGGATACATGCATGAATTTAGCATGACAGTTGTCGTTCAGATCGATTCGTCATGCGCACTGACCGCTCTTTCTATGACACTTATCACATCACTCACTTAAATTTTGTTACCGCATTTTGTCACTAATATTGCTTTTGAATTGTCACTTAACAGCCACTTGCAGAAAGACACCGCACGTTTTGGCCGTCTTACAGGCCGAATTGGAATCTAGAACTTTCAGATGGTGCGTTCGACCCTTGCACATGCACAGACGAATTATCATGTCTCACAATTTTGTCACTGAATTCAAGAAACAGCTGACATGTAGCGAAATTGGTTAACAACTCTCATTGCACAGCGATCGGACGTCAAAAATTACCGTTTGCATATCTATCATTCCGCAGACGCAGGAGCCGTCACCATCTCCTCGTCGGAATCTGATATCTATATGGGAATTAGCAAGAGGCTATATGCAGCGGTAAATGCATACTGGTTCAACAGAGGGTACTGGTTCAACTGGCTTTGCTTTCAGCAACTTTGACCAATTGGGCTCCGCAGCTGGTTCACCGCTAGGAATGCTCAATCTGGACTGCGGCTTCACCGAACCTAGCCTGATATGACTAGTTCCTGGACGAGAAGTCCCTCGCGGCCTTAGCGATATTCCGGGGGCAATTTCCACACACTCCATTTGTTCATCCCATGTTGTCGGTGGAGGTGCCGGAGTGTCATCATTTGTTTGCGCCTGAACGACTGCTGGAACCCTCAATTCGAATGTGCCGTACTTCTTATCTTGTTCACGGAAGTAGTTGGCTGCATCCCCCCATCGCGGTTGAGTCAATTTGTCGAGCTTCATCTGCTTCTGCCGAAACGACTCCAGGCACTGCTGAACCGTTTTGGTGATTGTGCCCATTACGCAGCCGGGTTCATCATCTTCGCTCAGCTTGCCCTGCTCAATCTCTTCCTCATCCTCATCTTCCCCATCCTCCCCATCGTCGGAACTTGCAAGATCACTCAGACTGTCCCCAATAGCAACCATCATCTCCTCAAAAGTTTGCTCGGGCTCTGTGTACGTCAATCCCTCGATTTCTGCGTGCTTTAAATCGTCCTCCTCTAGCTGAACCGCTGCCTCTGCGTCTGCAACTCGCTTTCTTGCCCGGGCGGTCTCTCCCTCGACATATTCCTCAATCCATTCTCGGACTCTCTCTCCATCGAAGCCGCTCTTGCCTTCATTCGCAAGATGACGTTGTTGGGTTGACCGCTTTGTCGATTTGGTGTATCTGCCAGCCGGAAGTGGCGAAAAGCTCTTTTTTGGAGCATTGACCACTGTACTTTGTGTTGACTGTTATTGGGAGAGATGTTGGATGTTGGATGTTGCAGGTTATGGACAATATGGAGGCAAGCTGCGTCTTTTATGTCAACGTTGGTACGTTTACGCATCTTGAACAAAGCAAAATCTCCCTCCTGACTATCAATAAACCAGGAATAGTAACGCTAACGCTACAACATGACATGATTGTAAGCGTCATTGTCATGCAATATCCCGGGGATTATTTGAGACAGACATCAGCAGACGTCGGTTCCCTGGAACAACATCCCATTGATATGTGGTGATCAGTCGATGCCGGCGGTTGTACACCGCAGTTGATCTCTGTTACCAAACAAACAGCCTCAGACCGACTTTTTGCAAATTGCGGAGCGGTGGGAAACCCCTGCAATTTGCAGCCATACTCAGCATGATTCATCTTGAGCATAACGATCATGTTGGCTGCTACTTATTCCATTCCTACAAGAAGCCAACTATATAGTCCTCAGGGCTTCCCACTTCCTCTCGTTATCATCTTCCTCTCCTATTCCTCACCAGCACATCTTGGATATTCAACTACCTCCGCCCAGTGAGAGCGGATCGAATACCGGCCGATTGGCCGGCACTACACCAAATACGGATATTCCCGGCAGACAACAAGAGCGCGAACACAAGTGAGTTCACTGCGACCGTGCCAATGCAGCCACCAAACATATGACCCAGGATGCAAATTTCACAATCCTCCGCAAGACTAGAAGAAGGAGAAATCAGATACAGCACGCGGTGGGATGTGAGTGTATCCATATCGAGGCAATCGGCGGTGAATTAACTGTATAAGGTACAGCTGGTGTCCGTAGAGAGCTACGTAACGAATTTATGGCTGCCTGTAACGGGAAGCCTCCATGCTCGACAAAGGGATTGGGCCGCGCAGTCCGCAAAATCGAACATCATGATGTTATCAGCTATGGCAGTTTCGCAGATGAATTTCCTGATAAGCATCCCCGTGAGTGGACGAAGCAGGCAGTAATCACCCTAGAGCAGACTACGGAAACGTATATGGTAGACGTAACAGCCGAATTTCATTGTTAGAAGCAGCAACTAATGTCTTCTAGGTTTTCAACGTGTCTGCAACTATGGCATGGCGAGGAGGTCAGGTACAGCTGGAACAGTGCGACATGCGCCTGGCGTTGAGTATGGCCAAAATGACCAAAGAAGGCTTTTCGCGCGCCGCAATCGAGGAAAGAAACATCCTCATTCAGACACCACACTCTGAGGTCTGAGAAGAGAAGAAGCGAGGTGTTGAGTTTCCTGCGCCCAAAAAGGTGAAGGCTGCGATAGAAAGACACCCGGCAATGCTAAATCAAAACCAAGTGGCCGGCTGACTTCCTTCCCAAAATGGCGCCTCAAAGAAGCCGGAGACACTCTGGAGACGCAAAGGAACAGGTGCACACCCACCCGACCGACGCAGAGAGCAGACCCCAGAGCCGACTCCACCACTGCCAGGCACACCACCTGCCCCAACCGGTAACACTTCCGGAGTTCAACCTTCGGAAATCGTCGATTTGCCAGCCGCAGATACGTATTCGAATACAGCTCTTCCCTGTGGGGAATTTTAGATGATGAGGAAACCGAGCACGATACCGATTTTGATCCACCTACGCTGACTGATGATGGTTAGTACACTCTCTGTGGTGTGGTAATGCAACTAACAATGATTTTGAAGACAAGAGCAGCGGATTGAGCGATCATGCACCTGATGACGAGCATTGAGCGAAAGACACGGGATTTTTGAGATTATTATTGAATATAACTTTGTATTATTAAAGAACAAAGTAGTGATCAAGAAGAAAGTAAATAAAAACGCCAGAAAGGCAGCCAAAACGATGTGAATTAAGGACTGGGCCAAATTGAATGATTGAATATTGCGGATACAGCCATGGCAAAGTGAGCGTCAAAGGAGCGTCAACGATTTTTCGTCATGAGTCCTAGGAAATCACACCTCCCTTAGGTTGTAGTCAGTCATGGAGGAATTTTTGGCTACCTTTATAGGTAAAACAGATTGGAATACCCTGCCTGCCCCATCATGAAAATGAGCATCAACGGAGCGTCAACGATTTTTGGTCATGCTTCCTGGGAAATCACACCTCCGATAGGTTGTAGTCAGGCATAAAGGAATTATTGGCTGCCTTCATAGGCAACACAGATTGCAATAGCCTCCCTACCCCATCTTGAAAATGAGCGTCAAGGGAGCATCCATGATTTTTGGTCATGCATCCTGGGAAATCACACCTCCGATAGGTTGTAGTCAGTCATAGACGAATCATTGGCTGCCTTTATGGGCAAAACAGATTGCAAGACCAAATATTGTTGACGCTCTGTTGACGCTGTGTTGACGATCATTTCCAGGATGTGGTTGGGCGCCTGAGTATGATTGTTTTGAACATCAAGGCGGTTAATACGTCAAAAAGGAACCGTGTCGTACCAAAATCAATCTTATACAATTAACAGTAGCATATCTGAATGCGACCTTCAATATGAAACCCGAAACGCAGAACCGGAGATTGGAACCGACAAATTTCGCCAATCCCGGTGAAACCCGCTGGTTGACGGGTCCGGGTCAAGGTTTGGCACGCCAAGAGTCAGCGGGTCAGGTTTTTGGCTGCGTCTGGAACCGAACCAACCTGTTTTTCTGCTCCAAACCCGGACCGCTGGTGGGTTGCGCGGACCAGTCGCTAACACCGCATCAACGAATGCAGCATGACGGTCGTCGTTTAGGCAGATTTGTTATGAGCACTGACCGCTCTTTCTGTGACATGTATGACATCCCTCACCTCAATTTTGTTTGTATATTTTGTCACTAATATAGCTTTTGCTTTGTCGCTGAACAGTAAATTGCAAATAGTAATCGAATGTTTTGGCCGTCTTTCCTTGTGATCTGGATTCTAAAATTTTCACATGGTGAGTTCAACCCTTGCACATCCACAGACGAATTATCATGTCTCACAATTTGGTCACTGAAATCAACAAAGAGCTTACACATTGCAAAATTGGTACACAATTTGCGTTTCTGCAAGATATGTTGTCAAAAGTTACAATTTGCGGATCTATTCTCCGGCTAATGCAGGAGCCTTGAACATGTCTTCATCCAAATCCGAAATCTATATGGTGATTAGCTGCCGGCTATAGGCATGGGTAAAAGCGTACTGGTTCAACAGGCTACGCTTTCAGCAAAGGTAACGTATTGAGATCTGCAGCCGGCTCAAATCAGGTTATGGTTGTGTTAGACTGCGGTTTCACCGAACCTAGCCTAATATGACTACTTCCTGGTCGAGAAGTCCCTTGCTGCATTTGCGATATTCCAGGGACAATCTCAAGACACTCCAGAAGCTCTCCAATCGTTATCGGTACATGTGTCGCTGCATCATCATCAGTCTGCTGTTGAACGACTGCTGGAACCCGCTATGATGATGTGCCGTACATCTCATCACATTCACTTGAGCAATCGGTTGCGTCCTCACATCTCCGTTGTGTCATTCCGTCCAGCTTCATCTGCTTCCGACGAAACCTCTCCCGGAGCTGCCGCACCGTTTTGGTGATCGTGCCTATCACCCAGCCGGGTTCGTCATCTTTGCTCTGCTGGCCCTGGTCTGTCCCCTCATCATCCTCATCTTCCCCATGCTGTCAATCGTCGGAACTTGCAAGAACACTCAGACTGTCTCCGAGATCAACCATCATCTACTGGATTGTCTTTCCAGGCTCTGTGTCCGTCAGTCCCACGTTTTCTGATTTCCTCGTATCTTCCTCCGCCTGCTGACCCACTGCCTCTTCATCGTTAACTCGCTTTCTGGCCCCAGCGGTCTCTCTCTCAACATAATCCTCGATCCATTATTCTTTTTCCTCATTGCTGAAGAAGTGCGTTTTGCGTGGTTTCTCGGTGGCAAGCTTCTTTTTGGATCGCAAGCTGTGCAATGCCCCAACGGTTCTGACACTTTCAGCTTCCAAGCTGCTCTTACCTTCATTCGCTTGATGAGGTCGTGGTGTGGAGCGCTTTGGTGATTTACCATATTTGCCTGCCGGAAGTGGCGAATAGTTCTTTTTCGTAGCATTGACCACTGTACTGTGCCTTGACTCTCCTGTTGGGTGAGTTGTTGAATGTTGCAAGATATGGACAATATGGAGGCAAGCTTCGTCTTTTATGTCAAGATCGGTACATTTACTCATCATGAACAAAACAGCAATGTGCTTTTGACTGTCAATATAACGGGAATAGTTAGGCTAACGGTACATCATGACATGATTGCTAGCGTCAGTTTCATGCAATATCCCGGGGATTGTTTGAGACAAACATGGGCATACCTCCATTCCCTCGTACAATGAACTATTCATTTCTGACAAACATGAGATTTCGGCTGTTGTGCACCACAATGTATCCCTGTCAACAAAAGCACAACATCGGACCTACATATTAAACATTGTGGGGCAGTGGGAAACCCCTGCAACTTGCGACCATACACAGCAGGATTCATCTTGAGTATATGGAACATCTTATCTGCTACTTATTCTATTCTGACATGATGCTAACTATAAAGTGATCATGACTTCCCACTGCTTTTCGTTATCATCCTCCTCTCCAATTCCACACCAGCATATCATGGGAACACAATCAACCAAGCCTGCAGCGACTGGATCGAAATCAAGCCGATTGGCGGGCGATACATCGAATATGTCACTCATCGGCACACAGCAACAACGCAGACACTAGCACGTCCACCGCAACGCTGCCGATGCAGCCACCAGAAATAAGTCTCATGATGCCCATTTAGAAATCCTCCGTGAAACTGGAAGCAGCAAGAATCAGCAGCAGCACGCAGTTGGATGGAAGTATATGGATATGGTGGTACACACCAGTTGATTAATCATATAACGTACACTGGGTGATGCTATAAAGCTATGTGACCAATGTCTCTTTGCCAGTAACGGGAAACCTCCATCGTCGGTGAAGGCATTGGTCCGCACATTCAGGGAAATCGAACATGATGACATTGTCAGCCCTGGCCTTTTCGAACACGAATTTCCTGATAAGAATACCCGCGAGTGGACAAAACAGGCTTGAATCACTTTGGAGGAGGGTACGAAAGCGTTTATCGTTGAGGTGATCGCCAAATTTCATAGTTACAAGCAGCAACTGATTTTTTGTAGGTTTTCAACTTGTCTACTACTGTGGCGAGGCAAGGAGGTCGGGAAAAGTTGGAACAGTGCGACATGTGCCGGGCCATGAATGTGAGGAAAGTGGCCAAAGGAGGCTTGTCGTGCGCCACAATAGAAGAAACACGATTCGTGATCAAAATCCTCGTGCCGAGGTCCGACATCACAAGAAGCGCGCTGTTGAGTTTCTCGGGCATAGAAAGGTGAAGGCTGCGAAGTAAAGACACCACGCTATGCTTCATCATAACCAGACAGCCGTATGGCTCCCGTGCCAAAATGCCACCTCGAAGATTTTGCAGACATGATGGAGACGCGAAGAAACAGGCACACCTCCCCCTGCCAGACACAGACAGCCGACTTGAGAGGCGACGCTGCCTCCACTGAACATGCCGCCCGCCCCAACTGGTAACAGTTCCGGATCTCAATGGGCCCAAATCGTGAATTTGCCTGGCCGGTTATGCCTATTGACACACATCTCTTCCCTGTGCTGAATTCTTTACACTGGATGCGTCTGCCCAAGATAGCCAGAACGATACAGATTTTGATCCAGATATGCTGACTGATGAAGGAACATCCACTGGTTAGTACACTATCTGCTGTGTGGTAATGCAGCGGACATCCATTTTAAAGACCACAGCAGCCTATCGAGCGAACCAGTAAGTGATGATGAGCATTGATTGAAAAGCACGGGATTTTGGAGATAATTATTATATATTTATATGTATAATTAAAGAACAATGTTGTGATCATGAAGAGAGTGAATTAGAACGCTAGAAAGGCTGCCGGAACATGTGAATGAAGGACTACGCCAATTCGAATAATTGCATAATTTGGATGCATGCCTGGCAAAATGTGCGTCAAGGGAGAGTCATCAATGATAGTTCATGAGGGTCAGGTAATTCACAATTTGTTTCGTTGTAGTCATGCATAATCGAAGTATTGGCAGCCTTTGTTTGTGAAAATCATATCGACAAGATTCATACCTCATCTTGAGAATGAGCGTCCATGGAGGGTCAACGAGTATTGGTCATTCGTCCTGGGTAATCGCACCGCTGATAGGTTGTAGGCAGTCATGAAGGAATTATTGGCCACCTTTACAGGCAAAATGGAATAGGATACCCTCCCTGCCCCATTTTGATCATGAGCGTCAACGGAGCGTCAAAGATTTTTGGTCATGTATCTTGGGTAATATGGGGTGCAAAAGGTTGCAGACAGTCATAACCATATCATCTGCTGCTTTGATTGGCAAGAAAGAAACAGAAAGGCTACTTGCCCCACCTTGAAAATGCGTGTCAACGGAGTGTCAATGATTGTTGGCCTTCCATCCTGGTTAATCACAGCATGATGTGGCCGTTATGCTCAATATACATCTTTTTGACTGCTTTTGTACCCTAAAAGGCTCAGGAATACATAATTGGAGCTCTGTAAATGACATAAGTTGTTACTGTCCTGGAGGATGTGGCGGGAATATCCTGTACCTATCAGCTGATCAAGACTGCCATCTGCTTGTTTGTGGATGCTCGTGATCCAGCCCCACTCATATTACCGAAGATACAGGAGAAATGATCTTTGACGCTCCTTTGGCACTCATTTTCAAGATATCGTAGGGAGTGTTTCGCTTTCTTTTTCTGTTATAAAGGCGGCCAATACTATGTTTATGGCTATGTGTAATCTGTCGCCGCCTAGATTGCCCAAAATACACGACCAACAATCATTGATGCTCCATTGACTGTCGTTTTAAGGATGTGGTAGGGCGCGTGTGTCAGTTCATTTGAATCACTAGGGTGGCCAATGCATCGAAAATACACCGTGATGTACCAATATCAATATTTTACGATTATCTGTACCATATCTGAATGTGAACATAGATGTGAAACCTGTAACCCAGAACTGGAGATCGGGACCGATGGGTCGAGCCAAATCCGGACAACCCACGGGTTGACAGTTACGGGTCCAGGTTTGGCCTGCCAAGAGTCAGCAGGTTGATTTGCTTGGCGCTTTGTGTCCCCGACCAGGGCCTTCTGTTCGGTTCCAACCCGGATCGGAGACGGGGAACCAGGAACTGTTGCTAACACTAGCTTCCAGGATCAACACTAATTCGTTGATCTACCAAATCTTGGACCGAGCGAGTGATCCCAAACATTTGGAGAGATAGAGGGTGAAACATGTCTTGTGATAGAATAATAAGATGAGATGTTGTGTACTTGCTTCGAGGTCTCCTGACTATATACTCTCTATTCCAGAGGTCATCCCGCTTCACCCCAGTATCTCCAGATACTCCCATCATCCGATCAAGTTACCTCGACCCTGCATCTCCCTAAACCCAGCGTCATTTTGTCTTCTACTCTGCTGGGTGGTGATGGTGGTGCGAAGCAGATTGTCCCAACAGAGGGAACTCAAGAATCTGCTTCAAAATTGTAGTCAGAGATTGACTTTCCCAATCATCTAATTGAGTACTTGTCCGGCATTATGACTCACTACAATTGTCAACTCAATGACTAGGTGATCATGTGTGATCTTGTCATGGTGGTGGTGCTGCAGATATGGCCCAGACTATGATATCAAGCGAAGTCATGATTTCAGCAACCATATGCCCGCCATCTGCCATGTATGACACGCCCCTGGTCACAAGCGCGATGTTAACCACAATACATCACCTGCCTTCCACTGCCATGTGCGTAGCACTCGCAACTGATGTCTCCCGGAGATTGGCATCTACCAGTCAACAACCCACTTGATCGAGCATGCAGGAGTGTAATTGGAAGCATATATTCAAGGGAGAATGGGAGTGTCCTCCCACTTGAGATTCAATGTCAGCATGTATATGTAAACAGCCAGGGAGTCTGCGATTGAGTGTAATTGTGACAATCCTGGAGAGCATTCCACGGAGTTTACTTGGGAACATACACTGAGACATACTTCGCACTGTACTGGAATTATACCACAGAGCTTCTTGAATGCATAACTCATGTTGGCTGGGAGTGTACATATGTGTGCAATCAGCAGTGTTCTTCAGAACGTTGTTGGGAGCATGCAACTACCTTTATATGGCCGTTTGATTTCAAGCTTATTGAATGCAACATGATGTATAGTATCAAGCACTTATAATTGCATCTGTATTATGGTAATCTAGTGAATGGGCAGGTCATGGACCCTGATAGTGCCACACATTGAGATTGATATAGATCAGGGTGCCAAAAACCTCAATTGTATGAGTTACATATCGTGTAAGGTTATTTTTCCCAGTTCATGCTAAAGAGCCTCAGGCTGAAAGGGCAATCAGTTCCAACTAGAGGTGGTGGAGAAATAATATAGGGTAGATACCTCTTCTCCTTTTCCTTAACAGTCAACCTAGCAGTCCTGCAATCCATGTACAGATTTCAACCTGGCACAGAGTGGCAAAACAATATACAGATGCATTCTGCCTGATCATTGGCCGGGTACTGATACTGATTGTAAACTTGATGGACTTTATATTCGAGTCATAAGCTCTCCCTCAGAACTTATATACCTTACTGTATTGAAATATGTATGGCCGGAACCATGTGACTACACTTAAGATACAGAAACTGGAGAGCAGGAGAACGACTCGAGATATATGCAAGGTAGTTGGGAGCCTAATCCCCTACCAGCTATGTGCCCTGACACCTGCTCAGCAGATCCTCAGCTCAGTTAGGTTCATGCAACATACAGTGAGGTAGAAATTATTCACATGATGGTATATGACACATCAGCAAAAAACATTTCCGTCCTGGCGGAATGGCTCCATCAGAGTGGACGCGCTCCGTCAGAGCCATCAGAGACACCCCGGTGGCGCATTACTCCGCGCCCGCCGTCAATACCACGCGTCGCGTTCCATATCGCCCTCTGATCGCTGTTTCGCCGTTTCTTCGCACTCTGTCGGTCTCCTATTTGAAACAAACACTCTGGCATTGTGGCCAACTGTGACTATTCGTCGGAATGGGTTCATTGGGTACACTCTTGCATCGGGATTGCAACGCAATGGGTGAAGCTGCCAAAATCTCTCCCCGCGTTCTTTCTACATTAGGCTCGAGGAGTGTAGGGAGAAGGTGAGAAGATGTGATAGTTCCCGGCCGTGAGGATCCACGAAATCTTGCTACATTATACTACGGCATGTATTATCTAAGTCTCTCTATATACATTCATACATACATACGAAGATACAAGAATAATGGACTCAGCGACAGGGAGTATATATTTGGGAGACCCCGGAGTAGAAAGACATCATCGCATTACACGAACTACACACTCTATCTTTCCCATCTTTTGATCTCACTCGCTCTGTCCACGATTTCGTGGATCCTCGCCGCCGGGTAGGGTCAGATCTTCTCTCCCTCATCCGACGCATCTGGAGCCAGAACCGCTCGTTCTCAAGAATTCCATTCGGATGCCATGCAAGGTGCGGCGGAATGTTGATGATTGGCTGTCTGCCTTCTAGCTCCACCGTTTCACCTCATTGTGGTTGAGTGAACTCAGAGATGCACACTGAGGCCGTGATGGAGCAAGTTTGGAAATGCACTTGGAGGCCGTGATCGAGCGAGTTTGGAGGTGCACTTGGAGGTCGTGACCGAGCGTCAATCTCGAGGCGGTAGTTCGGGAGGCAGGCGCGACGGGAGCTGAGAGTTTATTCATTGGTTAACTCGTAATTGTGGGAATGTAGAGAATTGAGTACAACATGGTCTGCCGAGAGATGAGAGACTGGCTGCAAGCCGGAGACAGTTGATGTAGTGGGAGACAGTTGATGTTGGGATGATGCAGTACGCTGTGTATGCTGTACTCGGTGGATGCTGTACTCTGTGTATGCTGTACTCGGTGCTGACTCTTGATCATGGGATGGAGAGATAGAGACGGATGACTTAACTTCGTGTTCCTAGGTGATGGTAGAGGAGATGGGAAAAATCATCATGAGAAACTGGGACTTACGAGAATTTTGTGTGCGAGCCGATTTACCATCCCCGATCCGGCAGGTACGAGTCCTGATTCGGCGTGTAATAACACCGATACGAGGTCTTCTCAACCCAATCAGGCAAGTCGTCCCCCTGATATCCCATATCTGCTCATATCCTCCACATCGTTCTCATTTTCATCCCCCATCTCTCTCTTTCTCATCCACATCTCAACCATCATCGCAGAACACAAAGTTAATTCATCCCTCTCTATCTCTCCATGCCATGATCATGAGTTGACACCGAGTACAGCATCCACCCAAGATTGTCTGTCTTCCCTTCATTCTCATGATTACGAGTTGACCCCTGAATGTCGCTTCAGCTTCCGGCGTGCCTCCCTACACGATCGACCGCCACCAGCCAGCTCTCTATGAGAGCTGAAAAGTAAAGTCACCTTGTCACATTCCCACGGTTGCAAGTTAACTAACTGATGAATAGAGTCTCAGCACCGGGCGGGCCGTCCATCGACCGCCTCCAAGTACTCGTCCAATCTCACTTGATCCTCCAAGTATATCTCCAAACTCGCTCGATTACTGCCTCCAAGTGCATCTCCAAACCTGCTCAATCACAGCCACCAAGTGTATCTCCAAACTTGGTCGATTACGGCCTCCAAGTTCCCACGATCACGGCCGCCAAGTGCATCTCTGACTTCACTCGATCCTGGCCTCCAAGCGCATGTCTGCGTTCACTCGATCGCAGCCTCCAAGTGCATATCTCAACTCGCTCGATCACGGCCTCCAAGTACATTGTTAGTGAGTGACAGCAGATGTACGGAGATTCAGGGGTGACGGAGGTGGACGTTCACTCGATCGTCATCTTCAGGCACACCTCGAATTGCTGACAATCACCGTGTACTGCCAGTTCAGCTATACCGTGTGTAGATAGGTAGCTATATAGATACATAGATACATAGATGAGAATACAAACTGAATGCATAAGTTTTGAAAATCGTTGAACGATAAGTAGTAGCTATGATTTCCAGGCGCACCAGCTGCATTCCCAAAGAAGGGGCGGCCGGAGAAAGGCATACACATCGCCAGGCGTTGTGTAAATGGCTTCAGCATAACTGCAGCCATTGTGAATAGTGTAACACACGTGTCGTTCTGATGGTGCGTATACGTTACGAAACAGTAAAGGAGGTATGAGTGCAACGCGACCTGTCGCCTCGGCGCCGGGTAGCTTGTAATTTTCCGTCCGAGGGCACGATGTTCCGTCAGAGCCGTCAGAGCCGTGCGGAACACCCGGGTGTTTCTGACGGAACCTAGGGTCGTTGCTGATGCATGTATCTAAGTGTCAGGTAGAACATATTCACCTCATGGTATATGACATGTATTAAGTGTCAGGTAGACATAATTTACCTGATGCAGAACACCAGCAGTGCTTAGCAGCATCAACAGTACTATGTATAGTCTAAGCTACTCTACTTGATTATCAACCACTGCTTGAATATTAGAGGAAACTAAAAAAGGAGATGAGCAAGTGAAAGAGCATCTTGTTAACTATATTTCATATATAAACAATATCCGGGTCCAAGTAAAACTCATAGAGTTCATTGAGCTCAAAGCTGGATAGATATGGGAGCATGGAGCTGAGGTTGGGAGTAGTGTTAGCAACGGTTCCGGGTTAGGGTTGGGACCCGAACTGAACCTTTGCAATGGTGTTTACCACACGAAAACCCAGACTGTTGCAATTGGGCCGGTTTTACCACCAACAACCCGCCATTTCAACCTCCTAACTTTGGCTCCAATTACGTATTTTAGTTCTGATTGTATTGTGACATGATCAGTACATAGATTGTGCAGTGTTACAGGCTCTTTCACCCACTTTCAGATATGCGATCAGACAACTATTCATGGAGTCGCGATCGAAAACCCGGGAATTCCGCTGCAAATTGGCCCTTTGTTCATAGCCAATCAACGAATATTAGTCGGATTGCAAATCAGAATCCCTGTAGTTAAAGAGCTCTTGATTCTGCAAAATCTACGTACTGATCATGTCACAGCACGATCACAACCGAAAACCTTAGTAGGGACCAAAGCTGTAGGAAACGTAAATTTGGAACCGCGGTGTGGTTCTAACCCGGCCCAATACCCGAGGTTCTAGGTCATGGCCAGGAAACATCCCTTCAACACCAAAGCTGTTGGGGTTTTTGGCCGGTTCTGGAACTGAACACAACGGAAACGCAGGGCAAAACCCAGACCACTGGCGTATTACCCGGATCTGTTGGTAACACTAGCTGGGACCGAGGCCATGAGGAGGTCCATATGCATGTGGTGAATTTTAGGGCACCGTCTACTTCTCTACTTTACCATTAGCAGATGGTTGAAAGATTTCGCTTGTATTATATAGTCACTCTGACTCCAGGTTTTGGACCGCTTGAAGTTCTGCTTGTTGCTTCGTAGTAGGCTCCCTGAGTCTTGGCACAATTTGGTCTTGGCATTCGTGTACCACGACCCCATATCCAGGAACACCTCAGTACTCTCCGTACTAGGGATCACTGCATGAATGCCGGTGTAAAGCTGCGAAAGATGCAGTCGGAGTTGTAGACCAGGTGGTGTTTGTCATTTAGGATTTGCGTCCTCATATCCGCCACTGTCACGGGGCAACATTTGTTTCCAAGTGAGGCCTTTGGAGTAGTTTGTAATGAATTGATCTGTATTACCTAACCCCAAGCCAGACCGAGATGTTTTTATGTGCAACATCGACTTCATGCCCATTCCCGCAGTCGACCTCACCCCATTTGCCATCAATAACACGTCAACCGCATCCTTGGTCGTGTTGGGAGCACCAGGATCAATTCCACATTATATCAATGCCCCCAAGTACAGATGAGAATCCTAAATAGGATGTTGCATTACCTGGAACGGGAGCTAGAGTTTAGTATAACCAATCAGTCCATTTGTTGTGCGGAGTGATAATAGAGCACTAGCCAATATTGGTGGGCCCTGCTACCATTGATTGCACACTATCAAGCATTTTAGCTCCAACCGTTCGCTACAATCTCCCTGTTCACGTCCCCCACCTTAGGTAACGAACCAGAAGCCACCCGCCGCTGCTGCGGTCTCTTTCTCACCCCATCAATCAGTGGACAAACTATGAATTATGCAATCCAATATTTAACAGGCAGTTATTTACAGCTGCATTATCACTTGCTCGTTCGTTTCATTGTTGATGCGTAACCGGCTAAGATGGTAACAGATACAGCAGTCTGATGCTGATTGCGTTGCCTATTCTAGATAGTCCATTCCCCCCGGCTTATACCAATGCAAGTGGATCCAGCACAGCCACTCATGGTCAGGTGAGTATTCAGTCAACTCTACAAATGAAAGATCACCTGGTTAATTAGATCAGTTCTCTAAAGCCGAGTTGCCCGGCAACACAGCCCCGGGATGAGCTGCTCTGTCCAGGAACATATAGACTTATCCGTGGATGAGATGAATCCCAGGATGGGGCCCGAGCCATATTCACGGAATATATCCACAGACTTCCGTTGTCACCACAAGAACTATAAATCGCCGCCTATGCAAATTAGCACCCTCGTTATCATCATCGCCACCATAAAGCTGTTTTGGGGTAGTTATGCTTCTTCAAATTGGATCACCACCCCCAGCACTGCCATCAATAATAACACCACCAGCATCAAGACCCGCCATTATCCCCATTATTAGCTTCCTACTACCACTTGCTAGCTCACCAAAACTTGGTACCTGATACAAAAGAAGGTATACATTGTAGGGTATGAACTATTGGGTTGTGAAATATCGAAGTTCTGAGTCGGTGTTGTTGTTTAATCATACTGTATTGACTCTAATTCGTGGATGACAGGACCCTGATATCTCTGCCCCCTCCAGGTGAGCCACCTACATGGTGGATCTCCTCCCCCGCTACCCTTCTTCCATGCTGACAAATGAAACATAAGAGAATGACAGAAAAGAAAGAAGAAAAGAAGGAAAGTGCGAATGGAATAACCCTGTTGCCGCCAATGCCTATCCTGATCCCCAAGCGCTGAGCCCACTCCATACCGCTACTCCATTTGGGCGGACACTTCCTGACCTCAGTGGCCACCAGGAAGTCCATCAATGCTTGGTCCCACTCTTCGTTGGACAAAAGCGCAGGGATCTGCACTGGCCGGCATCCGCCAGCTCTCCAGCACGTTGCCATTATCGCTGCCTTCGATAGTTTTCTCTGGTGGTCTCTCCAACTGCTGCAGTGGCGGAACAGGTGCTCCCACGTCTGGGACACTGTCCCTCCACACCACCAGCATATGTTGTCATCTCAGTGGCTGAACCATTTTTGATAGACTGCTGTGGGCGCATGCCCAGAATCCAGTCGGTGGAACGTGTTGGCTAGCGACTTTAAGCTTATCATCAGGATACGCCTGTTAGTCCCCGCCTTTTCTCTTGAATCTGTAGCTGAAGTGCTTGCTGCACCTGGCGGCCTCCCATTCCGCCTTAGCTGCTGATCATCCCTCAGAGATTCGACTAGCCCTATTCCGGGCCGAGGGTTAAGGTCGCTCTATCTCAGTATATCTGCTTGGGTCTCGGGCCAAGTTGGCCTGATGGATGGCTTCTTTGTTTCCGTGGATGCTGGAGTGTCCGGTGACGCAGCAGATCGTGGTTGCGATGCCGTGGGTGAAGAGACTCCGCGCCTTTCTGTTGATATGCCCCGCCAGTCGCTGCATTGGGCCCGGCTCCAGCTGTGCCACTCGTCGAATTGCGGCATGTAAGTAAATCGAGAATGGCACTGTCTTCACTCCATGCTTGTGCAATGTGTCTCTCTTGCCGATCGCCACATCGAGCGCGAGCCCCATCTCACTCAATTTGGCATCTAAGACCACCATCCGTCCGGTGCTCAGAAATCTGCGCCGAGCCCACCATTCATTTCTGTCGTTACACACTGGTGCGGCTACCACTCGGCCATCGTCTGAGCGCGATCCATCTGTCCACCACATCCAGACCCCTGCCCGGATTTTGGCTTCTTTCTCGCTGGCCCAGCGCTGCGCGGAGCTTTTGGCTGCAGTGGTGTCGTCCAGTATGGTGGTCCTGACCACGAAGTCCTGAGTCACGTCTATACGATTTTGAGAGTCCTTTGGGTGGTTGGTGCTTGGAGCGGGTTTTAAATGTGTGGAAGTTGTTGCAATGGTACGAATAACTATTCAATGATGGTGACTTAGAGGCAGGATTCTGCGATTATCACAGATCTCCCCGACAGAACGAATCAATTCACATTTTGAACAGTCCAGCATAAATTTTCTCATAATATCCGGTAATACATAAAGCGCCTTAATAAACCCTCACAACGCCTGATAGTTCATTACTCATTCAGTACCAGCCTCACCGTTTCACTGTCTATAGTCCCCCAGCAACATCTCCTCATCAACTCCCACTCTCTTGTTTCCATCAATTCCCACTGTCCACCCTAACCCATACCGTTTTCCCTTCCCCATATCCTTAACTATCTTAAGTCGATCATTGTAGGACAGTGTCGATAGCCCACTGAATCCATGCAGCATCCGGGCAGCATATAGATATCCCTTGATCCCGGCAATTGTGTACGGCACGTGGGGCATTGTCTTTTCAATTCCTCGTCGACGGAACATGAAAATTCCGACCATGATGATAACGATAATAAGGATACTGACGGAAAGAAACAGTGACACGTTGAAATCCAACCACGTCTGAGTTCCCGAGTACGGTATCCCGGTGAGTGACACAACGAGCGCTTCGACGATCAAGCCCTCTATGCCGAGGGCAGCAATAAAAGTCCGACCATGAATGAGTGCGGATATCTGTGAGACAACGGGAAAAGATCGGAGCTCATCTGTGAGGAGTGTGGATAGGGGCTAATATCGCTGCAACAGGCGGTGGAATACTTCCAGATGGCGGGCTTCTGTGGTCATATCAGTAGCTGCACATACAATATAAAACCAAATAGTGGAATTTACCGCGCTCGATCGGCTCCCAGCCACATCGGATCGTTATACCAAGTGCCATAAATCGCAAATTTACCCATACACTCTGACCGCTCATGGAGGGCTCGATTGTGCTGTCGGTGGTGAAGCGGTAAACCAAGATCAACGTGAGGACACCACACATAAAAAATGTGAATGTAGTAACGTTCCAAGATTCAATGTGAGCGTGTTTTGTATGAGAAAAGACGGTATCAGGTTCCGCGTCGCGCACGCTTTCGAGCGCCAGGAAGGTATCCCCGTTGTGTGTCCACTCTACAAGACGGTATTTATACCCTTCCGCCAGCCCCTCATCTCCTTCCATTACCGTACCATCTGCCAGCAATGTAGCCAACCCAGCAATACTCCACGGCTCTGCATGAAGTAAACACTTCCGCTTGCTCTGGAACCATATGATAGCTAGTATAGTGAATACCACACAACCGAGCGCAACCTCAAGCATGCGTGCAACGAAATGCCGGGTTGCCACATAAGGATCACCACAGGTGCGTGTAGGTGCAAAGGGATCGCACACTTCCGGGGTTGCCAAAAACACTGCTGAGGCGGCCAGCATTTGCACGACAGTCAGGAGAGGACAGTAGATCACAGTACTAAGGAGGATAGACCATTGCCGGCGGCGGACTGCATGGATTGGGAGGACTAAAATCGATGTGAAAAGCAGGTTCTCCGTGAGTATTGTACCAGTGGGTTGGGAGAGCAGATAGAAGGGCTCCAGCCTTCGTAAATCGGTATCAATCATGCGCCAGAGGAGAGAGAGTAGGACAGCGAGTATGGTGGCGAGGTAGTGGGCGCCAAAGTATATGGCGTTGGTCGAAAGGAATGGAGACCACTAAGGCTCAGGAGCTGGAGTGTCCGAGAATGAGGGTTCTGGAATGGGGACGGTGGAATCAGACGCGCTCGTACCATGTTGCAATTGGTTACTGGTACGATCGGTCATACTGGGTGCGTGAAATTGAGTATCGACGAATGTGGAAGAATGTGGTAGGTTGCTGAAGCAGTCCCGATGACCTAGCAATGAATGTTGGCTGGTAGTCGGGTGCTCAGTATCATTCGGGAGCTGCAACACAAATGCCCCGTGTGTGCTCTTTGGTTGGGGTGTTGGGCCAGGGATTCTAATTATCCAGCACTATCAGCGAGGCGGTGGTATAGGGGTTAGGGTTTATTACTTTGTGACATATACCGTGGTCGTTACTGCGCTGCCGCCATGAGCCCTCTTCTTAATGGCATAGTGATCCTCCTGTGCTTTGCGGTGGCGGATCGTAGTGGCGTACTGTTCCTTCCCGCGGGTATCCTGGGGTGTTGTTGTTGCAATAGACCTCTTCCATACGGTGTAATATTGCTCCCGTCCACCATGATGCTCTCCTCGGATGGTTGTAGCGTATGATCCTTGGTGAGGTCTAAAATTGACATTGTCGCGCCCGCGCCCTTTGATTCGGTGGCGGATCGATGTGACGTACTGTCCTGGCCCGCGGTGATCGGCGGGGGTTGATCTCTTCGTTGTTGGAATAAATCTCTTCCGAACGGCGTAGTATACCTTCCATCCTCCATGTCGCCCTCCTCGGACCGTTGTTGCATATGAACCTTGGTGGGGTATCTTATAGTCGTAGTCGCGCCACTCGAGCCGGTGGCGGATGGTGGTTGCGTACAGTTCCTCCTTGCGGTGATCTTTTGATGCTATAAATTCCACGAATTTAGGATGTGCGAACTGCGGTAGCGCGCGACTGGCAGTTGCGGTTGCGGTAACGATGTTGTCCAGCACGGTAGGTGGGGGCGTAAAAATATTCGGCGATACATTGTCGGAGACCAGAACCGGCGGTCCAGATATGGAGACATTAGCGTGAGGATCATCTTCGTAGCTGAAGGACATTGAACGCTTGACGTTGATGCCGAAACCTTCATCTGCCAAAGTCGCGGAACGAACCAAAGTTGCGGAACGAACCAAACACTCGATGGCAACAATCAACCCGAGGCAAATACAAGCAAATCCTGCAAGTGTGAATGGGTGAAGCGTTTTAGGTCGATATCCAATTTTATGTTGATGAAACTTCGGTCTCTGGCAACTGCAAGCCACAACGCTTTTCCTCCAATGTAGTCCGTACTGTGCTTGCGATATGTACGGTAAGACAATTTGAACATCTCGTGTAACTTATTTTGTTCTTGGCCAGCGATGGCGTTGCATACTGAGGTAAACTAAATCTAGCCAGACTTCACAACAGTATGGTAGTGTTTCTCAGCCGCAAGTTTGTATGCAGTGAGTCCACAATCGAGTCATACTCGCATAACCATCCGCAAAGCCACGCGTGTTCAACCGTGGGGGAGTAGTGAGTGAGGCAAAAAGATGGAAATACAAATCTTGTTGGCTTGTCGAAGCTCCCCTACAATTCCGCAATTTCAACCAATCACACCCGTTACTTCAAGTTCGGTTTGTTTCAAGCTACTGCATTTCCGTTCAAGATCCTTTTCTGATTTTGGGCCCATATCCGAGTACCATATATTGGGGTGTGTCCGCAATATTTGTTGCAGCGCAGGATTCCCCTATCTGTTGCTTTTGCGTGTCTGTTCTATGTGCATTACCACAACTCGGACCAAATAGAAGACTGCCATCGGGGTTGCATTTGCCACCTGCACAGCCAACTACAAATTAACCAATCACACCCTGATATATCTTGCTGTTAGCAAGTTAGAAATGATACCGCTCGAATAACCAACTGCAGAAGTTTTCAGATGCTGAGGGCGGAGATATCAGCATCTCTGATGCTGCTTTGTACATCTCCACACACCACCCACAATTGCTCGTGAGGTCCATCCGACCAATTAACCTCCATGCGAGAATCTCGGCTATCAAATTACACATCCTGAAATAAACTTTAGTTAGTTGCGGCACGGATAACAGTATATAATGTACTCAAACAGGATTTATCTGCAGCTTTAGGTTTATTATCACTACAACACTTCATCAGGGTAAACTTGTGTCCACGGAGGGTCGGACCAAGGATCGGAATGCGTGCATGGAACCCTAACCCTTGTTCATTATTCCTTTAGTCTCTGTATGTTGCACGACGACACGAAAAGTATGGTGTGCTTGGAGCCTCGTATCAAACATTTTGCGCTCGAAACGCAGGGTGCTCACTGCAGGGGATACGGATGAAGCTGATTGACCAGGTTACAGTCGCGTGAAGTTGTACTGGGATGTATTCTTCACCACAGATAAACCTGCCCATCCAATCAAGCTTTCTACCCCCACTTCCGATCGTTTCAAGAAGCCCGTCTTTCTGTTTGTACCCCCTATTCGGGCATCGACACCTTCCAATGGATCCACAATATTCCTGTGTCGGAATCTTTGGTCTCCGGTTGATGGTGCAAGTGTGCAAAAATCTCATGTTGTTGATTTGTAGCGAGCTGGTAAACAGATCAAATGATATGGCGGTCGATTCTCAGCACAGATTCGTAGCGTAGAGCCGCTAGAAATCCACATTTGCGCCATTCCAGGTTTACACATGCATTGTAGTGCGATCGATCTTTGTCGGGACACTTCCGACGGGACGGTGGTGGCTTTTCCCGCAGACAGAGGCAGTGGAGGCCAATCGGTAAGCTCGCATGCCAGCCCTCCGAACCCTCCTCATATCTCACCCACGCAGGAGTTTAGCCAATCGGAGATTCAAAGCCTTCTATCGCATCCGGCCCCTCGTGGCAGATCGTTACCCACATGTTTCTATTTCTGCTAAACACTTCTACCTTCGTATCTTGTGCATAATTTTTAGAGTACTCTACGTCTATTTCGCCTACACGCTCAGAGGCCTCTGATTCGTTGCCATGCACAATAGCCATCAATGGCCAGGCCGGGTCAATGGGTTTCACATAATTTGGGATCAGCCAATCAACGGCAGCGTAACAACTGGCTATCAACTGGCAACAGACTGAGCACGTTGGGGATACTAACCGAGGGCGCTATCGATGGGGCGAATTGCCTCGAGCCAAAGTCCGATAGCAACCACGAACCGCCGCCGCCACCGCACTGGTTTACCTGGGATGGCAGCACCTTCCCCTCCCCTGATGGATTTCGTTGAGAGTGGTGTTGTGTGACTTCCACGAACGAAATTGCGGTACAGTTAATCGAACCGTTTTATTGTCGACACATAACGGAACAAAGAACGCGGGGGCAAGAAATTGTCGCTTAACCAGGTAAAGTTAACCTCAGCGTTTCACCTCGTGGCGAGATCGAGGACCAGTGAATGTTCAGTAAATCGGTAGAGTACATATTGTACAGTAGCTGAGTAGTAAGCCAAGGGGTTGAGATGTGTGTGCATGGTTGATAGCGCAACGACACGGTACTGAACTGGAGCCTCGGAGAAGTCGTTACGCTGCACACCAAGAGTACAAATTATTGTCATTCGTGAATTGAATTGACCGCGATAACCAAACACAGAAGCAAATATTGAAATTTCTGCCTCGGCAGGTCTCGGAAACCTCTGTCCTACGGATATACGATTGAGAGGCCTGCCACTCGGTCTTCTTTTGTACATACCTTGTTTTCCCTCTTATAACCCTAACTTAGATGTGAGGATGCGGCTTTGGAGGGCAAATAGTTAGTTACATCGCCAGAACTTGTGAAGGGAGTATTGTTGGACTCTGCCTTGTGCAAGGGTGGAAGCCCCTGCGCCGTGACATCAAGTTTATGAGTGTGATACTTCTTGATATATTATAAACTAGGGATCATGCTTGGTCTGCGGAGGGAGGAAAAGCATTTGTAAGAGCATTCAGATGTCGGACGTAATCATGGGGAATAAGACTCCAGGGGGGAGGAGCTGGAAACGGGAGCGAGTTGATAATTAGATTGAAGAGGATAAGGACATTTTAAGTCATATAACAGGCAGTGATATAACCTGTCGCGCCTTAAAATGACACCCCGACAGATAGCCCTGACCGATAGCTAGAAAAGGATACCATCTACTTACTAGAACGCCTTCCAGACACTGAGATCTAAATAGGCAGTTGTCGAGAAGCTATTGCAATAGTCTCAGTTGATTCGCGTGTTGTGCTACATAGAACTGTCAATTATATATTTCATCATGGTACGAGACGGTATTAGTAGTACGTGTTATTTTACTGCTACCAAGCAATCGTATACATAGCCACCACCGGTACCACCGCTGGCTGCATGAAATACCTGTTGCTGTTACCCCTCTGATATCTCCACTATCACCACTTGTGGCTCACTACATTCTCTACCGTCACCCCTAACAACCTCTAGCCATGCCACTATCGCATGCGCAGCTCGAGAAAGAATTAAATCCGACTAGCTGTCACCTAGTACCCATTCTCAAAACGCCCTACTGTACAGCCTCAGCACGCCTCCACAATGTTGCCAATTTGCTATTACTCCATCCTCTTTTCATTCAAAAAGTCCCCAAATGATATCACAACCAACGTAACAAATACCCCGGATTCCAGTATTCTCACCGTTCTCAACGCACTATAGGCAAATCCGCTGCCGCCATTAGTTACTCTGTAGGAACGCAAAGAAGTACCCCAAAGGGACATCGCCGTATGACGACTGGATTGGCGCTGCGATAGTGCGTGTACGGAAGCATGTTAACCGACTTTAGCAGGAATGCAGATCACCAGCAAGAATACCACCGGCATCAAAGCTAAGTAGCACCAGCCAGGCCTGTAGCGCAGGGAGCAGAAGCGGCACCAGCACCCACGGGTGTCTGATCACGGACTCGATGGCGAGCATAGCCGTTTTGACGACAATGTAAACAACCTGAGCGACATGATTGAGAAATATGTGGGCGGCACATTGTACCCAACTGTTGGAAGAGATTTGCTGCACAGCATTGGCAAGCATCGCGGCGGTTTTGACAAGGTTTTGGCGTTCGTGAAGGAGAAGAGCGGTAGCGAAGAATGGCGGGGAGAATCGCAGGGGAGGATGGCGGCGGTTTTAAGGTTGTTGGTGATTGAGATACAAGATAACGGGCGGCGTTAGGATCGCGACGTGGAACACGTTGGATGGTAAGCAGCTGACTTGTATCTTATCAGAGCCATCTAATCCTGATCGAAAAACAGAACAGAGAATGCAGGTTTGCGGTTTACGCAACCATATAGCCTCCTTTGTCAGGGCATGCATTCATGATGTGAAAAGTGTCAAACGCGCAGCCAATTCTTGGGTACGGTGTTTTCGGTATGAAAAGTTGCAGCTATATCTGTAGTGGCTTCTTTTTATTTGCCGATCGAACAGGTGACCTAAATCAAAAAAGTAATATGATTCTTTCCCGTGTTTTCAATCTATCATATTGAGCCTTTCAACTGTTTAGCTCGGATTTATGATGCCTCACCAGCCACAATCTTTTCTGATGGCGGTTTTAGGAATCATTTTCAATTCAAACTGGGTTGCCCATTTGCTAAAAAACTGGCTGGGCGAACGAAATGCTTCCAGAAATTTTCTTCTATGATTCATACACTGGCCTCATTGCCACCCACCCCAGCTAACTCCAGAGCCTACATCTAAGCATTTCTTCTTCATAGAACACATGAACCCACCATCTGCTTCAGTTTCCTTTCAGATAATGGTTATGTTCATATACTCACAAATGGGTAGAAGTTGCCCCTGATATCTTTATTTATTAACAGGAACCTTACATTTCACATTTTATTAGCTTTGACTACCACTGTAGAAGCATACCTCTTTCTCACATGAACCTGATACCAGCCATATCTTGAAGATATAAATGGGTATAGTCTGGGTGTGCAACAGTGCTGCTATCTTCAATCTGTTAGAATCATGATTGCCATCTAGGTCGACTACAATTGAACTGCATCAGCACAATTCATTTTTCACACCGGGAGCGTGTGATAGAAACCAGTCTGGACCTTGACTTCGGGCCCAGATCTAGGTTTGAACCGAACATTTGCCCAAATAATAGTCCTGGTTATCAATCAACCAAAACTGTCAGTTCAGGTACAGTTCCATTGAATACTTTCAACAGAACTGAATTTGGCGGGGTGTCAGCGCATTGCCCAGTAGGTCCAACTGTAGATTCATATAATGCTCTGGTTTTTGCAATTTGATAATAGTATCTCACCTGAATTGCTTCTGAAAGATCCAGTATTCACTTTTTGCACATTTTGTGGTTTGCAATTTTGATTATTTTGCAATTCATATTGCTCCTTTAATATATTGCAGGTTTCTGTTTCAAGGTGGTCACTGATTCTATGATGAAATCGAATACTTGCGCAATGCCTTAATTGCTGAATACTTCGGGGAAAACCAATTGTGTTACGGGTATTCCACCGTGCTCCACATGGCCTATTGTAACCTCCCGTTCGATGAACAACTCCAAACAATACAAACTGAACCAGAGGTATTTTATCTAACCCCCGACAATTCACCTGTAATATACTGATGGTGTAACTGAATTATTAATTCAATGCAACTATAACTAGTGTTAGCAACGGTCCCAAACTGCTACAACAGTTCTGGGCTACGGTTGCAACTGGAACCAATCTGTTCCAACTGATCTTACAACACCAATAACGATGACCATTGCGTTTGGGCCAGTTTCCAATGCAAAATTTGATCATTCCAAGGCCGGTATTGGCGCTCCATTGAAGATTTTGAGTTCACATTGTATCACAACAGGATCTATATGTGTCACATGTAGTTTTTCGTGATCTTTTACCTGCTGGTGTCTGATTGTGAATCTGGGCAATATTGATTGAGTAGCTGTTGAATACCCGCTATGTGGGTGTGAGTTTCAGTGTTATTTCACATCTACCCAATGAATATTGATTGGAGCGCAAATTGGAGACCTGGGGTTGACAGAGCTTCTGAAGCTGCGTCTTTTACATATAGACCATGTTGTGATACGACAAAAACTCGAAAACTGAACTGGAGCCTAAAACTTATGCATCGCGAAATGTAACCAGAGTGAGGCTACCACACAGCTACAAACAGACAGTTTTCGGTCTAGTCCTGGTAACAACCTTTGGCTAGTCACCAGGTTCAGTTTTGTTGGTGGTTGCTAATCTGGTTGGGTGTCTCAGTTGCAGTCCAAACCCTGAGTGAAGCCGAGTAACACAGAACCATTGCTAACCTTAAATGTGGCACACGTACTGAGGATCACTATCACTTCAATGACAATCCGGCTCCGCTGGGAGGAAGCAGGTTAAGGACGATCTGGCTGCGTTGGGAGCAAGCTGCTCGATGTGAATCGGGCTTCACTGGTTGGAGTGAAAGTGCCTTTGCTTGGAGCATGCTTGTTGTGGTGGATTTGGCTTCACTGGTGGGGGTGAAACTAGGTTCACTGGTAACACTCCATCTGGCTTCGCTGAGAGCAAGCTGGTAGTGTTGGATACAGCGTCACTCGTTGGGGTGAAACTGAGTTGGATGGTAGTAGTAGATATGGGCTCACTGATATTGCACGATTCGGCTTTCCTGAAACCAGTCGATCCCAACTTGGTGAAATGAAGCTGCTAACAGTGGATTTGACGTTAGTTGTTACAGTAGATCTGGCTTCAAATGCCGCAGTGTATGAGGCTACACTCAAAGTGAGCAGGAGAGTGTTACAAATAGTACTTACAACGGTTCCCAACTGTTGATTCAGATTCAGGTGTGGGTCGGAACCAAACCGAATCCAAATGGTCGATCCTCGGGGTCAATATTCCTGAACCCCTGATTCCGGTACTATTCACTATTATTTTCCAAACAAGTCACCAATCAGTGGGTTGTCATAGCGTTGTCCACCGGGTCCATCTGTGGATTCCTTTACTGCACTTGCGTTTTGATTGTGCTAACACTAATTTACTACAATTATATATTCAACATCAACGAATCTGTTTTTGCATGTTGTGCAGTTTGTGATAACGATTATTTTGATATCTGTGTTTTGCTGTTGGTAGATTGTATTTTTGGCTATAAGGCGGTCAATAGTTCCATTATTAGTTCAAATATCTGTGCAATCCCAATATTAACTAATCTGCAGTACCAACAATTGCTGATGCTCTGATGACTTTCGTATTCATGATGGGGTGATGACGATATCACACCAGTTTCCTTTCAAAATGCCAACATTACATCGTATCTGAATCAGAGCCACACAGTGACACATAAATTGCTGAAGATGCAATGCCAAAATTCATCGAGACTCCGTTGATGCCCATTTCGGAATGGGGGCAGTGACTCTGTCGCTCTCTGTTTTGCATATAACAGCAGCCAATACTTTGGTCATGCATGACAGCGACCAAATCTATTTTTAATTAACTTTCTTACAAGATCAACAATTGTGGACATTCAGTTGACGCTGACTTTCTGAATGGGGCAATGATGGTGTCGTGCTCTCTTTGCCTATAACAGCTGCCACGATGTTCGTTATGCATGACAGTGACCAAATCTATTTTCAAATACCTTCCTTTCAAGACTAAGAATTGCTAATGATTAGGTGAGGCTCATTTTCAGAATGACGCAGTGACTGTGTTGCTTTCACTTTTGCCTCTACTGGCTGTCAGTATGTTGGTTATACATAATGGTGACCACAACAATTCTCAATTGCTGTATTTACAAGACAAACATGGTTGTCATTCCGTTCAGACTGATTTTAAGAATGTGCCACACATGGTGTCACTTCCTGTTTTTCCTTTAATGGCTGCAAATTCATTGGTAATGCATAACAGCAGGCCAATCATCTTCCAATTTCCTTACTTACATGACCAACAATGGTTGAGGCCGCTTTGTAGCTTATTTTCACGTTGCTGCACCATTCTCATTAACAATATTACTCATAAATTTGTCCAATTCTTCGATTAATGTTTACTGCCATTCCGCAGCACTTGGATTATTCAACATGCAGGAGTGTGAATTGTTGGCACTCGGTTGATGCTCATTTTCACAATGCGGCAGCTTGTGTGTTGCGTTCTCTTTTCTCTGTAATAGCTGCCGGTATATTGAGTGTGCAAAACAGCGAGTAAATGATGATCCAATTACGTGACTTACAAGATGGAAAATTGTTGAGGCTCCATTGATGCTGATTTCAGGAGCGGGTAACATTGTCACTACACATTTTACTCAAGAATGTGGCCAATGCTTTGATTATGGGTTATTTATGTTGCACAGCCGATTCATTCTGCTAGTTAGAAGACCAAAAACTGTTGACGCTCCGTTGATACTCATAGAAGGTTGTTGAGGAATCGTCTATGACAATGTTGCCCATAACAGTGGCTAATGGGGTGATTATGAGTTAATAGTTTTGTGCAGCATTTGGATGATGACAGATTCAAGACCAAAAATCGTTGACACTCTGTTGACAACAATTTTCATGCTGTGGCAGTGACTGTGTCCCTTCCTCATTTATCTCTGAAGGCTGCCAAGTCCTTGGTTATGCAGAACTGTGAGCAAATCACTTTTCAATTACCTTACTCATAAGATGAAAAGTTGAAGACACTCCATTCTCGCTCATTTTAGCAGGCAGGGACATTGTAGTGATCAATATTGCTACCAAAGGCAGCCCTTAGTCCGATTATTAGTTGATGTTGTTGCACAGTTGTTGGATTATGCATCATCACAGACCATACATCGTTGAGACTCTGTAGACACTCATTTTCAGCCTGCAGCAGAAACTGTGGCACTTTCCCTTTTGCCGATTTACACTGCTAATACATTTGTTATGTATAACAGCTAGCAAATCACTTTCTATTTACCTTACATGCAATAAGAAAATTATTGGTCCTCTGTTGATACTCATTGTTTGGGGTTAGTGACATTGTCACTAACAATATTGGAGATCAAGACAGCTAATACTTCGAGTGTTGATAGAATGAAAGCTGTATGAGAAATTTGCTTCACTCAGTAATTTGATATTACACATGGTAACACTCCTATGACTTTGCCATAGTGCAACCCCAATCGCCATCTACATCGTAGCCAGTCAATCTGTGTAGTCAGCATATAAAACCAAGCGATGAGAGGGATAATTTATATCTGAGATGGGTGTCCCGAAGCTTTTGGCGATGTATGCAAGACTACACATTGTTGAAGCTCCAGTTACCCTCATCGTCATAATGGTGAAATGAAGATATCTTGGACTTTTGTGCCAGCAATGATGGCCATTACTTCAGATATAAATTATTGCTACAACAGGATACTTTGATAACTTAAGATGTAAGACCAAAAAGTGTTGAGGCTCCAGTGCCACTCGTTTTCAGAGTGGGGCAGAGAGTGGTTCGCACTGGTGTTGCCCCAAAAGATTCACAACAAAGCATTCATGGATGTTTGCAACCTGTCGCCATTTAGATAACCCCAGATGCAGTGACAAAAATTGTTGACCTTCGATTGGCACACATTTGAAGAATTGGGCAGTAACCTGGTCACTTTCCATTTTGCCTATCAAGGTTGGTAATACTTTCATTATCTATAACCACTATCGATTAATATTTTAGTTACCTGACTTACAAGACCCAGAAACATTGACACTCTGTTGATCATTGTTTTCAGAATCGGGCTGTAACCGTGTCACATTCACTTTGTCCTATCAAGGTTTGCAATACCTGTATTAGTATATTTAACCACTGCAAAATTGGCTTTGAATTTTCTAACTTAGAGAGTAAAACATTGTTGACGATCCATTGACGCTGATTTTCAGGATCGGGCATGCGATTTATCTCTGCCGTGTTTGCCTCCAATGGCTGGCAATATCTCATCATTTGATTATGCCAGCAATTGAAATTGAGATTACCCATGATGCAAAGCCATCAATCAGTCATGCTCCATTCACCCTCATTCTCAGCATGGGGCAGTGACTGTATCACTCTCTGTTTTGCCTATACAGGCTCCCTATCCGTTGGTTATGCATAGCAGTGACCAGATCACTCATGAATGACAAGACATACATGACACAAAATAGTTGACGCTCAATTGATGCTCATTGAGATGTATTGTCAATTCAACAGTTACTGCCATCGATGAATGTATTCATAATGAGCTAAATGTATTGCTTGTTGTTTTGTCAGATTGAGGCTTGGTAACAGGGCAAAGGAGAGCCTTGTTGTATTCTTACACTGTTTGCTCTCATTCAATACAAATTTAAATATCTTCCTAAATGATTCTCTGCACCTGCAATCATTCTGTTTGTAAACCTAGATTCACTTGTGACTGCTCTCCATTCTACTCTGATATATCTTGAAATTCAATTCTCGGTTACCCAAAATACAGAACCTGTTGAAACAGATAGATACATTATGTCCTATATTTTGTTGATTTTTTGATTTCTTGTCTTTTCCATTGCAGTGACCATCACTATCCCCAGTTAGCATGATTCATTGACTTCCATATCAGCTGAATCAATCTAGGTACATTTGGTGCAGCACCCATGTCCCACTGCTATGGCCTTTCAGGATGCTCAATGCCATTGTGTAGCCATAAATTGGATTTGATGTCTGCCTTGCATTCGTCTTTGCAGTCGTTTCGATTATCCTAGTCGGCAATCCAGTTTAGCCAATATTCACTCTCTGAAATGCCTCCAGGAGCACTATCCTCATCGCTTTGAACCGGATGACGGTCGATTCTGTTCATCAGGTGCATAGTTACTACATGAGTTCAGAATCCAGAGAGGTCATTGATACATAAAGCTGCTAGCAAAGGTGATCTTTCCAACAATTGAAATGCAGCCGACCATCATGTTGTAAGAGTGACCGGGATGCTGGGATAATGTCTTCAATATTGCCAATGAATTCTATGGCTGTCATCTACATGTTATGAGCATGTGATTTCTTCTTTGATGCAGTTCGGTTTTGGCTACTGTACCAAACCTCAACAAGTTGTTGACCTTGGCCATTATGTGTGATTTTGATTTCTCTGCCTCTCACATCATTTCCATGTCATTTTGGGTGTTACTCGTATTCAATGCTGAGACATAACAAGTCAAAATCACATCATTGGCCCTAGCAGACTGCCTTGCAATGTCTTTTTCACCAAGGGTATCCCCTGCAATTTGTGATTGCCTGCAGCCAATAATATATTCCCAAGGGGAAACACTTTGCTCCACCCCGACACCATGCGTTATCATTAGTGTTACCAACGGGTCTGGTCAACCTGACAGGGTACGGGATTCGCATTGCAAAGATGGTGCGGTTGGGATCCAAACGGTTCCCAAAATCAAACGCGCTGCCTCTCGCTGGCCAATCCCGGACCTGTACCCATCAACCTGCAGGCTTTGAAGGGTTTTGCTAGACCGGTCAGTTCCCATCTCCGGTTCCGGGTTTTGGGTTTTGCTATGAATGGTTGCTTCCAGATATCATATTTCGAATCGCATACAATTGACATTGGTATATTGTTATCCTTTTCTGATCTATCGGCCACCTTGGTAATCGAAAAGAAGTGAGAAACACTCCCTGCCCCATCCTCAAAATGAGAGTCAACGGCGAGTCAATGAATCTTGGTCTTGCATTGTGGGTACTCTGAGTGGCAATTGGCCGCAGACGTTCAAAAATGAGATCATGACTGCATTTATAATCAAAAGAGCAGGTGACAAACTCACTGCCCCATTCTGAAAATGAGCATCAATGGAGCGTCAACAATTATTGGTCCTGTAAGTCAGGTAAGTGAAAAGTGAATTAGTTGTTGTCATATATAATCACAGTATAGGCTGCCTTCATAGGCAAAGATCTGAGCTATAGGCTTCCTGGCCTATCATGTCACTTAGCTTGAACGGAGCAACAACAATTTTTGGTCTTGCATTTTGGGCAATCTAATTGCTGAATGATCGCAGACATCTATCTACCGGGAATAGGCAGCCTTTATAAGGAGATACCACGCGAAGTTCCCACGACAGCCTCCTGTAAAACCACAATTAAGTGCATTTTCAACGCTGCGACTCAGTGATCCTAAATGTATTAGCCAGTATAACCGGGCACAACTTTGTATATAGCCAAAAACCGCCACATCGCGCTTTGAGTAACCATGATACAAGGCCAAAAATTGTTGGCGCTCCATTGGCGCTGATTTTCATGCACAGGCAGGGAGCGTGTAGCATTGTTTCTGGCATATAAAGGTGACCAATACTGTCAGAACGCATGAAAACTGCTGAGTCGCAGATCAATTACCTGACTGCCTAGATCGAAAGTTGTGGACACTCTGTTGACGCTCAGTTTCAGATTCGAGCATTCAGCGCATCGCTTTCTGTTTTGCGTATAGATGCAGCCTGTATATCATAGCGGAATCTCTCCGACCAATCGCCATGCAGAGTCATAGTGATGCCAAGCCAGACATTGTTGACACTCCATTGATACTCATTTTGCCACAGGCGTATCCACAGTCTGGAACCATTCACTTCGGTAATGTATATCAATAATGGTCTTGTGGCAGCTGTTCTGTGAGGTTCATGTACGGTCCCCATTATTACAACATTGTTCTTTAATGATGCATACAAATATACTATGTAAAATATACTTTAAAGTGTCCGCTAATTGTAGATAATGAGAATACTCAATAATCCTGTTCTCATCAGTCAACTCTTGTCTTCGCTGTCTGATTCACTCAAATGGCTGCGATCATCTCTTAAATGGTGGTCAGCTGCATTTCCACGCAGCTCATAGTGTACTAACCCGTGGATGGACCTTCATCAGTCAGCAAATTGGGAATGAATGCTTGATGAGACTTGCAATCCTTGCCTTATGAATCAAGATTGAAGGATCGAGCGCTGCGATGTGGAGTATGGATATAGATAAATCCGGGTGGCAAGTTCTCTGTTTTGGAGCTCTCTGCGTGATCAGACGGCGCAGGTGGTGTTCTGGGCCCAGGTGGCGCCCCTTGAGGTGGAGATGCGCCCATGCATTTACACCTTGAGCGTGTCTGTTGATTGATTGCTGTGCCATCTTGGCAAGGATGGAAGCCATCTGCTCGATTTTCGTGATCCATTGCCAGGTGTCTTTCAATCGCAGCCCTCACCTTGTCATGCCCGCGAAACACAACACCTTGCATCCTCTTAGCTTGGTATTTGGCTCAAGGTTTCTTGATCAGATGTTGTGTTTTCTCTTTTGTGGTGCATGAAAACCATCATTGGGCCATTTTGTCAATATTCAAGGCAGCACGCAATTCCGACTGTTGAAGCTGTACCCGACCTCCTTCTCTTGCCATAGAAGCTGACATGTTGAAAACCTTCAAGAAATCAGTTACTCCTTCTAAAGTGAGATTCGGGTATTACCTGAACCATATACCACTCTGGAGCCTCCTTTAAGGTCTCTACAGCCGGTTTCGTCCATTCCCAGGGACGTGAATAATGAAGTTCATCTGCGAAAATCTCAGAACTGACAACATTGTGAGGTTCAAATTTGCGGACTGTGTGGACAAATGCCTTGGTCAACCACAGAGGTTTGCTGTAATGGGAAGCGATATATTGGTCCCGTAGCGCTCTACGACACCCAGCCACACGTTATATGGTCGGTTGACCATCGTCTATACTGATGTGGATGGACTCAATCCGATCGCATGCTGAGTCATATTCTTGCTGCTTCCGGTTTTACATAGCATCTTGAATCGTGCATCCTGGGCAATATTTTTGGTCGCTCCGAGTGCAGATTTGTGGTGGACTGACTGGTGTCGGCATTGATGCTGTGTATCACCGTGAGCCGCATTGCATGAAACCCCTGTGGTTCGGCTCATTTTGGCTCCAATAACAGCAGGTTGAATTGTTCCTGGAGCCATGGATTGCTGTAGTGGAAGGGTGAGGAAGATGATGACGAAAAGAAGTGGGAAGTCCTGAAGATTATATAGTTAACTACAAGTCAAAATTCAATCAGTGACAGGCAACTTGCACCGTCAATCGAAACTGAATCCTGCTGTGTATACAAGCACAGCGTATAGCTCCGGGGGTTTCCAATGGTCTCGTGATTTGTAGTACACCGGTCCAATGTTAAATATTTGTTTCCAGCGATACATCGTGATGAACGACAGCTGATATCTCAGGTTTGATACATAAAACAAGGACATTCTTCAACTGAAAGGAAATCTGATAATGTTCGTCTCTAGACATTGCCGGGATCATACCTGAATCACATGCTAACCATCTGGTCAAGATGTACTCTTCGAATTACTAATCTGAATGAAGTGATTGTCACAATGCTGATTTTACTTTGTTCCAATTGATTAAACCTACCAACCTTGACATAAAAGATTCCACTTGCCTCCATGTGGTCCATATCTTGCAACATCCAACATCTTGCCCAACAACAAGGTCATGGAAAAAGTCAATGGTCAATACTCCGAGATAGGACCATTTGACACTTCTGATGGGCAAGATTGCCAAACTGATGAATCATTCTCCACCGCGTTGTCATCAAGGGAATCAATGGCAGGGTGCTTTGCAGGCAGAGAGGGTCTGAGTGTTGGGAGCGTTGCGCAGTTTACAATCTGAAGAGAAGATTTCTGCGGAGAAAAGACGGGAAACACACTCTTTAAGCAATGAAGAGAAAGAGAAATAGATGTAGGATTATGTGGACAGAGAGACCGCAGTGGGATGGAAGCTACTTGAAGACGCAGACGAAGCGATTATGCAAGAGCAGGAACATATGGGAAATGTTGAGAAGGCATGATCGGCAACCACAATGTCTGAAATAACATTGAAGGAAGTGTTGAATGCAATCGGAGACAGTCTGAGCGATGTTGCAAGTTCTGATGCTGTGGATGATGGGGAAGATGAGGATGATGATGAAGGAGATACAGGGCTTTGCAAGCTGAGCGAAGATGATCAACCCAGCTGGGAGCTGGGCTCAATGTCCAAAACAGGACACCACCGCATGGAGAGCTTTTGGTCCAAGGAGATGAGGCTTGACGAACTGACATATCCGGCATGGGGTGCCGTGGCTAACAAGTTCCGTGAGAGACGTATGAAGTACAGGATCACTGAATTCCAGGTTCCGGCAGTTGGGAAGCCCCAAACAGACACAACTGCTGGCACACCATCAACGACCATATTTGGAGAGCTTAAGCAGGCACATGATATCATCCCCGAAAAATCACAAATGCTGCGAATGATGTCTCAACAGGCACGTAGTCAAATCAGGCTGGATTCAGCGGAGCCTCAGGTTGACAATCAGATGGTACCTCCAGCACCCAACGCATTGCCCGATGGGTCACAGATCGAAATTGCGAAGCCAGTTCAACCCATCAGCGTTTTCCCCTCCATATATGGTCCCTAGCTAATTACCATATCGAAATCAGATTCGGACGATGACATGGTGATGGCTCCTGCGTCACCGGTGATATAGACAGCTAAATTAGTATTTGTGACGACATATCTTGTTTGAAAGCAATTTGTAAACCTATTTCGATATGTGTCAGCGGTTTCTGGATTTCAGTAAACACATTGTCAGCAAGGATTATTCGACAGTGTGTGTGCAAGGGTCGTACGGGCCGTGCAAATGTGCTACCCTCCAGATCACATTCAAATACGATCAATGAACCAGTGTATATGGTGTTGTCGGTAATTTTGAACTCGGAAAGCAAAACCTGAATTTGGCACGAAATACAGCAACAAAGTTCGTGTCGGTGATGTCATACGACTCATAGATGAAGCGGTCACAACACAACTGAACCCCGCATACCTCCATGCCGTCAGGCCGCATCAATCCATGCAGCCGACTACATAACTACCCGCTCGAACCTCCTGCACATGGTCGAGAAATCGAAAACTGCATATGGTACGTCATGGAAATCAAGTAGAATGAGCAAGTGAAGGTATGATCCGGATGTGAGGCTATGAGTCTCTAACACTTGTCCATGGATTGTTATGCCGTAAATTGACAGTGGGAAGCATTGAAACGCGATGGAGCCACGTCATTGATTATGTACATGATGTGTTGAGTGGTGGCTTAGAAACTGAGATGTCTCCAAGATCTTGGATTCAAATGATAACGCATAGAAACGGTCTTCTGGCTGCCAATAGAGACTGAATTCAATGTGTGTAAAATTGTTGCGCACCCAATGACTATTGTTATGTCTCCAGGGTGAGCTCAAAAGTGAGCGTCAACGCACTGTCAACGATTTCTAGTCATACTCATTCAGCAATCACTGGGCTGCATAGTTGCATCCGACCAACGCAGAAGTATTGGCAGTCTTGGTAGGTGATATGGCAAACCACACCCTCCTTGCCACATCATAGAAATGAGCGTTAACAGAGCGTCAACCATTTCTAGTCTTACATCCTGGATAATAACTAGGCTGGGAAACAGCATTTAGCCATAATCATAATATTGGCAGCCTTTATGGGCAATCATGCTAGAGATGATATCGATACTACCACCTAGAAATGAGCGTCAACACAGCGTTAACGATTTTTGGCATTGCATCATTGAAAATCCAGAGGGTTTCACTCCAACATTGACTTATAGTCAAACTAATGAGCTCCTTTCTGGGCAAAACATGGTTGTGACAACATTTGTACTATGTCCTAGACATGAGCTTCAATGGAGCATCAACGACTTTTGGCCTTGCATCATGGAAAATGTAAGGGCTGTGTGGCAACATTAAATCATAATCAAACTAGCAGCCGCCATTCTATGTGAAAACTGTAGACCCAACATCGCTACTAGGTTCCAAATTTGAGCATGCATGGAGTGTCAACAACTTCTGCCCTTGCATCTTGGGGAATGGAAGGGTTGAGGGTCAACATTGAACAATAATCGAACAATCGGCCGGCTTGCTAGAGAAACATTGTCTCAACGACATTGTCATTATGACTCAGAAATGAGGGTCAATTCAGCGTCAACAATTTTAGGCCATCGGTCGTGGAAAATGGAAGGCCTATTCGACAAGATTAATCCAAGACTGAACTATCGGCAGCGTTCTTAGGCCAAAATGCTCACGACAAGATCTAAATCATATCTCAAATTGAGTGCTAATGGAGCCTCAACCATTTTTGATCTTGAATCTCGGATAATCTAACATCAACGGAACGCAGAAAACCCACCATGAACCTATCGGCATCCTTCATTGGCGAAAATACTAGAGATCATATCCCGGCCGGCTTCAACAATTCAGTGCCCACACAGCGTGACCAGTTCAGGCGGAAGCTCAGTATGCTACACAGCAATGAACTCCATTGCACTGTTCCTAAATCGAGTTTCATGCGGTCAGTCTTTGCAATCTGTCCTAGTATCCCACTTCACCAATATGCATGCAATGTCTTACAAATCGAATTTTGTTACTTGTAGTTATACAGTCAATATTTATGAACCCACAGATTGCTTTAATGTATCGTTATTTTTGGCAGTCTTTTGAGTAGGATCACCCAGCTTTATCAATCAAACTGCCATGTCAGATTCAAAATCTTTGAACACCTGTTTGCTCTAGGTTAAGATCTTGTACAAAAATGAACTTGTCTTTATTCTACATTTGACACCTTACATTACAAATAATGTTCGATGCATGTTGTAATCCAATGAACGAAGCTTCGAAGCGGCCGATCGGTTGGAAGAATTCTTTCTATGGTCCATCCTTGGAATTCTATTGACACTGCCGAATTGACGAGACCGGCAGCCCTAGAATAATATGCATTGTATGTCATCGTGTTCTTCGCCATCCATCGGAATATGGGACCTGCTCAATGGGGAAACAGCTGCTGGCAAAAGCTCACATAGCAAAGTTATACGAGTCAACGAAGCCAGAGGTTACTGAATTGACTAGTTTGATGGTCGATTAAACTGCTTTAGCCATCCTGAACACGGAAGGAAGTCGAGCAATCACAATAGTAAGTTCACAGAGGCAAATCAGATTTGCCATCCAGTTCACTCCATATTGATCAAAATGACAGACAATACATTCCAAACTTGCAGCAAGGGACTTTGAAACTTCCAGATTTCACCAAGACACATGGAAGCGATACGTCAGGTTAAGATTTTGTTTGGCTCATATTCCATGGAATGCGATATGAAATGTGCAGGTAAAACAGTCGTATAGGGCCTTACGTGATGATCTAGTGCGACCACTCGCTACAACGCTCAGGAACATATGCCGGAGAGAATCTGGAGTGACTGTGGATGCAATTAACAAGCAATTACCGTCATGAAATGAAGATAGTTCAGGGTTGGACGGATGGACATTAATGAACAAATTCCCCATATCATTGGTCTCGGCGCACTGTCTGGATCGAAAATGTGCATTGGGTGACGTTCTACTCGCTTTCGGTGAGGTTGCTCGCATGATTTCTTGACCTTCCCAAAGATAATTGAAGATGATGGGTCAAGGGCCAACATACAGGAGCAAGGCTAGCCCTACATTTGAAGGGTGTGCAGAATTATTCTGTACTCACTGACAGCCGTTTGTGTGGTATTGGGATGGATGATGCTTCGTGAACATACTGGATAACAGCCAAATTAGAATCAACTCTTGAGGTGTGATGAATTGAGTGTCCTGCATTGAGGAACCACATACCCTGCATTGCGCACGTCATACAGCTGGCTTTAGGTGCATTCATGAGCAGTCTCTGTGTAAAAGGCCGAACAAAGTCTTGAGAAGCCCATGAGCGTAGCCAGCAATTTCCAGAGAATGAGAGCTCAGATATTGGGAAGAATCAAGGACTTCGAAAAAAAGGGCACTGCTAAAATCAATAAGGTGTCGGCCATGAAATCAGGTTTAGCAGAGATCATTCAGACACTGTGTATTATCCGATATTTTGAATGTCCTGAAACTGACCTTCATATAGCAGAGAATGCTTGCTGTATTGATTACGCTGAGACGTGGTTATCAGAGTGGGTTCATTGACAGTCAACAAGCCATGGTCCACATTGCGGTACTTCCGATTATGAATGTGAAGAGACTTTGGAACTCTACACTGGGGTTACTAGAGCAGGCCTACCAATTACCGGAAGTCACAAGTGAGTGGCTTCAAAATTGAATGTACACCGAATACTGCCCACTGTTCACAACAGAAGATGAATGGACCATTGTGAGGTATGTCATGGCAGTGTTAAGGCCAATCCGATATTGGACCCTGTGGATGTCGAAGAGGCACACAGTCATATTGCATCATGTTATCACAGTCTACAATGACATGGTCAAACAGATGGAAGGCGTGACGTGAGCCTTGGCTATGAAGAAATCTCCATGGAATGAAGCCCTGTTCTTTGCTGTATAGTTAGCTGGACAGAAACTATGCAACTACTATGCTGAAGTGACACCAATGACGGGTGTGTTTCTCAATTCCACACATTTCCTTGATCATTTCCGGCAGTTGCTATCGCTCAGGAACTGGGACAAGGGCATGGTTATCAATCCTGGCAACGAGACATCATATTCTACCCAATACCAACAGGCCATTCAGAACTATGTGGAGATTGAATGCTGCACCAAACATTGACGTGTGCCGGTCTATAAACTCAAACGCTGACCGAGAAGCAATCGCAACCACTATCCAATGGATTCACAATCCTGTCAATCATCCTTCGATACATAGGATTTGTTCAATGATGATGGAGAATACTTAACACCTAACAATGTGGCTAAGACGATGCCAGGACAAAGCGATTACACTGCGACATTATTGACTGCCGTCAAGCTCCATTTCAATTCGCCACCTGAACCACCTTAGAACTGGTAGAATAATAATCCAAATGTCAATGTTTACCACTCCGACCCAATGGAGATTAGCAGTACATTTTGGATACCGGACATAACCGACTGGTGGCATCAACAGGGGGAAATTCATTCATAGTTCTGCGATCTCTGCATTGTGGCGCGCGACCGATTCACTATCATACGACATGGTGCCAGAGTGGAGGCCATTTTTTCCTGTTGCTGAGATGTTATAGGCTGGAGGCAGTCATAGAGCACAGGCGAGACCCTTCACAAGAAAGTTGTTGTAAGGCAGTTTGCTCAAGCCAATAACGGGATATCAGCAGGCACAGACCCAGAATTGGATTCAATGAACACCGAAAACACCTCGGAAATGAAGAAGAGGTGGAGGAAAAGACACTGCACAGAATGGCCAGGGTTGACAACTTTTGGGGATGTTACAGGGCAGACGAAACCTATGTACTACACAGAGGAAATCATGCGCTCGAAACAAGGAGATGACCACTGTGGGATACATTTCGGACACCAAAGAGATCGTCAATGCATAATGGTCACTCTTCCAACATGATGGCGCGGCTGCATTCAAATTGTCGGTAAGATCTCCTTTGCCACCACCTGTGTCTACAATGGTCCTCCCTGGAGGACGAACTCTAATCATAGATGTCTGACATATCCAAAGAATCAACCATGATCCAATCGAAAGTGATCAGGATAGTGCACCTGAAATCATTTCGGATACTGCAGATTGGCTTCACTTGAATGAGAACTTATATGATGTAAATGACAGCGATGACGATTGCGCGGTGGATGGTGAAACTGATATTGGGCAAGACCATAGCATTGAGAATCCGGAATGCACAGAGCAGCAGGATGGGCGTGCCATGCCAAATGTTCCCGGATCGATTCGGCCTACACTGAAGTCAAAGAGACAAGCTGAAAAGGTGTAAGTGAAGGTCAATCCAATCAAAGTGAGGAGGGACAAGGCAGTGAAGGAAAAGTAGGACAGAATGCATCAATGTTTCACCAGCTTCTTTATGTGTCTTGACCAAGTGTGTTAATTAGAGATATATTATGGGCGAATGGTGAGCAGTAGCATGTGAATATCGGTTGATCATCCAATGTACAGCAGACGCAATGAACCTTTTGGCAAGACACATGAATTGAGTCGTGTGAGAGCGAACAGTGCATGAATGTTACTGTGCTTGGCTTTGCCACAGGGCCAAACCTCAATCTGTCAGAAAGACTATCAATAAGTCCACATTACGATGAAAACTAATTTTGATGGCAGCAGATGTTGAATGGACAACCCAGTAAAATGAGCGTCAACTGAGAGTCAATGGTTTGTGGTTTTGTAAGTATGGTAATTAAGCAGTGCTTTGGTCGCTGTTATGTATAACCAATGTATTGGCAGCATTGATTGGCAAAGAGACTCCAACTGTATGACTGCCCAATTCTGAGAATGAGCATCACCGGAGCGTCGACAATTTTCAGCTTAGCATCTTGACTACTTTATATTCTGATTGGCTGCAGACAGCTATCTATCAGATATTGGCAGCCTTCACAGGGAGAATCTACAACGACATTGCCTGTGCATTATCCTGAGAATGAGTATCAACGGAGCGTCAAAGATTTTTCACTTTGCATTTTGACTAATTTATGTTCCGATTGGTTGCAGACATCTAGTTACAAATTTTTGGCAGCCTGTACTGGCATAAACAACAGCGAAATGCTGCCTGCCACATCCAGAAAATGAGTGTCAACAGAGTGTCAACAGTTTTGGTTGTTGCATATTTGCTAATCAAGGCATGGCGTGGATATGTGCGTTCATAATGGAATTATTGGCTGCTATAACAGGCAAATATACAATATTTCAAAGGTAAAACACCGATTCCAAATTATTCTATATTGCAAGCTGCATGGCATCCAAAAACATATCATTGGTTGTTGAAAATGCGATTTTGATAAGATAATATTAACAAACTCCAACAACAAGAGCCTTATTTGATTGTATAGATGGACCTGCTGGGCGACCCGTGGACAACCCGCTCAATTCAAACTGGTTGGGAGTTTACTATCGAACCCTATCTGAGTTGACCGTTCCAGTCTATTGATAACCCAAACCGCCAATTTGTCAAATGTTCTGTTTGGACCTGGACCCGGATCCGAACTGACGGTCCGGAATCATTGCTAACACTTGGTATCATAGACACTGTGTCACATGCCACATTACAGTGTTTGGCGTACTTTTAGCGCCTTTGCATCTGGTGTCATCAAAAGTTGGTGATATACGGTAGGCAAAAGGTACTGCAAAGTTCGATTTGGCCGGAGTGGCAATCATTTTTATTTGGATTTGTTTGGACCCACATCTGTGTTGAGTCAGGCGGCGAATTTTAATAGAGCGTTGTGGCAGTCAATATGTGTGCTGCGTAATACCTTCGTCCGGGAGTTGTTTCTGCCACATTTTTACTGTTTACATATTCTGCATCATTGTTGGATTAATCATACAATCGAAGAATGATTCACGGGATCCTGATGCGGTTGCGCAGGGGAAGCGAATGTTGCACAGTACGCTCTTGGGTTCGTTAGCAGGCAAATGTATATGTTTGGCACGCTTGCATGCTATGTCCTAACAGAAAAATATGCATTAGCAAATTGGATATCCGGAATTGGAAACATGAGTACTGTATGACAATGGTTCCACCAGTCTGGGAATGGATCAGGTCCAGTCCAGTCCAGTCCAGTCCAAGAAATTTTTGGACCGGGACCAGACTAATCCCAGGTGCAGACATACTTGACTGGGCTTGGTCCGGACCAATCCCGCATGGTGTCCAGAGTTACGGGATACTTTCCTGGTTATTGGGTTCTGAAATGGAGGAAATATATCTCAACACAGCCGAATATACAAACAGAAGTGGTATAATTTCAACCAAAGTGGGTATTTGGCGGTGAGTGGTGATACAAATTGAGGATGAGTATTGTTATTGGTGGTACTTGGCTAAAAAGCAATGTCAAATTTACATGCGTAAATGGATCGGTCCAGACCAAGCCCGTCCAGTCCAAGACTCCCAGTCTGTTGTCCGGTCCAGTCCGACCATCCCATTAGACCGGACTGGACTGATTCCACACTGGACCGTGATCGTCTGGACTGGTGGAATCATTGCTGTATGCCACAGCTGTCTCATTATATTTGATCTTAATATATAAACATTGAAATGTTGTAATAGGTACTTTATTTGCAGGGTAGCTGCTTACTCCGAGACCTGTTCAATGGGACTATAGGGCAAGCTGAAGTTGTACTACCTTCTGTATATATACGTGGCGTTGGTAAATAGAGCGAGCTCAAGTCTGGTTTCTGTTATGATAGACATATCAACCGGGTACACATAACCGCAAAAGAGATAGGGAATTAAATGTTGAGCAGTCGATTTCGGGCTCGTCGTGCCTATCTTAAGTTGAGCTAACTTTTGCCGTAGGAGAATTATGCACCCATCCCTGGTGTCAAGTCTTAGTCTAGATATATTATGATTCGCAACAACAACGCCGCTACCGTACACACGCAGCTGTGGCTGCACAGTTGTCTTTTGATATGAAAACAAGGGCTTCTGTCCCGACTGCTTCGGAGTAGTTCATGAAAATTAATAATTGTCATTTAATCGCTGGCGCGGCTGCGGGTGCCCAAACAGGGATAATGTTAAACCCGAGTGATGTTGTGCAACTAGCACCGCCGCACCTCCTACATGTCAATGTGCTAAATGTTGCCCTGTTATGAAGAGAGCGTCCGTGTACTTGAGTATTATTTACCTTGCAAAACAGGGAGTTATGGCTCTGGCATTTTTAGCAGTTGCATCTAAAGTCTCTGGAATGTATCTTCTCTAGCAACCAGCCAACATGCTAGCAACTTCAAACAGAATACGCTGCAGACTGCACAATGCGCAGGGAAGGGGTATCCCTGGCAACCTCGTGTCAGTGGCAAGTTAGGACACCCATATCGCCGCTGCACGGAAAACTGGGGAACGCTTATGGGGAAGGAGGGTTCGTTCTACTGCTATCCCACATGCCTTTGAGCGATAATTGAGCAACAGGCATGCACGGAGATGCAAAGCAATTAGTTAGCGGTTTCGTCCTCACCACCGGGCGGGTCAACTGGGAACGCTTGACGGAACGAGGTGAATTTAAACCAACGCTGTTGATTAGTAAACCATGGCGTCGAGCGGTTATTGAAAATATCCGCTTAATGTGATGTGGAGTACTTGGGTAGCGGGGGGGGAGCTCCGGCATCTAGCCGGCTCGCCCGGAGGCGGAGGGGGTTATTAAGGTCCTGTCATACTCTAATTAGAGTGAATATAGTATGATTAAACAACATCAACAACATGTGGAGTACTTATTTCGGACCCGCCCCGTTTTGGCCCTCTGCTAACTATCATTTCCCTAACCTCCTTCCTACCAGCAGCACATCCGTCATTATATTTGCCACCAAACAATGGCAGATACGAACGATGAACTTGACCCAATTGAAAGCTAGGAATCTACCTCGGACTCAGGCGCAGACTCTCACTCTGACTCCGACTCTGGGGCTGAAAATGAAGAAAACATGCTGATCCACAATCTCCACCACCAAGATCCTGAAGCCCTCGTCCGTGCCTTCCCTCGAAACCACCGTGGTGGTGTCAGGACTACCTTCAACACTGTCCTCGATTTTGCGGCACGAAATGACATCCGCAGCTTCATCCGCTATATCGCCTCCGCAGAGTTCCGGCAGGCATTTTTGAAAGCATTTAGGAAACACAAATGGAAAATCCTTTTCTTAAGTCTAGGTATTCTACTGATGTGTAACCCGGTGGCCATAGCGGGATTTGGAGCTTTGGGCCCAGTGGCAGGTGCGTTCGTTTGAATATCTAATGAATGATTGGACAAAGCTAATTGGTTGTCCTTTTTAGGGTCTTTTGCAGCAGCCTGGCAATCTTCAATTGGTTTGGTTGTCGCAGGTAGCCCGTTCGCAATTTTACAGGCTATTGGTATGACCTGGTTTATCGGTATTTCCGTGTTGGGGGCTGTCATTACAAGTCTTACCGTTGCTTGGTGGGTCTGGGAGGATAAATTACGAGATATGTGGAAGATCTGTGCAGATCAGTTGCAGAATCGGTTCAGGGAGTGGGGGGGTCGATTGCAGAGTTGGTGGAGTTGGTTATCTGGACAAGGTGGACGACCTGAAGAAAACGGCCATGTCCACCTAGATTAAGTGCCACACAATTAAGGCGATCGGCCACAATGCCCTCAATAAAAGCTACGAGCAAGATTACATGACATACTTCTTGAATTACTGTTTGCAGCCAGGGTTCGCAAAAGTCCGTCCCGTCCGGGCAAGACCTTGCCCTGTCCCAGACTATGATTCTCCGTCCTAGAGGTTTTTAGACTGCGAGACTGTAAGTGCCGGGAGTGTTCTAAGTGATGAATCCATGATGCGAGTGATGTAGTCGTGACGGAATGATGATATCCAATATACCTCCCAGTCGTGTCTAAGTTACATAATTTGCACTATAACCTATCCAGACGATCATCCACAGATTAGAGAGCTCCCATCACTGTGTCTTGATCGAAATAACTGCATAATTTCCGGTAAATTAGTAACTCCAGCCTTAGGTGTCACCCTCAGTCGCCCTGATCGGGCCCTGGTCTTGCAATATCTTGCCCGAAGCTAGAGGACGACGTAGGGACTTGAAAGACTAGAGGGTGGACGGACTATTGCGAACCCAGCCTGCAGCGACTTAAAAATCAGTCGCAGCTACACCAGTGAAATGATCGAAAGTTCGAGATGCATACCGGGGAAAGTGGCAGAAGGTGGGATTTTTGTTTATCGTTCACCGAGACACCCATAACCTCTTTCGTTATTGTCCGGACGAACGCGGTGAAAAAACATCCCTTTTGCAGATTGCAGCGAGCTGCTGTGGATCTCAATTGCAGACAAGCCATATATAACTCTCCTGCAGCCTTTCGAGTGGGAGGTAAACAGTTGATTTCTAAATCCTAGAGGTCATACACTCCCGAGAATTCTTAATTTAGCCCTATAAATCTTTGTAAAGTATTGCCCCATTCAACATCCAACCGGAAGGCGCGTTGACCACTGCTGTCGAATCTGGAATCTGGACGATCCCAACAGAGGACATCACTCAATAGACACTAACTCTCCACTATTACATGTGTACCTACATCGTGAGTCTCAGCTCCGTTTACTTAGATCGTGAGAAGTTGGTGTTTCGTATGAGAAAATGCATGGTCTGTATCGGGATCAGGGAGCACGACTCATATCAAAGATAGTGCAAACGCATATACAAGCGGATATGGATATGGGAGCCTGTATATATACGGCCCTTGGGCCCTCGAGATTAGTTAATTAAGAAGTTATTTAAGCATCCGAAGTAACATCCACTGTTACATGCATCCTTAGAACATCAGCCTCAGCCTCCGTGAGACCGATAAGAGCTAATGGCAGAGTACGAGCTGATGATAGAATACGGGTTGATGGAACTCGGCCAAAGTCTCGGTGGTACCGGATTACGAGGCTCGGCACGAAGAGCTGGTAAACGGGACTGTTGTATATACAGTGGTCCTAAGCGGCCCGGCCTAAATCACAAGCCGGCCTACACGTGATTTAAAAAGTATACATAAGACTACATAAGCCTTGGTCTAGTTAATGGATGGAATACGGCGATGGCAGGGCTACGGTGATTAAGTTGGATATGGTGCATGTTTCGTACTTGGGAGGCTTTCTTAGTGTAGGCAGCAGAAAATCTTTCGAACAATACTTGGCTCTGTTCCGCCAAGAAAAGTGTCTAGGCCTCTAAGACGCATTCCGCGATGACGCAAGTCTAGATATTTGGTGACGCATTATATGAATGCCAACCATTTATGGAATTTTTATAAGACATAAGTTCTATCTCACAACCCTCAGAACGATGACCTATGATTACTACCAGAGTTTGAGGTGGGAACAGAGCCGGAGGCGAATGCAGTCCTCTGTCACAAATGAGGACGTTGTAGTAGACTGCGACTGTCAAGACAAGGACAATTCCTAGTGAACCGGAGACAACTACGCTCACAATCTCTATGGCCGCTCGCGGCCGAATGCAATGCACGCCACTCTGATCACCTCGTCGACTATCTCTGCGGGATCTCTAGGCGCGTATTGTATCCCTTTGCCGGTAACCGGGTTTGGGCCCACAGATGGGCCCGCTTTTAAAATACACATCGCACAAATACTACAAAACCAAATTCACTTCCTTCGCCAAACCTACGGAAACCGTCCTCTCGATCATTACCGGAAAATCTACCCCAGTTTCCGTCCATTGCACTGTAAACTAGTTAGCACAGGGCATATGAACTCGGGTAAACTGTCTTACGTTACTGATGACGACCACTATTCAGAATCCTCCGGGTATTACAGCACCCGAAGAGCCGCAAATTTTTCATTCACCTCGCCCAGGTGTTCCTTGGATGCTGGCAATGCCGTGGGTTTTGGAGTGCATATACGTTGAACCGCGCTGCCATTTTGTCTTCTGATATTCAGAACAGTCTGTCTTATTCAGGCCATGGCAATGTAAGATGATTCTGGAATGGGAAACGGGCTATTCCATATCTCCTGATGCCTCTCGTATGTCCCTGCGACGGTCAGTTATTGTGCAGGCAACATTGGAAAGATCCCTCACCACTGGCGTTTATTGATGTAAATAGCAGTGCTTGAATTGCCTTATCAGTGGCAATGGAGGTGTGGAGGTGCCGCTGGCAAGGGGTTTCCATTAGACAGACGAACATGGGTGACATTTGGGCAGGACAGCGTGAATCTTTGATACTCAAGGATTTGTTCGCATTCAAAAAACAGCAGTAAATGGTCGTGGCAATTTAGCCGCTACTGTATGGCTCTTTGTGAGTCTCAGGATAAATATCACCATTATTCCTAACACGGAACATATGATACCTGCCTCGATGACTGGTATGTCGAAGATATGTCCTTCATTGTCCAGTAACCTGCGGACCTTAGACTACCTCTTTGGGGCCTCCTTCGCGAGCAGTTGAAAAATCTCTTGGAGTTTTATCCCAATCAACAAGACTGTGGTGCTTCACATGGAATAATGAAAACCTCTGATCTGTGGCTGGTGGTTACCATTAGCACAAAAGCAAGACTGTGGGACTGGAATAGGAGACATGTTCAAGTGCTGGTGGTTGGGGGACACTGTCATCAAATTTCCACAATCCAAAAGCCTTTATCCAAGCAGCGGCAGCCATCTCATCGTCATCTTCTGAACAGGGCTTATTGAACAATGTCTGCCACCTGAACGTTATTGAAGCTGGTTCCGCAAGTTTTCCAACTTGTGAAACCTTCACTTGGTCAATACATCTCGACCTAGGTCCTCGCTTAGTCGTTCGGGGTTTCAGAGGTTTGGAATCCGTAACAGCTGCTGCACATTTCTGCAGAGAACCCCGGGGGCTTGAATTGAATGTCACTGGCAGCTAGGCCCCATTGCTAGAATCATTGCTTGCCGGGGACCTAACAGTACAATATGCCGGCTGTGACAGGGGATTATCCAGCGACAGCGATGATGTGGTGGAGGCGTTCAAGGGTCTTGTAGTTGCTTTCGTTAAGGTCTGCTTTCGTGGGTTTCGAGCAGCAGTTCACATGTGCCTGGTGGCAGCTTTTGGCAATGGATGTTTATTGGGCGAGTGATCAAGTTTTGGAGACTTTTGTCATCGGTATCCTCAACATTGTCCTGTACATCTGAGAGATATATGTCTCTGAGTTCAATATCTGGTTGATTCCATCGCACATCTGCATGGCAGCCTTGCCACAGGGTATGAGTTTACCAGAGGCCCAGATGAAGACTGGGATGAAGGGTGTGGGGTTTCATTATACTGATCTTAGCTTCTAGTCGAAGTGATTTCTTCCTCATCCTCCCTTTCTTCCTATTCCTTGAGTGATTTTGATGCTCGCCTTGTGGCATTGGATTTGGCTACAGCATTGCTCCTGGTACTCTGAGTGTTTCTTCCCACCATTCCGAAGCTAATAGATACGCTCTGTTGAGAGAATAGCAACAGAGTTAGGAGGAGGAATGGACAGTGTCCTGCAGAGTGTGATCGTCATGGTATATGGCTGTGGTCCGGATCTTCCACATGCATCAGTGATTGTTGATTACAGTCTGCCCGACAATGATTTTCATCTCGATTTTGACGACTGAAATTCCAATCTCAATGATATCGTCCCTGCAGAATAAAGAGTACCATCTAGGGCTCTATAACCCAAATTCTACTATGGGAACACTCAGATATCTGTAACTGTTATCGTGCTGGAGGAATATTGTGATTTAGATCTTACTAACCAAAATTCAAATGTCTGTATCATTGTTCCCGCTGAATGACAACTTTGATCCAGGTGACTGAATTTTAGTTCCTGCAGGACAAAGACTATGATGTAGATCTCAGTAATGATGTTCCCTCTGGTGAAAGAATGTGATCCAGATCTCCTTAACAATGTTCCCGCCGGATGATGAGTTTAATCCAGATCTCAATAACCTTCGTCCAGCTACACGAACCATTAGAACTCCGTAACTTTGTTCCTACCCGATGCAGACCTGACTTCAGATATTCCTCACTCAAATCACACTAGATGATTTTGATGTAGATCTCCATACTATTCTTTCCACCAGATGCCCCTCACAGGCCACTAGTTGTGATGCATAAACCATTGGATGACACTAGTGTAAGATTGATCTGGCAGTGATATGTTATACAGGTAGGGTAAGGAAATCCATGTGATGATATCCAAATAACAATAAATAAGTAAACCCAATAAAACTGACAATGGAATACCAGCGAAATACCAGATAAACAGCCCCAACATACATTCCTGGACACAAAAGCAAACAAAAACCCACCACATACCTTCCAAAGGAAATATTCAGCGGCCGTTGATACAGGACAAGCGGAACCCCAACCGATAGCCTGCAGAATTCCATGGAATGAACAAAACCCCAAAGATGCATGATGTTATGCCGTTGATGTTCCAGGTGAACTTCCGGAATCATACAGGATGACTCGAGAAACCCAATATGGATACTCGATTTGATATCTTGAATTATCACTCGGAATTCCCAATCGGATCACAATTCCGGAAAGATGCCCCAATGAGTCACATGTGTATCACCCAACCTTCGTATCAATGGATCAATCACAGCAATCGAGTCTAGCGTGAATATCATGTATAGTATCTTTCTGTTCGCATTGGTCGTGGATCTCTATTCTCGATAGTTATTCCTTATCAGCAGGAAACCTTGTCCCCAGCCTCCGAGCAAACGACTATCCTCTCATGAACCAATGGTTCATTCCATATGGGATGGGATGTCGTCAATATCAGAACACTGTAGCTTCTCGAGATATGCAGAGTGAATTATGCGAGAAGTCGATAACCAATAATCGATATATTTGAGCCCAGTCGACTGAATGGAGTTATACCAATCAACGTTCAGTGCGACCACACATTCTTGGTCTGGTCATATGGGACTTGCGATTCATGTGTCCTGAGTGGCGCGGAATACTCCCTGTTCAATATGTGGCAAGAACAACTCAGTTGGAGAATACTGTATAATTGGCTCCAAAAAAGCGTAGTCAAATTAAGGATTCTGTCGGTTGCCGCAATCATTGCACCATTACGTACCCAGTGGGTATCATCCATAGCACTCTCACTGGCTCCTGGAGACACAAACCAATTTGTGGATAATTGGCTTGGGATAAGCTCGTATGTATACGAGGTATCAACAATAGCAACAGTGTCGCAATACCAGCTGAGTATCTTCATGATGTAGGTATTACTCATGGGAGTCAGAACTCGACCATCAATAGCAGAAGGCAAGAATGATAAGCACTTACGTATGTGAACTCCAAAACAGGCTTTGACAGTTTTGGGATTGTTAAGGTTGCGGATCGTCTGATATATATCAGTGATACTGAATGGGTAGGAGGATATCAACAACATTCTATTGAACTATCTACATTCAGATTTATGTACAGATACCTATTGACCTTGTTGACCTGGAGATTTATCATGAACTCCATACCAGTGTAATATATGTTAGTTCTGTATCGAAGTCAACGAGGATACATCTCTATTGGAGTCCAGAGTTGTATGTTCCTCATCTGCAAAATGTATTTTGGTGACTGGGAGCACCTGGGAGTGTCAGAAAGTTGTTGGACCTGAATCACAGGGTGGTCAAATATCAGAGGTAACTGGACCGATGCAGTGGCCTTCAGGTGCACATGGGAGGACCTGGGTGAATGGGTGACATGCCTGGCAGCGCCAACGACAAGCCTGGAAACTCCTGGGAGCGCAGGGGACAAGCCTGTGAGCGCCGACCAGATGCCAGGGAGCGCCAACAATAAGCCTGAGATCACGTGGAATCACGGTAGGGCAGTCTTGGAAAGACATCATCTTGTTTGGGAATGCTGCAGGTGAGGCTGGATATCATAGCTACTAATTATTGAGCAATGATTTTTAAAACTCATGTATTTAGTTTAAATTCTCATCTACATATCTATGTATCTATCAACATACAATATATCAGGACTGGCTGAAGGTGGTGGAGGAGAGCAATTCGATGTGCGCCTGAAGATGACGATGTAGTGAACTCAGAGATACACTTGGACGCCGTGTTTGACCGAGTTCGGCGATGCACAATGAGCCCGAGATGGAGTGAACTGAGAGATGAATATGGACGCCAAAATCGATTCACTTTGCAGGCCCTGTCATTGTGGGAAATTGGAGGCAGTTATCGAGCGAGTTTGGAGATGCACTTCAAAGATGCAATCGAGCCAGTTTGGAGATGCACATCACGGCCATGGACGTACGGGATTAGTGGATTACTTGGAGGCGGCCGATGGGATGAGGGAGTCGGTCGATGTGTGACAGTCAAAGGGAGCCGCTACGGGTCCTGACACTCCACTCATCAGCTAGTTGGTCCGCAACCAGGGGAAAGTGGACGAGGTATATTCACCTTTGAGCTCTGAAGGAGAGCTGGCTGATCTTGTAGGGAGGCACGCCGGAAGCTGAGGCTACATTCAGGGGTTACCTTGTAATCATGAGAATGAAGGGAGGACCGACAATGTTGGGTGGATGCTCTACTCAGTGTCAACTCCTGATCATGGCATGAAGAGATAGAGAGGATGACTTCACTTTGTGTTCTGCGATGATGGTACAGTTCAAGACGAGACAGACAGAAGGAGGATAAAGATGGGAACAATATTGAGGATATGTGCGGATGACAGAAATCAAGGGTACGACTTGCCTGATTGGTTTCAGAAGACCTCTTATCACTGTTCTTACCTGCCGGATCGGGAGCAGTTCCTGCCATATTGAGAATGGTCAAATGACTCGCACACAAAATTTTTCTAAGCCCCAGTTTCTCATGATGATTTCCCCCATATTCTCACATCTCTTTCTGGTCCTCAAATCTACCATCACCGAAGAACACAAAGTGATGACAACCCTCTCTATCTCTCCTTGCCATGATCATGAGTTAACGCCGAGTACAACATACACCGAGAACTGCATCATTCCATGATTGGCTCTCTTCTTCTCCCAGGCAGTCTCTTATCCCTCGGAAGACCTTGTTGTACTCATCTCTCTAAATTCCCAAGATCTTGAGTTTGACGAATAGATAGAGTCTCAGCTCCCGTCTGTGCCTTTCTCCCTATCTACCACCTCCAGATCGACCAACTTCACGTCATCTTCCATATTCGATTGTTCATGGCCTACCAGTGCATCTCGGAACTCGCCAGATCACAGCCTCCAAGTTTGCACGATCTGTGGCCCCCAAACTCGTTCAAACCTGGCTTCCAACTGCATCTCCCAGCTCACTCAATATTCGGCCTCCAAGGGAATCTATAAACGCCATTGATCACGGCTTCCAAGTTTGGACCATGAATGGCTTCCCAACTCGTTCCATCACGGCGTCCGACTGCATCGGTCAGTGCACGCAATCTCGGGCGCTTTGTGCATCTCCAACGTCGGTCCATCACGGCCTCGAAGTGCATCTCTCAGTTCACTCGATCTTCGGTCTTCAACTGCAACACCAATCTCCACCCATTACGGCCTCCAGGTTCCCACAACGACATGGCCTCCAAACTCGTTCGATCATGGCTTCCAAGTGCATCTCTCAGTTCACTCGATCTCGTGCTCTTTGTGCATCTACACACTCGCTCAATCACGGCCTCCAAGGGGATCTCTCAGTTCACTCGATCCCGGCCACCAAGTGCATTTCGAAGCTCTCCCGATCACAGCCTCCTAGTACATCTCTAAGTTCACACAACCATGGCCTCCCAGTGTATCTCTAAGTTCTCTCAATGGTCATTTCCAGGTGCTACTCTGATTACACTGAGAACCCGTCTGCAGCCAAGATTGGCTGTATGTATATATATAGAGAGACTTAGATAAATAAGAGATGCCATATTATGATGTAGCAAATCTTGTGACTGTAACAAAGACGAATATGATAGACGAAATGGCTTGTGGTTTTGGAACCATATGAACCACTTCTGTCAGAATACGGCACCAAGTCTCCTGCAGAGTTGCACAAAGGTCTCAGCTGCTCAAGAATTTGACCGTCCTACAAGTCAATTCTGATAGCATCTTGAATGCACCTCCGTCACTTCAGGTGCGTTTATGAGCACCTGAGAATGTTCTTGCAAATTCTGAGAACACTTTACCTAGCTGCAGGGGGGCCTGCGAGCATCTGGAAGTACTTAACAGCACTAGTGAGGTCAACCAGAGTGTCTGGGAGGTGTGCGTGTTGCTTCCGGACCGATTTACATTTTGCTGATGCTCATCTATTCCATACCACAGATAAACCCCACCACTCGGTATTCTTGGAAATTCTCAGTACCTTCATCGAAGCAAGTCGTCGATCAGGGAGAGAGAAAGACTATACTTTGCAGTCTGAATGAAGTCCGACGAACCAGCCCGATAGTGTGGTAGTATAAAGGATACTTCCGCTAGGATGCTGTTTCGTTGGCTCGACTCTTTCAGCTGAGGCGAAACTATCTGGCTGTTTCTTATAAGCCAAGTCGATACTTGAAGTCATTGTGCATTTGGTCAGTCTATCCAGGATCATACGTGGCAGATGATGGGACGATACTCAACAAGTCCGAAGGAAGTCTGTGAGCAACATGATAGTGTGTGTCTTCATACTTCTCGCAGGAAACTCATGAGTCATGTACATCAGTAAACTGATAGCGTGAGACAATACTCTTGAGTCGATACTATGATTCGGGAGCAGAGAACGGAACAGTTGCCTTGTCATCGTGGGGGGTAATCTTTATACTCATCCTGAGTGAAGCTTCAATCATTCTTCTGTTTATTAATCCGGAAGTCATTAGGGGCTTTTAGTGAGTAGGATATAGTGTGGATCTCCCGGTGTTACACATGACCGCGAGGAAAACCAAAGTGAAACCCATGAAATACCTTTCAAATGACATAAATAGCGGCCCTTACTACATAACCGGCAGCAAATCAAATGAAAGCTCACACAAAACCATTTAATAATAACCCCAAAGACACTTGAATCTATGCGAACTCACACATTCAATACCACAAGCCAGAGGAGGTTCATCAACCAGGTGAATGCTGTCGACGAGAGTCAGCTACTGTTATCAAAGAATCCGGGTAACCTGCCAGCAGTCCAAGGCTTGACTAGATGCTCGGTTCTGTTCAGTTCCTGACCCTGCGAAATACTCAACCCGATATGTCTTGCCGGTGTTGTGACCCTGACCGGACATTAACCTCCGGTTTTTTTGGCTGGGTACTACTCCGACTGCGGATCAACATTACAGTTCCTGCAACTTTGCCTGCAATTAAGTTTATGAGATGAGATCGTATCGTGACATGATCAATACGTAGATTGTACAGAAGTAGCCGCTCTTCAACCCCTCGCGTTGAGATTGGCGATACAACCAATAGTCGTTGTGTGGCTTCGAAAAACACCACATGTTAGGTCAAATTTGGTGGGTTTTTGATTGCGACTAAACAAATATTGGTCAGATCGCAAAGCTGAACGTGGGAGGTGTAAGAGCGGCCAATTCTGCACAATCTACGTATTGATCATGTCACAATGTGTTCAGAACTCAGATAGTAAATTGTAGCGAGGGTTGTGAGGCTGAAATGCCCAGATGATGGTGGTAGAACTGGCCCAATTGCAATGGTACGGGATTTCGTGTGGTATGACCCCATGGAATTGTTCGGTTCCAGTTCCAATCCTAACCCGGAACTTTAGTAGCCTGCTGGAACCGTTGCTAACACTTGAGTCAACAAAAGACTCGCCCAACTGAGGACTGAAGCCTACCGCCATTGGCATCAGGAACAGTATGCTCCAAAACAATGAGCACCTTATTCGGGATATCTTAGTCCCAGTTAAATATGGACACTGTTGAGACGTCCTTGTCCTGCTTAGTAAAGTCCAGTTTCTCCCAACCGAAGGACTTTGGAAGCCCACCGGACTGATATGATAGGCCGCTGATCGTCACACAATACCCGCTCAATATACTTACATTCTGCGGCTTCGGCCAATGGATAGTCCCAGGTCCTGTCTGGAAATCCAGAATCTGCATTGTATGTTCATCAACATTGCGGCACTGGATTCAGTTCATGACATGCATCGGGCGGTGGTGCCTGATTGGCCAAATTAGTCCAACCCACTCTTCCGGTGGGTTGTGCTCATCCAAACCCTTCAACCCCCCACCACACAATCCTCCAAAGGTGTCTCCCATAAGGGCAGGGCGAATCGGAAGAGGTTGCACCAGAGGAGGGCGAACCCGAGGACTTGCAATGATGGGATGGTAACAGATGAATGTTGCATCCGGTGCGGTGGTAGAATCGGCCATGGGAGTAGGATCGAATGACGGAGTGCAAATGGAAGAGTTAGGAGTCAACAGTTCTGGATGTTCAGAGGGTCCTGGTTGTCCAGAGGGTCCCGGCTGTCCAGGCTGCCCAGAGGTTCTCGGATTCTGAGGGGATGCCCAGGGGCTGACATCGGTTCTCATTCTGTTCCGCCGGACCATTTTTCCCCACACTGCGAACACGTGCATTAGTGCTCATCAGGCAGCAACCTCCCAGCGTTGACTATCCAGACCTTTGTTTCATCTTCTTTGAACTGCACTTTTCCAACTGCCATGGGACGAGGTATAAATGGCAAATCCAAACACAACCTTGTCTCTCACGGTCAAAAAGTCTGCTGATGCCAATGGATTCTACTGTGTCCTACAACTTTCCGGCATTCTAGCGCTCGGAATGTGTGCTCGGCATGCCCCTGCGCTATACCCCATTGTGCTGTATCATCTCCAGATGGCCTCCGGACTACGAGCCATGACAATGCGACATTCATTGTTGGGTGTGTGAGTTGACTTGTTGTCTTGACAGTCAAAGTCATTACATTGGGTAGATTCCAAAAAGAGGACATCCAAGTCCAGTCGCCAATTGGTTTCGAGATGAGATGGGCAATCACTTCAGGGCTCAGGTCTCAGTTTCTTCTGAAGGATGGTCTTCGTACTCGCCAAGATGCACTGGCCGAACATGATCCATTGCTCAATCGGTGGTGGCTCGATGGGCTTGCACACCGGTCTCAGAATTCCTATTGCCGTCGTGATCATCTTTATGATAGGAAACATTGCGATGCTGAAGCGCCAGTTGCCTTTCCGTATTTTCAACCATTGGTGACCTACTGTCTCTGCTGCCCACCCGACGAGATCCGCTCCACAACTCAGTGAGACCATGTCATTGCCATCTCCCCTAGCCGCTGTTGTAGAGTCGATCTTGGTGACCGCATCAAGTCGAGGGCTGTGTTTTGAGAATGGATTGAGGGACTACATCGCATCATTGTGCAACCATTCGGTGCCCTCGGCGGTGGTGACATTTGAGACTGCCCTGGTGTTGGATCATATTTCTTCAATGTACTGTCGGCAGCTCTTCAACAATCCGTTGTCGACTCCAATGATGGCTTCTGCCATAGCCGACAGCTTGTAATGCTTATCCCGTACTCAGAGAGAACCGTATCCCTATACCGCAGTCTGGTTTATTCCTCTATATTCCCAATAATACATACTAAGAAAGCAGCCACTCCCTCCCAGCTGATATAGGGCATATATTCATCCTCCTGATCCTCTTTGACCTGCTTTTGATCCTCTTCCTCGTCATCCTCGTCATCGTCAACCTTGTCCTTATCATTCTCTTCCTCCTCTGTCTCCACCACTGGCTTAATATCCTTTGGTCGCTGCTTTAACTACTGCTCCTGCTCATCTTTGCTCTCGCTATCATCAGAGAAGGTCATTCAGTTCATTGCTTTTGGCATCTGGACATAGATCGAGCCATCGGTTTTGGTCTTGGCCATCCCCTGCTTGCTCTCTGCAGGCCTGCCAGTGTCTTTGTTCTTCTGGTCCTCCTTCGACTAGAGGCTTCCAAGTATGCTAGGATTTCTGTTGGTTTGGTTTATCAGTCAGTGACGTCACCGTATATAGGATTCATGAAAGTAACTTTCCGTGGCAACCGGTCATCTGGTTATGACCATAATCCAGTGGCGAGTAAGATGACATAGACAGGGTGATATCAGTGTCTTCACGATCAGAGTCCGGAGGATTGGGTGTGGAATCCGCCGGGATGCGGTAGACTCGGTGACGTTACAATGTTAGTCATCTGGGCGGCAAATGTGGTTAATCTGAAGTGTAACGGTGATGGAGGAACCGGGCGTGATGGCTAGAGACATTCTCGATCATTAGTACTTAGCAGTGGCGACTGTGGGCACATGGATAGTACACTCAATCTGGGAAGATGGTCTAAGAACATCCCGACTTCCCTCAGGAAACTAAGTCCATATAGCCAGTGGAATAATGAAACCGACCGGATCTGGAATCTCCAAAGGTTCCATTCATCCGAAGAGCTGATTCATTGATAACCGCGCTGTTGGTCGATGGGAGGAGGCATTTGGTGATCCTTGTGACTTGTGATGGTTGATGGTCATCAACATCCTTTAGACAATGAGAAGGTCGAGAACTAACTGACGTCAGTCTGCTGCGCATGCACACCCACGCCATGATATTCCGCTGGTACATATAGTTACCCAACGCATGGTGTCGGCAGTCTCCGTCCCTTAGACTTATCCCATCCTCCGGGGGCAATTCAATCTTCTCAAACTATATATTCAGCGTCACACGTCTATACATCGTTAAAGGTTACATGCATCGTCGAATTTTGTATGCATCTTCAAACCTCATGAGGATTGTCAAAGTGTATATGGACACAGGATAACATGATCGACAAGATGGCTCATCGTTGTTCAAGTATTCCTTCATTCAACGTACTCTCTGACCTTCTGATAGATCTCGTGGGCTCTTTTTATAACCACTTCCTCAAATTTTCTGCCATTGATTCATTCCTCGGCTGACTGTGTGCAGGAACAGGGGACGTGGTGAATGCATTGATCCAACAGACCGCAAACACCCTCCCACCATTTCGCCAACCTCAAGGCACATCACCAGCACGCACATCACAGAGAAGGGCCCTAGCTACACTCCAATACCCATATCCTGATTGCTTCAAATGTTTGACACACAGGGAAACCTTCAACATCATCTGTGAATGAGCCGTCAGGGTCAGCCGCCGCCACCAGCCAGCAGTCAACAAAGCAACCTGCCGCATCAATGACGATACTTACCGCATGGGTAGAGTCCCATAGACACCTCCCAATATGATGGCAGTATTCCGGCCCCTGCACTCTACCAAATTGCAGATGAATGCGACTGGGAAGACGATTGCCTCGACCACCACGCATCGCAACCCTATCCTCTGGCCCAGGCATCTGATGTGAAGGTGTACGACCACTGAGTCACTCTGATACACGATGAATGTTTGGATACACACTTTCATCACACAGGTTTGATGACAGATGGTTATGATCCCGTATACAATGAGTTTCTAGATCTTATCACAAACGGGTGGCAATGCTTCTGTTCCACCGGAAACTTCCGACAGGGAATCAGGTTATTCGGAGCGCACTATCAGGTGTCACGAATTCATTCCCACTCCAACGCAGGTCGATACATGATTCCCAAGGACATTTGCTACACCTCCTGATGGACAATGCACAATCAAATCTCCCGGATGAATAACCAGCTGCCGAAAGGGAGAGAAACCTCCATCTCCACATCACACAGTCAGAGGTTTTTCTGTTTTTGAAACCTGGTAGAATGTGCGGGGTACCTCTTTCCCCAACAAACTTAGATTGCCAACATGGTCAAGGGACCTGCCTGGACAGCAGACGCTGAGGGTGATCAGGTGTATTCCGAGAAGAATTTGTCAGACTTGTCATGGGAGACACATAATAGACATCGTCCAGGGGCTTCAATTGTTCCACTGATCAGTGGTTTGGACGAGACACATTGTTCTGACTTCCCTGGTGACAAGAAAGCCTGTCCGATCTACCTGACCACTGGGAATATCCAATCCCCTATACGGCACAAATACAGCTATCTTGCACAAATTGTCCTTCATTTTGCTTTATTTCAATCACACTGTATTCACTGTATTTAGAGTATGACAGACCCGTACTCCCCTCCACCTCAGGGCTAACCGACTTGACGGCGGAGTTCCGACCCTACTACACTTCATCCCCTTCTGACAAAAAGATAATCAAAGCATCTGATGTTGATCTATATAAACTACAAAGGAAATGTGATGAAATTCGAGAGAGCCCACCTCCTCTGACTCCCACTCCGCCTCAACTGCACATGTGGGCGGGACCATCCCGATATCGGTTGCCAGCAGACAGTCTATCCACTCCTTTCTCCCACTGCTTCATGGACAAATTGTGCTTGCCTTCATAGTGGTGCCGGCCAAATTCCAACGGAATTCCGAGTCCAATGACCGAGTCCAGAGAGACATAATCCTGTAGGTGATGGGTCATATTCCCAGGAGAGTGCTGGAACCGGTCAAGCGATTGCACGAGGTGACAGACATGAATTCCGGTGTATTGTCTCCTTGTTCCGGAGGCACAATGCGCAGTTGCCGGCCAATTCTCGCACCTTGCCTAGCGCAGCACATGCCAACTGCCAACCTTAGGGGCATCAAGTTCAATGCTTGCCCTAAGTGTTAAACTTCAAAGGATGAACTAGGGTAGATTATTCTTCTGTCTGACTTGGACACCCACCGGGGAGAGTCAGCAGTCTTCCAGGAGAAATATCAGAAGTAGCAGAGTGCCAACAATGCTAGACACTAGTGTGGGCAACGGTTCTGCTTTGGGACAGTTGCTAGTATAGGAGGTCAAAGATGAACTGGAATCGGCGCGTTCAGTTCGGGGGTTTCCCGATAGAATCCCCTGATTAAGTCGACCAAGATTGCCCAGAGAATCCTGACCTCGGTAGGTCAATCTTGCTGCATTGCATGGCGCGACTTTCGGTTGTCTCGGATTTTCAATATCTTCAAAACTCAGCAAGCAGGTTTGAAAATACAGTGATTTTTCGCCCAAAAACCATGTTTTTGCACCATTGCTTGCCGAGTTTTGAAGATATCGAAAATTGGAGACAACTAAAAGTTTCGCCATGCAAAGCTTCATAATTCCGTTACCAAGCTATAAATTGTTTGATGAATATTGGTGGACATAATTGGGCAGTTCGCATAACAAATCGTTGATTTTTGAAGTGGAAAGGCTAATGCCACGCAGCCCTATAAAACCGGCCAGTTCCAAATATAGAACCGTTGCTAACACTATTAGCCACCATTAGCTCATATTGATCACTGAGAACTGGTTGCAGTCCTGCAGCCCAAGGCCGGTTGCTTGTTTCCTTTGGCATCTTGCACATATCAAAGCTTTGGAGCTCCACAGGCATGATCTCGTCTTTAACATATACATCGCAATGTTCGATTATCGACCGACCTCTACCAAGGGTTTCTCACCACACCAGCTGTAAGCCATGTTATTTGAGGAGATATGGGCTTGCATTCCTCGATACCCTGATTTCTATCACTGGGGCAAAGTCCCTAGGCAAATATGACAGTGAAGCATTAAACAGATACCAAATTTTGATCGAATCATCTACCAGACATTTTCAGTGGCATTGCACAACTCACTGCCACATCACCAAGCCGTCTTCCAGAGAGCATTTAGCCGCATTCGGTCACGAGTCTACTGGGGTCTGGTTGTACAAAAGAGAACCCACACAACCTCGACTCTCAACTCCCGAGCAGATTATTCACAGGAATTCCGCCCAACTAACTATGATTTTACTCCCTACCGGACGTCTAAAGCTACACACTGCCCTGCCGATGTGCGCATGCAGGCCCTGAAGATTCAACAATAGGGTGACCATGGCATGGTTAATGACGAATGGGCCGAAAGCGGGGAAGCTCATTGCTGCACCCGAAAGCAACACTGAAAGGCAGTCCACATACAATGCCATTACGAACTCTACAATTCAATGGTACATGCAAGGACCGGCTATGACTGTGTCAAAATTCTCCTCATGCTGCATTATCAGAGATTAGTTCACCACTTTCGACACTCAGTCACAGACAGCACTGAAACGCAGGAAATGCACCATTCAACGATGTGCATAGGCCCTGATCAGAGGTCAAATCACAATTTTTGGTCTGAACAGCGAAATCAAGATCAATATCTGCATGTCCATGACATATGGATGCGGTGCCTTCAACCCCGGCAGATGGCCAAGGAAGGCTACTGGACAGACCACATCTAGGAGGCACTTCAGTCATATCGACCAAATGATCGAATTTCCATCAACAAATGCAACTGTGAGCAAGAGCCAATATCGGAGAATTTATCCCCTCACCTTCCATGAAGATGTTGGAATTATCCCACTCCATTGTCTGCAATCACCCAGACGAATAGTCTTCTTTGTCAAGAAACAGCATCTCCCAATGTTCAATGTTCAACTTGTCGAATACATACATTGATACTGTCGATATGACCTTACTATAGCCACTGCTGATGGGTGGAGCATTGGCGGGATGCATACCAGACAATTCAAACTACTGGATGGTCCGGTGGTCAACTTCCAGTGCTTCTGCTGTTGTGATTCCACAGCCCATACGATCCGCTGCACAGGCGACCTGTCGTTTGGCAATGCTCAGCCATGGAATGAATATTTACAATTCCAGATAGAGGACGTGCTGAAAGGTAATGTAGGGGAATTACAACCGGCACACAGTGTGAGGATTGTATGGCATGAGGACAGCCAATCGAAGAGATGCGTTGTTCTTTTGCGGTACCTTTAGCTTGCAATGGAAGGCATTTGTCTGCCTGCCAAAGGGCTACTTAGAGTCTCCGACAAAGTGTTCCTTTGGAACCTGGCCGATCAACTCTGTGTTAATATCAAGTCTGTTTCAGCAGCCACACTCCTGATCCGCATCCACAGAACCTGATCTTATAACGTCCATGATACTATTGACCTCGTCATGTCAGGTTGTTTCCGGCCCAATTCACCAGTAGCTGTAGAAGACATGCAGACTGACTATGATGCTGTTAGGCCAGAAGAACGCAGTAGGAACCGAATTGCCAGTGTAGACGAATACAAAGAGGACCAAGAAGTGGAGTAGGAGGAGGACGTTTAGGATGAGGACAACGATGAAGAGTAGAAGAAGATAAGCACTAGACAGTGTGGCAGGTGTACTATTGCTCAGACCGTTTCTTGTTTCATCAATCGATCTGTAAGCATTCTGCCAGTGGTAACAGGCCTCTAACTCACCCAAGATCCATAGCTCAATATGTTGAAAATACTTGAAGAGAGGCATCAGTCCTGGCTCTCCCACGATCCATAGCTTGATTGGTAGAATATACTTCACCAGATGCATCATTCCTGGCTCCCCCCCAATATATTGCTCAATATGTAGAAAATGCTTGAGAAGAGGCATCATTCCTCCGGCTGTCCCACATTCCATAGCATTGCAAGTGAAGAGAAACTGCCCAAACGCAACGGACCTAGTGTTAGCAACAGGTGCGAGTGACCCGCCAGTTGAGCGCCTGTAGACCTCAAAAACAGGTCAGTTCGGTTCCAGACCTGGCCAACAACCAGACCCACTGATTCTTGGTGGCCCACATCCGTACTTGGACCTGTCAACCCTCCAGTTCGGCAGGGTATTGCTAGACCTGTTCGTTCCAATCTGCAGTTCTGCATTTAGTGTATCACATTCATGGTCGCATTCAAATGAGCTACTGTTAATCGTGGAATATTTACATTGGTACATCGCAGGTTATTCTCGAACTATTAGATGCCATGAAGTGCTAAACCAGAATACTCCCGCCCCCTACCACTTCCAGATATTGGGCATCAACTGATGGTGGACGATATTTGGTCTTGAATCTTCGGTAATATAAGTGGCGATTGATCACAAGCATCCATAAAGAAGGATATGGCAGCCTTTATTGACAGATATATACGGGATATTCCTGCCACATCCTCCAGGACAGTAACAACTTATTTCATTGACAGAGCAACCAGGTAGTATGCTTGAGCCTGTTACTGTATTATAACGGACAAAATGACGTATGTAGACACTAACGGCCACATCGCACAGTGATGAAGCATGCTGGAAAGCCAACAATCTTGACACTCTGTTGACTCTCATTTTGAAGATGGGGCAAGGAGCATTTCACTTTGACTTTTGCCTACAAAGCCAGCCAATAATCGATTTATGACAATGTGCAACACGTCAACCACTAGAATACACATCATACAAGATCAGCAATCATTGAGGCACTGTAGACGCTTATTTTCATGATCAGGCAGTGAGGGTATTGCAATCAGTTTTGCTGATAAATGCCGCCAATCATTTGGTTATGACTTGCTACAACCTATCAGCGCTTTGATCTCACAGGATGCGTGACCAAAACTTATTGACGCTCTGTTGACACTCATTTTCAAGATCGGGCAGGGAGGGTATTCCAATCAGTTTTGCCTATCAAGGCGGCCACAAATAGCTTAATGACAGGCTGCAATGTTCGGTGGTGTGATTTCCAAGTACACATGATCAACAATTGTGAACGCACTGTAGACGCTGATTTGCAAGATGTGGTAGGGAGTATGTTACTATAATGTTGCATATACAGGCAGCCAATATTTCCATTGTGTAAAACAATGTGCGAAACAATTTTAAATTACCAGACTTATATGACCTACAATTGATGATGTTCGGTTGACCCTCATTTTGCCAAGGCTGTGTCCACAAAATTCCATCATTTAAATCTGGCACAGTCCATCATTCTCATTGTTCTGGCAGCTGTCCTGGCATTTTAATCTAGTTTCTTCTTGATCAAGACATTGTTCTTTAATAATACATAGATATATATATTAATAATCTCCAACATCCCTTTTCTTTGGGTCAATACATGTCATCAGCTGCAGGATCGCTCAATAGACTGCTCCGGTCTTCAAGATGGATGTTAGCTGCATTACCACACTACAGATTGTGCACTGACCAGTGTATGTTCCTTCATTAGTCAGCATGTCTGCATCAAAATCGGTATTGTGCTGGCTATCCTCATCATGATATCACCATTCCGCACAGGGAAGCGGTGTATCTGAATCCGGATATCTGACCGGCAAATCCATCATTTGGGATCATTGAGCTGCTGATCTGCCACCCGTTGGGGTGGTTGCCGTGTAGGACAGAGGTGCAATTTGCTCTGGAGTCGGCTGACGACATCGGTCAGATTGAGGTGCCCCTGTTCCTATGTGTGTCCGCCGAGTCAGCAGATTCTCTCCGGTGCCATTTGGGCAGGCAGGACAGCCGCACCTGTGTGTTTTGACGAAGCATTGCCGGGTGTCTTTTTATCCCAGCCTACACCTAGATATGCCAAAGAAACCCAACACCCTGCTTCTGCTCTGCTCGCACATCGGGCCGTGGATTATGAATGATTCATGCCTTTCCTCCAATGCGCAGTCCAAAAGGCCATCTTTGGCCATTTTGTCCATATTCAACGCCAGGCGCATGACTGACTGTTCACAGTGTACACAACCTACTTGCCTTGCTATACTAGTCGACACGTCAAAAACCTACAAGACATCAGTTGCTGCTTCTAACAATGAAATTTGCCTATTACCTCTACCATATACACTCCAGTAGCCTCCACTGAGGTGATTGAAGCCTGTTTCGTCCACTCACAGGGATGTGGATCAAGGAAATTCATCCACGAACTTCACACAGCAGATATCCTCATCATGTTAACTTTTGCGGATGGTTGGGATAGATGCCTCTATTGATATAGGAGGTTTGCCATTACTGGCAGCGATGAATTGGATATGTACCTCTCTATGGACATCCGCTGTAAGTTGTACAGTTAATTGAGGGCTGTTGATATCGATACGGACATACTCACATCCAAATGGATGCTGCATCTTATTCTCCCTTCTCCCAGTCTTACGGAAAATTTCAAACTGGGCATCCTGGGTCCTATGTTTGTAGGCTGCATTGGCAGCGTCGCAGTAAACTATCTTGTGTCTGTACTCTCGTTGTGTGCCAACCATTCCTGTGTTTGATGTAGGGCCCGCCAATTGGCCCGAATTCGATCCGCTCTCACCTGGAAGAGGTGGTTATGTATCCATGATGTGCTGTTGTGGATTAGGAGTGGAAGATGATAACGACAAGAAGTGGGAAGCCCTGAGGACTATATTGTTTGCCTCATGTCAGGATGGAATAAATTGCAGCCAACATGATCGTTATGCTCAAGATGAATCCTGCTGAGTATGGCTGCAAGTTGCAGGGGTTTCCCACTGACCCATGATTTGAAATAAGTCGGTCCGATCTTGTGTGTGTGTTTTCCTGGTTCAAGTTCGATGTACAATAGCCGGAATCGCGTAATTTTGGATAGTTATTGCATATTGTTCGAGGGGAAGGACGGCTGCTGATAATGTTTTCAAATATTCCCCGGGATGTGATATGTTTCTGACGCTAACAATGAAGTCATGTCATACGTATAGCTTTACGATTCCTGATTACCTGACAGTCTCGAGGGAGATTTAGCTTGTTTCAGGATGAGTAAACATAACAACCTTGACATAAACGACACAGCTTGCCTCCATATTGTCCAGAACTTTCAACATCTAACATCTCCCCCAACAACGAACTCAACAGACACTGCGATGATCAATGCTTAGGAAAAGAACATTTCGTTACATCTGGTGGGCCACTATGACAAATTGACAAAGTGGTCCACTCAACGACATCATCGGGGGAATGAAGGCACGGCCGGATTGCAGGTAGGAAGTGTCTGAGCCCTTGGGGCATTGCAAAGCTTGCGATCCGAAAAGAAGCTTATGGGTGAGAAATGATGAGAAATGGTCTTCTTAAGCAATGAACACAAATCGAAATGGATTCAGTGTGATGATGAGAGAGTGACCCCAGCGGCAAGAAAGCGAACTGAAGACGCAGAGGCAGCAAGTAGGCGGGAGCAGGAAGATACAGAGGCAGCTGGAAATGCGCGATGAACAACCAGAGAGCCTGAAAAATTGGTTCACGAGATGATGGTTCCTATTGGGGACAGTCTCCGCGATATCCCAGCATCTAACAATGGGGAGAGTTTGAGCAAACGATCCGGGTCACACACCAGGGGTCCTGATTTGGACCGGAAACTTGGTTCCGTTCGGTCGCAGACCCGTCAATGATCGCCAGATGCTTTTGTGCTTCCGGTTTGTTACCAGGACCGGACATAAAACCGTGGGTTTTTGGCCAAGTTGGAACAGGACTGCGGTTCCATCTTTGCGATTCCTACTGCTTTGGCTCCAACTTGGTGTTTGAGTTATGAATGTATTGTAACATGATCAATACGTAGATTGTGCAATTTGGGCGCTCTTTCACGTAACAATTTCAGATTTGCGATCTGAATGACATTCGTTGCGTGGCCCTGAAATCAACGCCAATTTAATGCACAATTTGCGGGTTTTTGATAGCAACTCAACAAATATTGGTCGTATCAGATATCTGAAAGTGGAAGGTGAACAAGTGGCTAAAACTTGACAATCTACTTGTTGATTCAGTAACGATATGATTAGAACTCAGATACCTGATTGGAGGGAAGAATCTAGGCCTGCAAGGGATGGGTTGCCAGGTGGAACCCCGCCGAAATGCAATCATCCGTGGTTTGTTTGAGGTAAATATGTTTCAACTGTTCGGTGCAGTTTCCAAACCTACCCTTGAAACGTTGCTAACACTACATGGCGATGATGGGGAAGCTGAAGATGATGAAGACACAGAGCAGGGCCAGGCCAGCAAACATGAGGAACCTGGCTGGGTGATGGGCACAATCACTAACACTATTCAGCAGCGCCTGGACAGGTTTTGGCAGAAGCAGATGAAGCTTGATGAATTGACCCAACCAGCATAGGAGCACTCAGCAGACTACTTCCGGAAAAGAGAGAACAAGTACAGCATATCTCAATTCAGGGTTGTCGCAGTTGTTCAACCGCAAACGGATGATGATGCAGCGGCTCCTGGATTGAAAAGATTTGCACAGCTAATGGAGTTTCTTGACGTTGACCCTGTAAAAGTACCAATGCCGCACGGGACTTCTTGACCAGAACGCAGTCATATGAGGCTAGGCTCTGGGAAGCTGCACTGGAACATGAGTATACTCTGTCTGGTGCCCACTGCAGAGCTGGATTCATCACTCATCTGGTATATGAAGCGTATCGAACTCGTAAGCTTTGACCCCGGCGTTAATTCTGCCCAGCTAATGACCATATAGATTTCTCATTTGGACGAAGAAATGGTGATGGCTGCTGCATCAGCCGAGGCATAGAGAGGCAAATTTGTATATTTGACGCCGTATCTTTGTGAAATGCAATTTGGATACCAATTTTACCATGTGTCAGCTGTTTCTTGATTTCAGTCCCCAGATTGTGAGACATGATAATTTGTCTGTGCATGTGCAAGGGTTGAAAGCACCATAAGAAATGTCTAGAGTTGAAATCACACTGCAAGACGATCAACATGTGTAATTACTGTTTGCTGATTACTGTTATGTGAGAACACCAAAGCTATATAACAGACGAAATAGACAAACAAATTTAAGTGAGTGACGTCATATGTGTCATAGAACGAGCTGTCATTTCTCAATCCGAGTGTGGTTGTAGGGCAGCCATCATGCGGTAAGTAACCAAGTATCCAACTGCACAACACTCCGCACAGACCTGGTACGCATGGCTGAGATAATCAAAATTGCTTTAAGTTCATCATGGATATCAAGGAGAAGGACCTGGATTTGAATGGTAAGGAAGTCGAGGTATATTTACCAAAAACTTGTGAAATTATCTACATGGCTTACATCGCTGGCCGAAAATGCAGGAATGTGATCCGGCCATGTCGTGTATCACTCAGATATTGTGGATAAAGGTTAATCAGACATTCAGAGTTAACAGAGTTCCTAGATGGAAATGATGATAGGTAAAAACGCAATGAGGTATGTCAATCAATATATATGATTCATTGCGTAGAATTATTGACTATAGGAAGGGTGTTTCGATGTGCTAACAGATAGCGTCAACAGAAGGTCCACAACTTGTATCCGTGGATCATGGAAAGACCTATGAGCAGCACGGCGACAATAACTCATGATGGAAGTGCCGGCCGCCTTACTAGTCAAAGATGTTTGCGATAACTGTTAGGGGTTCTCACCTCATAGCGATAATGATACTTGCCGCGTCTAAATGAATACATGCCACGCAGTTACTCTCGGTCTAGTCACGTGATATGCATCACACCTATTCATGAAGCGCAAGGGATCAGTCTCATGTCCTTTAGCGGGGATTCATGAGAATCGCGCGTCGATTGAATACGCAAGTCAGTTGCTTAGCGGATCCATCGAAAGAATTCCTTACAAGTTAATTCTTAGTTGATGATGCAACAATGTTACCAGATCGAAAGGAGGTTACTCCTGCCGAGCGCATTGTGTTCGACCACGTTCATATTCCAGATACTTGCGGGAATGTTTGATTGGACTGGAGATTACTCTGAAACACAAACACAGCACTTGATAGTCAATATGCAAGTCAGTGGGACCCATGACTTATTGCCACAGGCGATAAGAGTTATCATGGTACTCTCCGGTCAAAGAGAATAGTCGCGACCTTAGCATGATGTAACTGAGGGAATTATGACGTTGGCTTAAGATAAGAGGCCTGAAGCAAGCCTGCTCATTAATTTGAGTTAGTATGCACTGCAACGTAAGACTCGTAATTAATATGAGCCTTCGCCTCGAGTTCTACTTTGGCATAGTATTGGTTGGTTGCCAATTAAATTCATGACGCAGGCCAAATAGCCTGAGAGGGTGAGGCATTAATGGCGATAAGCGCTGGCAACTAATTTGTTGGCAGACGTACCAACTACTGTCGCAAATGGGTAGTGAGGTGTCATGGATTAAAAGGCAATCATTGCAAGTATGATATGATATCATGCGACGGATGGCCTGATTATTATCAGGAGTGTAATGCTTTGATACCACGTTGCATGGACACGATAACCAATGGGAAGCGTGGCACTTATCACCGGGCGCATTTCAAGACGCAACTGCAATAAAGTTATCAAGATACTTGTAGTAATAGCGTTGAAGTACGGACGCACTAAGACCACGAAGACGACTAAATAAGAGAAGCTGTTGTTCGGTGAGATGGAGGAACATCAACCAACAAGTCAAACATTCCGAACACTGAAGAAGACCTTAAAATATTATTAAGAATTCTATCTATTATTATTCAATCATTTCTTCCCAAGACCAATTATCCACTCGTGACTACGCATTTTATGCCTGGACACAGACTCACACAATCCGAGTACGCACTGCAACAAGTTGTGGAGTCTTTCGGCAACCTTCTGTTCAGTTTGGACGAGCAACGTTTATACCACAGTTGTCGAGTGGTGTTTCGTGTTTGCGAACTCGAGATTATCAATTATTTGGTGCTGAGATATCTTAACACCGGTTTTTTACCATTCGAGGAATTTTCTGAGGAGTAGTTGTGCAGCGTAGGAGCGCTGTATATATTTATCGAGGAGTCGGTATTTGGTACCGTTACAGATTGGTCGCCATTGCTTCTCAGGTGCAAGAGGTTGAGTCTTAGGATAAGACGACGAAAGAAAGAGTATTCTGAGATAGGCGGTTGTACTTAATTCCATAAACTATTGTATTGATTATAGGGATTAAGAACCCCCGTAACAATAATCATGTTTCTATGTCCTGAAAACGAGCCTCAACACATTATCAAAGACTTATGGCCATGCATCTTGGAAAATCCAATTGCTACACTGTGACAATTACCAATAGTCAAATGATCGGCAGCCTTTGTAGGCAAAGCTTGTAGCGGCAACGTTGTTGCGATGTCCCAGATGTGAGACTCAACTGAGCATCATCGATATTCGGCCTTCCATCGTAGACACTCAAGCCGCTTTGCCACAACATGAATCCATTATTGACAGTTTGGCTGCCGTTGGAGGTAAAAATACTATTGACGACATCTTAACTATGCTTTAAGAATGAGCGTCACCGGGGTCTCAACAATTATAGGCCTTGCATCTTCAACAGTAATGTGGCGGTGCGACAACCTTTATCCATCATCGTACACTCGCCAGCCTCTCTTGGTACAGATGCATGTGACAACATGGTTACTATATCCGAAAATTAGCATCACCAGAGCGTCAATGATTTACGTTCTTGCACCTTGGATGCTCCAAGGGCAATGGATCATAACCGAAACACAATCCACATATCGGCAGGCTATATCTTCAAAAGTGCTACTTACAATATTGCGTCTGCATCCTACAATTGACCGCCCATGGAGCGTCAACACTGTTGCTGAATGCTCAGCAAGCTACACACCAATCAAGTGCAGTACACTGTTCCTAAATGGAATTCTACGCGGTCAGTGTTCGCAATCTGTCCTTGTATACATTCTCACAATTATCCATGCAATGTATCACAGATCCAATTTTTTTGCTTCTAGCAATAGAGCCAATATTTGGAACCTGCATTCCACATTACTATAATGTTTCTTGCGTCAGTCTTTTGATTCAGATTACCCAGCTATATAATTCCTACCGCCATGTCTGATTAAGAATCTTGAAAGACCTCATTGCTAGCTGTTATGACCTCTTTCAAGAATGAACGTGTCTTCATTCGTCATTGGAGCGACCATACTTTGCAAATCGTCTTCGATGCTCGGTGTGGCTAAATCTATTTCGCCACGACACCTCCTACCGCTTGGAATCGCTCTAGTCATGCATCTTCATGCCGACTTCATTTGCATTGGTGAATGAGGGAGACTGGGAGCCCTGGAATGATATTTATCGTTTGTGATCAAGTCCTTCGCCATCCATCAAAGCAAGGGACCAGCTCAATGTGCAATCCCTTGCTGCCAAAAACTCACATCGCAAAGTCACCGGAGTGAACAGATTCAGAAGGTTCCAAATTGACTAGTTCAACGGTTGATAAAACAGCTTTGGCAATCCCCATGAGGCAAGGAAGTCAACGAGTTACAATAGTATGTTTGCACAGGAAATTATAACTGCAGATCCCACTTAATGTGTATTGATTGAAATGATGGACAAAACATTCGCACCTGGCCGCAAAGGACTTTGAAACTTCCCAATTGCACCAACACAGATGGAATCGCTACCTGATGATGGGTTTTGTTTCGGATCATATTTGCAGATATGCTCTATCGAATCTGGAGCTACGACGGTCACATAATGCATTGCGCAACGAGCTTGGGCTGCGGTCAGCCCTGACTGTTAGTAACATTTGCCGGAGGGAATATGCACTGACAAGGGGTGGAAGTGAAAAGCATGTGCCGTCACGAAATGAAGTTAGATTGGCTTTGAAAGGATGGACATCCACTGCCACACTTGCCATAATGTTGGTCATTGCTTACTGTATGGATCGTAGTTGGGCATTGCGTGAAGTACAATGCGCTATCAATGAGGTTGATCGCCCGTTCTTTCCCCATTCCTAAAGCTATGCCGGGATCTCAGGTCACAGGCCAACATGCTGAAGCATGGCGAGCCACGGATTTGGACGATGTTCTTGATCGTTTCCAGCTTGCCGACGGCCTTTGGCTTGGAATCATGACTGATACTGCCTCCAAAGATTATTTGATGACATGTGAGTTGAAATCAACATGTGACGACTCCGGAATCGAGTGGCCAGCATTGAAGAACCAGATACCATGCATGGCACATGTCATTCAGCTGACATTGGGTGAATTCATGGGCAGTCTGGGTATAAAAGGCCAGACAAGGTCGTGGGAAGACCATGATTGCGATCAGCAATCTGGAGAGAATGAAACATAGATATTGGGAAGAGTCAAAGACTTCTAAAAGAAGGCCATGCTAGAATCAATAAATTGTCGGCCATGGAATCTGGTGTAGCAAAGATAATTGAGACAGTACGTACTTCAAGATAATTCGAAAGTCCTGGAGCTCACCTTCATCAAGCAGAGACTGCTTGCTGTATTGATTACGCTAACACCTATTCTGTAAACGGATGTTCGCCAGTGCTCAACTATGTAGGCTTACGTACGGTATTTGAGTGGATATGGTTGCAAATGTGGACTCCAGTGATGATAGGTGTAGATGTAGAGGTAAGATCATCGCCAGAGATCTCAGGTTCGTGGCGAGCCGACTATATCTAACCGAGGTTACCCAGCTCTGGACATTTCACGTGCATCCGTGCCGTCACATTATCAACCTCATTTGGTGCACACCTCCTGGGCTGAATAACCCCGTACAAGAGTAGGAAAGGAAAGGAATGGAAAGGAAGCAATCAACCAACCGTTCCATGGACGCAATCGTATGAACCCATCAGTCCTGCAACCAATCAGTACTGTGCCGGCTGACCTTTCTGTGTGTCTGGCGCATGGGGAAGATCCACCTCCACTTGACTGACTCGGAATGTGGTACAAACCCATGCCGACCCCGTTTGAACCGGGGCGAAATCTAATGAGGAGAAGAAGAGAAATGCGAATCAAGATAAATTTCAAACGTAATCCCATCCTCCATATCTCCACTTCCGAAACTACCTCCTACACTTCTGACCATCCATTCCCAACGCCCGGAGATCTCGGCTTAGGTTATTGTCGGCATTCGTCACGGTGGTAGAGCTTCCGCCCATGGCTTCGCATCGATGGGCGCTTCCGCTGCCAGCATCGGTCGTAGCCATATACGTCACGCGCGTCTTATACATCTATATCTAACATGTAAGCATCTCTAAGATGGTTATATTTACCAAGTCCAAGCGCGCTAGCGCTGTCTGTGCTCTGTGAAGTGCTTCCGCAATCTGAATAGAGTATATCTTGCTCCCAGTAGTCATGGGTAATTGACATTGACTCGTAAGTTCATCTTGAGTCAGTAATCATATTTCGAAGTAAGCCTCGCTCACTCTCCGGTCAACTTCATGGTAGCGCTCCTGGTAGGTAGCTGCAGTAGTATCTTCCTCAACTAGTTAGACTTCTCGGTCGCCTCGGTGGGTGTCTCGGTAGATTTCCTCTAGGTGGGCTTTGAGTTGATCACAGGACATGATTGTGTAGAGGTGGTTATCTCCCCCATTCGAAAACTCGTTGCTACGAAGGCGTCTTCTTGATCATGACGAATCTCGATTGTCATCGTGGCTTGGTCGCAGTCAAACTTCTATCTCCAGATTGAAATTGGGATTCAATGGTGATTCGGGATTATAATCGAATTGGAATTGGGAATCATTGATTCTTTGACATGTGATTCGGTTTGACATTCGCTTGGTAGAGTTGATTCTAGCCGTGGACCATCATCAGATTTGGCTAGGGTATAGTCAGTGAAATAGTCAATCATCAAGTGGATTCCGTCTTGACTCCAGACCATGCTGTCAGGTTTAGCAGTGGGCATGGTGACTGTGATTCGCATATAGCACTCGCGGTGACTACTTGGAGCTGGCACAATTGACACCAATTGCATCTAGCGTGGGTGGCATATCATTGATCAATATCTAACAGGTTAACATCTAGGTCGGTCATACTCACCATGTAACAAGAGCGCTTCTGCTCTGGGAAAGCCGCTTTTTACATTGCATTGGTAGATCTCGCCATCTCGTGATTCGGCATTTTGTGGGGTCTCAGTGGACTGCTTCCCGGTAATTGTCATGTGGATGATACCTTTGGTGCATTCTCACTCGACTTCTCTGTGGTCATCTCGGTGGGCAGCTTCGGAACGATATCTGTTTCCTTCTCGGTAGTGATTTGTTTGCCTTCCGGTAAGGACAGTTGGCATTCAGTTTGGAATGCCATTTGAGGATAGTTTGTTGATCGTTCGGTACTCCATTTGGTAAGCGACTTGTTCAGTCGGTTGGTATGGTAGGGCTCGCGGTAATCATCTCCATCTCAATGTGAAGTCCATCGGCAGTGATATCCGTCGCTGTGAGATCTTGGTGATCATAGCTTTCTCGTGATCTTTACTGTGTCTCGCGATGACATTCGGTTGGCTATTTACTACATACGGTGGTCATATTCTATCTTGTTCAAGATCAATTTCGGAGCCATATACCAGTTGTTCGGTATCTCGTTCGGAACTGCTTCGGTAGGTGTGTTGGAGTCATTCAGTGCCTCATTCGGAAGCTGAATATGTTGGTACACTGGACATCCATCGTATGCTGCGTGCACTTATCGTCTCCAATCGCTGGGTGCGCTCGCTGGCTTTCCTCTGGTGTCCTTGCCACCTCTTCGTCAGGTATGCTGTGGTGAAATGGTGGAGCTAGAAGGCAGAGAGCCTATCATCAACATTCCGCAGCGCCTCTCGCGGACTTCCAAATGGAATTCATGCGAAAGACCGGTTCTCGCTCGAGGGGCATAGGAAGAATGTGAGCAGATATGATACTAACCGGCCGTGAGGATCCACACAATTGCATGGATCAACAAACTCTCGGAAAGAGTGAGTGAGATCAAAAGATGGGAAAGTTAGAGTCCGTAATTCGTTGTATGATAAAATGATATAGGATGCTATCCACACCGGGGTCACCCAAATATATACTGCCCGTCACTCCTGTCATCTCGGATATCCCTCTATCTCTGTACCCTCACCTTAAGTCAGGCCTCTGCCAAGCTGAGTGGCGGTGATTGTGCGCAACGTATTATCCACCACAATGCATCTCAACTCTGCTTCAGGTGAGTTTCTCGCTTCATCCGGAGGTGAGCTGGTCGTGACTTCTCTGGGTGCACTTATCGCCATTATTTCAGTCAAGTTTGTAGATTCTTGTGGTTGAGCACTTGTCTCTAGAAGCCATCTCAATTGGTGAATGCACTTCGTGGTCTATCCTTCCAGCACTTCCGGTATGTTGACAATTTGCGGTAGGGGGTCTTGACTCCGGTCAAATGATGGCTTGCTGTAGGGGTTCTGGATTCCGGTACGGTTATCCCTTCATCTTTGAATGTCGTTGCTCTGCCGACATGTACTCTCATACGTCTTCCTACGGTTCCATATAAATTAGTCATCAGCCTTGATTCGGTGTAGGTTTTTGTAGTAGCATCTGTCTATGTGGAGATTGCCGAGGCTGAGCCGGGATCGCATTTGGCATTGTGATTTTGTAGCCTTATATTCCTCAAACGAATTCTGAATGGTATTCGGCTGTGTAACTCTGGCATTGCCTGATTCATTCGGTATCCCTAAATTGTTCTTGGAGTAGTGCTCTGTGGAGCCATGCCACCGGTACATCGTGTATCAGGATAGCTGCGCTCATTTGCAACCTTCGTACTGTAAATTCAATTCTGAGTGATCTCAAAAAGGTTATAACTTCACATATCCACTATATAGTCATATTCCAAATATGTCCCATTGTCTCTCCTGTGATTCATCTCTGGTCATCTGTCTCCGGCACTTCTCAGTGCACTTCACTGTCAGACGACTCCGTATCTACTCTATCTGCGTTAGCCAAAGGAATCAAACTGGGTGGAGGCGGTGAAGTGGAAAATCCAGGAGGCCTTGTCATTAGCGGTTCGCTCCAGTGGAGCCAAGCACTACCGTTGCGTCTCTCCATTCCGGTTTCGGCCAGCCAGTAGCAGTCTTTCAAGGTTCCCATCTGGACACTCTTCTGACGCAACTACTGCTGCTGCTCCTGCTCACTCATTTGGCATACAAGGGTATTCACCATTCTTGTGAGTCCACTCTACCGTAGCTCCCAGCGATCCAATGCAATCCTCTACTCGTAGAGCGAAAGCCACGGCAATCCATTCTCTAGCAAGCAGATCACCAATTTTGCCGCCGAAAGCATCACTCTGTGAACACCTCTCCTTCCGGATTGACCGAGTAGGGTTTTAACAATATCATGCGAACATCTGTGGGTAGCAACCACAGTGATCGCTTTCACGATGGTTAAATCTCCGGGTTCTCCCCTCATAATGGTGGTAGCCCTGTACCGGATAGTATGCATATCATATCCCTCCCCCATACACGGGTTTCTGAACCCCGACTTCGGTATCCATGAACTCTGGCATGCGCACCAGTTACAGTTCTGCAGGTGCTAGAGTTCTGGATGATGGCTTGCGAACCACGTGCACGCAGTTCATCTCATATTGTTCATCCCATATCTTTAATCTCTTGTTGGTTTCCGCAGTCCCAGTCCGTTTTTGTAAATGTGAAGATCTCAACCGTCAATGCTCTTTGCAGTGTGCCATGGTTCTGATTTGTGGGTTCTGAATTCGGTAGGCGCATTTGACTCGTGGATGGCGCTGCATTCGAGTAATGGGTCTGCAGCTATACTTTGACAGTAGTGCACTTCACGTGGTGCAATGATTCTCCGCGTTAGGTTTGATTCCATTGTAGAGTTCTTTGTCTTCGTAGGTAACTTCTATTGTACAGTACGTCAAATCTGCGGCACATTTCGTTCAGTACTGGAGAGCTTCTCCTCTGTTGACGTAGTTGGACGGTGCAATTGTTCTGCTCTGTAGATGTTATTCTTTCTTCTCCTTAAGTGGGCTTCTTTCATCTAGTTCATTGGAGCCAATTGCCGAAAGGCTGCTCAGCGCCGATAGACTGCTCAGTGCAAGAAAGCTGTTTCTCATTCGTATGTGGGCATAATTCGGCTGCCTATAGCGGCGCTTTGTAGATCGTGTCATGAGAGCGCTTCATAGGTGTTTTTGATTGTATACGGTAGCCTTGTTTACTCAAATATTTTCTCCAAATTGGTGAGTTGCTCTTTGCTGTAGATTCGACTCGATATGGGGTAACGTGATCGTAATTGCATTCCTCTGCCAATCGATGATTGATTCCAGCCGTCAGTTGGAATTCTTCTCCGTTGATCACATGCAATAAATCTCTGGTGGGGGGGTTTTAGACTTGGTTCTCAGTACTGGTGGGAATTGTCAACATCGGCTGTGACACGTCCTGGTGGCCGTTGTATTGTCAGAATCATCTCTGCTGCCGTCCATGACTTGAACGAGGGATAAATATCCCACGACTCATTGCTCATGTGATTGTCAGGGCTCTAGACCACTGGCGACATGGATTTCTGATCGTTGACATTGAATTCTTCCCGGGCGAAATCTGGGTAAACTCGCGAATCCCGTAAGCGAAACATATCCTTTTACTGAAAAGCGATTATGGTGTAAAGGTACATACGCCTGCGCTCGGCTATGTAGGCCTACGTACGTTAAGTGACTGGATATGGTTGTAAATCTGGACTCGAGTGATTATTGGTGAAGATGCACAGGTTTAATTATCGCAAGAGATCCCAGGCACGTGGCAAGCAGACTATATATAACAAGGGTTAGCCGGCCCTGGGCACATCGCATGCAGGCGTGCCGTTACATAGTCGTTGAAACGAGTTCATTCACTGTCCAAAAGCCGAATTCAGCATTCCAGTACTACAGATTATTGATGTGAAGACACTTAGGAACTCAAACTGGAGTTTTTCGATGGAGCCTACCAATTTCAGGAATTTATACGTGAATGGCTTCAAAATCCAAAACCCAGTCAATACCAGCCACTCTTCACAACTCTGGATGAATGGACCATTTCAAAGTATGTCGTGGATGTTTTGAGGCCATTCTGATATTGGACCCTGTGGATGTCGAAGAGGAATACAGTCACAATGCATCACTTATCACAGTACACGACAACATATTCGATGACATGGACGAAGTCATGCTATCTTTGACCAAGGAGATGACTCAGTGGAGTGAAGACTTGTTCTTGGCCATGAAGTTACCTCGACAGAAGTAGCCCAAATAGTATGCTGTAGTGACTACATCCACTTGCATGCTGCTCATTTCTGCACACATCCTTGATCCTGTCCAGAAGTTGCGATCATGTAGGGAGTGGGACCGGGGAATGGATATAAATCCAGACGACAAGACATCTTATATTACCCAATACCAAGACACCTTTCTGAAGGATGTGCAGAACGAATACTATGCCAAACATGGACAGGTGCCAGTCAATACACCGAAAAGCGTTCCGAGTCACAATCTCGGCGCTTCCGCCCCGCCTTCACGATTAGGTCAATCATCCTTTGAACCAGATAATATATCCAGCGATGATGAAGAATACCTGATACCTGACAAAGTGGCTGAGATGACACCAAAGATGAGCTATAGCCCAGCACGTCGATTGGCCACGGCCAGGCTCCAATTAAATTCACTGTTTGAAGCACAAACGAACTAGGGGCAAATTGATACAAATCTCAACTATCCCCACTCCGACCAAATGGATATTAACAGTACATTGTGGATAGCGGATATTTCTAACTGGTGCCGGCAACAAGAGGAAACGCACTGAACCTACGCTGGGCTCTCCAGTGTGGTGCGCGGTTATTCTTCATATTACCACATAGTGTCGGAGTGGAGGCCAGTTTTTCACTTCGCCGAAATGTTATGGGCTGGAGGCAGTCAACAACCACATGCGAAACCCTTCCCGAATGACTAGTTCCAGAGCAGCTTGCTCGAGCATTTATTGGGATTTTGGCAGGCGCTGACTCAGAATGGGATACCATGTAGACAGGAAATGCCTCGGAAGTGATGAAACTGGTGAAGGAAAGGACATGGCACAGAATGGCCAAGGTTCACGAGATTTTGGAGATGTGGCAGGGCAGCCAAAATCTATGTGAGAGCCAGGGGGGATCTCGCACTCAAAAGAAGCAGATCACAGCTGTATGATACATTTCGGACATGGAAGAGATCGTAAAAGCATCCTGGTCACTCTTCCAACATGATGTCTGGCTACATTTAAATTGTCCGAAAGATTTTCTTTGCCACGGTCTTACTCTCCAAATGACCTTCCTGGAGGCCTGACTGAAATATCAAATGTTCGCCGAATCAGAAGAATGAATCGTCATCCAGTCGAAAGTGATGAGAATCGCGCATCTTCAAAGCGTTTTGGACGCCCAAGAATGGCTTAACTGAACCAGGGACATGGATATTCCAAATGACACCTAAGACGATTGCGCGGCAGATGTTGAATCTGAGAATGCCCAAGGCAATAGCATCATGGATGCAGAATGCCCATTGCAGCGGGATGTAAGCCCTGCACCAAATGTTCCCGGATTGACTTGGCCTCAATTGAAATCCAAGAGTCAGGCTGACAGGGTGTTTGTGACAGTCAGCGCAATCGTAACGAGGAGGAATAAGGAGGGGAACGAAATGTATGACATAATGCATGAATCTTAGGGTTAGGGTTAGGGTTAGGGTTAGGGTTAGGGTTAGGGTTAGGGTTAGGGTTAGGGTTAGGGTTAGGGTTAGGGTTAGGGTTAGGGTTAGGGTTAGGGTTA
>Ga0307512_10000016_pt1 | contig 162721 bp, 144 predicted proteins | sample 14_EM_MG_FD_200267 | JGI IMG/M metagenome (GOLD analysis project Ga0307512, IMG submission 200267) | Populus trichocarpa ectomycorrhiza microbial communities from riparian zone in the Pacific Northwest, United States - 14_EM | ecosystem: Host-associated > Plants > Roots > Unclassified... | reverse complement strand
CATCTCTCTCTTTCTCGTCCACAACTCTACCATCATCGCAGAACACAAAGTTAATTCATCCCTCTCTATTTCTCCATGCCATGATCATGAGTTAACACTGAGTACAGCATACACCTAAGATTGTCTGCTGTCCCTTCATTCTCACGATTTCGAGTTGACCCCAGAATGTAGCTTCAGCTTCCGGCGTACCTCCCTACCGATCGACCGCCACCAGCCAGTTCTCCATAAGAGCTTCAAAGGTAATGTCACCTTGTCACATTCCCATGGTTGCGAGTTAACTAACTGATGAATTGAGTCCCGGCGCGCCATCCATCGGCCGCCTCCAAGTACTGGTCCAATCTCGCTCGATCACGGCCTCCAAGTTCGCCCGATCACGGCCTCCAATTGCATCTCCTAACTCGCACGATCACGGCCTCAAAGTGCATCTCCAAGCTCGCTCGATCACGGCCTCCAAGTGCATGTCTCAACTCGCTCGATTGCGGCCTCCAAGATCATCTCTCAACTCGCTTGATCACGGCCTTCAAGTGCATCTCCAAACTCGCTAGATCACGGCCTCCAAGTGTATCTCCAGACTCGCTCGATTACGGCCTGCAAGTTCGCACGATCATGGCCTCCAAATGCATCTCCAAAGTCGCTCGATCCCGGCCTCCAAGTGCATCTCTGAGTTCACTTGATCTCAGTCTCCAAGTGCATCTCCAAACTCGCTCAATCACGGCCTCCAAGTGCATCTCTGTGTTCACTCAATCTCCATCTCCAAGTGCATCTCAAACACGCTCGATCAAAGGAGTAACGGAGGTGGACAGGGTGACAGGGAGTATATATTCGGCAGACCGCAGCCAATCCAGATATAGCGTGTGTAGATGGGTAGCTATATAGATACATAGATACATAGATGAGAATACAAACTGAATACATGACTGTGATTCGAGGTGCTCTCAGACATGTTGCCGGCGCTCCCAGGTGCTCCCAGGCTCGTCGTCGATAGCCAGGCGTTGTGTAAACGGCTTCAGCATAACTGCAGCCCCTGCAAAGAGTGTAACACACGTGTCGTTCTGATGATGCGTATACATCACCACAAAGTAAAGGAGGTACGTATGCAACGCGACCCGTCGCCTGGGCGACCGGTAGCATGTAATCCTCCGTCAGAGCGTACGAGGTTCCGTCAGAGCCGTCAGAGCCGTCTGGAACACCAGGGTGTTTCAGACGGAAATTAGGGTCGTTGCTGATGCCTCCGGTGCGCCGCATCGTGTTGAGCTTCTTTGTCTTCAGTCCGGATAGCATGCATCATACTCTTCACTGCGGAATGCATGCATCCGCATGATGCTATTCAGTCTCAGTATCATCCTCTGTATCGTCATGCACACCTCGAAACAGCCACATCGTCTGATAACACCCGTCCCAGATTGAATTGAATCCCGGTGTAGTTGTGACTTGAAGTTTGAATCCGACTTGCGCATTCATCGCAATTTGCAAGCCCACACAGTTTGTAGTCGTGGACCAATGGGACTCATGAAAGATCCGAAAACTCCATGTACAGTAAGAGAGTTGGCCATTGCATGATGGTTTCGCTCTGGATAATAAGGTATGATACAACACTAGGTGGATATTCCATCGGTTTTCCGGCTTGTCAATACTGGAATTCAGATCTTCGTTGGTGAGATTCGCATTTTCGGTGTGCAACCAGTTGACAAGTTTGAATTTGGTTGCATGTGTCATCTCGTCGATGACAGTCTTGAAGGTATCTGCCACTCCAGGCATTGTAACCACCAGGATTGGTTCAAGGCGTGATAGCAGTGCTGGATGCCTGTCACGTGGTGTTGTCTGGATCGCCAACAGGCGACGGGGAACAGAGTTCAATCGCAGGAGCGGATACCAATCCAATTCGTCACCGACAATTCCGGGAAAGTCGTTGTGCGCCAAAATCACCCACTCTTCAAGGGTATTTCCCCATAATATTGACAGTGGCAACCCCATTACAACTTTCTCAGTCGCCTATTTGCAAATCATTGCAGCTGCAACTGACGTGAAAGTCTTTCCAAGACCCATTTCATCCGCCACCAGTGCTCCTGGCTGGTCAGCATCCCAAACGAACCTCCTCATGATGAACCATATGGCCCGAACCTGGTGCGCCAGAAACTTAGTTCTGCGCACGCTTGGAATTGAATACTTGTGGCCTGGAACACGGTCATCTGTTGATTCATGAATAGGATGAGCATTCAGCAGCCTGACTGCCTCATCAAGACACTCGCGTTCAAATTTGTTGTTGATCACGCTGAGAACTGTATTCAATACTGCACTGGTATTTGCTGGATTGAGGACCTCCTCACCATCCTCCACTTGCTCCTGAACCTCCTTTGCACCTTTGTCTGTGTTCGTTTCGTCATCAAAAATCACTTTCAGTTGCACCAATGTAAGCTGGGCAGATGGGGTCATATTCCGGTGCTCCTGAATCTGATTGCAATGGTAGGTATCTCACAGACAAGCAACTTTTGGAATGAATATATCTGGAAGCAATATAATCAATTCTATTCTTTCAATCAGAACTTACATTAATACAAGTATCATTCTCTTGCCCACCATCTTCCGCTCGTTCATCTCTTCCACCACCCTCTTCAGAACATTCGAAAGTCTATCGATAATGATTCGCTGTTGCCCACATCTAGCCTTAATACTGCTAGCAGGCATTACCTTCGGTGGTCTAATTACGTGCTCCGCAATGTCCATCCCCATAGCTTGCTTCATTTCGACCAAAACCATTTTCACATTGTGTCCAAGTTTCAACTTGAAAGCATTTGAAAGGCAACAGTTGTACAAAATCTGGCCATATATGGGGTCCATCATCAGTTGCCCATTTGTATATAATCCCATATATGCTTTGTCCAATTCGTCCTGCTCCAAGGTGCACTTGAACTGTGATGTTGGAATGTATGGCTCTTTTGGGCCTCGGTTTGTATTGATGAAATCAATCAACTCCTCCCAGTGACTCACACTGGTATACGAGGCTTGCAGTTGGTGTGGGGATAGAATGACATCGTTGCCATTCCACCCCCAGCGAATCATCACCATGAACATTGTATTTTGCAACTCTGGGAGGTTACTTCTTGCCATTTCGCCCATGCTCTCTCCCAAATCTGACGTCGGTTGCTTTTTGCCTCACATTCCCTTTTTCCTGTCCTCCCAAATTTTGCTTGCGCATTTCTTCAAAAACTTCTCCACCCACTGCCGACAAATCCATCTGGCATTATTGAAATTATCCAACGGCAGCCAGCTCTCAAATGTCTCCAAAAAATCTGCAACCACTCTCTTCCAGTGCAGGGGTCCATCTCTAAGCTGATTGAAACAGTTCTGCCCCCAGATAATAGACTGATGATTTTTCTCAAGAAACCCAGCCACCCGTACTTTTATCCAGTTGATGAATGCACTATAGTTGGCCTGCCCCATCCATTTGGCAAATTGCTTCAAGGAGAATTTGGTTTGCTTCAGGCTGACTGGGGGTTTACCCTCTGCACCACCCAAGTTCAACAAATCGTCACTCCCATCATCTGCATCATAATCGTTGTAGGAAATCTGTGGCAATTGGGGCAGGTCCACGATCCTTGCAACATCTGTGTTCCGCGGTTCCACAGGCAGCAGGAATTGTCCTGTTGGGAAACTAATGGGAGGTCTCCCAGGTGCGCCAGAATGAGGTCTAGGTGGAGGAGTAAAGCTGGAAGATGTTGGCCGATTGACTGGATTGTTTGCCTGTGGTCCTGGAGGTACTCTCAGTGTACCTGGAGATGATGGCCCTTGTCCTGGGAACTGCTGCTGGGGAAACATTTGAGACTCGCCATAACCACCTTGGGGGAGGTCATATCCTTGCCACTGTGGCCCACAACTTGGACATCATTGGCTTACACTGGTGGTTGGTTGCGAACTGTTCTGTGTCATGTTGCATGGAGGATGGTAATAAAACTGCAGAGCACCTGGAAAAGGCTGCTGTGAAGGAGAGTAATCATACCCATGCGGTGGATGATACTGATTGGCGTGTTTCACAGATCGACTGTCTTTGCCGGTGGCAGTTTGTGAACCACTATCCAAGGATCCTGAATTGTCATCATGGCGCTGTTGCGAGCCAAATCAGCCACCTGGTGGAGCCCCATTTGCTGTCTTCAGTGGAGATCCCATCGTCTACATTTTCTGTGAACAAAGATGGGGGTAAACTGCTACAGATGCACGATGTGATGTAGAATCAATTGGAGTATGGTTGAGTACGGTGCAGGTAGCAGTGACCTTCGGCGGAATGAAGGGCTTCCTATATCCCATTCTGTTGTCACGAACTGTGGTGTTTCACTACACCTTTAATCCATGAAACCAACCTGGGCTTGAGAAAAAGAATCCTTAATCACTCACATCCCGCCTTTCTTTGTTATATCCTCGAATTCATATACCAGGATATTGGATTGATGCTAACCTTCATACTGTAACGGGTGGGGTTGGGCGAAGGTGATATTGGTAAGTTGAATGTGATATCGAAATCAGGACAAGTGCTCGAAGTTTGTATCGAGGAACTCAGGACAAGACAAGAATCAGAGCTTGTTCAAACTCGTACTTGCTTCACCATACAAGAGAACAAGTAAAGAGAGGAGAAAAGGATATCCTCCAACACCCAACAACCTCTCTTCATATACACTTCGTCTGCCACCCTCGAACAATTCTTCATGCTCTGATGTACCAACCGAATACTCCCTCATGATCTTACACACCATTAATATAACTCCTTGTCAACACAACCACGCCACATCGCCCGACGTCGCAACACTTCAAACCACTTCCTTATCTTAACAAATTATACCGCCACCATCTCACAACCTTCTCACGCGATTCTCAAGTCTATCAACGTCTCCGCCTTCCCGTAACGCAAATTCCTTCCACACATCTGATACAATTTCTAAGTACCATCCATACCCATCACTCGCAACTCGAGCTGTGACAGTATCCCACTCATAGGTTTGAGGTCCTCCGAGAACACTTTCCGATGGTCCTGGCTCCCTGCCGTATTGTTGATGAAATTCTCCTACCACTTGTAAACCGTCCATGAACTTCGCAGGGTCCCATGTCAAAGAATCATATTCAGGTCAACATAGAAGATACTGTAACTGGTTCCGATACATCCGACTATCTTCACCCTTTGAAACCTGATACTCCTCATCACCATCGACTTCCACTGGAGGTGGCAGATTAACCCGTTGTTCATCCAGGGGATCATTCACCACGGGGTCCAAATGGGAAACAGCTTGTACTCAATTAATCCGTATTGACACAGGCAACTCAAGTTCAGACACATATGGGGATATTTGATGAACAACTGTAAATGGTCCCAAACACTTTCAACCAAATTACCTTGTGGGCCTCGTAGTCCATATATGTCGGGCATCCAGCCATACTTGGCAACCTTCTTGAATATTCAGGGCTGGAACTAGTCCACAATTTGCTCCCTCCTCCTGCACTGCCTGACTCCATCTCATCTCTACTCAGAGGTGCTCATGAATTTGTTGCATCGTTGCCTGGACCTCATCAGCACTAACCCGTCATTGATCCCGATTCTTTGTTGGTTCCCCTGCAAATGACATTCCAGGATCTGTGCCTTGTACTGCATAGAATGGGGTACACTTAGTAGTCTCAGATGTCCCATTATTTGCAGGGAACTCAGCCAACGGAAGCCACTTCACTCAGTCATCTTGCTGATGGTTTAAGAACACCCGGAGATACTGTCCCATACTTGAATGCATTCGCTTCATATGTCCGTCTGTCTGTGGGTGGACAGCTGTCGACAATCTCTGATAAATCCCCAACCCACTGCACTCCTGTTGCCAGACGGTCGAAGCAAACTGCGGGCCTCGATCTGAAACAATGGTCAATGGGAGTCCATCAAGACGTACCACTTCCTGCAGGAACACCTCCGCTGACCCCTGGGCATCTATAGTTGTACAGCATGGGATGAAGTGTCGCATCTTTGAAAGCTGATCCACCGGTACCCATAGTGCATCAAACCCTTCGCACACCAGTAATCCCACGACCATATTCATCCAAATATCTTCCCATGGTTTATCCGGTGCAGATATTGGCAGAAGGACCCCAAAGGTTGAGTGTCTTGAGCTTCGGGACCGCTGGCAATCATGGCAATTCCGAACCTACTGATCAACATCCTTACGCATTTCCTTCCAATAATGTCCTCAACGAAACAGGTCCAACATCTTTGCCTGTCCCGGATGTCCTGCTAACGCTGTATCATGATGTTCCTGTATACTGCATAGGCGTGATTCGTCGCTATCTGGTATGTATATATTCCCTCTATATGTTATTTGTCGCCCATCCTCTATGCACTCCACAATGGTAATCTTGTGTAACCCACTCTTCGACCGAATGGCTTCCAGTATTCTCCCTCATCGCGGGTCAGTCTCATAATCTTCTGTCATCAGATTGGAAATAGAGGGACGGCCCCGGGCAGGCGGGCTGTCCGCCAACAAACACAATTGTTTTGGTAGGTTCTGCGGCTTTAGAAGCACATGTTCCATATTGTGTAATCTGTCATTCCCTCCTTCAGGGAGGTCTCCCGGCCTCTTCGTCAAAGCATCCGCTTTCCCATTCGGTTTTCCTGGTCTATAGACTATCTCATAATCAAGTCTGGTTAAAAACTCGGACCATCGTGCCTGTCTCCGATTTAAAAGCTTCTTTGTCAGGAAATATTTGAGGTTCTTATGGTCAGTTATCAATTTGATGGGGTACGCGGCCCCTTCACATTCTGGTCGCCATTCCTCATGTGCCTTGATAATTGACATATGCTCTTGATCATATATATCATAATAGCATTCGGTTGGTGAATGTTTCTTCGACAAATAAACTACCTGATGTAGCACCACATCATCATCATACTGGGATGAAACTCCTGCAGAAACGTAATCGGAGGGGTCTGTTTCAATAATCACCTCTCTATTGTGGTCAAAATGTCAAAGGACTGGAGCTGTTGTAAAGGTGGTCACAATTGTCTCGAAAGCTAACTGTTGTTCCGCCTCCCAAATAAATGGATCATCTTTCTTCGTTAGCCTTGTCAGTGGCTCTGCCTTCTCAGAATATTTGGGGATAAGTCATCAATAATAATTGCAAAACCCAAGGAACTGTTGTACTTTGAAGAGATTATTCAGCCTTCCATTCTTTGACTTCTTTTCTCGACTCCAATTCTTCACAGTCTCGACTTTATCTTCATCAATCGATATCCCTTTTGTTGATATAATCCAACCCAAGTACCGTACGGTTTCCTTATGAAACTCGTACTTTTCTGGTTCCAAGTATAACCCCACTTCCAAAAGACGTTGCATAACCCACTTCACATGCCCCACATGTTCTTCCTCCGAATCGCTATATATCAATATCCCATCCTGGTATGCCGATGCAAAATCATCCACGGCCTCCTGTATAGTATTATTGATAAACCCCTGAAACTCTGCAGGGGCATTCGTCTTGCCAAACTGCATGACTGTGGGTTCGAAAAATCCATATCTTGTTCCAAATGCTAACTTATGTTCATTCCTTACTTTAACTCATTACAGGTTATAGGCTCCGCGGACATCTAGCTTTGTATAAATCCTAGCTCTTCATAGTAAGTTCATAGTCTTCTGTATTGAGGGAATGGGATATCGATTCTTAATTGTTTTACTATTGATATCTCGATAATCAATGCAGAATTGTAACCCTCCATCCGGTTTTTTCGCAAAGAGGACTGGTGTGGCAACAGGTGATGTTGACTGACGAATACACCCTTTTGACATATTTTCTTCCACCCATTCCTTAAGGGTAATGTACTTTGCCCAGGACATTGAGTAAAGGGGTCCCCAGGTCGGTGTCTCGCCTTCTTTTAGGTGTACTTCATGATCGATCCCTGGTTGATGTGGTGGGAGGCGGTCCTCCAACATTGTATTCAATAGAGGTAGAAACTACTGATACTGTTCCGGGACTATCTCATCCAGGGGTCTTTCCTTAAGATCGTTTGCTTCAATTGCTTTATAAATATCATAAAGGGATGCTTTAAAAACCTTAAGCTTTCCCTTCTTAACTGTCCGGAAAAACGAAGATCCATTAAGCATAACATTATTCCCTGCAAATGGACATGGTGGACATATCTGTGGTTCCAATCTTCCCCCCTCTTGGGGATACACTGGTTCCGGCAGCTCCTCTATAACTCCTTGTACCATAACGCGTGGATCATGGTAGTATGTCGTGCAGTAGTGGGACCCAAAAGTAACAGTGTTGGATGCAAATCGTACTGCAACATCATGTAAGCGTAGACAAGGAATTCCGGAGGACAATTGCATAATCTCCTAACTTTGTAACAAACCTAGGCAACTGTTTCTTATGATCCTGGATCATCATTCCTACTTTGGCAACATGTGTAAGATCTCCTGACTGGATGGGTCTTCTGTTGATAACCTTGACTTTTCATTTCTCCTTTAATTCTTGGAGTGGTATCTGGTGATGGCGAGTAAAATCTTGATCCATAAATGCAATGCCTGTAGCTCCGCAATTGATCAGGGCATGTGTGGGTATCTCTTGGTTTTTCGTGGTCAATGTGCAGGTTATGACTAAATGTTTCCCTTCCATTGATCCTTCCAATACCTCCACCTTGCTAACTGATAACCGTGAAATTCCAAAACATATTAAAGCATTTAAAACAAAACTCTTCCTGTCAACTGAAGAGCCATCCTTCTTCAATTGACTTGCTGTTTTCCTGATTCCTTGGAACCTGTCCCACTTCCTACTTCCTTTACTTCTGCTCCAGCCGCCTTACACGTCTGAGCCTTTTTCCTCACTGCGCTTCCTGCAGCCCTATGGTTAAACTCCCCACAATAGAAACATCACCCATCCATTAATCTATTTGCCCTTTCCTCTGCAGAAATCCTCCTCCCGCCTGCAGTAAGATCCATAGTTGCTGGTCCTGGATATTCAGCCACCGGTCCAGGGGAAGCTCCAGCGGGATCCTTTGGAGGGGCCGGAGGTCTTGGGGAAGAGGCAAAACCTGTCCCTCCATGTGTATCCTGTGCCACCTTCTCCAGATGTCATTGTCGGATCTGATGATCCTGCTTCTGACACACTGTCACAAACGCGGGATGTTCCTCTGGAATATCGCTATACGTAAAGGAGTCCTTCATATCCTCAGACGGTCCCATTTCCAATACGTCTCGCAGGGCAAAGGGGTTTCAATGCAAATCCACGGCAATGACCTGCAACTCAGCGTGCTACTGAGAGAGCTCGTGGTTCATTGGTGTGATCTCCTGCATTTTCCGTTCCGCGGTGGCTACTCGGTCGGGTTCCCCAAAAGCTGCTTCCAGGAGTTGTATACCAGCTGGTAGGTCTTCCAGCCCTATCGTTCTGTCCTCCTGGACGTGTGGCCAGATTGGTCCCAAGGCTACTCCCCTCAGGCGGTTGAATGCGTACCGCATCTTTGACTGTTCGTTGGGAAGGCTGGTGGGCTTGTGTCGTACGACCATCTGCAGTTGAGCAATCCAGCCTCTCCACTGAGTTCGATCAAACCCTGAAATGTCCGGGGAGTTGGGAAACTTCTGTCCTCAGTCTTGTAATTGGTGGGGGGGAGCGGGGGCTGCCCGGGAAGCTAACGATAGGGCATTTGCTAACTGCATTCTCAAAGCTCGGACTTCTTCCCCCGATTGTCTGGCGTTCCAGGTCATCTCGTCCAGTTCTTGTTGTAGGTCCTTGTCTGATCTGACCATTCTCGGGGTGCTTCTGAATTGTTCTAGCTCCGGCCTCAATGCCTCAAACTGTTGTTTAAACATCGAGTGATCGCATTCTGGGGGCAAGCACTGTTCTGACTGCAGATAGGTGATCTGTTTTTGTAACCTGATTATCTGTGCCTGGTGGTCACACACCCTCTGTACCACAGCCGCAGGTTCGGTATACTGCACTACTCTTCTCAGCACCACCTGGGATTCTCCCAGCGATGTCTGTCTCTCCCCAAAGTCGATCTCCAGCAGGTTCCTGTTGACGATTTCTCCTATGATGGCCTGGTCAGCCACGGATACCAGAGCCACCCGATCGTGCTGCTCTGATCCTGACATCGCAACGAAGCAAACACATTTACCAGTGTCAATTACATATGTCAATTTCGGAGGGAGTGAGGGTCGGGGGTTCAATAACAATCAGAGGCACTGGCACAGGCTTTGCTGTGGCTGCTGCTGCTGGTGCGTATCCTTCCATTGAATGCGTTCCTAAACAGTTATGTCCATCCCACTCACGGGGTAATTCCAGGTCACAATCAAACCAAGCGTGGGCTCCCCAATACTTAGTCCAGTTGCTTCCAAACATGGGGTCATCAAATTCCAAGCCTCCTCCGTATGCGGCGCTATCTGTCCAATAAATATTCCAAGGGGAGGGAACATCTGACTGTTCGCTAAGGTAAGCAGGCAAACTGAGGTCATCTGCCTAGGTATTCAATAATCCTTCGATGCTTTCGAAAGCGTTCAATGGTTCAGGTTCTGACAAATGGCAATGGGTTCCGGAGTGATCAAACCAATCAATTCGTGATGTACAGTTACTGTCATACTTTTGCATTCAAGTATGGGGATCGGTATGGATAGTGATGGATATCAAATCTGGTAAGTGATGGTAACTCGTCAATGCAATCGTCGCGAACGTGAATCCAACAATGTTTGGGTCCTGAATGTACCCAACATATAACAGAGGAAGCTTCGGAGCAAAAATTACAACCATTCGAAGAATGTAGGCACATCCAAGATTGTAAGATTGTAAGATTGTGGCTACACATGTCGTTAATCGGGATATAACTATTGGTAACTGAGCAGTAGTACCGAACAAAATCAAAGCAAGGGTTCATACAATATTGACAGTACATTCGATAGCAGGTACGTTATATGGGACTCGTTCTAGTGTAATGAGCGGGGTCGGGCGTAGGTGATATTGGTAACTCGAATGTGATATCGAATTCAAGACAAGTGCTCAAAGTTCGTATTGGGGAAATCAGGACAAGACACGAATCGGAGATGCTTCAAAGTTTCACTTGATTCTCTATACAAGAGAACGAGTAAAGTTAGAAGAAACAGAAATCCTCCAATACCTAACAACCTCTCTTCATATACACTTTGTCTACCACCCTCAAACCTTTCCTCATGCTCGGATGTACCATCCGAATATTCCCTCATGATTGTACACAACATCAACACAACTCCTTATCTACACAACCATGCCACATCGCCCAACGTCGCAGCACCTCACACCACTTCCTCATTTTCACAAATTAGACCGCCACCATCTCAGAACCTTCTCACGCCATTCCCGAGTCTATCAACATCTCCGCCTTTCCATAACACTAAGTCCTTCCACATATCCGATACTATTCCAAGGTACCATTCATACCCATCACTCGCAACTCGAGCCGTGAGACATACACTTCCATAACTTGAAAGGTCATAGACGGGATATGATATGATATTTCCAGAACCCAACAAGAATATATCTAGTATGATGGTTAGTACAAATAGGGATATTACACAAAAGTTGTGTGTGTACAACCTTGCAACCTCATTCAATAGGAAGCCTGCGAGTCAAGCAGCAACAGTAATGCTTCCTATTGAGCTCCTTGTCTGAACATATTGTTCTCCTCAAGATCCAGGCTCCGGTCAAGGATTGTTAGTGAAGCAACCATCCCACCAGACTATCAGTTCTTGTTGATCATTGCATGGGCATACAGCTAGCTAGGAAACTCACCTATTCATTGTATTATGACGATCTACCATCATTATCAGCTGCTCAGAGCCTCGAACGCAGGTATAACTCACAATGCTGCAACGAGGTAGTATAAGGCCCATGGTGGTGAATGCAGTGATGACGAAAAAAAGCTTCTCTTCTCTGCTAACCATCTTCAGCAGACGATGTGCCCCATTAATGTGCGGAATATGATACAGATATCCTGGTTTATGAACAAAACTGATCGTATGGTGATTACATGATACCCCTTCCCCGCATTTGGCAGGGCGTGATGCAGCTGTGAATATCATACGCCAACCAAATCTCCCTGAGGCTCGAAATTACCCCCTGAAGCAACATTGAGATGCATCCGGAAACATGTTCACTGACCATTTCTCGAATATGGTCAACACTCGCAGGAAACAGGTTAAGTGCTTTGTCTGCAAAAAGCAATTATTGGACGAAAACTGACTCGAGGCTTACTATCAACAATATCACCTAATATTTATGAATGATGGGCAATTACCTGACGGGATGTGACCAACAGCAGGATGGGATCGACCCGAGCCAGCACTGTTCAACTTCAGTCAGTGCACCTGAATGGCCATCAATGAGCCACTCAACCAATAATCTACCCAGAGACAATGTACCTGGTGCGCCACCACCTGAAGATACTTCCAACGAAGAAACAATATACCCCCAGTGGCCGGATCTGACATGTACCCCTGATCCAACAAAGACGAGGGCTCATAGGCAGGTAGTTGAAGTGGACAATGCGGGGGAGCAAGCATATGGCAAAGTAACTGGATTGTACAACAAGCATCGCAAGTACTAAGAACAATGGTATCCATAGCATCCATTTCAGTCAGCACACGACATTTAACAGGATCAATCATTTAGCCTGCAAATGAGAATGTGGATCGATCAGCATCTGAGGCATGGACTGGGCAACTTCAAAATCAAATCATGTCCATCTGCAGATGCTTGGCGAAAGCGCCTCTTTGAAAACGAATGCAGGCTCTGGGATGATAGTTGGATTGAAGATCATTCGCATATCTTCAGAACATTATACTACAGGGACAATTTCAAATGTATCCAGATCCTTGGGCCACATCTCCCGATTGAGGGGCACCTCAATTTTGAACAGGCGTGCCTCCCAGACTCGGGAAGCTGCGGAATATACAGCACAATGAACACGGGTGACTGGTTATGGGATATGCAAGAGTGGCTTCCTGCCGGAGCGACCATTGTGCCAGTCATTTGTGAATCCGACAAGACTCACTTGACCAATCATTCAGCTGATCAGCATGCCTGGCTGCTGTATCTCATGATTGGCAATATTCAAAAGATATCTGTCGTCCACCTAAAAAGCACGCCTGGTCTCGCATAGGGCATATTCCATGTCCCCTGAAAGGTGCCAACAATAAACACGTGGCATGGCGTTTCACGGTTGGAACAGTGCTGTCCCCACTCCGGAATGTTGACATAACTGGTCCCGGCTTGAAATGGAATCGTGCTGATGGTTTCCAGCGACAATGTTATCCTCTTTTGGCTGCCTGGGTTGGGGATTATCCAGAACAAATCATAATTGCTCAAGTCTAATATGGCTCATGCCCTATGAGTGAAATTCGTAAAGGTGCACCGATAGGGCATTCAACTTGTCGAGTACTCGATAACCCAAGAGATCAGCATGTTTACTCAGAACTTCTGGACGAAACTAGTATTGATGCTCTGCACACTCTTCGTGTTCATCCAATTCGCAACCAGTTCGGGCAATTCCCTCTCTGCAGTTTTCAACAGCTTTGGCAGCCTGATGAATTGCATCAGTTGCTCTTGGGTTTAATTAAGGACTTATTGCACTGGCTGCTGAAATACCTGAGAGCCAGAAATGTCAAGGATTAATTTGACAATCGATTCACATCAGTACCACGATATCAAGGCCTCCACCACTTCTCTTAAACATTCAATTCGATGAAAAGCTGCTCCTGGCAGAGCAAAGAGATGCGGGGCATGATCAGAACACTGGCAGTGAATTGTGCTCCAATTCTTGACTGCTCCAAAGATGACAGGAAAACTCCAGCAGAAACAGCCTCTTATACAATTGTAAAGGAAGCAGTGCGGGCATTATGGGAATTCTCTCTACTTGTTAGCCAACAAAATCGTTCAGATCTATCCCTCACAGCACTAGACGATGCACTGAAACAGTTATACAAGAGGAAGGGTGCCTTTCGAGATCAGAAAATATCGAAGTCTGCGAAGGCCAAAGTGAATGAATGGTTGGCAAGAGAAAACCATCAGTTACAAGAACAAAAGATTCATACAATCCGTGCTGCAATGGAAGTTCTGGTGTACTGGGCTGACAAGGTAACTACAGCAAAACAAAGGCAATATCAGGTGCTCCTAAATAGAGCCCGACAGGCGGCAACAAAATGGTCTGAGCCTGATCGGGAGAGGGCTATTGAGTGATTGGAGCACGAAATCCATTAAATGATACATGTCAAACGTGAGCCTTTCGATAAATTATTCCAATATCATAAGCGACAACTATTTCAAGAAGTCATGAGTAAGGTAAGCAGTCCCAGAAGCACATTCGCCAAAAAACATGTTCAAATGAAGACTGCAGCCGAAGAGGAGATTTATGGGGTGGTAGACATGACCGCCGACAAGCATGTTGAATTTCTGGTCCGTCTATCCAATGCTGAGACTGAAGCCACCATCTGGAGTATCGCCGATACGGATACCATTGTGAGTCAGCTGGAGAGAGAGATTTATGGTATGTCATCGAATCAGCAGATGCGGTTCAAGACCAAATCATCCATCCGCCTGATCAAAATTCAGGCTAGGTGGCAGGCAATCAGTGTTCAGGAGCTCCGGAAAACCGTTGAATAACGTGTAATCCATTTCGGATATCGAATGATGCATCTCGCGACCCATATATCAGAGTCAATTTGGCGAATGGGTTCTGGTGATATTTTCAGCACCGAGATTTCTGAACGGTTACATATCGGCAATGTGAAAGAGGCATATTGATCTACCAACAAAGTCAATTACATTCAACAGATGCTGAATCACAATGACTATATGGAAGAGACACTCTCATATGTTGCCCTGCAAGGCTGCTACGATATTGACTCTGCAAAAGTTTTCAACCTACTATCCGCTGCCGATAAACGGCGAAATTATCCTAGAGCCCATCCTCTACGCCTCCACCATAGCCAGGACGAGCCATTCTTCTGCCCCATGCCACCACACGTACATCATTTGAGAGAGACTCATGTCCGCGGAGTGTGCAGAAGTATGAAATTGACCACACCCAGAGATGCATCAGAAAATTTTGCAATCCCCAACTTTGGACAGCTATTCTGTGCAGAAATTGAAGAGGACTGGGGACACAAAGTTAGTGGACTGGGTGCTCAGATATGATCAGAATGTACTCCTTGACTGGTCATTTATTAAACTTCAGAATGGGCTGTCATACCCCCGTCAACCATTTCACTGCCCCACCTCTGTTGAGCGTCTAGGACTTGATTGCAAGGTAGAATATACCAATGCCAACCAAGGGATCATGCCTGAATCTCATAACATCTGGGTCCAATATACGAACAGTGACCTCGATAACACCTTCCAAGGCCGAGTTCTTTCGCTTCCTGAATTATACTTTAGCTACACTCTACCGCATCATATCCTCCCATTTCAGGTGCAGCTGCCCTCCGGAACCACGATATCGACCTTTTCTAAAAGGTGCGAGAACACTGAACAATGGATAATACGTCCTCAAGTTCAAGAATAAGCAGTGGTCATTCCAACAAAGTACAAAGATCAGCATCGTTGGGCTGATTGTGGTGATGGGTTCATCCGGGTTGTCAAACACACGAATATGATGCATATTGTACCTTTGGAGCAATTATTGGACCAGCACATTTGGGGCGAGAGAATGCTGCATCAGATAGGATCGATAGCATATGGCTTCTAAATATTTCCATGGATTTAGATAGCTACTGGACTGTATATTAAGTTACAATGCCTGAATCAAGTTGTGCAGGAGGAAGATAGTTAATTGAATTGTACTATTTGATATACAGATTATGATAATCGCTCCAGGAGAGTATGGCACCAGGTTCGAGATGCATGGTAATATTCTTGGAGACACTGCCCATACTACCAATAGCTCTGAAATTTGCACATTCTAATAGTTTGATTTTGTAGTATTCCGCAGATAACCATACATTCTTCAGGATATTCTTTTATTCTGTTCCACAACTCCGGGAACATTGAGGAGCACCGGTGAAGTAGCCTCAGAGCACCTGAGAGCTCATCGCTTTGCACTCAGCCTATCTGGGAGCATCTGGGAGCATCTGGAAGGATCTGTGTGGCTGTTCAGAGTTGCTGAGTTGTTCAGTTGTGACTTCCAAACCACTTTATATTTTGCTGATGTCTGTCTGCTCAAAATGTTCCTTCTGAGTCTTTTCATCTGCCCATGACTGAATATGCTTGATTATTCCCTCTAAAACCTCTTAATTACTCCCAAGCCTACTTCATTACCCTTAGTAAATATGTCCAAACAATCTCTGTACAGGCCTGCTGCATATTCCATTATACGTACCTTCAATGTTGCTTGAGTACCACCTCTGGCCAGCCAACATTGACTCTATGAATAACTATAATACGACATTGATTTGTGGAAAATTGATATTTTATGGTTACCACCAAGTCTAAGGGTACAAAATTTTTGTTTGAGTATAATGAACATGACACTTAATTGTAAACTCAATTTGCATGTAGGCATATATTATATCTTAGAAATAGTAAAAATTCATACAAACATACCATTTGATACTGGAATGTACTGGCCATACCCACAATATGTGGCACTGCAGCAGTAATGGGCTTAACCGATGTCAGCTTCAGATACATAAGATGAATGTAAGAAAAATATACTATCAGATACCATAACACTCTGTAGAATAGGAGTATTGTTCATATCTTGTCATACTATCATGGTAATCGCTATAATACATCTTGACTATAGTAATACCAAACATTTTCCTGACATATACAACTTATAAGTATGTTAATGACATCTAAGAAAGGCTCTCAGTTATTCAACTATAAACATCTTTGCACATGCTATTTTAGAATACAAAAACCAATTTTTAAGACTGAGATAGAAATGATACATGAGTTTGAGGCAAAGAATACTTTCAATGGGTTTATATGTTCTATTGGTTTATCTCTGACGTACGTATTTTTGTACAGGTGCCTATCAGTTTTTATCGACAACTCATCCGGTTTTCAAGTCTCCGGACATCGCTGGCCTTGATTAGATGACTGATATCTTTTAGACTTATTGCGTGGTGATTGATATATTTTCATCCACCCTTGACTTGTCGCCAAGGGCGCTTACAATGGGGTGTCTGGAGACTTGGTGAGCGGACGAGTAGTGCCACTGCCGGGCCCCGATATTTCGCTCACATCGGGGTCTACCGAATTGAACACGGAACATAAACCTAGTGTTTCCCACTTCCATTGGTTTTTTTCTTGTTCCACTTAACCACAACTACCTGTTCTTCATCTGTTATTCAACGTTCGCAATAAGTTCAAATTAACACGGTACGAATGATACAATTCCCTCTTCTGACTACCTAATATGCAGTTGGGCGCACATGTCTTCTGGCATCTTTTCGTATGTTTAGTAGGAATTGTCTGACCCTAGTCTATTGCATTTACAGCAACCAATTCTCACAATGGGTGTTATCGACGTTTTGTCCCGGAAGAAGGGCGTTATCACTGGTGACGATGTTATGAAAGTAAGAGTAGTTGGAACCACTTGTTAAGCAATGACTGACGGAGTATTTCGCCAGTTATTTCAATACGCTAGGGCGCATCAATTCGCAATCCCAGCTATTGTGCGAGCTCCCGGTCTGGTCATTATTCCACTTCTCTGACCTTAATAGAACGTTACTTCGTCTTCTACCGTAGTTGCATCCCTTGAGGCGGCTCGCGATTCGAAGGCGCCAATCATCTTGCAGCTTTCTCAGGGTGGTGCTGCATACTTTGCCGGAAAGGTTTACCCCGCACTTGCAAAACGTACTCAAGAGAAAGTTGCCAATAATACATCCAAAACTAGGGTATTTCCAACACCAATCAGTTTGCGTCTATCAACGGCTCCATAGCTGCAGCAAAGTACATACGCAGCATTGCACCAGCATACGGCATCCCTGTTGTCTTACATACAGATCACTGTGCGAAGAAATTGCTCCCATGGTTAGACGGAATGCTCGATGAGGATGAAAATTATTTTAAACTGCACGGTGAACCACTCTTTTCGTCTCACATGATTGATCTTAGTGAGGAAGCGAAAGATGAGAATATTGCCATCACCAGAAAGTATCTCGAAAGGGCTGCTCCGATGAAGCAATGGTTGGAGATGGTGAGCACCGAAACCTATTTTGTCGGGCAGGCTGACATATCTAGGAAATTGGTATCACCGGCGGTGAGGAGGATGGCGTTGACAACACTGCAGTTGACAATAACTCTCTTTACACACAGCCCGAAGACATCTACGATGTTTACTCAGCATTGGCGCCTGTTTCACCTTACTTCTCGATTGCCGCTGGTTTCGGGAATGTCCATGGTGTTTACAAGCCAGGAAATGTCAAGCTGCACCCCGAGCTTCTAGGCAAGCACCAGGCATTTACCAAAGAGAAGATCGGTGCCTCAGAGGATAAGCCTCTATTTTTGGTATTCCATGGTGGGTCTGGTAGTACCAAGCAGGAGTACCTTACTGCTATTAGCCATGGTGTTATCAAGGTTAATTTGGATACTGATCTTCAGTAAGTGTAGGCTGGCTGTGTTTACTTAACATTGACTAATATTACCAAAGGTATGCATATTTAACTGGTGTCCGGGACTACATATTCAACAGGAAAGACTATCTTCTCAAGCAAGTTGGAAATCCTGAGGGGGATGACAAGCCTAATAAGAAGTACTTCGAGTAAGTTTAGGGTGACCACTTCCACTGTTTTCTGAGGCACAGCGCTAATTATCCGTAGCCCTCGAGTATGGGTTCGTGAGGGCGAGAAGACAATGTATGCCCGTGTGAAGGAAGGGTTGACCGATTTTAACACTGCCAACCAATTGTAACATCTCATTGCAATCGTGCAGGTGGAAATATCAGGCGGCAGGTTATGTTTATGATTCGCGGGCAACGTCATATTTATTTCAATCTTTTGTTGAGGATTAGCAACGATCTCAAATTCGCTGATGACTGATTTCATCCCAGAACTCTCACCAACAGTTGGTCCAATTTCAGCAATAGAACGGCAAACCACATTGCGCTGACCCTCAATTATGATAGGCATTTATGAATGTGACAAGGCCTTCAACAGAGTTCGCAAAAGATAATTCTTATCTCCAGCCGTGTAGCGTAGCTGTATCATTGAAATTCAGACGTATTCGGTGAGAGCAAAAGTTCCTCCTGCAGAGGAAACATTTGGCGCCGGTCGTTGCAACTCTGGATAATCGTTCTTGCAAAATTATTAGGTCTGTCATTAATTATGCTAGGGAGGACACCATATTCACATTCAGAAAAGTAGCACAAAACTAATTTGTATTTCAACTTATGCATTGCTTTACCTTTCTACTCAACTGTAGTGTAACTTTTATTACTCGTAATTAGCTTCACAATATCTAGCAAAATGTACTCGTCAATTTTTTAAGAATTCGGAAATTTGGCTAACTCTAACCCGGCTTATAATTACAATTAATGATTAGTGTGGGCACTTAAAATGACTCTTGGCATAATCCGGTGAGGGTTAGGATTGTATATTTCTAAATACTTAAAATATTAACAAGTAAAACTCATTAGTAATTACTATATATACTATATAAACCAAATTGAAATAACAGACCAGAGTAGACAAAACTATTAAATTTCATGTATTTTTCAAAAGCTAGATTAAGATTTGTTACATTAGGTGATGAAGTTGGTATTCAAACTTATATACTAAATAGTACACATAGAAAATGGTATCAGATAATCAAATATACTATAGAGTACATCAGATTGATGTTCCTATCTAATAAGATATGGCGGTATATTTGATGACAGTTACATGTAACTAACTTTAAAATATCATTATAGGTCACCAAAAACAAAGTTACCTTATTATTTCTTAACTACTAACAGCTAGATCAACTGTATGAATTACTTATATTTATTCAATTATTATTAATAGTTTTAAAATTACTCACCAGTATATACTTATATATATTAATATACTTAGAGATTTAATTGCAGGTGAAAGTTACAACTACTGGGTAAAAAACAAAACAATAAGTATATATAATATATCACTTATAGATATGGTATTTTTTATCTTATGGTATTATCCAGTCATATAAATGTATATACTAAATTAATCTCTATCCTGTATAGGTATACTTCTATACTTTACAAAATGTATAGTACCGTATATACTATAACTGAAATAATGCTTCAATATTCTTTTCCTATATACTAGTTATTTTCTTTTCAATTAAATCAGTATTCGAATATATTATCCAGCTTCTGTCTGCACAGCTGAATACTTTTAACTGATTGTATTATATGCTCTTCAGTATAATTTACTCTGTAGGCAATATAAAATGATTAGTTTTTGTGAATATTGTTAGCCCAGCAAACTTTCAACTGGAAAACATTTTCAAAAAGGATTGGACTATATGAATAGAACTTTGCATAGTATAATTAAGTAGTTACATATAATATATACTGTAGTATACCAACTAGTAAATACTTTAAAGATTATCCAGATAGTGAGTATAATTCAATATATGACTTCTGATGTGATATTTAATACATTGTATAGTTGTCAACAAAAACTGCAGTTAGTAAGTGGAATAGTTGATGGAAATAAAATTATGTAATAAAATATATTATGAAGTATAGAATGAAAACAAGAAAGCAATTTAGTTGCAATACTAGTTCAACATGAAATGTAGATGGAAATTCAGCCATATTCAGCTTGAAGCTATATACCAATATCAGATTTGAAGAAGACAGTTCAAATGAAGAAAGTATCTAAGTTACGTAGTACACAAACTGATATGTGTAGATATTATATACAATTGTATAGTTGAAATTTAAATTGTCAATAATTAATAAATTATATATTAGTATTTTCCTACTTTTAATACTTTTGGCAGAGGAAATTTTCAAAAAATTGTCTTTCTGTAATATGTGAAAAGATAAAATAAAGTAAAGAATTCTTCAAATAACTTGGAAAATCAGTATTGCAGTACATCTTTTCACAATAGCTATTATTGAAAATGAACTATAATTATTCATATTTGAAAACATTATGATGATCTCTGCAAGAGAATATAGTATACCATATCTGAATTGTTTATAAGGTTATCAACTACATAGCAATTTACAGAAGCTCAGTTTAGATTTTGATAATGAAGTTAGTGTGAAGACTTTATCAGTTACTTATACATTGTAAATTCAATTACTATAGCTCTAATGATATACTGATAAAGAAAGATTGAGATGATATTGGGTAATAGCTTGTGATAATAGGGACTGATATATATTAAAACCATACCAGGTTGGCAATATATGAAATATTGATACTGTGAACTTTGTAGAGTGGAAATCTGAGTTGCAAGTACATTTCTATATATAAGTAGTTTACTCAGTTGGTATACATAGACATGTACAGCTGATGAGATCTTCTTCTAATACTTTACAAAACTACCAGTTGGGTTGATGAACACTCTTTCTATTCACCTGTACTTGAAATATACAGATAATACATTTGCAAAATGTAATTTACTTAATGGGTGCCATGAGAACTCTGTGAGAGAAGGTGGAGTACAAACATCCCAGAGTCAAATATGGGAGAGAATCAGACTGCAACAGGGCAATGGGACTGGCGTTTGTGTAACATGAATCTCAAATGACAAGTAAGGAACATCAGCAGAATGTAATTATATCTCTGGCAGCCTCTGGTAGTGTTAGGGAGTTGTTCGACCACAATCCCAGGGTGGCCAAATCCCAGAGTCCACTGGAACGATGCAGTGGCCTTCAGGTGTACCTGACAGAGCTGACGACGACTCAGCAAGGACTAGGTTGTCCAGTGACACACAGGGAAGCACCTGAGAGCACAGACATCAAGCTTTGAAGTGCTGACAACAAGCCTAGGGGCACTTAAACTCACTGTAGAGCAGTCTGCGAGAAACAACATCTTCCTTGGGAACAGTGCTGGTGGTGGTACCTACTACATCTTGTTCAACAATTTTTAAAACGTGTGTATGCAGCTTGTATTCTCATGTATGTAACTGTGTATCTATATAGCTGCCCATCTACACATGGTATATCTGGACAGCCTACAGGCAGTGCTTGAGAGCAATTCAAGGTGCACCTGAAGATGACTATCACGTGAACTCAGAGATACACTTGGAGGTGGTTAGCATGTGAACTTAGAAATGCACTTGGAGGCCGGAATCTAGCAAGTTTGGAGATGCACTTGGAGGCTGTGATTGAGTAAACTCGGAGATGCACTTGGAGGCCTTGATTGAGCGAAATCTGAGATGCACTTGGAAGCCATGATTGAGCAAATTTGGAGCTTTATGTGGATGTCATAATGATGCGAACTTGGAGGCTATCATCAAGAGAGTTTGGAGATGCACCTGGAGGCCATGATCATGTGAACTTGGAGGCTATCATCAAGTAAGATTGGAGATGCTCTTGGAGAATGAGATCGAGTGAACTCAGAAACGCACTAGGAAGCCACAATCGAGGGAGGTTGGAGATACGCCTGGATGCCATGCTCGAGCAAGTGTGGGGATGCACTTGGAGGCCATCCTCGCGCAAACCTGGAGGTTGAGAGGGTGCAAGTGTGGAGATCCACTTGGAGGTGAAAATCGAGCAAGATTGGAGGAGATGTTTGAGGCAGTTGATGGGAGGCACGCTGTGTGCTCAGACTCGGTTCATCAGTTAGTTAACTCGCTACTGTCACAAGGCAACGAGAGGACATTACCTTTCATTCTTCCATGGATAGCATGGCAGGTGGTGGTCGATAGGTAGAGAGGCAAGCCGGAAGCTGCAGCTACATTCAAGGGTCAATTTGTAATCGTGAGAATGAAGGGAAGATAGAATATCGTGGGGCGATGTTGTACTCGATGGATGCTGTACTCGGTGCATGCTGGACTTGGTGTATACTGTACTTATTGTATGCTATACTCAGTGTTAACTGTTGATCATGCCATGGAGAGATAGACAAGGATGACGTAACTTTGTGTTCTGCAATGATGATTGAGAGGTGGACAAAAGAGAGAGACCAGGGATGAAGATGGGGATCATATGGAGGATACGAGCAGATATGAACAATCAGGGGAACAACAGGTCTGATTGGGGTTAGAACACCTTGTATCAGTGATATTACAACAGGGATTGGGACTTGTGCCTGCTGTATCGGGGATGGTGAATCGACTTGCACACAGAATTCTCTTATGTCCTCATTTTTCAAGATGATTTTCCGAATCACCTCTCATCTCTCTCTTTCTTGTCCTCAACTGGACCATCACCTAAGAACACAAAGTTAAGTCATCCCTCTCTATCTCTCCATGCCATGATTATGAGTTACCACTAAGTACAGTAAACACCAAGTGTGCCAAGTACTGCATACACCGAGTATGCCAAGTACTGTATACACCGAATACTGCATACACTGAGTACTGCATGAACCGAGTACTGCATACACCGAGCACTGCATACACTGAGTACTGCGTACACCGAGTACTGCATACAGCGAGAACTGCACCCACCGTGTACAGTGTACACCGTGTACTGCATACACCGAGTACTGCATTCACCGAACATTGCATACACAAAGTACTGCATACACTGAGTACTGCATACACCGAGTACTCCATACACTGAGTATTCCATAGGCTGAGGACTCCATACATTGAGTACTCTATACACCACGTACTCCATACACCGAGTACTCCATTCACTGAGTACTCTCTGCACCGAACACTGCATACACTGAGTAATGCACACACCGGGTACTGCCTACACCGAGCACTGCATACACTGAGTAATGCATACACCGAGTACTGCATACACCAAGTACTGCATACCCCAAGTACTGCATCACCTGACGATCGACTGTCTCCTGCTCCCAACCAGTCTCTTTTCTCTCATCTCTCCACTCTCATCTCTTGGTTTACCTTGTTGTACTCAACTTTCTACATTCCCACAATTACAAGGTGATCAATGAATATAGTCTCAGTTCATGTCACGCCTCCTTCCCAATCTTCCACCTATAAATTGACCACTTCCAAGTACTGCAATCTCGATCAAGTACTGACCCCAAGTGCATCTACAAGCTTGCTCAGCCACGGCCTCCAAGTGCATGTCTAAGCTAATACAATAACGGCCTCCAAGTGAATGTCTGAGTTCACTCGATCACCAACTCAATGCTCATCTCCAAACATGCTCAGTCACGGCATCTGATTTGGCTCTTTCATGGCATCGATGTACAGCACCAAGCCCACTCAATCACTGTCTGCAAGTAGAACTCTAAGAATACTGAATAATGGCCTCCATGCGTGTCTCCGAGTTCACTCAGTCGCTGGCGGGATGTGTAGCTAAACTCTCGCTGAATCATGGCCTTCAAGTGCATCTTCAACCTTGCTCGAACACAGTGTGGAGAAACGACGGATGTAAAAGGCGAATAGTCAAACATGAACTCTCCACAATACATCTCGCACAATCCAAAGGGAATTCGTGCAAAAGAGCAATTCTGGCTCCAGGATGAGATAGGCTGCCAGGCACTGAGGAACCACACGAATCACCTGGATTTATGAAGGCTCGGCGAGAGTACATGAGGAACAACTCAAAGTGCATGGATCTATAAATGTTCTGCAAGGGTGTGTGGGACCAAGAGCTGGGACAGATAGAGTGTGTCTATTATACAATGAGATGATGTCTATCTACCCCAGAGTTTCCCAACTATACACTCCCAGTCGCTCAGTCGATCTCCATTTTCCTGGTATATCCGTACACTTCCTGCCGGCTACCCCTCGCCAACCTGACAGGCAGAGGTGGTGAAATATTGATCTTCCTGCCACAACTGCCGCCAAGTGCATCTGTAAGTTCTCTCAATGGGCATCTCGAGGCACTCCTCCAATTAAGATCCAGTACTGTCTGCATCCAGATTGTCTGTATGTATCCAGATCGAGAGACTTAGATAATACATGCCATATTTTGATCTAGGGAATTGAGTGATAGTTACAAAGACAAATATAATAGATGAAATGCATTGTGGTTATGGAATCCTAAGAACAACTGCTGTGAGAATATGGCACCAAGTCTCCTGTAGAGCTGTGCAGAGATCTCAGCAGCTCTTGAAGTCTCCTGCTGACCTGCGGAGCGGTCACAGCTGTTCCCAAATTTGACTATCCAATAAGTCAAATCTTGTAGCATCCTGAATGCATCTCCATAACTGTGGGGGCTTTGAGTAGCATCTAACAATGCTCTTGCAGAGTCAGAGAGCACTTTGCTTAGCTCCAGGGGGGCCTGGAAGCATCTGGAGGTATTTAAGAGCACTAGTGAGGTCGACAGGGGTGTCTGGGAGGTGTGAGTGTGGCTTCTGGACTGATTCACATTTTGCTGATGAAGCCTGTTTTGAGTAATTGTAATACATTTCAAGCACATCAGAGTGCCAGACACAATATTGAGAGCATCTTAAACTACCAACCAACCACTGTGGAGATTTTGAACAAATTATTTAACCCATCTGACTATTAGAAATCTTTATTTGGACAACTGCAGACATAGTTTGAAACTCTCCTTATGTATATATAGAATGTATTACCCTGAGGAGTGAATATAATACATCAATTAATATATACAATTAACTTCTCAATTTGATCATATAAGTTAAAAACTTCTTTGTTATTCTATTCCTTCCATGGATACTTTAAAAGCCAAACCATAAGGTAACAGATGTAGTAATAAAATGGAAATTCACATATACTATATTTCTACTATGCGATTGAATGGTATTGATTGAATCTAGTGTCAATATGATCCACTCTCTCTGTCATGTTACCAGCACCATCATGACTGGCAATACCCCATTTGTCAACAACCGAATACTGCTGGAGGCTCTTGAATCATGGCAGATGATTTAGAGCTAATGACCACTTCAAATTGCTTTGAATTATCTGTTGGCATGATTTGTGTTATCTAATAGAGAGATAATGAGGTTTTAACTAGCTGCAAATCAAAATGGAATTTGACAAACAATGTGATATATTTTGGTAAAAGAGCGATATACCACAAGAACATGAGGAGTGTCAAGATGGGGAGTACTGTAACAAGAAGAGGCACCCAGAAGGAGATGGAGGAGGGCTGAATGAAATAGAGTAGTGCCAATCTGGTTTATTGAATACTGCCAGGAATTGAGTAGCATTTCACCAAGTACAGAAGTATTGATATTGGGGTGCATAAAGCAGTACACCATTGCATAGTTGATGAGAGCAGTAGTTTCTACAGCAAATTGATCACTGGGGAAGAACAAACTTTGTCTGGATATTTATCTGAAGACAGCATTACTATATTATTGTGTCCAATGGAATGTGCAGAGAACATACAATGAATAGCTAATATCTATTGCCCAACTGAATGTCTATTACTGACAGCTACTGAATGTATATAGGAGTTTTCAACCCAGTATCTTATAATGGTCAAATCTTATAGTTAACTAGACAGATTGTGTGGCTTCATTGTGTACATGAAAGTGCTGGTGACACATTTGTGGGAATATAGGAAAACTGGCAACAATCTTAGAAGCACTTGGGATTGCAGGTCACAAATTTCAAATCACCCAGAAATGCAGGCTACAAGAAGAGAAGTGTGATAAATGGCTGAAAATCAGTCTGGAACAATGTCATATTCTTTGGGAATGCTGCGGGTATACATAGAAATTTTAGTTACTACACATTATTAAATGATGTTAAACCTATATATTCAGGTTATATTCTCATCCATGTATTTATGTATTTCTGCATCTTGGCATGCATATATCTATTAACCATCACAGAGTTTATGTGAACTGGCCACATATAGTATGTAAGTGCAATTGATGGTGCAAAACGACATAATGATTGATGCAACTTACAACTGCACTTCGAGGCCATGATTGTGTGATATTTACAATTCTCTTGGAGGAGTGACCAAAAGAGTTCACAGATACATCAACAGGTGGGGTTTTATAAAACTTAGAGATACTGTTGGAGATGGTATTTGAGTAAAATTTGAAATTCAATTGGAAGATGTAATCAAGTGAGATTGGAGATGGACTTGTAGACTATGATCAAGAAAACTTAGTTGCAGTGATTGAGTAAACTTAATGATGTAAATAAAGGTGGTGATGGAGTGGACTTGGAGGTGTATATAAAGGTAATGGATTAGAAGAAGGTGAATTAGCAGGATGGCATAATGGGATAGAAGATTCTGTATAATGGTTAACTTACAATGGTGGGAATGTAATGAGTGTTGACGATCTGTTTGCACTAATGGAAAGCTGGCTGGCGGCTGTTGAACTGCAGGGAGATCACTTAGGGTCTGTAAATACATTCAATATGTAACTTGTAATTATGAAAATCAAGGGAGACTGGCAGGAAGAAAATCATTCTTGGGTGGATGCTATAATAGGTATAAATACATGATGATGGCATCGAGAGATAGAGAGGGATAACCTAACATCATGTTCACTCATGATGGTAGACTGATTGACAAGACAGTTTGAAAGGGGGGATGAGGATGGAAATTACATGAAAGGATATGAGGGGATGTAGACAATCTGGGGAACCACCTGCTTGATTGGAGTCAGAATACATTATAGCAGGATTCTTACCTGCCACCGTGAGTATTATAGCTGTCATATTAGGTATGGCAAATTGCCTTGGATATTACATTCTTTTATGTCCCAGTTTCTCATGATGACTTCCCTAATTGGCCTTTAATTCCTTCTCCCATCTCTCCCATTCTCATTGAAATCTCTACTGTTACTGGGGAATACAATGTGAAGTTATCCCACTCTATATTCCAATGCAATTATCCTAAGGTCTCACCAGGTACAGTATTAACTCACAATCAACTAATTCTCACTCACAGCCAGCTCCTTTTCTCTAATTTCTGCTCTCTCAGAATACATTATTATACCAAACCTTGTACAATCCCACAATTATAAGTTAACCAATAAATAGTATCTCAGCTCCATTTACATCTCTCTCCCCATCCCTCTCCTGAGGATAGATTCACCTCTAGGACAGCTCCATTCTCATGTGGTAATTCCACCGATGTACAATCCTAAGTTTACCCCATTACCTTCTCCAAGTGCATCATAAATGTCACTAGATCTCTGCCTACAAGTTCATTTCCAAAACTTCTGGATAATGGCCTCAATGTGTATTTCTGCATCCCTTCAAACATCAATTGCATATTCACATCATACTGGTGTCCAACTGACTGTGCACACTCACTCAAGCACTCTCTCCAAGTACATCTTCAAACTTGCATTATCACAAGCGTCATGTGTATTTTTGTGTTTACTCGATTATACCCTTGCATTGCATATTTAAATTTGTTCAATTGCTGTGTTAAGGTGATTCTTAGATTTTGCATGAGTAGAATCTGTAGCCGGATTGACTGTATGATTATATATTGACACACTGAGCTAGATAATATGGACTATTTGATTATATTGTAAATCTTGATATGAATGTAATATACCAATATCTCACAAAGACAAATAGGATAGATAAAATGGATTGTGGTTATGTTGCCTGGGATCCTATAAACCACTGTTGTAAGAATACAGCACCAAGTTCAGTATCTGTCACAGACCTGTGAAATGGTCTCAGTCATACCCAAATTTGACTATCCAATCAATCAAATTGGATGGAATTATAAATTTTCCTCCACCCTTGGTGGTGCTTTTGGTAGTATTTGAAAATGATTTTACTGGGTCAGATATCACTTTGAATTGCTTCCAGGAGGTTTGGGAGTATCTGGAATTGCATAGACGAATAGCCTAGATGGACAGAAGTATCTAGGAGGTATCGATGTGACTTCTAGATGATTTTACCTTTTGCCAATACTGGCAGCCCTAAAGTTTGAGTATGATAGACTGAATGCACTGTGATGTGCAAGGATGGCACCCCAAGCTATTGGCAGTAAGGAAAAATTATTGGTAAATTACATCCAGCATTTCAGTTAGGGTAGACAATAACATCTTATATTGTTTGACCTTTGAGAAGTAGGCATTATTTGAAAGATGCTCCTTATCCTTCATCCAAAGCTTACTTTCAGAGTGTCGATATAACTGGTACCTACAGACAGCAGTGTGATGAGCTCTTTCTGACAATCATCTCTAAATGCTAGTAATATTCAGTTTCAACTTGGAATATTATCTGGCACAGTCAATATTGTAGCTCTAAATAAGAAGCATTGAATGGAATACAATGTTAACAGGTTATTGAATTTGTGAATCTATACTCAGAGAGAATATCCCAGGCACTTTATATACGAATGACATACCAGTACGAGTACCTGCTTTGACCTGTTCATGGTCCCGAGCTTTAATTCCCGGTTTCCAGGTTGCATCAACCACTGAGAATATCACACCTAATAATATTGGGTAAGAGGTCTTCACAAATATAATTGCATCCAAGAATAGTTTTGCACTCTTCAATATCACCCTTCAGTTTTGGGGAGTATTGCAATCTCCATCAGCTCTCAGTTGTACAACATAGTGGTTTCTATTGGACTCTGGTATTGGGAGTACCAGAGTAGGGCAAAGGTTAGAATCCCAACATCTGTTGAGGGAAAACTTTGGCATTTGAGCAATGGGGATGCCATAGCCCCAGCTGTTTTCCTGAAGTGGGAAACTTTAGGGTGTATTATGACAGTATTGGTATGGCTCCAGTCCATTACCAGTGGCAACCTTGTAGGTTGAAATATCTTATCCCAGCATGCCTGGCCTTGAAGCTAAACCTCACTTTGGAGATTCAAATCATCTTCTTAGATGTCTGATCATCAAGTACTCTCATCAGAGTGTTCACTTGTGTGATGGCTAATTCCAGGAAGGTTGTCTCCATTGTCACTTCATTCATACAATGAATAAAATTATGGAAAATAGTCATCTCACCAATAATAGACTTTGATTCAGTTGGAAGTCAAACATTGGAGAGACAAGATAATTTCCTATCTTCATGAATATGGGTGCTCTCTCACAGTGTACTTGCTAATAATTCTGTAAGCAGTTATTGCTCACCGTGTTAGCTATAGATTCCATAGGGGAACATTGCAGATAGAGTAGTGGAATGAAGAGAGACAGTATGCAAGTGTACATCTAGTGTACAGTGTAATTGATTAACAGGAAACTTGTACAATAAATGGAGCATGGGCGAAGGAGGATGAGATTCAAAGAAATTCTCTGCAGGAAGGAGAATTTCAGCTATGTGAAATGATTGTGTAGATGCAAGAGCTTTCATCAGCCAATTGTTTTTCCATCTGTGCAGAATGGCTCTGTCAGGCCGGACTGGCTCAGTCAGAGTGGACGCACTCCATCTGAACCGTTGGAGATACCCCGGTGGCAGAATCCTCCCCACCCAATGTCAATACCATGCGTCGTGTTGCATATCGCCCTCCAATCGCAGTGTTGCCGTTTCTTCCTGCTCTGTTGGTCTCCTATTCTGACTGAACACTCTGGTGTTGTGGCCATCTGTGACCGTAGGTCAGAATGGGTTCATTGGGTATGCGCTTGCGTCAGGATTGCAATGCGATGCATGACGCTGCGACAATTTCTCCCCACATTCCATTCACCTTTGTGCAAAATGCAATTCTTTCTTCACTAATTATACACATCGTTCCAAGTCTCCAGATCTCTGTGGCTATTGACAATCCATCACTCATTTCGTCTGTCTCCTGTCTTATTTGTAGTAGGTATCGCTGGAATTACATGCACGCAGCCAACAATGTTTCCCAGGGAGAAAACATGCATAGCGATTGCTGCCGGTGCGGTTCACACTTGTCCAAATTTCGAGACAGGATCCAAGTTAGTCGAGTTTTCAGGTATTGTGGAGGGCGCTAGGGCTAACCTGTACCAAACAAAAGTGCCATCCTCGTCTAGAAGCTTGATTTTGAATAGTCGTTGCAAGTGCCACAGGAAACACCCATTCAGGGCTGCATAACACCTCCCCGGGTGTTGCATTACCCACACCCAGTGGTTTGCTCAATCCCCACTGCACCAGCTCTGGCTTCGTGTGCTTCGACACATCAGAGATTTGGGTTCATTTTCTAAAGCCTCAATGTGAACCCCAATACCATGGATAATACCGAGCTTCAATGCGTGCAGTTGTTCATTCCGTATATACGTCTTCTTACAACTGTTATGCTGGATAAAGTCCCACGTGCTGCTGTATATTGACACGCGGTGTGTTACATCTTGCATAATGTCGAGTAATCTGCTGAAGTCTTTGATAATAGCATCAGCATACTTTCCATTATGCTGGTTTTGGGGTCCCAGAAATTCGGGCTGTGCTTATGACTGGGAGCTCAGGTGGGCCTCCAGATCAGCACTGGAAGGGAGGACCGTGCAGGCATCGGCACTGTTCTCCCGACGCTGCGAGAGGGCTTGGAGTTTGAGCTGTCTGATTCCGAAGCAGAGAATTCAATGTTGAGTGGTGATTACTTGTGGCAGGGAGTTGAGCTTGTGATTGCAGACATTCCATCCGTCCTTGAGGTTCATTTTATGTGCTCGTTCCTGACTTTTGGCAGAATATTGTTGCAAGGCTCCGGATCAACAAATCTGTATGACCCAATGAGACATCCAGTGGATATCTGGAAAGTTGATGTCGGCGTCTAACTCCTTGGAATCATCTATTTTGTGGCTGATATGTTCCCACTAGGTGTTTGGTTCGCGCCGATCCATGGACAGTGTCCAAGTGTCAGCATTTGTTTCATCGACTACCTTTTGCTTCTTCAAAAGTTCTGTTCTAAGGGCATTGGCTTTAGCTTTCACCTTTTTGCTGGCTGGTTCGAGTAAGAAAACATCTTTGAAGGTGTGAAAACAATGCAAGGCATCCTCCTTGTAATGCATTGTTGCATCATCGTGACATTTATATCGAGCATACATAAACCATTCTAACAATGCTTGTGTGAAATCAATTGCGTGATGGAATATGCGACGCTTAGCTGGGCTTCCGCCTCGTAGAGCCTGGGTTACAACTCTAAGCAGGTACTAGCTCATTTTCTTCATCTCCTTCCTATTCCATTGAGAAACATCTTCATGCGCTGTATTTTTTGGTGTGAGGTCGTGGTAAGCAGGCATGGATAACCATATCGCATTGTACTTGTCGAGTCACTCGTGGGTCTTCATGAAGTGGAAAATCCACTTCTGGAGGTGGTCAAGCATGCCGATCTGGTTCATATGGAGGAGGTCGGGCTTTGGGAGGTCACTCATGATACACTGAATATGGTGAAACACATTGGATGCTTGGTGAACATAGCATGATGAGATTTCGGGATCTGCTGACTTGGTGTTGATATTGCTGAGAGTTCTATATCAGTTGTGATCACGTCAAGGGTGTTGCTTGTCAGGAGGGACATAATCTCCAAGTTCATCCTTTGGACACTCGCACCAAAAACAGACATGCCACTCGAGATGATGAAGGTCTCTATACACTGGGCAATCCGCAAGCCATGTTGCTAAAACCAGTTTGCAAAGCCTGAAGTTGCCATCAGCACGGAGAATGTCTTAATACCCGCTCTCGGCGCAGGGATTTAGTATAAATGTGAGAGGCTGGAGTAACCGCCAGAGTACTTCGTTCATCACCTCTTGGTTCGCTTGCCACTGCTCACCCTGCTGCTTTGGAGGATCATTGCGGATCTTGATGGGATCGGCAGGAGAGTGACCATTATAACTCTGTGCGTTGAAGGCATCTGGCAGATCTCCGAAGATCAATTGCCAATTGTCATATTTACAGACCACTCAATCTTGTCGCCAGCAAAATCAGCGAGATGTGTTCCGTCGGACATTAGGAACAAGGCTAGTGTTAGCAACGGGTCCGGGTAACCCACCAGCAGTCTGGGTTGGGACCTGAAAAAGGTTCGGTTCGGTTCCAGACCCATCCAAACACCCGACCCAGTGCTTTTTGGTGGGCCACACCCGTACCCATACCCGTCAACCCACAGGTTGTGCCGGGTAGGGCTTGACCCGTCGGTTCCAATCTCCGGTTCTCGCTTTCAGGTGTATCTATTTATGGTCGCAGTCAGATATCTTACTGTTATGTGCAAAATATCAACTTTAGTACATCATTCTCTTTATTTGTTTTATTGGCTGCCTTTATAATCAAAACAAGGAGAGACATACTCCCTGCTACATCCTGAAGTTGAGTGTGAACCATTCTTTCTCTTGCATCATTAGTAAGATATGAGGTCCAGAACAGCCATATTGATAGTGAAGGCAGTCATTAAGCCAGAAATACATCAGTTTGCACCGGCGACGGCGCCGACAACATTTGGAGAGCTGATGGAGATACATGATAGTGTCAGCCGAAAATCGCAATGCCACAAGGAACATCACGAGCATAAAGTAGCCATATGGGATTAACGTACGGGAAACCTCCATCTCACATATGCATATCGGCTCTCACAACAGTTGCAATACCCAATTTGTCACCGATTAAGAAATCGAAGCCTATTAAGCCCCAAGCTATTACCCCTGCATATTTCCTCCCAACCTACTTAGCATACAGGAAGTGGATTCAGATGAACATATTGTATTGGTTCGTAGGTCATCTGTACACTACCTGCAGAATATGTGATTACTGATGACATATCTCCGCAAAACGTGATTGGTGTATCGATCTTGTTACATGGCAGAATTTTTTTGATTTCAGTGACTACATAGTGAGACATGACAATTCATCTGTGCATGTGCAAGGGTCATACCGGCCATACGAATGTTCTAGACTCCAAACCGAGTTGATTGACAATTGATCAACGCGATATCGCCCTGCCTCTTACAGATGAGTGAGAATGCGCAATTTAAACTGGAGATAAAATTTACTAACAAAGTTTCACTAAGTGATGGCACACGAGTCATAGAAGGAGTGGTCAATGCGCAATGTGAATCTGTATGAATGACCACCATCATGTTGCATTCATCCATACATCCAACTATATCACTCCGACTTCAGACAGGGTGCACATAGTCAGCATTTTGAAAATCGCTTATGGTAGGTAATGGAAATCAAGGAGATCGAACTGGATATGGCAAAGTGAGCAAGTTGGGCTATATTAAAGAAAAATTAGTGTAAGGATATACATTCAGTGAATTGCCAGCTGAAAGCGCTGGAATGTCACAGCGCTACGTTATCCATCGCTCAGAGAGCATGTGCTTCAGTTAATCAGAAATTGATACGCCACAAAGCTTGTGCATGCCACTAAGTATTGATACAAATTATACATTGGCTGTCAATAATGATTATATGATTGTTTGTACAAAATTATTATCCATAAAAGAACAATTAGAACATGTTTATTGTGAGTGTGAATGGAGCATCTACGACTTTTGGACTTGTAAGTAAGTTAATTGGAAAGTGAGTGGCATGATGTTATTCATAACACATGTATTTGCTGCCTTGATAGGCAAAACAAAAAGCGACATGGATACAGTCCAATGCCGAAAATGAGAGTCAACGGAGTGACTTCGATTTTTGGTTTTGTATATATGTTCATTAGGATGCGATTTGCTCGCAGTTATGCATAACCAAAGTATTGGCAGCCTGTATAGCCGAAAGAGAAAGCGACATGGTAACAACCCCATTTTCAAAATGAGCGTCAATGGAGCGTCAATGATTTTTGAACTTGTAAGAAACTTAATTGGGAAGTAATTTGCTCGCTGTCATTCGTAATCAGCAGATTGGTAACCTTCATAGGCAATGGAGACCACGATACGGTAACAGCTACATTGTGATACTTAGCGTCAACAGAGCGTCAACGATTTTTCGTTGTGTAAGTAAGTTAATTCGAAAGTGATTTGCTCACTGTTATTCATAATCAACAGATTGGCAACCTTTATAGACAAAAGAGACCGCATTATGGTAACAGCCACATCGTGATACAGAGCGTCAACGGAACGTCAAAGATTTTTTGTCATGTAAGTAAGTTAATTGGAAAGTGATTTGCTCTCTGTTATCCATAATCAATGTATCGGCAGCCTTTATAGGAAAAAGAGAAAGCTACAAGATAACAGCCGCATTCTGAAAATGAGGGTCAACGGAGCATCAACAATTGTTGGTCTTGTAAGTAAGTCAATTGGAAAGCGATTTGCTGGCTGTTATCTATAATCAACGTAATGGCAGCCATTATGAGCAAAAGAGATTGCGACATGGTCACATCCCCAGTCTGAAAATAAGTGTCAACAGAGCGTCAACGATTTCGGGTGTTGCATCTTGTATAATCTTAGGGCTGTGCTATGGCATTTACCCATAATCGAAGTTTTGGCAGCCGTTATTGGCAATATCGTGTTTGTCGATACTGCTACACCTCAGAAGGAGCGTCAACAGAGCGTCGACAGCGCATCAACACAGTGTCAACAGAGTGTCAACACAGTGTCAACGATTTTGGGAGTTGCATCTTGTATAATCCAAGGGCACTGCCATGATATTTAACCATAATCAACGAATTGGCAGCCGTTATGAGCAAAAGAGAATACGACATGCTTACAGCCCCAGTCTAAAAATGAGCGTCAACAGAGCGTCAACAATTTTGTGTGTTGCATGTTGCATAATCCAAGGGCTGTGCTACGGCATTTACTCATAATCAAAGTATTGGCAGCCTTTATAGGCAATATGGTCTGTGTCGATGCCGCTACACCTCAACCGTCGATGGAGCCTCGACAATTTCTAGTCTTGGAAATAAGGTAATTGGTAAGGGATTTGCTCGCTGCTATTAATAACCGATGGATTGCCACCCAGTAAGCGCAAAAGAGAAAGTGACATGGTCACGGCGCCATTCTAACAATATCCATCAACCAAGTGTCAACTGGGGGTCATCAATTTCTGGTGACGCAGATCGGGTAATGAAGGCATCGCATGGATTTTTGAGCTTATCATTGAAATATTGACCTCCTCCATGGTCAAAAATACAAATCATTAAAAGAAAAACATGAATTAAAATATTGTCGATGTCGCAACATGCAAAACATGCAAAATGTGATTCCTGGATGTCGAATAATCGATTTTGATTGACTACTATTATCAAATCGCAAAGGCAAGCATGTTATATGTACTTCCAAATGGACCTGCTGTACAACCTGCTGAGAACCGACCCGATTCAGACAGGTAGGGAGATGTCGATGGAACGGTACCTGAATCAACAGTTCGGGTTGATTGACAACCTGGACCGCCAATCTGGCACCGGTTCGGTTCCAACCCGGACCAGGACCAGAAGTGACGGTCCAGAACCGTTGCTAACACTAATCAAGGGAACCAGTGTATCTCCCACTCTGAGCGTTGATTCAACTTCGATTAGAACATTATTATCCACGAGTATCTTTCCTTATTTGTGTCTCCCACCACCAGTCGGAAGTGTGCATTTCGGTATAGAGGCGTTTCAGTGGGGTATCCCTGTTAAAGCCATGCTTAGGGGCCTATATGAGATGCTCGGCGCTGGCTGGCTGCCGCATCAACCATCTCATGCTTGTGCTGATGTCTCGACTCCAGCATTTGATAGGGGGTTGGTGATTGTCATTCCGTGTCATATCGTCATGAGTGTGTAGTTCCCACTCCCCAAGAGCCTGATCATTTGGCATGCTAGCCACAAGCTTCTGGACGCCGTTCCCATTCTTGAAGCATGGGAAGCGCAGAGTGATGTTTTCTTCCTTCAGTACGTTGTCATTGTACGTCTTCATGCCCTGCTTCTGGATTTCACAGTGGATATATTTGTACTCTGCAAGCATCGCGAACAGGTAGTATGGATTGTTTTGTACGTTCGTCTCAAGGGAACCCTGCATGTCGCATTCCCATGGCTCAGCAATGTAATCACTCAGTGGAGCTCCAGTGCCAGCAGATGTTTTCGTCCGTGGCAGAGGAGGTGGCGGTGGTTGAGACTATGACTCTGCAAATGGTATCAATGTGTTCGAGGTAGGGAAACGCGTCCAAGCGCTTGACTGAATCTTGGCTAGCTTTGAATTCAAGATGCTGAGCAGGTTCAATGAGTTGGGAAACGCTGCGAAGAGCCAGATTCTCCGGGCATGCTACTTGAAAGTGTTCAGGACAGTGTAATGTGATATGTTGAAGTGGCCAGCTGTTTGAGGTGGACATTTTTCGGCATCAAAATTCGGCGCGAAGGAAAAGGGTCTTCTCTGACATCGTCGACAACACACAAGGAGTGGAGTATACACTGTAGAAATGGACGAATGTTGTTGCAGGGCCTGAGCAGCCTGGTGCGGGTGTTAGCACATGATACTTTGAGCTAACTTGAGAGATTCATCGAGCCTCAAAACCATCACAAGGAGGTTCCTTACATGCCAGGAGTTGCAAAAATGCTGCATGCGCGATGTCCCATAATCCTATCAATAAAATCAAACCAATACAAAACCTAGATATGAAATAAATCCTGAGCGATTCAAAAACCTCGCGACGCGTGTAATAATCAATGCCTGAAATAAATCGATTAGATCAAAGGCAATGAACATGACCAGAACCAGACCCTAACCCGAACGCAATGACCACCGCCTCCTCAGAAATGTGAAGACTGGTGCCCTCCTTGCCTACCTAGCCATCCGGGAGCACCTCAGGGAGAGGGACATTGGGGAGAGGACATTGGGGAGAGGAACATTGGGGAGAGGGACATTGGGGAGAGAGGGATCGTGGAGAGAGTTATCGGGGAGAGGGACATCGGGGGGACTGACGCCATCAGCCAAATTGCCGTGCAGCTGCTGATCCACATTCAATTTGACGGTATTCCCGGCTGCCTCAGCTTCTTGCATGTCTGGCACCACTGGGAGAGATCTTCGTGGCGTCACAACCCATACAAACTGCAGCCCACCATGGGGATCAGTCTCTGGAGTTCGTGGTAGTGGGCGAGGCTCTGGGGTTTGTGGCCCTGTGGCAGGCGTGAGAGGTTGTGGCCATGTGGTGTGGTTGCCCATTATCTGACCGTGCTCACATTGCACAATTGGCACATCGTCTACAAAGGGATCTACATCGTCGGCAGATGAATTAACAATCTCACCCTCGCGAAACGTCTGAGGTTCTGTGCCATCATTGTCATTCTCATCCTCCTCCTCATTCTCATCCTCCTCCTCCGCATCTTGCTCCTCATGATCTTGCTCTTCCTCATCGTCACCATTCCATTCGTTATCCACATAGCCAGCCAAATCAAGGCGGAACGCTGCCTTCACATCATCCTCCATGCGCATATCCACATCAGAATCATGTTGTGAGTCATATTTGCTGTCTGACTCCTTGGTACAGTCGGTATCATCATCAGAGGAAATACCCACGGTGGGCGATGCAACCAACTATAAATATCCCACTCTAGTCAGCCCTCCATGTCAGAGTCTGCCTCATGGATTTCCCTCTTCAACTTCATAGCAATGGCAAGAGAGATATTATTTCCCCCTGGGGTTTGTGTAACACTATCTTTCCCTTTACTATTTCCCTTGCTCTTCCCATTCCCTTCCCCTGTTGTTTTCGGCTTCCCCTTCCTATTTCCCTTCCCATGCTCAGTCACCTTCCCGTTCCCCTGCCCCTCTGTTGTTCCCTTCCCATTCCCAGTCACTTTCTCACTGCCCTGGGTGTCCTCCTCACCCTTGCCATTATCATTGTCATCGCCATCACCAGGACGGCTTCTTCCACTGCTCAGTGCTTCGGGATCTGCGCAGTTCTCAACATCATTCTCCTCGTTGATTATGTCATCCCAATTCAGTTGTCCAACAGGGTGGATGTCGCCTGGTTTGTACTGCCGGCAGTTTGGAAGCTCAATCATTACCCTGAGATCACTGCTATCATATAAAGAGAACTGCTCGCTAGTGCGTTGAATATTCCCACAGCTGGTCATTTCCGGAGTGCAGCAATCGACTGGATCCCCGGAGGCACACAGGTTGTCCCACCTCCAATAGTTCATTTGGTTGCTGGTTTTGTCAATCATTTGCCCGATCTATGCTTGGAAGGTTGCCCACCACTCCCAAAACGGTGAACTTCTGCTCCTGCAGTGCGGCCATATCAGCTGGAATTGTGCAAAGTGGAAAGTCATGACTGGGTGAAGAAATATTATATTATATATGAGGTCCCATGCCCTCACATCCTTGATGCCGCAAACAGTGTATATCCCTATGAGTCCACCAATGGATTCCGGGATGAATCACTTAATATGGTCCCGATCCAACAACTGATGTCGATTTATTACCTATGTTGGCAATTTTGCCCTAGCAGTTGGCTTGCCCTTTCCTTTGCGGCTGGCCATTGGTGCCATCGCTGTGAGTGGAAAATCAATCTACATCCGAGGCATTAGCATCATGATACAGTTGCAGGAAGCCGAAGGAAGCCCAGAGGCAACATACAAAGTTATGTAGGTTATTGGGTGTGTTTCGGAATGGGAGAGGTTGTTTTGCCCCAGTCACCCTATGTCGAGATAGTTCAGGATGCTGGCGGGGTGTTTAATATGGAAGGAAAAGAGAATGGATGTGTAGGCAGGAAGCAGGGATATATATATATACTCGAGTTCCGGTGAATTCTTGGTTCAACTTGTGAGATATCATAATTTTGATTCATATCCTGCAATTTGTTTGTTAACAAACACACAACAGCCCAGCCTTCATCGTGCACAACGATTAGGCACCTCATGAATGAGAACCAACGAGACAAGAGTTAGCACTCGCGGTGAGGAAAGTTTACGATGCCGGGCATTGCTGTTCCATCACACAACACTTTCTCTCCTCAGACTTCCTGCATATTAGAGCAAACGGAGTAGTTCTCAGGTTGTCACAACTGTGCAACCATGCAACATGGCTACCAACAGGCCTAGCGGTGGAAGCAGCACATGCAACTAATGTCATAGGATACAGAATACGTCATTATTCGCATTGTGATGCTTTTAGCTCTGCCAAAGCGGGATGTCCACTGGGAAGCTGAAGATATACACAATTGATGGTTCCAAGTATTGTGCCCTGAATGAGTGCAACACTATGATAACCGTGCTAAGAAGGCATAAACACCCTTCAAGTGGTGCAAATAGACCTTCACACATTGCTGTAACAGTGACTATCAATGCTGAGTTTAATCTGAGTTCAATATGATGGGAGTTAACCCCATAATTGAATGCTCTTCAAGGGATCTCGTCCCAGAGTATAGTCACAGTTCAGAGTCTAGCGCTGTCTACACGGCACCTCCCACTTGTGTTGAATCACTCCCTGGTTGCTTAAATAAAAGTCTACCTCGCCTGCCAATGCAAATGGATGCAGAGTAAATTATTTCTACATTCTTATCGTCCAACATTTCTATTGGACTATGTCTTCCCAATGCCCTGACACTGACATGACTCAGGTGGTACAAAATGTTTGAAGTGTTGCTTATTATCAGAATCAACAAATGCATTGGCGTTTGGGGAATTCTCAACTTCCCCCTGGTAAGAGTCACATTACCATACTGGCTGCCAAGAGGGATTCCTCTCAAGGCGGGTGTTCTGTAGTCTCTGAAATCCAAGGTCAGAACCCTACCCCCTCATCTTTGCTGAACCATTCTCAAATTGCAGATATCACTCAACATGTGACTTCCACCCTATCCAATACACAGCGACTGTCAATCAATACCACAACTACCATGCCGGGTACATGGAGTCATTGCACACCAGCACTTGCAGGAACCTCACAGACGGTCTCAACATGTCGCATTGTATCAAACCCCATCTCCGGCATTTATAGCACTCCCACTCCTCTCAGAGGTCTTGAAAACCTGCCTACCCCCATCCCTGATCTAGAAGACAGCGCAATCATTACAAATCGACTGCGAACACGAGCTACAGAAACGAATCAGAGACAGAGGCAGTGGCAATTGCAACTGCAAGCGGTGTCTACACCTCGATCAGTGGTCTCCGGCAGTCGCAGCATCTATCGATTTGGTCACTCCGACATGACGTGTCTTGCCTTCGCAATGGGTAGACCCCTGGAGCTGTTCATGTGGAACTTACAGCCATTCATGAGTGCAAGCAACTTGGAGATGGTAAGTTATGCAACGCGACGCATTGCAAAAGCATCAGCTGAAGCGTCACACTTGCAGATAATAGGCAAGTACTGGAACACCGCTATGCAGCAAAACAACATTCAATCGATAGCATTTGAGGCACGCACACAGGAGCTCTTCAAAGAGGTATGCTGAAGCAACGGCCGATGTTGGATATTACACACTCAAACCGGTACCAGGTTCGAGCACAAGTCGACAAGGTTTAATCCCATTCTATTCATTTAGTGAGCAACAACATAGCATAGCATTAGGATCTCCACCACTTTGAATCCGACGAAGAACGTTTGGAATTCATTGATTCATTTACACGAGACAATAAGTATCTTTTTCCTGTAGCAGAGCATGTGGAAGGGGGTGTACACAGTATGAATCTAACGCAGAGAAAGTCAAAAGCTGCTAATGAATGGCCAGCGTCCAATCTACTTTCTGGGGGGAATAATTACCGGGTGTATCGATATCAAGTTGTATCATAGGGCGAATATCCTCAGTAAGTATGCTAATGGATTTCATAATTCGAGGATTGACCACAAGGATGCTCATATACCCTTGCCACTGATCATGTATACCTGCACCGCGTATTGCCATGCTCTCTTGGAGTGGCAACAGAACACAGGTGTTCATCCGAAAGCTTCCAAGTCAAAGCTGACAGTGGACAGACCTGATCACTCGAACTACTTCAACTACAAGAATGATGGTGATAAGAACGCATCCTGCTGCGCTAAAATGGGTCACAAGTCGTGAACCTCGCCTGGCATCACACACACATATACATTCGTGAGGAATACCTAGAACACACTACCAGAGAGCTACCAACAGAGGGTGTATAATAAGACTCTTCCTATATTCAAGGGTCAGATCCAACAGGGGGTGACTGCAACGCCTGCTGTAATCATCATCGTGGAAGCAGCGTGTGATGAGAATGCAATTCTTCTTGACTATTTGACCTCCGAAGTGGTACTTGAGGAGCCTGAGATCGGAAGCACTGACCCAAACATCCCGATAGACAACAATTGCAGTGATGACACATTACATCTCGGGATGCCAGGGGGCAGCAGGGATTACGAAGATGAAGGTGACGAAAGCGACGAGTGAGATGCCATCCCCACCGCCCGCTGGCAATGAAGGGCTGCGACTGAACACGAGAGGTTTGACCTGGGTAGCAGTGCTGTCGACTGGCATGGTTGGCGATGATTGCAACGATGTGGATGGGGATGAGGAGGAAGAAGCATTGCAAGCAGATGATGGATCAACGCAGAATGTGGAAGACTGATGGTATAGTACTAGAGAGTGTGAAGATTGGACAGTATATTTGAGACCTGTAAAATATGATAATGGTGAAGCAAATGCAACGGCAAGCAATGTATCCGAAGCGGAGACTGTATTGCAATATGTCACATGATCCGAAAGCTAAACATATCTGGGGAGAGTGCGGCATCCAATATATAGCAATAGCGGAGAAGTGAAATGTGGCACTCGGCGTCAGAAAGGCATGAACATTGTCAAGGGTCGTGTAATTGGTGACAGTATAATGGCACCCCCTGCGAAGAGTGTAACACATGTGTCGTTCTGATGGAGCGTATATGTCACCGCATTTCGGGCGCAAAGCAAATGTGGTGAGTATGCCAAGCCACCAGTCGCCTGGGTTACGGGGAGCATGTATTTGTCCGTCACAGGGTACGAGGTTCCGTCAGGGCCGTCAGATCTGTCCGGAACAGCCAGGTATTTCTGACGGAATGTAGGGCTGTTGCTGAGGTGGATACACTGTGCGAGGTGGAGACTGATAGGAGTTGCCTTGGAACCAGGTCAGGAATCCTGGTGTCAACATGCAAACAATTTGACTGTTGGCTCTGCAACCCCCGGGTGAGCGGAAGAGGTGGCAGTGGACTGGGCATGCCATCATGAATTCGCCAGGAATGTTGCTGGATCACGGCTAGGGAGGCGGCGCATTCTGCAGGCGGCTGTACTTCACATAATCAAACACTTGGAGCTACTACAATTGATGATCTACAGGCCAGTGAGCAGGTCGTTTGGACATTCTTCCTAAATGTGGGAGATAGTACAGGGCTGCAGGGAGTAACTGTGGAAGGCACCGCTGATGGTGAGGGAGATAGTCCCCAGGCACTAGATGGGTGAGCAGAGAGCAGTGGCGGCAGCGGCCAGACAGAGGCACTCAATTGTATACTTGTGTATATCTGGTCGGCACTCTGGAATCCGAAGGGAGGAACTTGAAGCTGGGGCTTAGCCCCATTGTAGCAAACTATTCTATTTCCGGCCTCCTTGATTTTCCTCATTACCGCTTCATATCTGTTATGAATTGAGAACTAACCTTTGTTGATTGACCGGGCACAATGACGCAGATGATGCATACACATGATGGAGGCAGTATCCCAGCAACATACGGGGATTTCATGGAGGTTTTAGTAAAGCAAAGTGTGGATATTCGTGCCGAATCAATCAATGGACCATGCAATCGACTCGGAGCACAGCTGCGATATGCCATATGGGTGGATATACCACTTTTAGGAGTTGAGTGGAGTGGTGCAGTATTTCTTCAATTGCATGGAATCAGATCACATGCTCAAGAGCCGGATCGTGGATTTGGATTTGGACTTCAAGATCCCATGACACGTCGACAGATCAATGTGTGGGTATTTTCTTAAGATGGATGAGATGTCATGGGATGGATAATGGTACTGTGATAAAGAGTCAATCGAAGGTGAACATTATGGAAGTTAGTACATATGTCCTTCATAGTGCTGAGAGAGCTACAGGAGCAGTCACGGATTGCGGCCCATATGAGTGCAATTACACATAGGGTGGAAATGTATGGCTAAACAGAGCGCGATTGCGACCAGATTGATTGTGACTGAAGATGGATGACAAGAGCTGGATCCCATCCGGAGATGGATTATGAATAAGTATGGGTGGATGACAAGACATCAAATCTGACCAGAGATGGATCACGGCATAATCTTGATCCCAACCGGATATGGATAGGTCACTGGATGTGGATGACTGGAGATTGTTCTCACGAGAGGTATCATGGGAGATGGATGACAGTCAATCTTCTTCCCAGTTCTGAAGATATGGAGGTTATGTGAAGTAATACCATTTTCGAGATCATGACTTTGATATCAAACTACTAAGCTATACTGGAACACAGATATGTGGACATATGAATAACTTGTGTCATGGCTGCACGAAGAATGATACAGAGCACTATTCAGACTATTATTCACCCATGTTGATTAATGCAGCTACATGTCTGATTCTCAATGCCGAATACAATATCGAAAGAAATCCCAACTCTACTTTGGTAATCCCCAGTCACACACCTACAATGCATATACTGTACAGATTGAAGCAGTATGACATAAGCGGTCAGTGGTGCAACGATTGTTAAAGAGGGCCATGACAGTTCTGGATATGCAACACACCCCACAGCGAACAATTACTGTACCAGAAGAGCAGGAATGAAGCCCTGTGGAATGTATTCACCAATACGGAAGGCTGGCGGCGGCAAGTGCACAAGGAGAAGAAGCAACAATTTCACTCTGACAACAGCGAACAGTGCATGCAGGGAAGTGATGGCAAATGCATCTATAGATGAATCAAGAAGCCGCATGGCCAAGTTACAATGCTCAATGAGATCCCAACTCAGTCTTGGCGATCCCAACACAGTCTTTAAAATCCCGGGATAACCAGCTGCTACCGAACATCAACTTCAGAACGATGCCTGACCAACCAATATGGCACCCGAAGAAACTTTGATGGATTAGTCATCCGCAGTGCTAGGATGTAGAGAAGCGGAAGATTGTACCAGAATCAAAATCAACCCCTACTGCAAGCAATCGCCGTACCGGAAGTGCTGAGAGGAAGCACCTTGGAGTTCACTTACTGGCAGAGAATTGCAGCAGGAGATTAGTTGATGAGCATACCTTGGAAGAGATTACCACCTGTTAAGAAGGATACATGAGGCAGAGTTAACAGTGCACCTGGAAACGAAACAACAAGTGAATTGAGAAAATGATGATATGCATACCCCGACCAGTGACACCAAGCACAGGTGGAGAAACAGCGGAAAGCATACACGGAGGTTACCTGGTGAGTGCACCCAGCAATTCGAGATGATAAGTGCACCAAGCACAGAGCGGAGGTTGAGTGTATGTAGAAGTGCACCCACTTGGATGATGATCGGTACGACCATGAGAGCACTGGGGAGTTGACGCTGTGAACAAGTGAGTTCAATCAATGCCGAATGCGTGTAATTACATTTACCCAAGCAGTTCCGAACGAGACTGAAAATGATCTCTGAATGAACCAAATAGTCTCCGAAACGCAGTCGTGAGGGACAGTCACCGAATGCCATTGTGAAACAGTTGAGATAACTACGAAGAGATCATCACGGAGATTTCACAGCGACCAAGATCATTGCCCATAGACTCAATGTTGGAAACGAATAAGAGCATTATTGGGAGTCCACTACCAAAGGCACGAAATGGGATGTTTACCAAATGGCTTACCGAACTGAATGCCGAATGACCAGACTGGAGGCCCATCAGCCTGCTTGGCGGATGGAGACATAGTATGAATACAGCTACAGACAAGTACAGAGATGTGGTGCAATTTACTGGCTACAAGAGATGTTCTGGGATATCGGGGCTGGCCTCTAAAGCAATGCACGAGGGTCTGGAGAGCACAAACACACTGGACATTACAAGGTAGGAATGATCACTTTATGCGAAGCTTACAAGATATATACAAGGTGATATATATTTCACCATCACCAACAGCTATGATACCGAGAGCAGACACTGGAATATATGCCGAGAAGTCAAGCCCACTTGATCTGTGCCGACAGAGCGTGAATATGAATACCAAAACTGTTTCCAAAGCAACCACAATGATTACTGATGGGTTTGGCCTGCGGATTTCATTAGGAATTGGGAGAGCTTGAGTCGAAGTGCAATTAAAAGCATGGTGAGTATGACCGGTCACTGGGATGGTGACATGTGTGATGTCCCGATGCAATGGCTCATGACGATGGTGATGGAGATGGTATCAGCAATGGCAATGGCAATGGCAATGGTGATGAGCAGCAAGCAGAAGCCACCATTGATGCCGAAGAGTCATGACACAACAAACTTCAATTGGGGATTGAATTAAGCTTACTTTGAGGAATCCCGATGATGACCTATGCTTGGTGGAAGATACAACAGTATGATTTGATTGGCAGATGCCGGATATTCTGGAAGTGAAGATATGGATGACGGTGTCACTTTGGATGATCCCTATATCTCTTCTCTTCACTTCTTAACTTCTCTGGATCTCAGCTCTGTACAAATGGTGTCAGTACGGGTTTGTACTACCCCCAGAGCTAAGTCAGGTGGAGGTGGAGTTTCCCCATGTGCTGGATCTGCAGAATGATTGCGATCTGGTACTGCTCGGTTGCACGCAATATTGGTTCATACGTATGTGTATATTGAATGGTCATTTGATTGTTCTATTTCCCCTCTACTTTTGTACAGGTTTATGCAGCTCAAGGGGTCTCCACCCAAAGAGGGGGATAATGTAATCGCACGGCTGCATGTGACATGTCCTGGGCTGGGTCACACCTGCTTTATAAATTGTTGGCGTGCCACAAGCCTTAGATCTTTCGTGATAGTCTTACCTTAACTTACCTTTTCACTGCTATCCAATATTGACATCCACATTTGCAACTATAACTACTGATATATCTTACTACGAGGCCATACCCAGGTTTATTCCTTTACAGCTTCACTCAATCACCGCCAGCCATCTTCTCTTGTTTTGTTACTGTCAACTTTGTCTTGGCTTCACTTGATTATCATCCCACTCCAGATTCGCTTAACTTCACCAATTTCATTCAGCTTAGTGTCTGCTTTGTATGATTCTAACCAACCAGTATTGTTTGATCAACATCTGTCCTTTTTAACTCCACTTTACTCAATTAATCCCAGCTCCCAGCCAGCACTAATAATCAGGTTCCAATTTGAAAGAGTGAACATATCAGTTGCAAGAGTATGTAGGAATTGTGACAGCAAGTGTTTTAGAGTGTCGAGAGGGAGTATGTCAGAGTGGGAATAGTGAGCATGTCAGATTTATGAGACCAAGGATGTCAAAATGGGAAGCTTGAGCATGGCAGAGTTGTGAGAGCAAGTATGTCAACGTTGAGGAGAGCAAGCATGTTACAGATGTAAAAGCAAGCATGTCAGAGATGTGAAAGCTATGTTGATAGAGTGGTCTGAGCAAACATGTCCAAGTGGGATAGTGATCATGTCTGAATTGCGAGATCAAGCTTGTCAAAGATTGGAGAGCAAGCTTGTCAGGATATAACAGAGTTGCCAATCACAGTGTATGTAATACAGAAGCGTGTGTATAGCATATACCATAAATATCTATGTATTACAGAGATGCATCTAGTGAAGTATTGAAATGCTACTGGAGGAGTACAGATATGATACCAGGGTGTTACTTGTAAATTACAAGGATTTATGCAAAACAGCTCTGGGGTCATTAGGGTTAGGCAGTGTTAATTGGATTCACTGGTGCTATTGAAGATTACAGTTAGCAATGCAGCTTACTGGATGTTACTGGTGACGGAAAAATGTTTTACAGATGCACTTGGTGGAATTCATGTGTGGTTAACACTTGGCATTTAGTTAGGGTTGAACAGTAGAGCAAAATCTGCTTGCTTCTTGTGTACATATTATATAGATGAATAGACAAGTCTTAATATACATTACCAATCTGGCAGATATACCATAAGTTGACAGTCAGTTTGCTCCGTACCAGGATTGATACAATCCTGTCATCGACTCTTCCTCTATACAATTACTATCGAGTCCAAATTGATTTTCTCTGAGTGCATTTCTGAGTACGCTAGATTACCATACCCATGGATTGCTGAAAGTGTACTGAGTTGCCTTATTCCAACTCACTCGATTAGGGTTAGCAAGGGGTACACGTGACCTGCCAGCTGGGAAGGTTCGGACCTCAACAACGGTTTGGTTTGGTTCTAGACCCGTCCAACAATCCGACCCACTGCCTCTTGGCCGGCCTAACCTGCACCTGTACTCATCAAGCCACGGGTTTTGGTAGGTTTGGCTAGACCCATCATTCCCAATCTCCAGTTTGGACTTTTGAGTTATTCTATTTATGGTCGCATTCAGATATCCTACTGTTAATCACAAAATATTGACTTTTGCATATCATTGTCTTTTTTGATGTATTGGCCGCCTTTATAATCAAAGAAATGAGAGACACACTCCCTGCCCCATTTTGAAATTGAGTGGTAATGGAGCATCAACAATTCTTGGTCTTGCATCTTGGGTAATCTGAGTGGCAATTGGTTGCAAAAATTCATAAATGAGGTATAAGGTGCCTTTATTGGCAAAAGAGAAAGTGACATGCTCCCTGCCTGATTCACAAAATGAGCGTTAGCAGTGTGTCAACAATCTTTGGTGTTGTAAGTCAGGTGATTGATAAGAGACTTGTTCGCTGTGATGCACAATGAGAGTATTGGCCCCCTTGATGGGCAATAATGCTACCAACAACATCGCTACTATTTTAAAAAAATGAGCATCAACGGAGCATCAATGATTTTTGGTCCTATATGTCTTGTAATTGAAAAGTGATTTGGTCATTGTTAAACACAACTAAAGTATTGGCCGCCTCTATAGGCAAAAGAGAAAGAGACATACTCCCTGCCCCATTTTGGAAATGAGCGTCAATGGAGTGTCAATGATTTTCGGCCGTGCATCATGGTTAATCAGAGCGCAATATGGCCAACAATGTCTATATAGAAAGTTTTGACTGATTGTATAGGCTAAAACGCTCATGCATACTGAGTTGCAGCTTTGTAAATGAATTAAGTTGGGAATGTCCGGGAGGCTATTGGGGGAATATCTCCTGCTCGTCTGCCTTTAAAGGCTGCCAACTCCTGTGTTATTGATGTCTGCGATCAAGCACCACTTAGATTGCCAAAGATGCAGGATTAAAAATCATTGATGATACGTTGACATTCATTTGCAGGATGGGGCAGGGAGAGTGTCACTTTCTCTTTTACCTATAAACAGGGCCAATAGTTCGATTAGGTATAACAATGACCAGATCACCTTTTAATTACTGGACTTACAAGAACAAAAATCGTTGATGCGCCATCGACGCTCATTTTGCCTTGGGCGTATCCGCTATATGCATCCATTTGATCTGGCATAGTATATCATTAATGGTGTTTTGGCAGCCTTTCTATTGTCTTCATGTACTTTCTTCTTTATCACTACATTGTTCTTTAATAATACATATAAATATATCATTTAAAATATACTTTAAAGTGTGTGCTAATTGTAGATAATTATACAGTCAAAAGTTCAATTTCTTTCAATAAATGCTCATTACTACTTGCAGGTTCACTCAATAGGCTGCTCTCGGCTGCAAAATGGATATCAGCTGCAGCACCAAGCAGCAGATAGGGTAGTGACCAGTGGATGTTCCTTTATCAGTCAGCAAATCTGGAAAACAATGTTTATTGAGCTTGCTATCCTTGCCATATGCATCAAGATCTTAAAATTGAGCTTTGAGAAGAGGAGTAGATATATACACATATCCAGGTGGCACACCTTTGATTTGTGAACCTTCAGGACCCTCATTGTCACTGGGTGGTGCAGGTGGCATTCCAGGCAGAGGTGGCGTTGGTTCTGGTGTCGGCTGTCAGCGCTGGCCATGTGGATGTGCACCCATTCCTTTGCACCTCCAGTGTGTCTGCGGATTCTTCGGTGTGCCAGTTTGGCAAGAGAGGCAGCTGTCTGTTTGATTTTCACGAACCATAGCAAGGTGTCTTTCTATTGCCGCCTTCACCTTTCAAGTTCCAGGAAGCTAGACTCCCCGCTTCCTCTCGTCTCGGACTTCGGGGTGATGTTTCTTGAGCAGGTGTTATGTTTCTTCTAATGCCGCCCGTGAACATTCTCCTTTGGCCATTTTCCCCATATTCAAGGTAACGTGCATGTTGGACAGTTCTAGCAGTACATGACCTCGTTGCCTTGGCATAGTAGCAGACATGTTGAAAACCTACAACCAATTTGTTGCCACGTCTGGAAGTGAGATTCGGCTATGACCTCTATGATGTACGGTTCAGTAGCCTCCCCGAATGTGTTTAAAGCCTGTTTTGTGCACTGTTGGGGATGCTTAGCATGAAATCTGTCCGCGCAAATACCAGATCTGGCACCATCACAATCATCGATTGCTCAGATAGTGTGGACAGATGGGTGGGTTGTCCATGGAGGTTGCCTATTACGGGCAGCTATAATTCGGACATGTTGCCCTCTATGTATACCTGCGGTACATCAAAGAGTTAGTTGATGGCCGTTTACCTTGGTATGGAGTTATTCACATCCTATCGCATGCTGCATCATATTCTTGGTGTTTCCGGTTATACGGACATTTTGTCAATGTCAGTTAACTGGTGTTAGTGTTGTTGCTGTGTCCCAGCGGGTGGCGCATTGGATGAAGCACCTGTCGATTGGCTCAATTCGCATCCGCTCGCACCTTGCTGAGGTGTTAATGGAGCTATGATATGTTGTTGTGGGACTGGAGAGGAAGATAATAACGAAAAGAATTGGGAAGTCCAGAGGAATATATTGTTTGCTCCAAGTCACAATGGAATGAGTAACAGCCAACTCGCACATTCTACTCCAGATGAATCCTACTGCATATAGTTGCATGTTGCAAGGGTTCCCAACTGTCCTGCGATTTGTGGTAAGTAGGTCCGATGTTGTTTGTTAGCTTACAAGGATGAATGGAGGTCAATGACCGCCGAAATCTCATGTTTGTAAGATATAAATATGAAATTCCTTGATGCAAAGGATGCGTGGTGATGTTTGTCTGAAGTACTCCCTGGGATCTTCCAGGAAACAGATGCTAAAAATTGTGTCATGTTGTATGGTTAGCATTACAATTCCCAATATTGTGACGGTCAATATGCAGATTTTGCATTGTTCAAGTTGATCAAACATAGCAACCTTGACATAAAAGACGCAACTTACCTGCATGTGTTCCACATCCTGCAACATCCAACATCTCGCCCAACAACAATGTCAAAATATAATATAATGTTCAATGTTCCGAAAAGTACCTTTGCCACTTCCGGCAGGCCAATCCTGCAAATGTATAAAGTGATCTATTCGATGACATCATCAAGCCATTGAAGGCAAGCGCTGCTTGGAAGCAGAAAAGGGCCGAACCCTTGGAGCATTGCGCAGCTTACAATCTCAACATAAGCTTGCTGTAGAGAAAAGACGAATAGAGAACTTTTTACGCAATGAAGTGATAGAGAAATTGATCGAGGATTATTTGGAAAGAGACACTGCTGTGGCAACCAAGTGAGTTGAAGACACTGAGAGACCGATTATGCACAAGCAGGAATATATGAGAAATGGTGAAAAAGTGAGATTGACAACCAGAAAGCCCAAAAAAACAATTCAGGAGATGTCGTAAGCTATTGGAGACAGTCTGAGTGATCTTGCCAGTCCCGATGATGAGGAGGGTGGCGATGATGAGGATGATGATGAACAAGATACAGAACTGGGCAAGCTGAGAAAACATGATGAACCTGGCTGCGTGATGGGGAAAATCTCCAAACAGTGCAGCACCACATAGCGAGTTGTGGCACATGCAGATAAGGCTTGACAAATTCACACAACTGGGATGGAGGGACGCAGCCAAACACATCCATGTGCGAGATACGAAGTACGGAACTGTTGCTTTGAAGGTTCCGGCAGTCGTTGAGCCGGAAACATAAATGCTTGCAGCCACACCTGCACCAACCACATTTGGTGAGTGTATAGAGACTTCCGATATCGTCCCCAGAAGATCGCACATGCCACATGAGATCTCTCGACTGAGAAGTAGTCATATGAGGCTAGATTCCGGGAAACCACAGTCACCCAAATGAATAGCATCACTCTGGCCTGACATAGCACCCGATTGGTTATGGCGTAAGAAAGCGAAGCCTGTGAAACTGGGAAGCTTTTACCACTGTATATAGTCTCCATAGCAAACTACCATATAGGAATTGGATTCGGACGAAGAAATGGTGACGGCTCGTGCGTCATGGGAAGACTAGATAGGCAAATTGCAATTTTAGATGAAGTATCTCTTTGGACAGCCATTTGTGTAGCTATTTTGCTACATGTCAGCGTTTCTTGAATTCAGTGACAGTATTGAAAGACATGATAACTCGGCGGTGCATGTGGAAGGGTCGTACAGGTCATGTGACAGTTGTCGAATTCAAATCAATTTGGTAGATGACCAATGAACATGACATTGACTTGCCTTTTACAGTTGGTGTTAACAACTGGTCTGGATGAGCTGCGCGCAATGCAGGGTCCGACCGTAAAATGGTTTGGTTCGGTGGTAGACTTATCCCGGAACCCATCGTGCTGCATCTCGGTGGGCAAACCCCGTACCTGTCCCCCTGGACCTGCGGGTATTCCCGAGTTGGTCTGGTCCCATCTGTGGCAATATCCGGTTCGGGTTTTCAGATTTTTCTATCAATGGTCGCATTCAGATTTCCAACTGTTCATCGCTAACCATTGACTTCAGTATGTTATTGTCGTTTTTTGAGTTATAGACAGACTGTATAATCAAAAAACAGAGAGACACACTCCCTGCCCCGTTCTGAAAATGAGAGTCAATACTGTGTCAATGATTGTTGGTCTTGAATCTTGGGTAATCTGAGTGGCGATTGAATGTAGATATTCATAAATGAGATATAGGCCGCATTGATAATCACAAGAGAATGTGACATGCTCCCTGCCCCATTCTCAAAATGAGCATCAACAGATCATCAATGATGTTTGGCCATGCATCATGGTTAATCTCAGTGGTGATCGGTTGCAGACAGTCATCAATGAGGTATAAGCCGCCTTTATAGGCAAAGAAGAAAGCGACACGCTCCCTGTCCCATTCTGAAGATGAGAGTCCACAGAGGGTCAATGATTATTGGTCATGTAAGTCATGTATTTAATCAGGGAGCTGAATGCTGAGATGCATAATGAAAGTATTAGCCACCTTAATGGGAAAAAATGCTACTAGGGACATCGCTACTATCTCCTAAAAATGAGCATCAACCAAGCGTCAAAGATCATTGGCTTTGCAGCATGGTTATTCAAAGTGTGATGCGGGTGTTATTGTGTATATACAGAGTATTGACCGGTTTCATAGGCCAAAACGCTAATGAAAACTTAGTTGCATTGTTGAAAACGAACAAAGTTGTGATTGTTCTGGCGGCTGTTACAACAATATGTCTTGCATTTCTGCCTCTACAGGCTGCCAACTTCGTGTATATAGATATCTGCGATCCAGCGCCACATAGATTAACCACGATGCATGACCAAAAATCATTGATGCTCCGTTGACGCTCATTGTCAAGATAGAGCAAGTAGGGTGTCGCTGTCTCTTTTGCATATACAGGGGGGCAATACTATGATTATGTATAACAACGAATAAGTCACTTTTTGATGGCCTGCCTTACAAAACCAAACATGGTTGATGCTCCATTGACACTCATTTTGCCAGGGGCGTATCCACAACATGCAACCATTCAATTTGGCATAGTATATCAGTAATTGTGTTTTGGCACCTGTGCCATTGTCTTCAAATACTTTCTTTTTTATCACTACATTGTTCTTTAATAATTCATATAAATATATACTTTAAAATATACTTCAAAGTGTCTGCTAATTGTAGATAATAATACCCTCAAAAATCCCATTTCTTTCAATCAATGATGGTCACTACTAACAGGTTCGCTCAATAGGCTGCTCTCGCCTGCAAAATGGATGTCAGCTGCATTACCACATAGCAGAGAGTGTACTAACCAGTGGATGTTCCTTCATCAGTCAGCAAATCTGGTGGAAAATTTTTATTGGGCTTGCGATCCATGGCATATGAATCAAGATTGAAACATTGAGCACTGGAAAGAGGAGTATGTATATACCCATATTCGGGTGGCATACCTTCGATTTGGGACCATTGTGCTGCCTCATTGTCACTGGCTGGCACAGGTGGCATTCCAGGCAGGGTGCTCCCGGTTCTGGTGGAGTTGCACCCGGTCTTTTGCACCTCCAGCATGTCTGCGGATTCTTTCTTGTGCCATTTTGGCAAGGGAGGCAGCTAACGATGTTACTTTCAAGAACCATTGCCAGGTGTCATTCTATCGTAGCCTTCACTGTTGTGTGTGCATGAAACCCAACTCCCCACATCTTCTTATCTTGGACTCCAGCGCGATGTTTCCTGATCCGGTATTGCATTTTCACTATTGCATCATGGGAAATCCAACCTTTGGCCATTTTGGCCATATTCGAGGCAAGGCACAGGTTGGACTTTTCTAGCTGCAACCGACCTCCTTGCTTTGCCTTAGTAGCTGACATGTTGATATCCTACAAGAAATTAGTTGCAGCTGCTAGAGTTGAGAATCGGCTATTACCTCTAACATACACAACTCCGTAGCCTTCTCTGAGGTATTTTCAGGCTGTTTTGTCCCCTCACGGGGACATTTATCATGAAATCTGTCTGCAGAAATCCCAGCACGTACAACATCATGAAATTTGATGTCACAGACTGTTTGGCCAATGCAAAGGTCGACCATGGAGGTTTCCCATTCCGGGCAGCTATACATTGGTCGCATAGCTCCCTAGGTGAAACAGGTGTACATTGTACAGTTCGTTGATGGCCATGTACCATGATATGGATTTGCTCACATCCGATTGCGTGCTGCTTCTTCTTCTTGCTTCTTCCGGTTTAACTGACCATGTGTTAATGTGCATCCTGGGACAGATTTTCGGTACCTGCATTGGCAGCGACGCGGTGGACCAACTGGTGTCTGGGTTGCAGCGGTGTCACAGGGTGTGGTGGATTAGATGAAGCACCTGTCGGTTGGCTCGATTCGGATCCACTCGCACCTTGTTGTGGTGGTGGTGGAGGAAAGATTTGATGATGTGGAAAAGGTGAGGAAGATGGCAACGAATAGAAGCGGGAAGTCCTGAGGAATATATTGTTAGCTTCAAGTCATGATGCATTGAATAACAGGAAACTTGCACATTCTACTCAAGACGAATCCTACTGTGTATAGCTGAAGGTTGCTGGGTTTTGCAATGGTCCCACAATTTGAAGTAAGTCAGTCCAATGTTGTTTGTTGGTTGACAGGGCTATGTTGCGCTGAACAACAGCTGAAATCGCACGGATGTATGATATACAAAGGACATTCTTCAATGGGAAGGACATCTGGTGATGTTTGTCTCAAGATCTTGCCGGTATCTTACATGACACATGCGCCAAAACCTAGCCATGTTGTTTCGTTAGCATTGCTATTCCGAATGCAGTGACAGTCATAACACAGATTATGGTTCGTTGAAGTTGATCAAATATACCAACCTCGACATAAAGGACGCAGCTTGCCTCCATGTGGTCCATGACTTGCAACATCCAACATCTCGCCAAATAACAATGTCAACAGAAGAGAGAATAGTCAATATTCCGAACAAGAATCATTCACCACATCCGCCTGACACATATGGTAAATCGACATTGTGATCCACACGATGACATCATCAAGCGAATATAGGTGAGAGCAGCTTGGAAGCAGAAATGGTCCGAGCTTTCGTAGCATTACCCAACTTACGATCGAAACAGAAAATTGTTGCAGCCAAATGACGACTAACGCACTTTTTAAGCAATGAAGATCAAGCACAATGGATTAAGGATTATGTAGATAGTGAGACCGCTGTGGCAAGAAAGCGAGTTGAAGATGTAGAGACAGCGACTGTGCAAGAGCAAGAAGTTATGAGAAATGCTGAAAACGTGGAACTGACAACCAGAAAGCCCAATAAACCATTTCTGGAGATGTTGAATGCTGTCGCAGACAGTGTGAGCGATCTTGCATTTTCCGACTATGAGGAGGATGGGGATGATGAGGAAGAACATGAGGATGATGCAGAGCTGGGCAAGCTGAGCAAAGATGACGAACCTGGCTGGGTGATGTGCACAATCTCCAAAATGGTACCGCATCGCATGGAGAGTTTTCAGCAGAAGGAGATGAGGCATGATCAATTGACACAACCAGGATGGGGGGACGTGGGAAACAACTTCCGGTGGAGAGATATAATGTACTGAACAGCTCAATTGAAGAATGCGGCAGTCGTTAAGCCACAAACTGACCAGGTTGCAGGCGCACTGGCACCCACTACATGTTGAGAGCTGCTGGAGAGAATTGAAATTGTGCTCAGAAAGTCGCGAATGCCGCCAGGGACCTCTGAACCACGAAGTTGGTATATGAGGCACGGTTCTGGGAAACCACTGTGACACAAACGCATAACGTCACTCCCACCATCCGTGGCGCCCAATTAGTCACCGACTGGGAAATCAATGCCTGTTGAACCGGTAAGCCTTTACGCTTGCATATAGCATCCGTAGCTAAATACCATATAGAATTTGGATTCAGACAAAGATGTGGTGATGGCTCCTGCATCACCGGAGGAACTCATAGCCAACAGCCATTGTCAATGACTTATCATTTTGAAACGCAAATCGTGCACCTATTCTGCTCTGTGTCTGCAGTTTCTGGATTTCATTAACCACATTGTGAGACATGATAATTCTTCTGTGCATACACTAGGGTAGTATGGGCCATGCAAAAGTTCTAGACTCCAAATCATGTTGATAGATGACCAACAAACTGCATATCGTCTTGCCTGTTATGGTTAAGTGAGAAACCATCAAATCAAATAGAGATACGATTTAAAACCAAAATTTAAGTCGGTGATGGCATACAAGTAATCGAAGGAGGGATCAAAGTGCAATGAGGCCTCGGATGAATGATTTCCGTCATACTCTATCAATTCATGCATCCAACGGCATAAGTGTCGCCTCAGAATTGGTGCATATGGTCGGGATTTTGAAAATCGGTTACGGTAGGTCATGGCAATCGAGGAGAAGGAGCTGGATAACGAAATGAGATGAAGTCAGGCGATATATATCAAAAACTTGGGGATGGATTGATACGCTGGAAATTGCGGGCCGAAAGCGCGGAATTACAATGGGCCAATGTCATTCATCGCTCAGACGACATAAATGGCGGTGGATCAGAGATAGATAGGCCTCGAAACTTTTGGATGCAAATGATTATAACATAAAATGATGTAATGGCTGTCAATAATGGTGTTATGCATTATGGGAATAATTGTTGAGCATCTAATGAGTTGTAGTATGTCTTTAAGGTGAGTGTCAACGGAGCGTCAATGATTGTGAGTTTTATCCTCTTGGCAATCAAAGGGTTGGGTAGTCACATCCTTCGCAAGTGGGAGTATAGGCTGTCTGTATAGGTAGACAGGACAGCGACACACTCATTGCACAATGCTAGAATTGAGAGTCAACGGAGCCTGAACAATTTTTTGTCTTGCATCATGAATAATCACAGCGCTGTGCAATGGCTTCAACCCATAATCATAGTATTGGCCGCCTTTGTGGGCAAAAATGCTAGATATGATATCACTACCACCTCCTAAGATTGAACATCATTCGAGCATCAATGATGTTTGGTCTTGCATCTTGGATAGTCAAACGGTTGTGCAATGGTATTTACCCATAATCAACATACTGGCTGCCTTTGTGTGAAAAAATGCTACCAATGATATTGCAACTACCTCCAACAAATGAAGGTCGATGGAGTGTCATCAATTCTTGGTCTTGCATCTCGGAAAATCAAAGGGCTAGGCAATGGCGTTAACCCATAATTGAAATATCAGCCTCCTCTATGGTCAACAATACTAGTGATGATATTGCTACTGCCTCCTAGGAATGAGCGCCTGCGGGGTGTTAACAGTTTTTGTGGCGACTCAGTATGCTACACAGCACCATACTGCACTGCATTGTTCCTAAATTGAGTCATCAACGGTCAGTCATTTGAATATGTTGCTCTATACATCCTCAGAAATTTGCTAGCAATGCCTCACAGGTCTGACGTTTTCTTGCTTGTAGCTCTCGAGTCAATATTTTAGAACCAGCTCTCTGCTTCAATAGGACGTTACTTTTGACAATCTCTCAAATCCAATTGCTCAGCTTTCAAATTCCTATCAAGATTTCGGATTCAAAATCTCTAAATGCCTTGTTGCTCGAGGTTATAATTTCTTCCAATAATGGATGTGTCTTTATTCATGACTTGAGTGAGCATGTATTACAAATCATTTTGAGGCTTCGTGGGATTCTATGAATGTAGGCTCAAAGTGTCCTATTGTTTGGAATAAATCTCGATATGTGCCTACCTGGCACTTCTATATGCACCGTGGAATGGAGGACAGCGGCAGCCCTGGAATCATATGTATCGTTTGTCATCAATTTCTTTGTAATCAATCAGAACGTGGGACATGTTCAATTGGGAAACACTTGCTCGCAACAGCGCACATTGCAAAGTTGAACGAATTAACAGAGTCAGAGGTCACTGCGCTGACTAGTTCAATGATTGATGAAACAGCTTTTGCCAAGCTGAAGTGCAACGGAAGTCGAGGAATTACAATAGTCAGGTCACAAAGGGAATTAATATTTGACATCTAGGTTTCACCTACATTAACTGAATTGACAGACAAAACACTCCAAACTGGCAGCTAAGGACATTGTAACTGCCGAATTACACCAAAATTGATGGAATCGATACCTGATTTTAGGATTCGTTTCGACTGATATTCCAAACAATGCTATATCAAACCAGTAGCTATGACAGTCATATGAAGTATTACAAAGTAAGTTTGTGCTACTGCCCACCCGCACTCTGACCAACATTTGCAGGGGAGAATACACAGTGAAAGTGTATGCAATTAAGAAGCAATTGCCATCGAGGAATATAGTTAGTTTAGCTTTCAACTGGTGGACATCAACAAACAAGTTTGTCTTAACATCGGTCATTGCAAGAAGCACAACTCCCTTTCGATGAAGTTGAAGGGCAATTCTTTTCCCATTTCAAATACTAATTAAGGATGATACGTCAAGGGTCAAAATACTGGAGTGAGGCTTGCCGTACATTTGAAGGAAGTTCCTGATCGTTTGGAACTTACCGACAGCCATTTCATTGGAATTACAACTAATAACACTATCTCCAACTACTCAATGACTCGTGAACGACAATCAACCCTTGATGCTGCTGCAATCGTGTGGCCTGCATTGAGAAACCACATACCATGCATGGCACATGTCATTCAGCTAGCTCTAGGTGCATTCATGAGCAGTCAGGGTGTGAAAGGCCGCACCAAGTATTGGGAAGCCCATGAGTGCGATCAGCAATTTGGAGGGACTGAATGCACAGACATTAGGAAGAGTCAGAGACTTCGTAATGTGGGCAATGCTACAAACAAGAAGGTGTCAGCCATGAATCCAGGTTTAGCAAAGATGATTGAGAAAGTACATATTACAAGTAATTTTGAAATTCCTGAAACTAATCTTCATATAGCAGGAAATGCTAGCCGTATTGATGATGCTGACACTGGGTCTTTGAACCGAGTGCATCGACTGTTGAAAAGTGACAGTATGGATAGCAGTAGTACACATTATAGATCCGGAGATATGGTGGAATTGGACATAGGAGGTGCTTGAGGAAGCCTACCAATTACGAGAATTCACCTGCGAGTGCCTCAAGAATCCAGAGTCCAGTGAGTGACAGCAACTTTTCACAGCACCAGATGACCGGACCATCATCAAGCACGTTATGGAGGTTTAAAGGCCATTCCAATAGTGGACCCTGTGAATGTCGAGAAGGGATAAGGTTACTCCGCATCACGTAGTCACTGTGCACAATGCCATGTTCAATCCTATGGATGTCGTTGTGCGAGTTTTTGCTTCGAAGAAGACTCAATGGAAGGGAGAATTATACTTCACCAGGAAGTTTGCGTGACAGAAGCAGTCCAAATATTATGCTGAAGTTCCTCCAACAACAGGTATCCTTCTCCTGACAGCACTCATTGTTGATCATTTCCGGAAGTTGCGATCATTTAGGAAGTGGCACCAGGGAATGGATATTGTTCCTGAGGACGATACTGCTCATACCACCCGATATCCAGAGGCATTTCTGAAGTATGTTGAGAACGAATACTGCACTAAACATAGACGATTTCCCATGATTAAACCTGAGAGCATACCGAGCAACAATCTGTTCCCTCCCCCAATGGCATCTAGATCTCATCAATCTTCTTATGATCCATATGATTTGTCCAGCAATAATGAAGAATACTTAAAACCTAAGGATGATGCTGAAACCACGCGCAGATGAAGCGATTTGCGCAGCATGCTTATTGACAGCCACAAGGCTCTATTTGAATTCACCACCTGAATTTCCACTGGACTGGGGGCAAATGAATTGGAATCGTCATGATTACCACCCCGACACCATGGAGATTAGCAGTACATGGTAGATAGCAGATATCACCGACTGGTTACATCGACAGGAGGAAATGCACTCAAAGTACACCACTCTAGCCAATGTAGCACACTACATATTCTCTATCTTACCACATCGTGTCGGAGTGGGGGCCAGTGTTTCCCTTGGGTGAGATGTTATTGACTGGAGGCAGTCCAAAACTAGAGGTGAGACCCTTTGAGGGAAAGGGTTTGTAAGGCACTTTGCTCGAGCCAATAACGAGATATTGGTAGGTGACAATGCAGTACCGAATACAATGAATACTGAAAACGACCTGGAAATCAAGAGACAGCTGGAGGCATGAAAATTGCCCAGAATGGCAAAGCTCCACGACCGTTTGGAGTAGTGGCAGGGCAGCCAAAACCAACATGCTATACAGAAGGAATCTCGCGCTCAAAACAAGTCAATAACAGCTGTAGGATACATTTCAGATACTGAAGAGATTGTCAAAGCATCCTGATCAAACTTTCAACATGATGGTGTGGCTGCATTTATATTGTCGGAAAGATCATCTTTGCCACCAGCTTTGTCTGCAAAGCACCTTCCTGTAGAATGAACTCAGGTTTTGAATGGCCGCAGAATCAAAAGAATTGACCGCCATCCAGCCGAAATTGTTGAGGATAGAACACCTCAAAGCATTTCGGATTCCGAAACGTGCCTCGACTGGAATGTTGACTGGGCCAATCCAAATGCGAGCGAAGACAACAGTGAGGCAGATAATTTGTCCCATATCGAGCTAGACAGTGGCATTGAGGATCTGGAAAGGCTAGAGCAGGGGGATCTTATAGCCACACCTAATGTTCCCAGATTGATTTGGCCAACATGGATTTCAAAGAAGATAGCTGAAAAGTTGTTGATGACCATGAATACAATTGAAATGAGAAGGAATAAGAGGTACAAGAAAAAGTAGGACAGGAAGTGTCAATGTATTTTCACCAGGTTTTGTAAGTTGTTTGACTGAGAAGTTCATGTAGAGATATATTAAGGGAGAATAGTGAGCCATCACATGAGAATATTGTTAAATACAAAGACATATAGCGGGCAAAATGAATCCTTTCGCACGATGTATAAATTTTGATAGAATGAGAGTGACAAGTGCAAAAATATTCCTGGGCTCAGCTTGGCCAAAGGGCCGAGCCACAATCAGTCAGAAAGGCAACCAATAAGATGGAATACTCAAGAATAAAATTATCAATGGCCACTGATTGTGAATGGTCAACTCATTACAATGAGCGTCAACGGACCATCACTGATTTTTGGTCTTGTAGGTAAGGTAATTGAAAAGCGATATGGTTGCTGTTATCCATAACTGCCGTATTGGCAGCCTTCATAGGGAAATGAGAAAGCGGCACGGTCACTGCCCAATTCTGAAAATCATCCTCAACCCAGTTTCAAAGATTTTTGGTCTTGTAAGTGAGGTAATTTTAAATTATTTGGTCGCTGTGTTGTGTGAATGATGTATTGGCAGCCATTAAACGCATTAGAGAAAGCGATTTGGTCACTGCCTCATTCTGGAAATGAGCATCAAACGCAGCGTCAACGATTTTTGCTCTAGTAAGTAAGGTAGTTTAAAGTGAGTTGGTTGCTGTTATACGTAACTGACGTATTGGCAGCCTTCAAAACCATAAGAGTACGCGATACTAACACTGCCCCATTTGGCGCATGAGCGTTAACGGGGAGTCAACAATGTTTGGTCTTGTAAGAGAAGTAATTGAATAGTGATTGGGTCACTGTCATGCATAACTGACGGATTGGCAGCTTTTATAAGCAAAGGAGAAAGTGATACGGTCACTGCCCCATTCTGAAAATGAGTATCAATGGAGTGTCAATGATTTTTGACTTTGCATCTTGGGTAATCTAAGTGGCAATTGGTTGGAGACGACCAAAAATGAGGTAATCGCCGCCTTCAGAGGCAAAAACGACAGCAACTCACTCCCTGCCCCATGCTGAAAATGAGCGTCAAAGGAGCGCGAACGATTTTCGGTCATGCATCCTGGGTATTCTAAGCGTCGCTTTGTGGCAATAAATCATATATGAACTGATGGTGGCCTTTTCAGGCAAAACAGTGCATGACATAAATGTTACATCATCATGAAAATGATCATCAACAGTGCGTCAACAATTTTTGGTCTTGCATATTGGGTATTCAAGGCATTACACAGATACTTGAGCTCATTACCGAACTATTGACCGCTTTCAAAGGCAAGAAGACAAAATATAAAATGAAAAACAAGGATTCCAAAATAATCGAGATCGCAAACTGCAAAACATGCTAAAAGTGATAACTGGATGTTGAATCAGCGATTTAGATAATATACTATTATCAAACACCAAAAACAAGAGGAGTGTACGGATCTACAGATAGACCAACTGGCCGACCAACTGACAACCTGCCCAATTCAGATAGCTTAGGAGATTGCCATCGAACAGTTCCCGAATTGTCAGATCGCGGGGATCAACAACCTCAACCACCAATTAGGCAACGGTTTGGGTTCGACGCTGACCTGCACCCGAAGTAACCGTCTGGAACTCTTGCTAACACCAAGTACTTTAAGAGAGATACCAAAAAACAAAACTACAGACAAAATTTAGTAACAAAATTCGAGTTAGTGATGTCATATGGGTCATAGAAGGAGTGGTCAATGCGCAATGCGAACCTGTACGAATGACGACTGGTATGCTGTATCCATCCAGACAACCAGCTGCAGAATTCTCTGCTCGGACCAGGTGCACATGGTCAAGATTTGGAAAATTGCTTATGGTTGGTCATGGAAATTGAGGAGAAGGAGCTCAATCAGGGTGGTGGAGTAAATCAGGCTATACATATCGAACACTGGTGGAAGCATCTACGTGCCATGAATTGCTGGCCGAAAGCGCAGAAACGTGTTTCTTCTAAGTCATTCATCAGTCAGATACCGTGTATAGTGGTTAATCAGGACAGGTGAGTCCTTGAAGCTTTTGTATGCAAATGATTATACATAGAAACGATACATTGCCTGTAAATAATAACTATATCCAGCTATGAATACAGTTGTTGGGCATATGATGACTGTTAGTATGTGTTTAAGGTAAGCGTCAGCCAAGCGTGAACAATTTTTAGTCTTACACTTTCCGTAATCAAAGGGCAGCATGGTCATTCTCTTCCAAAGTGAAATAATTCGGCATTATTATAGGTAAAAAGCAATGTGACATGGTCGTATCGGCATCCTAAAAATGATTGTAATCGGAGAGTCAACCATTTTCCGTCCTATATCCTAGATAATGAAAGGGCAATACAACGGCATTAACCAATAATCAAAGCATTGGCCGCCTTTATGGTCACAAATGCTAATGATGCTATCACTACTGCCTCCTTACAATGATCGTCAACGGAGCATCAACCATTATTGTGGGGGCTCAGTAAACCACACAGCAATGCACTGCATTGCATTGTTCCTTAATTCAGTTTTTAATGGTCAGCCTTTTCAATATGTCTTTGTTTACAACTTCACAAATATGCATGCAATATCTGACAGGTCTTACTATTTTCTTGCTCGGAGCTCTAGAGTGAATATTGGAGAACCAGCGTTCTACATTACTGCAATGTAACTTTTGACAGTCTCACAGGTTGAATTACGCAGGTATCAAATTCTGACTGCAATGTCAGATTCAAAATCGTTAAATACCTTTTTGCGAGAGGTTCTGCGGTCTTCGGAAAATGGCAATATCTATATTTGTGATCTGAGCAACCTTACTTTACAAATCATATTTGAACCTTGGTGGGACTCTATGAATCCGGGCTCGAAGCATTCTATTGCTTCGGATAATTCTAGACATTTATGTTCTTGGCATTTCTAATTGCATTGCGGAATTGAGGAGACTGGCAGCCCGGGCATTATATATGTTGTTTGTCATCATGTTCTTCGCCATCCATTGAAATATGGGACCAGCTCAAAGTGGAAACACTTGCAGGGAAACGTGCACACCGCAAAGTTGAACAAATTAACACAGTTCACAGATACTGAATGGACTAGTTCAACGGTGGATGAGCTAGCTGTGGCCATATGGAGGAGGAATGGATGTCGAGGAATTACAATTGTATGGTCACAAATCACATTCATATTTGACAATTAGGTTATATCTACATTAACTGAATTGACAGACAAAACACTCCAAACTGGCAACTTAGGACTTGGTAACGGCTGAATTTCACGAACACTAATGGAATCACCACCGCGTGTTAGGATTTCTTTGGGCTCATATTCCATGGAACACTATATCAAACCTAGAGCTACTATGGTCATATGAAGCATTATGAAGTGAGCTGGTGCTAATGTCTGCCTGAACTGTTAGGAACATATGCCGGCGGGAATAATCAATGACAGTGGATGCACTTAAGAAGCAATTGCCGTCAATAAATGAAGTCAGTTTAGCTGTAGACGGGTGGACATCAACAAGTAAATAGTTGATAATGTCGGGCATTGAGATATGTACTACTCGGTTTCGATGAGGTTGTTATCCTATTAGGTTAGCATTCCAAATAGTCATTGAGGTCGATAGGTCAAGGGTCAACATACTGGAGCATGGCTGCCCATACATTTGAAGGAAGTTGTTGATCGTTGTGAGTGTATCGATGGCCATTTCGCTGGAATTTGGAATGATAATGCATCCTCGAACTACTCGATGACTCAGGCATTAGAATCAACCTTAGAGGCCTTTGTAATCATGTGGCCTGCATTGAGAAGCCACATACCATGCATGGCAGTTGTCATTCAACTTGCTTTAGGTTCATTCATGAGCAGTCTTGGTGTAAATTGCGGCACCAAGTCTTGGGAAGCACATGAGCGCGATCAGCAATTTGGAGAGAATGCAAGCATAGACATTGGGAAGAGTCAAAGTCTTTGGAAAGAGGGCAATGCTAGAATCAATAAGGTGTGGGCCATGAGGCCAGGTTTAACAAAGATAATTGAGAAGGTACATATTTCAAGAAATTTTGAAAGTCCTGAAGCTGACCTTCATATAGTAGCAAATGCTTGCAGTATTGATCACATTGACACTGGGTCGTTGAAACGAGTTCATTGACCATCCCAAAGCCAAAGCACAAATTGTAGTAATAGCTAATATGGATGTGAAAACAGGGTACAATGGGACACTGGAGTTGCTTGGGTAAGCCTACCGATTTTGAGGATTCACCCGTGAGTGGCTTAAGAACCCAAAATACAGTGATTACCAGCCACTCTTCATAACACAGGATGAATGGACCATCATAAAGTATGTCATGGAAGTTTGAACGGTATTCCCCTCCTGGACCTGTGGATGTCGAAATGGCATACAGTCACTCAGCATCACGTAATCAATGTCGAAAATGACATGTTCAATCATCTGGATGGCATTATGCAAGCTTTAGCTATGATGATATCTCAATGGAAGGAAGACTTTACTTTGCAGTGAAGTTTGTGCTACAGAAGCGGTCCAAATACTAAGCTGAAGTTACTCCAATGACGGGTATGCTCCTTATTTCAGTACACATCTTCCATCCTGTCCAGAAGTTGCGATCATTTAGAATGTGGGACAAGGGAATCGATATTTATCTTGAGGACGAGACTGCTTATACTACCCAATACCAAGAGGCATTCCTGAAGTATGTGGAGAATAAATACTGTGCTAAACACAGATGTTTGCCTGTCATTAAACCAGAAAGCCTTCCCAGCAACAATCTCTTCTGCTGCACAACAGCGTCTGGATCTGGTCAATCTTCATCCAATCCATATGATTTGTCCACCGATGATGAAGAATACACTGCACCTAAAAATGTGGCTGAAACAATGCCTAGACAAGCGATGACACAGCACTCTTAGTAACAGCCGCATGGCACTATTTGAATCCACCATCTGAATTACCAAAGAACTGGGGGCAAGTTAATCTGAATCTTAATCATTAACACTCCGACCCCACAGAGAGTAGCAGTACATTCTGAATATCAGCTAACATGGACTGGTGGCGTCAACACGAGGAAACCCAAGTAGAGTACACCAATTGCTCCACTGTCGCACTCGATGGATTCTCAATCATACCACAAGGAGTCCAAGTGGAGGCTGCTTTTTCCCTTGGGTGAGATTTTATCGGATGGAGGTTGTCAAAAACCACAGGAGAGACCCTTCCCAAACCAGTCATCATAAGGCTGATTGCCCGAGCCACCACCGGGATATCGGCAGGTGATGACCCTTTGTTGGATATGGCCACAATTGAAAATGCCTTCGAAATGAAGAGAGAGGTAGCAGAGAGACCATTGCTCAGAATGGCCAAGGTGCACGACTTTTTAGAAATGTGGCAGAGCAGCCGCAACCTAGGTGTTACACAGAAGTAATCTGGTGCTTAAAAGAAACTCATGACAGCTGGAGGATACATTTCAGTTACAGAAGAGATTGTCCAAGCATCCTGGTCAAATTTTCAACATGATGGTGCGGCTGCATATAAATTGTCTGAAAGATCACCGTTTCCACCAGTTCTGTCTGCCAACAAACTCCATGGAGGATGAACTCCAGTATTAAATGTCCGCCAAATGAAAATAATCGACCGTCATCCAGCTGAAAGCGATGAGGATTGTGCATCTGCAAGCATTTGGGGCACTGAAAATTGGCATAATTGGAATTGTTACTAGGATGATCCCAATCAAAGCAAAGATGATTAGGAGTCAGACAATGCATTAGATATAAAGCTGGACAATGGCATCATCGACCCTGAAAGCCCAGAGCAGGGGGATGTGAGTGCCGCACCAAATGTTCCCGAATTGATTCGGGCAACAGGGTGGTCAAAGTACATGGATGACATGGGGTTGATGACGGTCAATCCAATGGAAATGCGGAGGAATAAGGGAAACAAGACAATGTAGGACATAATGCGTCGATATGTTTTCACCAGGTACTTCATGTTGTCAGACTGAGAATTTCATTTAGAGAAATATGATGGGAGAATTGAGAGGAGTCGCATGTGAATATTGGTTGATAATCAGAAGTATGGTAGGCAAAATGAATCATTTAGCAAGATATTTAAGTTTTGACAGAATGAGTGCCACCAGTCCAAGAATATTCCTTGGCTCGGCTTTGCCAAAGGGCCCAGTCTCAATCAGCCTGAAAGGCAACCAATGGGGTCAAATAATTATGAATACAATCATCGATGGAAGCAGATTGTCAATGGATCATAAAATAAAATGAGTGTCAATGGAGTGTCAACGATTTTCGGTCTTGTAAGTAGGGTAATTCAACAGTCATATGGTTGCTGTTATGCATGACCAATATATTGGTAGCCTTCATAGGCATAAGAGAAAGCGCCACGGTCACTGCCGGATCCTGAAAATGTTTGTTGAAAGAGCATCAACAATTGTGGGCTTTGCATCTTGGGTAATCTAAGTGGCGATTGGTTGCGGAGATGCATACATGAGGTATTGGCCACAATCAGGGGTACAAACCAAAGCGACATGCTCCCAGCCCCATCCGGAAAATGAGCATCAACTAAACGTCAACGATTTTGAGTCTTGCATCTTGGGGAATCAAAGTGTCGCTGTGTGGTAATAATTCATATATAAAGTAATGGTGGCTGTTTTGGGCAAAACAGTGCTTGACATCTATGTTACCCTATCATGAAAATGAGCGTCAACAGAGTGTCTACAATCTTTGGTCTTGGATATAGGGTAAACAAGGCATCATGTGGATCTTCGAGCCCATAACAGAACTATCGACCACACATAGAGGCAAAAATACCAACGGAAACACAAGGATTCCAAAATCATCGATATCACAAACTGCAAAACATGCTAAAAGAGATTACTGGATATTGAATAAATGATTTTGATAAGATGCTATTATCAAACAGCAAAAACAAGAGCATTATATGAATCAACAGATGGACTTGCTGGACAACCTGCTGACAACCCACCCAATTCAGATAAGTTGGGAGAGTTCCATCCAACCATACCTGAAATGTCAGTTTTGGTGTGTTGACGACCCAGACCACCCATTTTTGAATGGTTCTGTTTTGACCTGGACCCCAACCAGTAGCGATGATCCGGAACAGTTGCTAACGCTACATTCGATTCGTCTTCTCTTGGTAATTTCAATGACAGCAAAGTCAATCCACTGGATGGTTCCTCCAAGCATCATAAGTGACAGTGCTGCTGAGGCTGTGAAGTTTCACTCTTCAGATGTGCTTTATTGTTCCCATTTAGTGTACTGGATTAGCACCACCCAATTGGATTAAATTATTCCCCCTATCCCACAGCATCAACCCCCTCAAAGAGTACTTGGCATTGCCATTCAAGCTCACCACATTACCACCTATGAGTACACTTAACCGAATCTACAAAGATGTAAAGGAAAGTACGCCTACGCTGGACTGCAGATGTATGATACAGTAATATGGCTGCGCACCACAGCAAGGGAGTAAATATGTAGAACTGAGTTGGACAGTATTTGATACCAAGCCAATTGCCGCAGCAGTGACCTGTATACACTGCTGATTATGTGGCCTTGGATAATGTGTCGCCATTACATCATCCCCCACTTGAAGTGCAAACCTGCTAGACTGCCAAAGCCACTGAAAGAGAACGAAAGCAAAACAAAAAATGAAACAATCACTCTACATACGGAATCGTATGAACCCATATGTCACACATTTGACCAGTACAGCTCAATAGTGATTCATTGGCTGATTAGGTGCAGGTGGATACTCTGCCCCCCATCGGTAGGCAGTAAATCATATGACAAAGTCATATATACCACGCCAAGATCCAATCAGACGAGAATAGAATGATCAAACAAGAGTACAAATGAAACATCCAAACTGCTTCTGTGTTGTCCGTACCTCCACCCCAGAACTCAATACCACACCTACTATGGCTGATGGGGATGCTCTCAGTGAAACATGGCAACCGGATCTCTGGTATTTCCAAGGGGATCTGCCCATCCCCAGGTCATGTGTATGCGGTGGCAACCAGCATATTGGATTAGTTGATGCAGCATCTGATAGCGCTGTGTAGAGTCAAGTCTGCAGTTGACATCTGATTCCTCAGGTACCTTGCTTACCACTGTGTGTATTTCTGCTGATGGTTAACCTGTAAGTGGTGGTGAATGATGATCGAGAAGCAACACATGGAAAAGGTTGTGGTTCCGTAGTGTAGTTAGCCAGTGTAGTATGTCAGCATCCAGATTGATAATTGTACTTACCATAAACGGTCCTGTTCACTTATATTCAACCTTCTAGAACAGGCTATATGTTCTCGAGTTCCAGGTCGATAGCCATACCTTGTCTGCAGCCACAAAAGTCATCTCTTTCTCACAAGCCTACGGTGTTTGCCACCCATGCTGATTGAGTATATTACGCTGGAGAAGTTCGTCAGTCTCTTCCATACTTGCCATCCACTAGTCTACCTGCACTGGTCATCGGATGCTAGGGCACCTGGGTGGTTTGAATTGCATTGTAGGATTGAAGTTGTAGTTCTCCCAGATGGGTGTCATCAGGGTGAAATGGTGGATGGTGATTTTGTATGGAAACTCCCCCAGCAAGAACACTTCGACCCAGGTGTATTGTTCCTAATTTGACAAGGCTCGGAGGTACTTCTCCATCGTTTCGGTCTGCACTGCAGTTCGACTGTACATCCGCCGGTGGATTGGGCTCAAGAATCGGTTATCGATACAGAGCTGGGAGCAAACACTGTCCCAACATCGACTGGTGACCACTTTGCCGCAATTGGTGGTAATTTCGTCTGGTATACCACTTGTGCAGATCAAGTGTTTGAATAACATTCGTGCTAGCGCTGGGGAAACAATGTCAGTTTTGAAGAGGAGGTTGGTCACTGTTATAGTCAAACAGTTGAGGATTACAAAGATCCGGCTGTATCCCATTGCTGTTTACTTTGGCACTTCAGTAACGAGATTCATGGTGGGTCCCAGCCAGGGACAAGAAGGTGGTGACAGCGGCATGATAAGTTTATGGTGTGTGTCACACTGTGCCTTGATTCAGTGGCACACCTTGCCGCTGGCAATGTACATGCATACCTCAGTCTCGGTTGTGGCCCAATTAAAATCTCGTTATATCAGCTCAGCAGTCTTCAGGACTCGAAAGTGACCAGATTCATGGTTCTGTTGGAAATGGCTGGTTGCTCCACAGTGGAGTGCGGTGGTCACCTCTAACCTCCTCCCATACGTAAGAGCTCCGTTGGTTGATCTTCATTGACTTACACATAAGATTGAAACATCACCCCTAGTTGGTTGTATTGGTGTGGCTAGAAGGTCAGTCTCCTGGGCGGCCTTGATATCCGGTTGATGGTTACAATATGATTTGGGAATTTTGGTTGCTGCTTAGGTGGCCAGGAGCCTTGCTGTTGTATTCTCATAGCCAATCGCATAGTTTGGTCAGCTTGATGGTCTATCTGCTCGGTTCTTCTTGCATTGCAGGTGTTTTATAGCAAAGTTATACAAAGAGAGCATCTGTGCCCATCTAGCCTGCCACCAGGAGAGCATTGTTGACATTTGGAAGCATTAGAGGTTATTATGATTGCATTGTAGGTGGATCTTATGGTTCGCTCTGTTGAGGTAGTGGCACCACTGCTACATAGTCTCCACAATGGCCAAGAGCTCCTGATTGTAAGCGACACTGCTCTGTTCAGCAAATAATCATTTTGCAGAGTAGAAGTTAACCAGTCTGGGAATCCTGCAGCAGTCTTACTGGATGAGAATGATGGTGATTGTGAAGTGGCATGCATCAGTTTGCAGAATAATCGGCTCAGCTGGTTCGAAATGCTTCAAGATGGGTGCCTTGCTGAAGGCTCTATTCAGCTTCTGGAAAGTGAGTTCGGCATCTCGAGTGCATTCTCATTTGACCAGTATAGACATCCTGGAATTCCCTGCATTCTTTGGTTGGTCTGCTATCGGCATTGTTGCCATTGCATACTGCCTGGTCAAATGCCAGTAAACATTCATAAATCTGAGACACACCTGCACATCCCAAACAGACCCTATGGTGGGCCAGTTCTCGATTGTTGATCTGCTGTCCGATTTGATGGCGATCGTATTGGGCAAAATGCGAAGTCCAACTAACCAAACTGCTAAGACCCCAAAATGGCATTGGTTGGCTTCGCTGTAGAGGCCAAATTCTTGTTGTCATTTCAGCACTGTTGGTATCTGCTCTTTGTGCTTCTCCTCTAGGGACGAGTAGAGCAGTGCATGACCAAGGCATCTGACAGCACACTTGTCATTGTCAGGCCATAAGCAGTCATTGATGTGAGCTTGGAAAGTAGGTGGTGTCCCAGTCACCCCAAATGGCATGACTTGGTACTCGAATGGCCCATACTGCTTTCCAAGTGCAGTTTTGTACTTGTAGCCTTCGTTGATTCAGATGAGATGATACGAAATCCTGAGGTCCAGTTTCTTGCAGATCTGGTGTTGGCAACGGTTCCAGACCGTGACATCGGGTCCGGGTCCGGGCGAAAATTAACCATTGCCAAACTGGCAGTCCGGGTTGTTAATCAACCCGAACCATCACCTTGGGTATGGTTCGATGGTAAACACCCAACCGGTCTGAATTGGGTGGGTTGTCAGAGGGTCGCCCAGTGGGTCCATCCATAGATTCATATAAGGCTCTTGTTTTTGGAGTTTGTTAATAGTATCTTATCAAAATCGCGTTATTAACAACCAATAATATGGTTTTGCATGCTTTGCAGGTTGCAATATCGATTGATTTGGAATCGGTGTTGTACGTTTGATATATTGTACTTTTGCCTATCATGGCGGTCAATAATTCCGTTATGAATGCGAAGATCCGCTCGATGCCTTGATTACCAAATGTGCAACAGATACAACTGTTGACGCTCTGTTGACGCTCATTTTCAGGATGCGGCAAAGAGCATGTCGCTGATGTTTTTGCCAGTAAAGGCTGCCAATATTTGATGAATGGATATCTGCAATCAATCGGAACATAAATTACCCAAAATGCCATGCTAAGACTCATTGACCCTCCGTTGACGCTCATTCTCAGGATGCGGCAGGGAGCATGTCGCTGTAGTTTTTCCCTGTAAAGGCTGGCAATATCTGATAAATGGATGACTGCAACCAATGGGAACATAAATTGTCCAAGATGCGAAGCTATACATTGTTGACGCTCTATTGACACTCATTCTCAGAATGGGGCGTTGACCGTGTTGCTGTCTCTTCAACCTATAAAATCTGCCAATACAACGGTTATGCATAACAGTGACCAAATCACTTTTTAATTGCCATATTTACAAAACCAAAAATCGTTGACCCTCCGTGGGCGCTCATTTCAACCTTATTGTCCATTCATCATGTGCTGCCATCGATAATTGTTTTCATCATGATTTGAACTTATGGATACTCATTCTGACAGATCGAGACTTGGCCCTGTGGCAATGCCAAGTGCAGCAACATTGTTGCACTGTTCACTCTCACACGACTACAATTTATGTATGTTGCCAAAAGCTTCATTGCGTCTGCTATACATCTGTTTATCAACCAATATTCACAAGCTACTGCTCACCATTCACCCATAACATATCTCCAACTGAAACTCTCGGTCAAGATACATAAAGAAGCTGGTGAAACATTGACCCATTCTGTCCTACTTTTTCTTCCTTCCCGTATTCCTCCTTGTTTCGATTGCATTAACCGTCATCATCACCTGTTCAACCCGTCTCCTTGACTTCCGTGTAGGCTGAATCAATCCGGGAACGTTTGGCACATCGCTCACACCTCACTGCTCTGGGCATTCCGGATCCTCAATGCTATTGTCTTCCTCTATATCAGATTCAAAGTCCGCTACACAATCGTCTTCACTGTCATTTGGATTATCTAAGTCCCCATTCCAGTTAAGCCAATCTTCAGTGTCCGAAATGCATTCAGGTGTGCTATCCTCATCAATTTCGACTGGATCACGGTTGGTTTCTCAAATTTGGCGGAAGTTTCATATTTGAGTTCGTCCTCCAGGGAGGTCCTTTGCAGCCGAAGGTGGTGGCAAAGGAGACCGTTCTGACAATTTGAACGCAGCCGCACCATCATGTTGAAAGAGTGACCGCGATGCTTTGACCATCCCTTCCGGGTCCAAAATGTATTCTATGGCTGTCATCTTCTTGTTTCAAGTGCAAGATTCCTTCTGGGTAGCACATATGTTTTGGCTGCCTTGCCACATCACCAAAACGTTGTGCACCTTGGCCATTCTGTGCAATGTCCTTTCGTCCCTGTCATTCTTCATTTCCGAGTTGTTTTCTGTGTTTGGTGTATCCAATTCTGGGTCAGCACCTGCCACAATCCTGGTATTGGCTCAAGCAAACTGCCTTACAACGACTTTTTCGCGAAGGGTCTCGCCTGTGGCAATTGACTGCCTCCAGCAGATCACATCTCAGCGATTGGAAAGACTGGCCTCCACTCCGACGCCATGCGTTATAATTGAGAATATGTTGCGCGCCACATTAGAGAGGTCGGTGTACTTTGGATGTGGTCCCTCCTGTTGACGCCACCAGTCAGTTATGTCTGGTAACGGCAATGTACTACAAATCTCGATTGGGTCGGAGTGTTAGTCATTGAGATTTGAATCAATTTGCCTCCAGGTGATTGGTGCTTCAGGCGGCGAATTCAAATCGAGGCTGGCGGTGGTCAATAAGCGTGCTGGGATATTGTTTCATCCAGGTGTCGTCTCAGCCACATTGTTAGGCATTACGTATTCTTCATCATCGCTGGACGAATCATATTGATCAAAGAATGATTGACAGAATCCAGATGCCGTTGGAGAGGAGACGTGATTGCTGCTCAGTAAGCTTTCGTGTTCACTGACTGGCACAGACCGATGTTTGGCACCGTATTCATTCTCAAAGTACTTCAGAAAGGCCTATTGGTATTGGGTAGTATAGGATGTCTTGTCCTCAGGATTGATATCCATTCACTTGTCCCACTTTCAAAACGATAGCAACTTCCGGAAAGAATCGATGATATGTGCATCAATGGGAAGCGTGCCAGTCGTTGGAGTCACTTCGGTGAAGAATTTGGACAGCTTCTGCCGAGCTAACTTCACAGTGATGAACAAGTCTTCCTTCCATTGAGTCTTCTTGTTCGGCAAAGGTCGCATCACGCGATGCATATGATCGAACATGTCATTGTTCACTGTGATAACGTAATGCAATGTGACTGTATGCCTGTACAACACCCACAGGGTCCAATATCGAAATAGCCTCAATACTTCCATGATATACTTCACAATGGTACATTCATCTTGAGTTGTGCAAAGTAGCTGGTAATCACTGCATTTTGGATTTTGGAGCCAGTTGCATGTGAACTCTGGTAATTGGTAGGGGCACTCGAGCAACTCCTGGTTCGAGTTCCAACGTGTCCTCACGTCCATAATCGGAAGTACCGCGATGCGTACTATGCCTTTTGGAGAGTCAATGAACTCGTTTCGATGACCAGGCATCCGCGTATTCAATACAGCAAGCATTCTCTGCTATATGAAGGTCAATTTCAGGACTTTCAAAATATCATGAAATACGTACTTTCTCACTATCCTTGCTAAACCTGGTTTCATGGCTGACATCTTATTGATTCTAGCGTTGCCCTCTTTTCGAAATCTTTGACTCTTCTCAATGTCTATGCATTCATTCTGTCCAAATTGCTGATCGCACTCATGGGCTTCCCAAGACTTGGTGCGGCCTTCTACACCGAGACTGCTCATGAATGCACCTAATGCCACCTGTACGACGTGCGCCATGCATACTATGTGGTTCCTCAATGCAGGCCACTCGATATCAGTGGCCTCATGGGTTGATTGCAGGTTGAGTGTCATGAAGTGATTTGAGGAAGCATTAACAGTTGTAATACCAAGCGAACGGCCGTCGGTACGCTCAAAACAATCAAGCATGTTCTTTAAATATACAGCTAACCTAGCTCCAGTATGTTAGCACCTGACCTATTATCCATAATTAGCTTTCGAAATGGGAAAAGAACAGGCAATCAATCTCATCGAAAGCAAGTTGAACTTCACACAATGCCAGATTTCGATCCAAATTGTGAGCAATGACCGATGTTATGTCTCGTTTGTTCGTTTATTTCCATCCGTCGAAAGCTAAGCTACCTTGATCTCGTGATGGCAATTGCTTCTTAATTGCATCCATGGTCAGTTCATATTCCGTCTGGCAAATGTTGCTTAGGGTCGTTGAGGACGGCAGCACTAGGTCATTGCGTAATGCATTTTATGACCATCATAGCTCTAGATTTTATATAGCCTTCCATGTAACATGAGCTGAAACAAATCCTAACATGAGGTTGCAATTCCATGTATCTTGGTGAAATTCAGCAGTTTCAAAGTCCTTAGCTGCCAGTTTGGAACGTTTTGTCTGTCATTTCGGTTAATATGGATCAACCTGGATGTCAAATATGATGTTCCTCTCCGAACTTACTATTGTGATTCCTCGACTTCCTTGCCTCTTCACAATGGCCAAAGCTGTTTCATCAACCGTCAAACTAGTCAATTCAGTAACCTCTGACTCTGTGAATTCGTTCAACTTTGCGATGTGACTTTTTGCCAGTAAGTGTTTCCCCATTGAGCTGGTCCCATGGTCTGATGGATGGCGAAGAACTTGATGACAAACAATCCATATGATGCCAGGGCTGCCGGTCTCCTCAATTCCGCAGTGTAAATAGAATCCCCACGAAGGTGCATGGCTAGAATTATTCCAAACCATAGGCCGCTTCGAGCCTACACTCATTGAAGCCCACCAAGCACCAAAGATGATTTGCAAAGTGCGGTCGCTCAAATCACGTATAAAGACATGTTCATTTTTGGAACAGATCAAAACCTCGACCAATGAGGTGATCAAAGATTGTGAATCTGACATGGCAGTAGGAATTAGAACTCTGGGTGAACTGACTCGAAAGACTGCCGCATGTAACGATACTGTAAAGCAAACTGTGGGTTCTCCAATATTGACTCTACAGCAACAAGCAACAAACTCGGATCTGTGAGATATTGCATGCAGATTTGTGAAGTTGTATACAAGGACAAATTGAAAAGACTGACCGCGTAAGACTCAATTCAGTCACAATGCGATGCAGTTCATTGCTGTGTACCTTACTGAGCCCCCAAAATAATTGTTGACGCTCTGTGGGCGCTTAATTGTTGGAGGCGGACGCGATATCGTCACTAGCATTTTTGCTTATAAAGGCAGCTGATATGTTGATTATGCGATAAAGTTGTTCCAGAGCCCTTAGATTATCCATGATGTATGACCAAAAATTGTTGATGCTCCGTTGACGCTCAGTTTTAGCAGGTGGTAGCGCTATCGCCACTAGCTATTCAGCCCGTAGAGGTGGCCTATGCATTGATTATGGGTCAACGGTGATGCAAAGCACTTTCAGTGTCCACAATGCGTGACCAAAAATTGTTGACACTCCGTTGACGCTCATCTTTGAGAGGTGGTAGCGATATCGTCACAAACATTATTGCTCATATACGCAGCCGATGCATTGATCATAGGTTAAAGCCGTTCCATAGCCCTTAGATTGTCCAAGATGCAAGACTGAAAATCGTTGACACTCCATTAACCCTTATTTTTAGGAGGTGGTAGCGAATTCGTCAGTAACATATTTGCCCAGAAGGGCAGCTGATGAGTTGATAATGGGTTGACGCCATCCCGTAGCCCTTAGATTGTCCAAAATGCAAAACCAAAAATCGTACATGCTCCGTTGACAATCAGTTTTAGAATGTGGTTGCAATATTGTCACAAGCTTTTTTGCCCATAAAGGCGGCCGATACATTGATTATGGGTTCATGCTGATGCACAGCGCTCTGAGTGTCTATAATGCAAGACAAAAAAATTGTTTAGGCTCCGTTGGGGCTCATCTTTAGGTGATAGGGAAATCCTCACTAGCATTTTTGCCAATCGAGGCAGCCGATGCGTTCGTTATGAATTATCATCAATGCACTGCACTTTGAGAGTCCATGATGCATGACCAGAAACCATTGACACTCTGTTGACGCTCATATTTAGGAAGAGGTGGGGATATCTTCGCTGCGATTTTTACCTGTAAAGCCGGCCGACACTTCGATTATAGCTTAATATTGTCGCACACCTGTTTGACTATCGAAGATGCAAGAACCAAAATTGATGACACTCCGTTGACGCTTATTTCTATGCGATAGCAGCGATGTTGACGGTAGCATTTTCGGCCTTAAGCGAGGCCAATACTTTGATTATGTGACACAGCGAGCATGTCTTCTGTTGATTGTCAGTCTCACAAGACCAAAAGTCGTCAATGCATCGTTCACACTAATTTCGAGTATGGATCAACATGCGTGTCACTATCCTGTTTACCTCTAAATACCGCCAATATCACCACTTTGGAAGGATGTGACTATGCGGCCATTTGTATGCCGAGAATATAAGACCAAGAATCATTGATGCTCCAATGACGCTCAACTTAGTGACATACCAACAGTAGGTGGATGTTCAACAATTGTATGTCAAAATGCATATAGTCGTTATTGGCAGCCAATAAATCGTTTCTATGTATAAACATCTGCATACAAAGGCCTCGAAGCCTCTCAATTTCTGATCCACCACTAGAGACATTATCTGAGTGAGGAATGACGTTGGCCAATTGCGTTCCAGCGCTTTTGGCCGGCAATCAACCACATAAAAATCTGTAAAATAGATTTTGATATATTTAGCCCCACTTCTTCAACTTTCCTCATCCAGCTCATTCTCCGCAATTTCCATGACCAAATATAAGCAATTTTCAACATCTCGACCATGTGCAGCAGGTCTGTGCACAGAGTTATGCAGTTGGATGCAGGATGATATCCAGAATGATGGTGGTCAGTCGTCCCGCTTCGCGTTGTGCTTTGACCGCTGCATCTATGACTCATATGACATCACAGAGTTATATTTTGTCGTTGAGTTTCGTCTCTAATTTAGTTTCCATTGTCTAACTAATTAGTAACAAGCAGTACACTATCACATTCATTGGTCGTCAGTTCATGAGATTTGAAATCTTGAACATTGGGATGCCCTATCTGACCCTTGCACATGGATAGACGAATCATCATGTCTCACAATTTGGTCTCTGAAATCAAGTAAACGCTAACAAGTAGCAAAATAGTTACACTTATTGGATTTCAAATTGATGCATGGTCACAAATACCAATTTCCCAATTCGTGTCTCCGGCGACACAGGAGCCGTCACCATGTCTCTGTTGGAATCCAATTCCTATATGGAGACTAGCTGGGGATGTGATATGCAGGGGTTAAAGCTTACGGGTTCAACATGCTTTGGTTCCTGAGTCCATGACCAATCGGGCATTGGGGTGGGTGGGAGAGATGGCATGCGTTCATGTGCCTGTGGTTTCCGAGACCCTTGCCTCATATGACTGCTCCGTTGTCGAGAAGTCACTTGTGGCATTTGCGATATTCTGGGGACGCTATCAAGAGTCTCCATAGGTTCACCGAATCTCATCGGCGCAGATGACGCTGTGTCATCTGCCGTTTGAGGTTGAACGACAGCTGCAACCTTCAGTTCGGTCGTCCCGTACTTTGTGTCCTTCTCACCGAGGTAGTAGGGGGCGCCTCCCCAGCCTGGATGGGTGAATTCGTCCAGCTTCATCTGCATCTGCCGAAAACGCTCCATGCGATCCTGTACGGTTGTAGATATTGTGCCCATCACCCACCCGGGTTTGTCATCATTCCTACTCTTGCCCCCCGCAGGATCTTCTTCATCGGCATCGTCGTGTTCCCCATCCTGCCCATTCTCGGTACGTGCCAGATCACCCAGACCATCTCCGATGGCGTTCAACATCACCTCAAATGATTTTTCGGGCTTGGTGGTTGTCAATCCCGCCTTTTCAGCATTTTTCATATCATCCTGCTGCTGCATAATTGCTGGCTCTGCGTGTTCAACTCACTTTCTTGCCTCAGCGGTCTCTCTTTCCACATAATCCTCAATCTGTTTCTCCTGCTCTTCGTTGCTTAAGACATGAGTTTCTGGTTGTTTCCCCACCTCAAGCTTCTTTTTGGATCGCAGGTTGCGCAATGCTCCAAAGGCTCCGATCCGTGCTGCGTGCAAGCCGCTCTTGGCTTCAGTCGCTTGTTGATGTCGCCGTGTGGAGTGCTTGGTCGATTTGAGGTATTTGCGTGCCGGTAGTGGTGAAAGGTTCTTCTTCGGAGCATTGACCATTGTATTGTGTGTTGACTTTGTTGATGGACGAGATGTTGGATGTTGCAAGGTACGGACCGCATAGAGGCAAGCTGCAGCTTTTATGTTGAGGTTGGTACGCTTAATCGATTTGAACAATTCACAATCTGTGTTTCGACCGTCACTACATTGGGAATCGCAATACTAACCTCACATCATGACATCATATTTAGCATCTGTTTCATGTAAGATCTCGGGAATATCTGGAGTGAAACATCAGCAGACATCTTTTCAGTCGATAAAGTTACCGTCGTAATCTCAAAAACACGAGACTTCGGGGGTTATTCACGGTGATTCATGCCTGTCAACACACACACAACATTGGACCGACATGGTGAGAATCGCAGGACGGTTGGCGAGACATGCAACTGTCACCTATGCGCAACAGGATTCATCTTGTGTAGACTGAGCAAGTTGGCTGTTACGCATGCCATTTTGACTTGAAGCTAACTATATATTCCTCAGGACTTCCCGCTTCTTTTCATTATCATCATCTCTCCACTTCCACAGCAGCAAATCATGGCTCCATAAACACATCGGTAAGGTGAGAGTGGAGCAGAATCGAGCAGAATGCCTGGCGCTTTATCCCATACGCCACCCGCTGAGACCGAACTACAACCCAGAAACCACTGAGTCCACTGCGACGCTGCAAATGCAGCCACCGGAAATATGCCCCAGGACTCACAGTTAACCATTGTCTGTAAAACAGGATGCAGCAGATATTAGAAGCAGCATGCGATCCGAGGTAAGTGTAGTGGTATCGAGGTATTCGGCCGTCAACTAATGATATAACATATAGCTGGCGTACGTAGAGAGCTGCGTGACCAATTTATAGCCGCCCGTAATGGGACACCTCCATGGTTGACCAAGGCATTTCTCCGCACTGTCCACGAAATCGAATATCACGATGTTGTCAGCTCTGGGATATTCGTGAACACATTCAGTGATAAGAATCTCTGTGAGTGGACCAAACAGGCTTTAACCACCTTAGAGGATGGTATGGAAGTGTATATGGTGGAGGTAATAGCGGAATCTAATATGTAGATGCAGCAACTAATTTCTTGTAGGTTTTCAACATGTCTGCAACTATGGCAAGGCAAGGAGGTCGGGTGAGGCTAGAACAGTCTGACATACGCCTAGCCTTGAATATGGCCAAAATGGGCAAGGGAGGGTTTTTGCATGCCACAATAGACGAAACGCACTTCCTATTCAAGAAACCTTGGGCCGAAGTCCAAGAAGAGCAGAACCCGGGAGTTGAGTTTCTTGGGTATAATATTGTGAAGGCTGCGTTGGAAAGACACCCAACTATGCTTCATGAAAATCAGACGGACGGCTGCCTTCCTTGCCAAAATGGCACAGCACAGAAGCCCCAGACACGCTGGAGATGCAAAGGCATGGGTGCACCTCAACTAGAGCGACTCAGACAGCCGACACCAGAACCGACGCCACCTCCACCCAAACTGGCACCTGTGCCACCCGGTGACAATGAGGGAGCTCACGTAACTGAAATCCAAGGCGTGCCACCCGGCTATGTGTATATACATACTCCTCTTCCCTGTGCTCAATTTCTCAATCTTGAGGCATATGCCAAGGATTGCAAGCGTGATGAAGATTTCAATCCAAATTTGCTGACTAATGAAGGAACATCCACTGGTTAGTACACTATCTGCTGCGTGGTAATGCAGCTGACATCCATTTTGCAGACGACAGCAGCCTATTGAGCGAACCTGCCAGTGAAGATGAGCATTGATCGAATGGAACTGGATTTTTGAGTGTATTATTATCTACAATTAGCAGACACTTTAAACTATATTTCAAATGATATATCTATATGTATTATTAAAGAACAATGTATTGATGAAGGAGAAAGTACATGAAGACAGTACAAAGGCTGCCAAAACACCATTAATGATAAATTAGGCCAAATTAAATGATAATATATTGTGGATACGCCCATGGCAAAATGAGCGTCAACGGAGCGTCAATGATTTTTGGTCTTGCATCATTGGTAATCTGCGTGGCGATTGGTAGCGGCCATTCATTAATGTGGTATTGGCTGGCATTTTACGCAAAAGAGGGAGCCACACGCTCCCTGCCCCATTGCGAATGTAAGCATCAACAGTGCATCAATGAGTTTTGGTTTTGTAAGTTAGGTATTTCAGAAGCGATTTGGTCGTTACTATGCATAATCAAAGTATTGGCCGCCTTCATTGGGGAAAGGGATAGAGCCACGTTCCCTGCCCCATGGTGAATATGGGCATCAACGGAGCGTCAATGATTTTTGGCCTTTCATCATGGGTAATCAAAGCTTGATGCATCGGATATTGTGTATATACAATGTTCCGACAGTTTTTCTAGGCTAAAACAGTCATGAACTCTTTGTTGTATCATTGTAAATGAAATTGGTTGTTATTGTGCAGTAGGCTGTCGCGGGAATGTTGCTTGCTTATCTGCCTAGATAGGCTGCCAATTCCTCATTAATAGAGGTTTGCAATCATGCGCCACTTGGATTACCCAAGATGCGAGACCTTAAATTATTGACGCTCATTTGATGCTCATTTTCAACATGGGGCAGGAGCCTGTCGCCTCTGCTTTTGCCTATAATGGAGACCAATACCTCAGTTATGACTAGCTGAAACCAATGCCCACACAGATTGCCCAGGATGCAAGACCTACAATCGTTGACGCTCCGTTGACGCTCATTTCCAGGATGGGGCGGGGAGCCTTTGTCTACATCTTTTGATTACAAAGGTGGCTAGTACATCCAAACAGAACAACGATGTACCATCCTTAATCTTTTACGATTAACAGTGGGATATCTGAATCTGACCATCAATATAACATCCCTAAATGCAAATCTGGAGATTGGACCCGACGGGTCTAGCCAAACCTGGCGAAACCCGCGGGTTGATGGGTACGGGGCCAGGTTTGGACCTCCAGGGAGTAGAGGGTCAGGTTTTTCGACTGGTCTGGAACCGAACCGAACTGTTTTTCTGGTCCAAACCCGGACCGCTGGCGGGTTTCCCGGACCCATTGCTCACACTATGCATTTCCGAGCTTCACCCAGCCTGTTGACAATCTCCGGGATCAGTGGGAGAGCATATCAGTTCTTCATGGTGGCATTATTGAGAGCTCGATTGTCCACACACAGCTGCAGTCAGCTGTTCTCATTCTTTGGAAACCAGTACCATGCTGCTGAAGGCAATGCTGATCACAGGATGAATACATTGACCAGGTTTCATTTGATGAAGACCTTGAGACAATTCAACCCTACTTGCAAGAGTTTATAGATCCAGCAATGAGGTAAATTGAAACCTGCTTCCAGATTGATTTCGTGGTCAATAGGCCAGTGCAGAGTGACCACCTCTGACATATCTTTGCTGAACACGTACATATAGTCCATGCATCTCATGGGGATATGGTCTCCATCATCAGTAGTTACAGTACCTGTTCCAGCATCTGTGCATTAGCCTCTATCTGAAACTTGGCATTTGGGATGATGGGGAAAAGAATCCAGGGACCAGCTGATTATGTGGTTTGCCCAGGAACCAGCCAAACTCCTCTAGTCCAACCACGTCTCCTCATGACTCAGTGAGCCAGTAGCAGTCATCTATGTATACCCAAGTGGGATTCCTCGGCTGCATCAACCGCTGCCACTGCTTCCTGTTCCCTGATGCAGTGCTTCAGTTAATAGTCTTAATCTTGCCTGAATTTTCGAAAGTGGTGACCTCCATATTCTCTCTTAGCAGTCCACTGATTCATACGGCGAATACCTCGATTGTCTCATCACTAGCTAACCGATCATTGAATATGGTTGCTTGGAGTACTATAATGTTTGGAGTAGGATTGTCCTCACTGTGCTCCCTGGGTTGTCCATTTGGATCCACAGTGATCTCCAACATCACGTCAATCTTCAGCACACCCCCGCCAATGTCTGGCAGCCTTATACTAGTACTTTGTGATCCCAACCTTCATACTACTGCACTATCATCCCTGGTCTCCATGCCTCCCATTGGCTACCTGGGGAATATAATGAAGTTGATGGACCAGTAGCCCAATTGATTTTCAGCTTGTGGGTTTTGAACCATGGTAATCCCAGTACTAAATGGTATGTCCTCATAGGGATGACCAGCACCTCTGGTGTGTAGACCAGGGCTAAGTGATTCATATATTGGGCTGTCATCGCCATCCTACTGCTCATCGATACATATGTGATCACCTGGCCATCGAGGCTGTGAGTTATGATGTGTGCTGCTTCATTGGGTAGTCCAAGTCTATTGCGATGTTGTAGAGAAATGAATACGCTTCTAATGCCACAGTCAATGAGTTCTCATAGATGTTGAAATTTGTTGTGTTAATCTCATATCTGGGCTTTGTGGACAAAGTATGATATATCCTGTCATGCTGTGCTGCACAAAGAGTGACTTGACAGGAAAGCTTTCAGGATATGTAAGACATCCCTTGGACTAAATGAAGTCTGAACCGGCTGAATTCCCCCAAATGTTGCCATCAGAACCCTTGTACACAAAGACAGTAATTCAAGGTCGGATATGTTCAACCTGTCTCGCAGAGCCCGATACTGTGTCAGGTGAGCTAGTTTGTTGGTTGCGGACTGTCAAAGGAGCATTGGCATTTAATTTGTTTTCATTCTCAGGGAAGAGCAAGGTTATCTGGGAAGTTGGTGAGTGTACATTTTGGGTACTGGAATGTTATATGTTTGGGTGAACCACGGTGTAAACATTTTCCTTCTCACTTCCACGGTTCATAGAGCCCTGGCGTGACGCATTGCGTGGGAGTACATCCAACATCCCTGTCCCACATTGATTTGTTAGGATCTGATCTTTTGGCCAGCTCGGATATGGATGGTCAGAAGTTGCATTACTTGGCACCTCCTTGAGATGATTCTACTCACTGCATTGGCTGTTGATGTGGCTGTTGATGTTGAGTCTTCCGGCTGTCTGGCGTGACTCCTAACCCCACAGTGCGGTTGCAACTCTCTTCCATTCTCTGGGGTCAACGGATTGATTTTCAACATAAGTCCTGGTTGTGGTCTGCACCAACTGATTTTGCAATGATGCTTGATATCCTGCAGGAGGAATACGACAGCACTCCAATGTGATTTGAGTTAATTGGCGTGGACTCTCACAAGTTCATTCGATCCTTGGAAGTTGTCGGTTAAACTCAGTATCAGTCAGTTGAGATTTCCATTCTGATCACTGTACATCTTCTGCATGTCTTCCAAAATGACATCAAAGTGTTTCAAATAGGGATCTGAGTCTCTCTGCAGTTCTCGAAGCCACTCTATTGGGTCAGTCATCTGTGTCATTCTCTGTGGCAGGTCCAGATGATTGTTCCATGTGCTGAGAAGACTCCCTGTATATTGATCTTTGTCAGGATCTCCATACAGCAACAAGTGCAAGTGGGTTTCACAGTTAGACCATAATGTGATAAGAACGGTATCAAGCTCCTTTGCTCCACGGCTGAATTGTTCTTTGTGGATCATATTGAAGATTTTCAATTTCATTGCTTCTGGTCAAATCAACTCTCTGAAGTATTCCCTGTTCCCTTTCATCAGTTCGACATTCCACTCAGATAGTTGAGTATTGTGATGGATGGCCTACTGAAACATTTCTCTGTGTTCCTCCATGATCATTGGCATGGATGCGATCTTGGATTGCGTCGTAGGTTTTAGCTCACTCTGGTTGTCACCTAGACCGTTGCTCAAGTCATCATCCATGTTGGCAACATCTTGTCCACTGTCAAGAATACTGATATCGTAGATTTGATCTTCCTGGAGTAATGAGACTCTTTGGGTGGGAATTGGGGATACTCAGCCTTTACGAGATTTGAGGTTTTCTTTACTCTGCGGTGTTCTAGCAAAGGGCAATTGACCTGTGGCAGCTTTTTTAGCAGGCATAGTAGACAATTGAGGGTAAAATTGACAAACAAGCTGTTTGTTTTCTATGGGTTCTGTCATTTTTTGACCTAACAAATAAAACTTGTGTATCCTGGTGACTGAAATGTAGCCAATCAGTGGAAAATTGCATGTAGTATAAAGGCATGTATGCCTGGGCTTGGCCGCATATGTTGAATCGATACATATGGTTACATGTGAGAGCTACCAAGTATATATTTAGCATTGAGTGGTGAGAAAATCAATACTGATCCAAGTGCCACTGCAGTGACCAATATGCTGGCATTTACCCAGCATTGGATCACATGTCACTGTTACCAAAGATTGTGACCCCTGGGCAAAATGTACAATGATCTGGAAGCTTCAGTCAAACTTCTCCGATGATCTGGTCGACCTCACGATTCATTCTACAATATTTGAGACACTCCCAAACCCTCCCTGGAGGTAAGCCAAGTGTTCTCATATGGTGCAAACATGTTGTCATATGTGCCTGAAAGCACCTGCGGTTATGGAGGTGTATTTAGGATAGTATAATATTTGACCAATATGATTGTGAAATGTTGGAGCAGCTGAGACCTCTGCACAGGTCAGAGAGAGACATCATAAGCAACTGAGAACTGCTGCGCAGGGCAAGGTGATACTTCCCCAGCAGTCGATAAGACCTCTGGCTTGCACTGCAGGAGACCCTATCTTGGTGCAGTTTTCTCTCAGCAGTAGTTTTCAGGGTGTCAAAACCACAAACCATCTAATGTATCATACTTGACTTCATTACAATTACAAGAAAATTTGCTACGTCACAATGTGGTATGTATTTTCTATCTCAGTTGATCAATAATTACACACAGTCTTTCTGGGGGCAGACAGAACTGAAGCGGAACCAGAGAAGACACTGCACGTGCCGATTGAGTGAACATGGAGAAGCACTCGGAGGTTGCGATTGAGCTCTTTCGGGGATACACAGGGAGCCCCCAATTGAGGGGGTTTGGAGATACACTTCGAAGGCCATTATCACCTGAACCTCAATGCCATGATTGTGCAACTTTTGAATATGCACTTGGAGGGGATTTTTTGAGCAAATTTGGAGATGCACTTGAAGGACTTAATAGTGTGAACTTGGTGGGCAGGATTAAGCGAGTTTGGAGATCAATACACAACCAAGATTGAGTGAATTTTGAGGAGTACTTGGAGGTGGTCGATCTGGAGGTAGCTGATCTGCAGGCGATGAATTGGGAGGTGTGATTGGAGCTGCCACTCTATTCAATACTTCACTGGAAATAGTGGGAATGTAGAGAGGAATGTTCAACGACATATGCCAAGAGATGAGTGATGAGGGATGAGAGACTGGCTGGGAGCAGCAGACTGTCGATCTTGTGTTGATGCTGTTTCCAGTTTATGCTGTACTCAGTGTATGCAGTAGTAATTGTATGGTCTACATAGTGTGAACTTAGAATGATTGAATGGAGAGATATTCAGGGATGACAAAACTGTGTATTGTCTGGTGATGGCAGAGTTGTGGATTGGAACGAGAGAGACAATGTTAGGGGATCTCACTTAGCTGATGATATGGTACATGACAAATCATAGCAATTACAAATATGTCAAGTGACTGATATTGCATAACACCTAATTACAAAATGATATCAAGGTTGCCAGTGAGGCAGATGATAGCAGGATTAAACTGGAGCCGCATATCGATCGATTAAGAATTACCTATGTTGATCTTGGTTGATTCATTTGTGATGATGGAATTATATTGCCATGACTGGAGCATTACAATAAATGCTAGTGGTGTGCATAATTATCGACCAGATCTACACTATCTTGCCCAGCAGGACGACACAGAGATAGGTTGCAACTATGCAGAATTACGTGCGCAGCAGACAACATGAACTATCTGACTCAGTGGAACCTTACAGCGTATCTCCCGAGGAGTGGGAACATCTTACGGAATTTCCCGGTTATCAAATAGTCCAAATGTAATCACAATGTGTCTGAGGGATTTATGACCTAGGCTGATGATGAGAGGTCTGAAGCAACTCTGCTCATTGGTTTGAGTTAGTATGCATCGCAACCCAAAGAATGGTGTCATACTCTTCTGTGGTGAAGTATCAGTTGGTCACTGATTTAATCTGTGATGCAATTGCCAAATATCCAGATTAAGGAGAGGCATTAATCTAATGGCGCTAAGCACTGAAAGATTTTAAGTCATCAGATGTTCCAACTACACAACAAACGAAAGCAAGATGTCCAAGTAGACGTTATAAACTGTTCCATATGGCCATTTGATATCTTGTTTGAGGATGGCCATAGTCAGAAGTGTAACACTTATAAACCAGTAATTCAAGAACATGATAACCTTGGGGAATTCATGGCTCAGTCCACAAGGCATTTGATAACATCCTCCAAGGAAATCTACCACACTATCAGGGTGTCATAGCAAGAATTCCAGACGAGGACTGCACTGACAACTCGACTATACAGCACTCATATTGTTCCAGCAATGAGCAGAACCACGCTCTAGCTGCTATCCACAATTATACATTAGCAGCAAAGAACACCATAAAATAATATTAAGAATTCTTTTCACTTTGACTTCTACTTCACCCATTGTTATGAGATCAAGTCAACTATACAAACCTTTCAAACAAGACGCATTTGCTTGATTCAGTTTTGAAATCATCATACGTCAGGTTGTCAATGGAGAGCACTGCCGACAGCATCGGACCACACGAACACTGTCTTTGGAGACCAATACCTTTATTTCCAGGTTTGCCGAAAACCTCACTTGGCAACATTTGTCCATTTCCTCACAAACCTGTCCAGCATTAAGTACAACGTGTTGTGATACATCAGTATTGGACTAGCACCTGGAGCAGTGTTCAAGCATTATTGCAATCTTGACAGTACATCTTTTGATGATTGCGGATATTAGTTCATTCTTGGGAAAGATGAGGCAACAAGAACAGAACAAAGTTGTGACTAGGCAGTTTTACTTAATTCAATAAATGTTGTATTAATGATGGTGATTAAAAACACCCATAACGGATGTGAGGAGGTGGAGGAAATCGTCCGGACAACCTGGGACATAAGTGAGTTTTGTTGGCAGGTCAATTTACCATTCCAAATACAGCAGGTAAGGATCCCAATCTGACAGGTCAGCACTCTGATAACAAGTATTCTATACCCAATGAGGGAATGTATACTCTTGGTTCCCCATATCCCGTGATATTGTCCAGAACATCTACATCTTCATCGCCCATCACTCTATCTCATTGGTGACACTTCCATTATCACACTATGCAAAGTTAACTTATCCCTCTCAGTGTTTCCATGCCATGGTTCTCAGTTATTCCTAAGTACCGCATATACTGAGTACAGAATTCGCTCGAGTGTGACTCTCTTCCTGTCATTGTCATGATTACAAGTGGACCATTGAATGTCGATTCATTTTCTGGCTTTCATCACAGCATGATCTACCGCTACCCACCAGCTGTCTAACAGAGCTCAATGGTAAAGTCAACACATCACATTCCCACAGTCGTTAGTTAAGTAAGTAATAAATAGAGTCCCAGCACCCATCACCCCTTCCAAGCTACGAGCTCCAGATTAACCACCTCCGGATCGACCACCTCCAGATTGACCGCTTCGAAAGTTGCAGCTTCCAGATTGATCATGTTGAGATTGGCTGCCACCAGATTGACTGCCTCCAGAGAGACCGCCTTCACATTGACCGCCTGCAGATTGACCACCTGCAGAATGACCACCTGCAGATTGACTCCCTGCAGATTGACCGCCTGCAGATTGACTCCCTGCAGATTGACCACCTGCAGATTGACTGCCTGCAGATTGACCGCCTGCAGATTGACCCCCTGCAGATTGACCACCTGCAGATTGACCACCTGCAGATTGACCGCCTGCAGATTGACCCCCTGCAGATTGACCACCTGCAGATTGACCACCTGCAGATTGACCACCTGCAGATTGACCACCTGCAGATTCACCACATCCAAATCGGCTGCTGCAAGATTCACTGCCGCAAGATAGACCTCTGCAAGACTGTTTCCCACATGATGGTCGGCCACAAGAGTGTCTGCCACATGATTGTCCACCTCGAGATTGTCTGCCGTGAGACTGACCAGAGCATGATTCACTGCCGCAAACCTGACCACTGCAAGATTGACCGCTGCATGTTAGACCGCTCCAAGATTGACCACTGAATGATTGACCGCTGGAAGATTAACCATTGTAAGATACACCCCGCCAGATATACTACCTGAAGATTCGCTGACTGCAGACTCACCGCCTCGGGATCGACTGCATCTTAGTACTCCTCCAATGTCAAATGAGCATGACTTCCAAGTGCATCTTCACACTCACTTGGTCGCAGCATCCAAGTTTACAGGATCGTAGCCTCCAAGTGCATCTCCACACTTGCTTAATTATGGCTTCCAAGTGCATCACCAAATTCACTCAATCACAGCCTCCAAGTGCATCTCTGAGTGCACTTGAAGTTGGCATCCAAGGGCATCTCAAAACTCGCTCAATCATGGCCGCTCAGTTCATCGCTGATTCCACTCGATGCTGGCCCCTAAATATGTCTCCAAACTTGCTCGAGTACAGCATTCCAGCGTCTCACTGAGTTTACTCGATTCCCATTTTCAGGTCCACGTCAATTTACTCACAAGCACCGGCTGCAGCTAGTCCAGCTGTGCTGTATTAAGATGGATTACTACATAGTGACATAGATACATAGATACATTGATATGTAGATACATTGAAGTGAATACTAACTGAATCGATGAGATTTATAATCGTGTAAGGATGAGTAGTAACTATGATTGCCAGGTGCACCAGCAGTGTTTTAACTCCCAAACTTGTCATCTAGGTTCACTATCATTACCAAGCTTGTTGCCAGCATTTCCAGGTGGTTTTGCAATTTTCTCCTGACCTCCTGTATCCATGCAGATTTGTCGTTAAAGCTCCCAGGTGCCCATGATAGGCCATTGCATTGGTCCAGTCAACTCCAAGATTTGTCACCATTTCTTCCAGGTTCACCTGCAGACCACTGCATTGGGCCAGTCAATTCCTGGAATTCACCATCCTGGGATTCTGGTCTGACAACTTCCACATACTACTCCCAGCAGCTCCCAGTAACCAAAATATATTTAGCTGATATAGATACAGATATGTAAAAGTCTTCTACAATAGTAACATATAAATGAATACTTCTTGCTTGTTCCACAAACTGGAACAGTTGTGTGTGTTTTGAACGCACTATCCAAATTGCCTGTAATAGGTGCCTTGAGATGTATACTAAGGAATTGGACATCACACTGAGAGCACATACATATTTTCGAAGTAATGTAGAAATGCTGATATAAGTTAACTGTATGTCAAACATAAGTTATCCATACCGCATGTAATGGCCCAGGGCTGTATTCCCATGTATACTATTATGGCGATGATGGATGACTGGAGATTATGAAGCTTATGGTAGATTACAAGTAACAAAATGACTCTTTGCTAATATAATTCTATTAGTAAATTCATATTCATAAAGAGGAGTATTTGTAAGTAGTAAACAAGTCTTTAAAATTCAGATTATTGAATAATACATATCCCTTTCAGATCATACTATTATATGTTCATTTAATAATTGAATTTCAGCTACTGTTAGGTTTAAATCTACAATCAACAAAATACACTCATGAGTATACCATTTGAAATAACCTCTGAGGATATATGAATATTTATGGGGATATTTTTGGCAAAATCAGATAAATGATACTCTTCAAGTCCATCTACTTGCGATACTTCAAATATATGCCAAAACATTTTACATACCAGTTGAATTAGATTGTCTGTGAGTTGTTATTATGGAATCCTACAGATTGACTTGGTGATAAATCTTACAGAATTACCATAGCCCTTCCTACTGGATCGGTACTATTACCCCTTCAGAGTATTGAATTACTTGGCTTGCCAAGTTATTCCTCCTCAAGTTCAATTTCAAATACAGATTCAGTATATATGTAAACATGAAATAATAGAGAGTATTTGAGAATACATACAATATGATTATATAAATAACTCCATCAATATTACGCAACTGAAATGACAAAGAGTGTCACTGTAGTCGACTGGGAACTCCACTGTATAGTAAGTCCAATTTTCTGAAGGCAATGTAAAGTAATATTGAAATCCTGATAATGGAATTCTATTTACAATTGAATATTAACTGATATACTAGAGATATAGTGAAAAGAATTCTCCAGTTCACTATATTTATATCTATATTTGGATGACAATATGTTATCAGTTTCATATATTCATTCCGTAATATATATTTTCAGTCAGTGGAAAGCAACTCTGGGTGAATGTTTCTACTAGTGAAAGTCATATTACAGGGCTATTAATGTTCAAATACAATAAATATATTATGATATTTTACATCTTACTTGGTGGTTCAATTTTATATCCTAAACCTCCTGGTCGTATTTTCTTGCACTTTTCTAATTGCTTTTTGTTACTTATAGCTAATAATTTATTATTTGTAGTTGGCAACCAAAGAATATTTCAAAAAATTATACCACTTATCATGGTTATGGACTTAGTAGAATAAGTCTGATACAGTATTGAACTGGTTATGATATTTGTGATTCTGGTGATTATCAATTTGGTAAACGAGTGATCACATCAAGTTGCAGTTAATGTGGTTGACCTGTAATATAAATTTGTGTAGACATAAACACGATATATACACCACTGCTTCAGCTTAACAAGAAATAGATGAAGGCTTTTAAGTATATAAATGATTATTTAGCATATTATCTACTAGTATTATGGAGTATAGATTGCAATTTGAAATTGTTTATCTTAAGTCTAACTATTATTGTTTCTGTATAACAGTACAGGTAATATCTTTTTTCATAATAATTAGATTCGTATTTATCATTTCACTATAACATTCATTTGTCAACATAGCAGAAGTATGAGAAGATAAATATTGTCAAATTGGAGAATAAGTAGAGTATGTATTTCATTCTAAACGTATTACATTGTTCACTAAGTCTAAAAGAATATTTCAAGGCATTTCATTAATAACTATAATTGAACTTCAATACAATATTTTGCATTTGTGTGATAATAATGCAACCAAGGTATTATTATTGTCTCTACATAAGATGATTTGATTGTTATGTAGTAGCCAAACTAAACAACAAAACTAATATATTATTATACTGCAATGTATATATAAAATCAATTAAGGAGAACTGTTACTGGTAAACCATCTGTATCATGCAGGATTGAAATATTAATGGTAATCAGATAGACAAATATTTTGATCTTGACACTGCAGTAACCAGACCATTTTGAACCAAAATAGAAGATAAATGTATAATATAAGATATCAAATAAAGAGCCTAAACCAGTGACTGGGTGCCTTCTTTCTAATCTTGGCATAGATATACGATATTGTAACACCCATTATGGGCAACACCTGTACTACTGACATTGTTATAACCAGCTTAGTTGCAGCTTGATGATATCAGCTTGTGCATCTCTACGATAACAACTTCTCTGAATTGTTTTTTTATTTCACAGGGTTAGATTTTAAGTTCATTGTAGATACTTTACTGTTTTTTACATACTTGGATGTATACTACTTCCGCTGGAAATACTGCTTAATATAACTCCATATTCTCTACTATTGTTCTGATTAGTGCTGCATTTGTAAGAAATATTTATTTTGATTAATTGCGTTCTTTGTACTATTAGAGAAGTACTTGAGATGATTTTGTATTCCTTACCATATAAGAAAATTGATACTTTATATCCAATAATTGGTTTGAATTAATGGAATCATTTCATTAGTATAATAGAATTGATTGTATTTTCAGTACTATTTCCAATATGTCTTTCATCACAGCATGGTTGGCCTGTATCATGCCCAGGACAGTTGCATAACTGATATAAATCCTTATCGATTGATAAATAGTATAAGTAAATATCAATTATTTGAAATTAATGTACTTAATTTAATAAGTAACAAGTAGTCGACAGTAATTTAAATACCTGATAAAGTTTTTGTGGGAAAGTATTATGAATAAAGTTAGCAAAATTGTCAATTAAAGCAATTGTAGTAGTTGAATAAGATATATGAAAACAAAGTGAAGGTATGATAATATCTATATACAACAAATTAATACCAGAAGAGTTAAGTTAAAGAACATTTTCATAAAATGAAACTCATTACAGCAAAGTAACTAAACATTCAATTGTTGTATAGTAGCAAGGCATGGCAAGGTGAAGTAGCACAGTATACATCGGTAGGATGCATGTCATGGGTGTAATAGAACATGACTCAATACCTGATTACCAAGAATACAATAATGTTAGAAAATTCAATAAGTATTATGCAACTCAAATCTTGAGAGCAACAGCTGAACCTTAGTCTGTGTCTCCATTGCGGTGGATTTATAATATATATCGATAGCAATTGGAAATAACTGAATCACTCCATTCAACCAAGTCCCAACTATTACATGACTTGGATATATTAGTATGTGTAGGATTTACAAGATTATGAAATAGTAGAGAACAGATTAACAGAACACTAATATGATTGGTACACTAAGCAGGTATCTGATGCAGAGTATAACAGCCCTTCTACTGAGTCAGATAACTACAATGCACAGTAGTTGCAATCATACAACTGAAATGGTATATCTAAGGTATTACCACATCAAATACCCAGAAGCAATCGAATATAATAGATCTCCATATTTAGAGATGATATATTGATTCTGAAAATACTCTCATCACAGTATCTGGATTTGAGAGTATGAGATGGATGACTCAGACACAGATCAATATGTGACAAGATATATTCTAGCCCTCATATATGCATTGGTGGAATCCATTGAGATTGCAGGTAAATGAACAATCAAGTATAAAGGATTGATAGATGCCGTGGCACATTGTCAAAGAGGGGATGAGATTAAGTTTCATAAAGCAAATGATATTGCAAGAGAGGTATTAGTGGCTCTGAACTAATACAGATATGCTTACTTTTTAGTTTACGAGTACAATTATTTACATTACTCTATTGTTTGTACTAAGCGACTGGCAGAAAATGGACTGAAAGAAGCTACAATAATTCCCGACTGTAAAGAGATTTCTGGAGACTTAGCTAAGCTAATAATTTTTTTACTGACTGACTTTTATTCAAAGTACTACTAAAATATATTGTATAGAAATAGTACAAAATAACCTTCAACATTTCAAAACACCTGTATCCACCCACCAGACTGGCACAGAGCTGCCAATTCATGATTGGCAATTGTCAGAGGAATGACAATAATACTTAAACTCACCTGTAATCGATAGTGGATCGTTCCTATTATATTATTGAAATGTGTGGCCCAATCAGTCAATTTTCGAGCGAAGTGGTTTCAAAATCAACTGGCACCCATTGGTTTATTCCGGAAAACCTGCAGAATCCCAGCGATGTTCTAGCCAATGTGGGGAGACCTGAAGCCACCGAATATGGAGAGAAATTCAACTGCTTCTCGAATGTGGCAAAAATTGTCACATTGTTGTTTGGAGAAGATAAAAGGTGGTCACAAGTATCAAAGAATGATAAGGTATACAATTCACCCGAATTTTTACACTGAATCGTGTACCAGAGATAATGGTTGTATTGCAGATACTATTGAAGATTGATTCTATGGTAGGCTTTATTTGCAAGCTTTCTGTGCCAGATCGTACTTACAGATATCATATCTGAATGAGAAACCAATGAGAAGGAAGTTTTGGTAATCATCTATAAAGTCTGCAGAATAGCATCTTGGCTGCAGATGTTTGAGGTTAGTGATCGTACCTGGTAAAGAGTTGTACATGTTTAGCACCAGCTCAAAAGGGTTGAGGGCAATCATGCAACACGAAGACAAAAAAACAACATAGTACCCATCGGAAAAAGCTTTGGTGTTAAAGTAACTCGGATGGATTATGGCTGTTGGCCAGGTACTATGATATGTCATTGAAATTGCGGCCATGCCACGGCACATTACGGGTTTATCACCATGAGTTACAGGATTTTATGGTATGTTCACTTACATTTTACTGTTTTCAAGATATTCTGGCATCTCGTGTGTGAGAACCTCAACATATGCTAATGATTTTCAATCTCGATTCGGATACTGACATGTTGGTGTTAACATACAAACCATGATAAGGCACAATCGAGTGTTATATCAGCACAATCATGTCATGTAACATGATATACACTACTTCTTTGGTGTAGAATCTCGTCTGGCACAATATATATACAAAGATAGACCACACTGGTAGTACTCCCACTGGTAACTCTCACCACTCCAGCAAAGTGATCTCAAAATAACATGTTCGAAGGTTACAGTCTCCATTGGGAAGCATATTGGGGTGAAGTAAGCAGACACTCGAGATGTGTTCATCAACTAGTGGCAATGTGTACATAGAAAGAATAACCTGGTTGGACTTGAATATCAGGAGTAATCGACCGTCCTGAGATGATCGATATCTTACTCATGAGATTGATCATGCAACACTACCTGGTAATCATCGCCACTCTACTGTGAGATGTGCGGCTCTGCTATGGTCTAACAATCCCGGTCAGATTAATGTGGCTTTGTTAAGTGTGGCTTGGACATTGTCTCTGATAATCCCGGCTATGAAAGTATGCTCTGACACAGTTTCTCACAATTTAGGCTCTAATAATGAGCCTGTGACAAGTGTGGCTCTGACAAGTGTGGCTCTGGCATGGTCTCAGACAATTCTGGCTCCGAATAACATGGCTCTGACAAGTGTGCTCTGACATGATCTGACAATACCAGCTGCAATAAATGTGACTGACAAGTGCGACTCTGACATGGACTCTGGCTCTAACAAGGTGCAAAAGGCAGCACCGACAAGTGCTGGCTCTACATACCAGGCATCCCTGTTGAGATCAACATATCTGGGCCATCTAGTATATCATGTTATATCAGTCCAACGATGCATTCTGGTTGGGTAGGTAGTGGTTATCTTCACTGCTGGGAACAAGTTGAATGGGTGTGAGAAATGAAGAAACATCCACAATGAGTCGTACTCTTTGCGGTGCATCTCGACACATCATCATTCCATGGGTTCTGTTTGGCATCACAGAAATTAGATACTGCATATCCTCAACTAGCAATAGCTTGTAATGTACTGACCACTGTAATTCAGTCATAGTATCATTGGCTTCCCGTGTATTAATTCTATCGCTAAAATGAAAAGCATATTGGTGTTTGGCAGAACACAATCCTTGTCGACATACCCAGCAATTGTTTTGTGGTGCCCAATCTCTGTGGTTCAAAATATTGCCAAATTGATTGCCACGTCGACACCACTTCTCCCATACCTTGCCTTTTGAACTACAACTGCATCTGGATTGTTGTATGTCTGTATTGTGACTGTGATGCCGTTCACCCAGTGGATCTTTTGACGGAGAATCCATGATGCATGGAAGCTGGAGGTACATCGGTCTAGACTGGTGCTCAGATCCGCTTGAAATGTTGAAACATAGGATGTCAGAGTATCAATCAACTCTGATATGATGATACCCTCTGAAAATGTCACAGTTGCAATTGTGCCGCGTTTGCTCACAACTCTGTTGAGGTGTGATATCTAACTATGAGATAATATGTCAGACACCAGACAATCCCCCCCCAGAAGCTGTGTGCGTATATCTGCCATCGGCGAGAGGGGATTTGATATACCCATATGCAGTCGAATTGTGACTCTTGACCTGGTACGAAATGGGCACATCTCCCATCGTAATATCTGCAGAATACAGTTAACCTTGTTGGAAGAACAGTAGCCATCCATGATCAGGTTTTTATCAGTGGGTTCAGATATTTTGGGGTCGCTGTTATTGGCAGAGCTGATTTCTCTATTACATTCAATATAGTGGAGAAGGGAATGAATTTTGGGTATCTTGCTCATACTGTGGCTCTTGTGGTATGGCAGGAAGAGGTGGATGTTGCTGCGAATGCCACTAAGTGTATCCTGTAGGTATTTGAGCATAGTTTGGGTGTGGGAGTGGTAGCTGGCAATCTGTATGAAGTCAGTGACGGATTTGATGAACTGAAAGTCGTTGGGATCACCTGTAAGAGGTTCCGCAAACGTTGCAAGCCAGCTATCCTCCATGTCCTTGTACTCGGCACCAGTATATCATTTCATGGGGGTAAGGTTGTCTCCAAACTGGCATATGTCAGAGAAGTGACGAATTATGGCGAATTGTTCATCTATCTGGTCCAAACCTTTCTCCTGGCCATAAATATCTTTCAGAAAACCGACAATTCATTCCCAGGTGTGATCTTTAAACAAGCCCTTCAGTAGCTGGTGCAATCAGTCAAGATTCATGCAATATTATATATTACAGCCAGCTTGGGTATGGTCAAAATTTTGACAGTCGGCAAATTTCCACAGCCCCACCTTCTCAGCAGCCTGTGTTGCCAAATGAAGGTACCATTGGGGATCGTGGTGCCTGGGCCTGTGTGCGAAGCTGGGCATGTCAGCCAGGCATATCTCGCCTCAAGGGCACCAACCATCTTTCACCATACTTATGGTTCACTGCTCAGGGTAATCTGCAAGGAATGATGCAATTGGGGGAAATCAGTGATGCGGCAGGCTGTTCACTCATCTGTTATTTCACTCTTTGCCGGCCCCTCTAGAGTGCTCAATGTTGTTGCAATAGATTCATCACATGTAAACCTATAGGTGTGCACTTTAGGTCTGTGTGGACATTTCAGTATAAGACCAATTAGTATTAATCCATTCATCTTAACCTATTGTATCTTCCCCTTACAGAGGCTGCCAATACTGAGATATACTGGCCAAGCCGTGTTGTCGCTGCATAGTGTAGACAGCATAGTTCTATCACTACCGAGTATCATGGGGACAACTATTGATCCATCTGGCAAAGATTTCTAGAATGTGTTAGCAATGAGTAATGAGGTTCTAATATCTAGAGAAATCCTGTCCACACTGTCGCTGATACTCATGATATGCTACCCACTCTGACACAATGAAACTCCAACACACAAGCTCTGACATTCAGACTCTGATGCTCTCTAACATGCTGTCGGACATGCACTCTGACACGCTATCTCACCTGACAATCTGACTCAAACTCTCTCGGACTCGTTCTCTCTGACATGCTCTCTCTGACATGTTCTCTCTGACATGTTCTCTCTGGCAAGTTCTCTCTGATACGCTCTCTCTCACATGTTATCTCTGACATGCTCTCTCTGGAAACAATCTCTGCCAATACAAGGACACTTGCCAGTATATTCAACGACCAATCTGCGGTCCACATCTCAGTATATGTACGTTCGCGATTGGAATCCATTTGTTTGACCTGCACATCCGAGAGATGGTCCTTTAATGGGGGATGTCCTAGGATACATTCTACCATTTCAATGGGGTTCTCATACCAGAACAATGTAGTATTTCCTGCAATACAAATAGAAGTCTCCTCCCGTCTGCATTCAAGTCCGTCCATTTCTTCCATGTGCGCGATGAGTTGATAGAGCTGATCAACATTTTGTCGTAGGCATCAGGTACAATGAGTCAGGGTTTGAGGATATTCTTGCATTTTGTTGTGCCGAGGTGGGTATCCTCAATAGAACGACAAGGTTGCCATGGTTAGATTGTAGTGAACAGAGCAAGGCGGTCCCAGTCATCATCCTCAAAAGACTCAACTTGCACTGTGTCATCAATTGGGGCTCATGCATTGGGGAATGTCTCCATTTCAGGATGCTGGCCTTGTGTATCATCATTGAATTGGGGCTCTCATCTGCCAATTCATAGTCTACCCCATCTGATGCAGAATGATTGCTCAAATTTGGGTGAAGACCTGCATTTTGTGAACGGCGGTTACTAGTAAGACCACTTTGTCAGGAAGAGACCCAACCACATGAAGTGGAAATAAAGAACTGCATTTTTGAAGATGCAAGGGTGCGATTGAGTGCCAATGCCGCTGGATATGATTGTAGTGAGGCTCCCATCAGTTGTCCCAATGTTGTGTATTCAGCCTACACTAAACAGACTTGGATTCAAGCCTAGCCTCCTGATGTTTGTTGTACCACACACCATCTTCAGCCCCCCTTGTGTCCTTGTGTGGGAAGTTCTGCATCTAAGAAGCATTTTCAGCTATTCTAACAGCACAGTGTGAGCCGTTGTTTCAACTGTACACTGAGCAGCATTTCAACTGCAGACAACTACTCACTTTAAAAACCTCGTTGTGTTTGGCTTTCAAAATATCCACAGACATTTTTGCAACTTACCAATTCGACTTGTCTCAACCAACTAGTATTTCGCTTGTTCAAACCATCCTCACGTGAATCTAGGGCGCTTTCTCAACCAGTTTGACTTGTCGCATAACTGTGACAATGTGTGTAGGTTTGGGCATCACTTCGAGCATAAGTCAGAGCACATCCCATTGTCCTAGTTGGTATATCACAAGTACAATCCACACCTATTCCCTCGGATCAATCACCATTGATTTGACAACTGTCTTATCCACTGAGCCATCCTCATATTGACTCAGCGACCCTCATATCCGCCGAACTACCAACATCATAGCAACACCCCAAGTCCCACAGAGATGTCCTACCAGTGTTTTGCACTGGACAAAAGCAATCTGTTCCTCAGTGCTGAAGAAGAGGACCCAGGAGATCAATCCTGTGGGTAGCCGGTCTGCATTCACTGAAGGCTTTACCGTAGTCCAGGAATGGAAAACACATCACGACCAATCCACTATCCCTGGATACACCAGTATGAAATTGTACACGCAGGTGAAGGGCATCGCAAAGATGTGTGACCTGGTTAGTTAATCCAACTCTGACATTGAGTCTCTGACATTGAGTCTCTGACATTGAGTCTCTGACATTGACTCTGTGACATTGACAGACATTGACCTGACAAATAGGAGTTTACCAACATCTGTGAGAGGCTTGCTGAAAACTCTCCAGATCTCCAGGGACTCCCACCAGATGCAAAGATAAATGATGATGATGTCCATACACAATTCAAAGAATCATATCATGCTTACAGAGAGAAGTCACCCGAAGGGCCACCACCACACCCAAGAATGTCCCATCAAACCCCGTTAGAAAGTCAAAGACCACAACAAACCACACCACAATTCCAACCACTGCATCATGACCTGTGGAAAAGACCAAGATTATATCAGCTTCCTCAATAGACCATATTCTGGTCACTCAAACTACACAGATCAAACCCACTTCAGATGTTCGTGTTGGGTCTATTATACCCACAATGTCAAGCTCAACCTCATTGTGGCCAAGTCAGGATTTGGCAGGATGGGGTAGGAGTACCACTCATAGTGGCACTACACAATTAGGGATATCGTACGTAATACTGTCTCCTACGCTTGTTACGGTTCCAGGGGATTCTGAGTGGCTTAGATTCATCCCTTCGCAACTCAACAGCTCTCGCAGAGCCCTCCAGCTACCCATTTTCGGAAGAACTGCCGCAAGGAATCCCACACCACATTCACTTGTACATCTCAACAACAGGAGGCCGAAATGTGGTGCAACCAGCTCACCAGCTCACTCTGTTACAGGAGGCACCTCACCTGGAAATCAGTACGAAAACGCCAGAGAAGACTGTATCATTCTTTTTGTCATGTGGATGGAAGATGATGACCCGGTAGATAGTGCGGAAAAGTTGAAAAGGTGTCAAGTTCTAAGAGACTTCAGAAAGAATCCCAATGTGCCCCAGTGTTATGAGAAACATGTTGCCTGGATAACTTGGCAATATGAACTAGCAATATACTTGAGGGCTGTTGACTCCTGTTTGGTGAGCACAAAGTCCGGTCAGGGTGATAGTCCATTGTACAGAATTGCACTGAGTGCCAGTCGATTGTACAAAGTGAGCTAGGACGACTGACTGACCTTCGCCACATTTAAACGTTGTCCGATGAGAACATTCATTACCATCCAGATCATGGCCATGGTGGACGACAGGGACAATGAAATCACACATACCAAGACCAACCCTGTCAACCTGGAGTGAAGATCGACAATTTGGGTGAAAGAAGAGGAGGAAGATAGTGAACCATTACTTCTTAACTTACTACACAAATCCGAAAATGAAATCGGTGGTGATGCATTCCCAGATATGGAGGACGAGGAGGAGGAGGTGGAAGGGATGGAACAGCTACCAGGGATGCTGGAGGACGGTTCTGAAGTGAGGATCATGCCAATTAATAACAATGCAGCACCAAGAAATCCCCCCAGCAATACTCTCAAACCGGAATACTATGATTTCGAGATTCAAAACACCGAAGAATCTGACCATGCAGAGGGTGACTTCAGTAACATTGCCCTGATGGAAGTAAAGGGAGCCAACCATCCCAATGCGCAAGCACAGCAGGAGGACCGGCTGGACAATGCCAATGTGGAATGGTAGGTGACTGTCCTTGTCAGAGCTGTTGAGCTACTCTCAGAGCTCAGCCGCTGTCAGAGCTACTGTCAGAGTTGTTGTCAGAGCTGTTGTCAGAGCACAGCCGCTGTAAGCTGTTGTTAGAGCTACTGTCAGAGCTATTGTCAGAGCTCAGCCGCTGTCAGAGCTGCTCTCAGAGCTGCTGTCAGAGCTACTGTCAGAGCTGCTGTCAGAGCTACTGTCAGAGCCGTTGTCAGAGCGCAGCCGCTATCAGAATATTAGAATGAAACTAATTTCTACTCGCATGTTAGCAGAGCTGATGGATATCCATGACTCTCAGAATCTTAACCTTGAGGACTCAATAGCAGCATTAGGAATCAACATGGAGACTAGAACTGTCAAGCCGCTCCACAAACCCACACAGTTCCAATCTCACCAAATTATTGTGGTGAATTGAATGGCAGAGAAGGAGAATAGCATGGCGAAAGGTGGTTTATTAGCTGACAACTGCAGTACTGCCATGCTTAGACCCTGCTGTGCTCTTCATATAGTCTTCGCCACACTAACAATCATCTGACTCTGACAGCGCTGGCTTTAATATGTCCCCAGGTTAATGTCTACGAATACAAAAAACAAGAATCCACCTCCTAGGTTTGACAAATGGGAGATCAACATGAACAACCCCAACGCTGAGGTAGAACAGGGTGAGAAGGTCTGAAGGGAGCCACAAAAGCCATGGCGGGAGGTCCGCCTTCCGCCATTAATTCTGTGGTATGACTGGAATATGTACCACTATAGTGACTTCAAGCTACAGTTGAACATGCGATAAACCAATGGTGGCCCAATGGGAAGCTGTGGCAACTAAGTTCACTGAGTCAACTCCATACCTTCATTACAGTACATCTTCCTGGAGGACAACTTCTGATCGAGCCGCATGGCATCGCACACCCTGGAGAATAGTCATGATCCCGACCATGCAGCCTTTCTACCAGCAGTTCAACCAAGAGGAAGCTGATGGTTTGAAATTCTGTGGCCATGGAATATTTCTCCGTGTTATCTTGAATGGGGCCCACAGGTTGAGATTGAGCGGGACCCCAAGTGGGAAGTTTATGAAGGCTAATAGCGCGATGGTCAAAACTGACTCCTGCAATTACAATATGCATATGGCATGCAATATACTCAGTCTGGAGCTGCAATATAAATAGATGATAACACCAACCCCATTGGTGAATGGCATCGAAGACTTGCACTGGATCTTGTGTTTTCTGGAGAGTTCATCCTAGTTGACACTACAGCTGCCACCAGATACATTCGACTACATGCTCAACTTCAATGACCATTCAGTTGCAGACGAGAGTAATGTGTCAGGTACTGAATGTGGTGCCAGGTTCACACCAGTCACAGATCCATACTACAAAGTCCCCAAATTCAGCTCACTTGATCACTGCGCAAAAATAACGTCGGATGGTTATATGTTGCCCCTGACAGGTGACTTGGGGAAATCAAGAAGGGCCACTGAAACATCAGATATAGCAATTAGACCACACCGCTATTAGAAAACAATTGGCAAGCAAGCTTTTGTCATTTGATGCACACTAATGCTATGGCAAAGGATGGTGAGCCACATTCTGATCAAGACCCCAAAACCCATGATCAATGTCGCTCCAATGCATGAAACCACCAAACTTGTTACAATCATGAAGTCCTCTGGAGGTGGATAGTTCTACATTAATTTGGTAGATATTAGCTAAATGGGGCTCACAGAGAGAATCACAGTGGTTGCCTGTGTACTTTCTACAATGATGCGCATAAGAAAGCCTTTAGGCCCTTGTTGTTGGTATATTTACTTGATATCTGTAGCATTTATTCTTGGCTGAGCCTCTACGGATCGCGAAATATCTGGTTTCAAATACACATGAACAGTATCTTCCAGAGCTGCTGGCACGTGCAGATCGAACCAGATCATGCTGAGGATAGTTAGTGCTGAGTTTGGAAAGGCTTTCCCAGGGAAGATGGACCAAATACCTTCGCCTGAGATGGTCAAGGGTATGACCTATGATCAGATCATGGCTGCACTGCAGTGTGGGGCTCCAACGATGGCTTGACTCCAATAGCATCTCCCCAACACCTTGACTGCAAAGCCAATGGACAGAAAGTGATTCCATGGGTATATTGGCCACTTACCCAGTGGCTCGTCAAACAGGTTAGCATTCCTTTCGCATTCGGACCTTTAGCCACTCACATCAGCTCTGACAATCAAATCTGATGGTAAACTCTGACATTGTTATTTCATACGACAATGATAGTAACATGTAGGCAGTTCTACCGCCTCTTAGTCTACAATTGTATTGCCTTCCACAGCTCAAGGAGTGCCGATTAGCGTTAGCAACGTGTCTGGGTAACCCACCAGCGGTCCTGGTTTGGACTGCAGAAACGGTTTAGTTTGTTTCCAGTTCCTTCCAACAACCCTACAGGCAGCTTCTTTACGGGCCTAACCCAGACCCATGCCCGTTCACCCACGGGTTTTGCCAGGTTTGGTTAAACCTATCGGTTCCCATCTCCAGTTCTGGGTTTCAGGTTTTTCTATTTATGGTCACATTCAGATATCCCACTGCTAATCGCAAAATATTGACTTTCGTACATCATTGTCCTTTTTTGATAGATTGGCCGCCATTATAATCAAAAACAAGAGAGACACGCTCGCTGCCCCATTCTGAAAATGAGAGTCAACGGAGCATCAACGATTGTTGGTCTTCTAAGCCAGGTAATTGATCCGAGCCGTGGTCGTTTTAATGCGTACACAAAGTATTGGCCACCATAGAATGCAAAACAACTAACATTGACATCACTACAATCTCCTAAAAGTCAACATCAACGGAGCTTCAACGATTTTTGGTCTCGTAAGTCAGGTACTACAAATGTGTTGTGGTTGTTGTGATACATAATGACAGTATTGGCCGCTTTTGTAGGCCGAAGAGAGAATGACATGCTCACTGCCCGAACTTGAAAATCAGTCTGACCAGAGCATCAACGCTTTTTGGCCTTGCATCATGGTAAATCCCCAGCGGGATGCGGCTGTGACTCTATATACAATGTTTTGACCGGTTTTATAAGCTATAATACTCAGGAACACTGAATTTCAGCTTTGGAAATGAATCAAGTTGTCAATGTCCGGGAGGCTGTGGTGGGAACATCTGTTGCTTATCTGCCTATAAAGGCTGCCAACTCCTGCTTTGAAGATGTCTGTGATCAAGCTCCACATAGATTACCCAGGATGCATAACACAAATGGTTGACGCTGCATGGATGCTCATTGTTAGGAGATAGGAACAATGTTGTAGCTAGCATTTTTGTTCATTGAGGCAGCCAATACCTTCAGTATGCATTAAAATGACCACGTCTCAGATCAATTGCACAACTTACAAGACCATAAATTGTTGACGCTCCGTTGACACTCGTTGTCAAGATGGGGCAGATTGCATGTAGATTTCTCCGTTGCCAATAAAGGCGGCCAATACTTTCATTATGTCTAACATCAACCGAGTCACTTTTACATTACCTGACTTACTGGATCAAAAATGGTTGACGCTGTGTTGACGCTCATTTTGCAATGGGCGTATCCGCAATATGCATGAATTCAATGTGGCATAGAATATCAGTAATCATGTTTTGGCAGCCTTTCTATTGTCTTCATGTACATTCTCCTTTATCACTACATTGTTCATTAATAATCGATATAAATATATCATTTAAAATATACTTTAAAGTGTCCACTAATTGTAGATACTAATAATAGTCCAAATCCCGTTCCTTTGTATCAATGCTCATCATAACTGTCAGGTTCGCTCAATAGACTGTGCTCGTCTGCAAGATGAATGTCAGCTGCATTTTCACGCAGTGGATATTGTACTTACCAGTTGATGTTCCTTCATCAGTCAGCAAATCTGGAATAGAATCATTATCTCGCTTGCGATCCTTGGCATATGCATCAAAATTGAATATTTGTGCATTGTGAAGAGGAGTATCTATATACACATATCCGGGTGGCACACATTCAATTTTGGAACTTGGAACTCTCTCATTATCACCAGGTGGTGCAGGTGGCATTCCGGGCCCAAGTGGCACCAGTTCTGGTGGAGGTACTCCTGTGCCTTTGCGCCTCCAGCGTGTCTGCGGAGTCTTTGCTGTGCCACTTTGGCAACAAAGGCAGCCGTTCATCCTATTTTCTTGAACCATTGCTGGGTGTCATTTCATTGCAGCCGTCATCTTTCTATGCCCAGAAATCTCAACTCCCTGCTGCTTTGCTTCTCGGACTTCGGCCCGAGGTTTCTTGAGCTGGTGTTGGGTTCCCACAATTGTGGAGGGCAAAAATTCTCCTTTGGCCATTTTGCCCATATTCAAAACAAGGCACATGTCGAATTGTTCTAGCTGTACCCAACCACCTTACCTTGCCATAGTGGCTGACATGTTGAAAACCTATGAGAAATTAGTTCCTTCTAAAAGCGATATTCAGCTATTACCTCAACCATATACGACTCTGTAGCCTCCTCGGTGGTCTTTGAAACCAATTTCGTCCACTGTCGGGTACCTTAGTCCAGAAATTCATCCATGAAGATCGCAGAACTGACAATATTATGACATTCCATTTCACAGACTGTGCGGACAAATGCCTTGAGTGACAATGGTGGACTCCTATTACAGGCAGTGATAAATTTGTCATGGAGCTCCCTATGTACACTAGCTGTACATTATAGTGTCATTTGCCTGCTGTCTGCCTCAGTATGAAGCAACTTACATCCGAACGCATACTGCTTCCTATTTCTGCTTCTTCAGGTTTTGCATATCATTTTTAAATGTGCATACTGGGTCATATTGTTGTTGGCTAGATTGGCAGCATCGCGGTGAACGAACTGGTCTCTGCATTGCTGCTGTGTCTCGGCGGGTGGCTAATTGGATGAAGCGCCTGTCACTTGGCTCAATCGCGATCCACTCCCACCTGGCTGAGGTCCATGTGGAGCCTTGACTTGGAGTTGTGGAAAAGGTGAGGAAGATGATAACGAATATAAGTGGCAGGTGATGAGGAATATATAGTTAGCTTCAAGTCAAAATGGAATGAGTGGCAGCCATCTTGCACATTCTTGTCACGATGAAGGCGACTGCGTATGGCTGCCAGCTGCATGGGATTCAGACTGTTCTGCGATTTGCAGTAAGTCGGTCAGATGTTGTTTGTTTGTTTTGAGGCATATATTACACTCAACGACAGCTGAAATCTCTAGTTTGATAGACAAAGAAAGGACATTCTTCGACAAAAGGGATGTCCGGTGATGTTTTTCACAAGACATCCCCGGAATCTTGCATGAAACACACGCTAACCATCAATTAACATTATATGGTTAGAAAAACTATTCCGAATGAAGTGACGGTCAAAACACAGATTTTGCTTGGTTTAATTCGATCAAACGTACCAACTTTGACACAAAAGACGCAGCTTGCCACCATGTGGTGCACAGCTTGCGCCGTCTAACATCTCGCCCAACAAGAAATTCAACAGAAGATACATTGGTGACTATTGGGAAACAGAACATTTCGCCACTTCCGGTGGGCAAATACGGCAAATCGACCAAGTGCTCCACATGACAATATCATTAAGAGAATGCAGGCAAGTGCGGCTTGGAGGAATAAGACTCCGGGCATTTGGAGCATTGCGCAGCTTACGATCTAAACAGAAGCTTTCTCCGGAGAAATGATGAGACAAGCACTGTTTGAGCAAAGATGAGAATGATAATTTGATTGAGGATGATGTGCATAGAGAAACTGCTGTGGCAAGAAAGTGAGTTCAAGATACAGAGACAGCGATTATACAAGGGAAAGATGATATGGGAACTGCTGAAACGGTGGGATTGACAACTGGAAAGGAGGAAACAACACTCGAAGAGATGTTGAATACTATTGCGGACAGTCTGCACAATCTTGCGAGTTCACACCCTGAGGAGGGTTGGCAAGCCGAGGAAGCTGATGAAGAAGATACAGAGCTTAGGAAGCTCAGTGAAGATGATGAACCCAGCTGGGTGATGGGCACATTCCCCCAATCCATACAGCATCACATGGAGAGATTTCAGCAGAAGTAGATGAAGTTTGACAAATTGACGCGAGCGGGATTTGGTGACAATGCCTACTACTTCCATGAGAGAGATAGGAAGTATGGGACGGCCGAATGGATGCTTCCAGCAGTTGTCAACCCTAAAACACTCAAGACTCCAGCCACACCATCATCGACAACATTTGCAGAGCTTATACAGTCTCTTGATATCATCCCTGGACAATTGCAAATGCTGCAAAAGACCTCTGTACCAGGAAGTAGTCAGATGAGGCTGGCTTCACAGAAACCAAAGTCAAACAACAACATAGAGTCTCTCCCGCCCGTCGTGGCACCTGATTTGTCACAGCTTAAGCAATTAAAACCTGCTGAACCTGGAAGCTTTTACCCATGCATATACTGTCCCAAGCTAATGACCAGACAGAAATCGGATTCGGACAAAGAGATGGTGATGGGTCCTGCGTCACTGGAGGTATAGATAGCGAAATAGATAATTTTTACCACCAATCGATTTGAAATGGCATTGGTGTACCAATTTTGCTATGCGTCAGCTTGTTCTGGATTTCAGTGAAGAAATCGTGAGACATGATAATTGGTCAGTGTGCGTGCAACAGTCGTATGGGCCATGGGAAAGTTCTAGACTCCATATCAACTTGATAGAAAACCAGCAAACTTGAGATGGTGTTGCCTGTTACAGTTGAGAGAGAAAGCAAAATCTAAATTCGGGAATGAATTTACTAATGACATTTACTTGAGTGATGTTACACAAGTCATAGCAGGACAGGTCAATACGCAATATGAACCTGGATGAATGACAGCCATCATGCTGCGTTAATCCATGCATCAAACCGCATAACTCTCAGTTCAGACCTGGTGCCCATGGTCAAGCTTTCGATGATTGCTTATGGTACGTCATGGAAATCGAGGAGGGGGCGCTGGATATGGAACGGTGAGGAAGCCAGGCTTTATAAATCCAAAATTGGAGTATGGTTCAATATGCCGTTGATTGCCGGCCAAAAGCACTCTAACCCAATAAGCCTACGTCATTCATTGCCCAGATATCATGTGTAGTGGCGGCTCAGAAACAGAAAGGCCTCGAAGCTTTTGGATGCAGATCATTATCCATAGAAGCGATATAGTGGTTCTCAATAATGACTATATGCATTTTGTGTGCAATTGTCGAGCATCCAGTGACTGTTAGTATGGAATTGAGGTGAGTGTCAACCGAGCATCAACAATTGTTGTCCTTACACTTCCCGCAATCAAATGCCTGCATGGTCACATCCTTCCAATGAGAAACTATTGGCCAGCTATGTAGGTAAAAAGGAAAGCGACATGCTCGTTGCCCCATTTTAGAAATGAGCGTCAATGGAGCATTAACGATTTTGCGCCTTGCATCTTGGAAAATCACTGGGCCGTGCAACAACATTAACCCATAATTACAGTATTAGCCACCTTAATGGGCAAAAATGGTAGTGATGATATTGCTACTACCTCCTAGAAATGATCGTCAACAGAGCATCAATGATTTTTGGTCTTGGATCTGGAATAATCAAAAGGCAATGTAATGGCATTGACCCATGTTCAAACTGTCGGCCACCTGTATGGGCAAAAATGCTAACGACCATATTGCTACTACCACGTGAAAATGAGCATCAACTGCATGTCAATTATTCTTGGTCTTGTATCTTGGATAATAAAAGGGCTGTGCAATGCTGTTGACATATGACCGTACTGTCGGCAGCCTTCATCGGCAAAATTGCTAGAGACGATATCGCTACCATCTCATAAAAATGAGCGTCAACACAGCGTCATTGATTTTGGGTCTTGCATCTTGAATAATCTAAGGGCTATGCATCAGTGTCGACCCATAATCAAGGTATAGGCCGCCACTATAGGCAAAAATGTCAGTGACAATATCGCTACTACCACCTAAATGTGACCGTCAACAATGCGTCACTGAATTTTGGTATTACATCTTGGATATTCCAAGGGCTATACCATGGCATAAACCCATAATCGAACTGTCGGCTACCTTGATGGGTAAAAATGCCAACCACGATCTCGCTGGTTTCTCCTCAAAATCAGCGTCAACAGAGTGTGAATCATTTTTGGTCTTGTATCTTGGATAATCAGAGGGCTATGCAACAGTTTAACCCATAATCGTACTATTGGCTGCCGTAATGGGCACACCTGCGAGTGATGATAATGCAACCGCCTCCTAAAAATGTACGCCGAAGGAGTGTGAACCCCTTTTGGGTGGACTCAGTTAGCTACAGAGCAGCGAACTGCACTGCAATGTTCCTACATGGAGTTCTTAACAGTCAGTCTTCTCTGAATGTCCTTGTATTCAACTTCACAAATATGTATGCAATGTCACACAGATCTGACTTTTGTCTTCCTTTTACCTCTAGAGTCAATATTTCAGAACCAGCTTTCTACTTTACTATAACATAACAATTGACATTCTCTCAAGTCGAATTACCCAGCATTTAACTTCCTACCACGAGGTTGGATTCAAAATCTATAAATTCCTTGTTGCTAGAGGTTATGATCTCTTCCAAAAATGAGCGTTGTTGAATTTGCGAGATGAGCGACCTTATATTACAAATCATATTCGATGCTTGGTGGGCTTCAATAAATGTAGGCTTGTAGCATCCTATTGCGTTGAATAATTCTAGACATGCGTCTACTTGGCGATGCTATTTGCACTGGGGAATTGGGGAGACCAGCTGCCCTGACATCATATGTATTGTTTCTAATCAAGATCTTCGCCATCCATCAGATCATGGGACCAGCTCAATACGGAAGCGCTTTTTGGCAAAAGCACACACGGCAAAGTTGATCCCATTAACAGAGGCGGAAGTTACAGAATTGATCGGTTGAACGGTCAATGAATCAGCATGGGCCACACCATAGAGGCAACAAAGACAAGGAAGTACGATTGGAAGTTTGCAAAGCAAATTCGTATTTAATATTTAGAGCTTGTCCATATTGACTGAATGAAAGACAAAACACTCCAAACTGGCAGCGAAGGACTTTCAAATTGCCAAATTTCACCAAGACACCTGGAATTGCTACCTCATGTTAGGATGTGTTTCGGCTGATATTCCATGGAAAGCAATAACGAACCTGCAGCTACGACAGTCATATAATGCATTACTGAGCAAGTTGGTTCTACCGTCTGCCCGTGATCTGAGTAACATTTGCAAGAGGAAATACATACCGACAGTATATGCAAGTAAGAACCAACAGCCATCAAGAAATACAGTTAGTTTAGCTTTTGACGGGTGGACTTCAACAAACAAAATAGTCATAATGTCGGTCATTGCGTACCACATGGATTGAAATGGGGCATTGGGAGAAGTAAATCTCACATTCGATGAGGTTAATGGCCTGTTCATTCCCTATTTCGAAAGCTATTTAACGATAATGGGTCAAAGATCAACATAGTGGAGCAAGGCTAGACCTACATTGAAAGTTCTTGATCGGATTCAGCTTACCAACAGCCGATTACGCGGAATTACAACTGATACCACTTCCTCAAATTACTCGATGACTCGCAAATAACAATCAATCCTTCACACCTCCGGAAATGAGTGGCCTGCATCGAGATAAAACATATCATGTATGGCGGATGTCATACAGCTGGCTTTAGGCGCATTCATGAGTAGTCTGGGTGTAAAAGGCCACACCAAGTCTTGGGAAGCCCATGAGTGCGATCAGCAATTAGGAGAGAATGCACGCATAGACATTGGGAAGAGTCAAACACTTCCAAAAGATGGCAATGCTAGAATCAACATGGCATCTGCCACGAGACCAAGTTTGGCAGAGATAATTGAGAACGTATGTATTTCAAAATTTTTTGAAAATCCTAAAACTGACAGTCATATAGCAGGGAATGTTTGCTGTATTGCTTACACTGATGCCTGGTCATCGGAAAAGCTTCATTGACTCTCAAAAAGCCAAGCGTGAATTGCAGTACTCCCTGTAATGGATTTGAAGACACGGTCGAATTCAAAAATGGAGTGACTTGAGCGTCCCTACTGATTACAAGAATTCACCCGGAAGAGGCTCAATAATCAGACATACAGTAATTACAGGTCTCTCTTCACAACACAGGATGAATGGACCATGGTCGTATATGTCATGGACATGGTAAGGCCATTCCGGTACTAGACCCTGTGGATGTCGAAACCACATACGTTCACTCTGAATCACGTTATCACTATCTACAACCACATGATCGATCATATGGATGGTCTTATGCGGGTTTTCGCTAAGAAGAGGACTCAATATTAGGAAGACTTATACCTCACCTTGAACTTTGCATGCCAGACACTATCCAAATATTATGCAGAAGTTACTCCAATGACGGGTATGCATCTCATTTAAGCACAGATGCTTGATCCTTTCTGGAAGTTGCGATCATTGGAGAAGCAGGATAATGGAATGGATATTAATCGTGAGGACGTGACTACCAATACTACCCATTACCAAGTGGCGTATATGACGTATGTGGAGAATGAATTCTGCGCCAGACATTGACATTTGCCCATCATTAAACCTGAATGTGTACTGAGCAACAATTGCTTCTCCTCTGCAATAGCGTCCAGATCAGGTCAATTATCTTATGATCCATATGATTTGTCCAGCGATGATAAACAATACTTAATGCCTAATGAGCTGGCCGGAAGGACGCCTGGACCAAGCAATCACGCAGCAGGTTGATGGACCCCCTCCAGTTCGTATTTGAATTCACTGCCTGTATTCCCACAGAACCGGGGGCAAATTGATCCAAATCATAATGGTTACCACCACGACCCTAGGGAGCTTAGCAATACATTTTGGATACCGGACATCACCGACTGGTGGTGTCAGCATGAGTAAACACACTCCAACCACGCTGACCTCTCCATTGCGGCGTGCGACATATGCACCATCATACCACATCGCATCGGAGTTGAGGCCAGTTTTTCCCTTCGGTAAAATGTTATCGGCTGGGGGCAGTCAATCACTACAACAGAGACCATTCAGGAAGAAGTCGTTGTAAGGCAGTGTGCTTGACCCAATAATGGGATTTTGCATTCGCAAAAAATATTTCCGTCCGGGTGCAATGACTCCGTTCGAGTGGACACGGTCTGTCCGAGCTGTCAGAGACACCCCGGTGGCGGAACACTCCGCGCCCGGCGTCAATTCAACGCGTCGCGTTCCCTATTGCCCTCTGATCGCTGTTTCACCCTTTCTTCTCATTCGTCGGTCTTGTATTTTGAACGATCACTCTCATGTTGTGGCCAACTGTGACCATCCGTCCGAATGGCTCCATTGGGTACGTGCTTGCATCGGGATTGCAATGCGATGGGTCACGCTGCACAAATCTCACCTCGTGTTCCTTCTACCTGCTCGCTAAATGCAATTCTCCCTTTACTAGTTATACGAGATTGCAAGGCGATGGGGGAAGCTGTGAAAATCTCTCCTCAGGTCCCTTCTACCTGCGCGCAAAATGCAATTCTCTGTTTACTACTTATACACATCATTCCAGGTCGCCAGATCTGTCTGGCTATTGACAATCCATCGCACGTTCCGTCAGTCTCCTGTCTTACTACTAGTAGCTATCTCTGGAATGACGTGTGCGCAGCCGACAATATTTCCCACACTGAAAACTTGCAAAGCAACGGCTGCCGGGGCTTTTCTCACTTGTAAAGATTTCGAGACGGGATCCAAGTTACCCAACTTTCCAGGTATTGTTGTGAGCGCCAGGGCTAACCAGTACTCAACGAAAGCTACATTGTCGTTCAGGAGTTTGATTTTGAATGGTCGTTGCAGTTGCTACGAGAGATGCCCATTCAGCGCGCCATAACACCTGCCAGGGCATTGCTTTACCCATACCCAGTCGTTCCGTCGATCCCCTCCACGCCAGCTCTGGCTTCCTGTGCATCGACACATCTGAGGTATGTGTTCACCATCTACACCCTCAACTTGAACCTTCATAGGATGATAAATACAGAGCTCCATTGCGTGCAGTTGGTCATCTGATGTATATGTCTTGTTACGACTCTTACGCTTGATGAACTCGTGCGTGCCGCTGTATATTGTCACGCAGTGTGTTGCGTCTTGTGTATTGTCGAGTAATGCTCTGAAGTCTTTGATCATAGCGTCAGGATGCTTTCCATCACGGTGGTTTTGGGGCCCCATGAATTCGGGCTTCGCATATGACTGGGAGCCCAGGGAGGCAGCCAGATCAGCACCGGAAGGGAGAACTTTGCAGGCGGCGGCGCTGTTCTCCTGACGCTGGGCCAAGGCTTGGGGATTGAGCTCTCTGATTCCGAAGGAAGGAATGCGATGGTGAAAGGCGATTACTTGCGGCAGGTAGTTGAGAGTGTGATTTGAGGCGTTCCAACCGTGTTTGAGGTTCGGTCCATATGCTTGATCGAGTCTCTCGGCAGATCACTGTTGCAAGGCTCAGTATCGATGAATCTGTTCGACTCAATGCGACATCAAGTGGATCTTCGGAAAGTTGAAGTGGGCATCTAACTCGTTGGAAACATCTATCTCGTGGCTAATATGATCCCACGAGGCATTCATTTCGCACCGCTTGTTGGACGGTGTCCAAGTTGCATCATTTGTTTCCTTGTCTACCATCCACTTCTTCACGGGTTCCGTTCTCAGGGCTTGGGCTATGGCCTTCGCCTTTTTGCCGGCTCGCCCGAGCAAGAATACATTTTTCAAGGTGTGAAAACGATGGAAGGCGTCCTCCATGTAGCTAAAAGTTGCATCACCGTGAGATTTATATTGAGAATACATAAAGAATTCTAACAATGCTCGTGTGCACGCAATTGCGCAATTGAATACGAGACTCTGAGCGGGGCTTCCGCCTTGTAGAGCCTGGGTTACAACTCCCAGCAGGTACCGGCTCATTTCTTCCATCTCCTTCCCATTCCATTGAGGAACTTCCTCATATGACTTATTTTTTGGTGTTAGATCATGGTAAGCAAGCACGGATAACCAGAATGCATTGTACTTGTCAAGCTGTTCGTGCGTCTTGATGAAGTGGAAAATCCACTTCTGGAGGTGGTCACGCATGCCGATCTGCATTGTATGGAGGAGGTCGGGCTTCACGAGGTCGCGCACGATACAGGGAATATGTCGAAACACACTGAATCCTCGGTGGACCTTGCGCGACCAGAGTCCGGCATCGGCTGCCTTCGTGTTGGCTTCGCTGAGCGTTCTATATAGGTTGTGATCCCACCGGCGGTGTTGCTTGTAAGATGGGACATAATCTTCAAGTTCGTTCTTCGGACACTTGCACCAAAAACTGACATGCTGCTCAAGATGATGTAGGTCGCTTTACTCAGGGCAATCGGCAAGCCATGCTGCTGAAACCGGTTTGCAACGCCAGAAGTTGTCATCTGCACCGAGAACATTCTAATACCCTCTCTCGGCGTTGGGATCTCGTTTCAAGGTGAGAGCCTGGAGAACCCGCCGGAGTACTTCGTTCAGCACATCTCGGGTTGTTTACCGCTGCTCATCCAGCCGCTTCGGAGGATCATTGCAGTTATTGATTGGAATCGGCAGGAGAGCGACCATTACGACGGTGTGTGTTGAGGGCATCTGGCGGATCTTCGAAGATAGAGTGCCAATTGTCATTTACACAGACCACTCTTTCTTGTCGCCAGCAAAATTCAAGAGATGTGTTCTGTCGGACATGAAGATCAAGGGAACCACTGTATCACCCCGTCTGAGCGTTGCCTTAACCTCGATTAGCACGTTATTATCCTCGAGTATCTCAGCATATCTGTGTCTCCCACCAGCAGTGCGCACTGTGCATTTCAGTATAGAGGCGTTTCGGTGGCGTATCGCTGTAAAAGCAACGCTGAGGGGCATCAATGCGATGTTCGGGGTAGGCTGGCAGCCATATCTACCATCTCATGCTTTTGATGATGTCTCGACTCCAGTATTTGATAGGCCGTTGGTGATTGTCATTGCATCTCATATCCTCGAGAGTGTGTCGTTCCCACTTCCCGAGAGCCTGCTCATCTGGGATGCTAGCCACAAGCTTCTGCATGCCATCCCCGTTTTTGAAGCTTGGGAAACGCACAGGGGTGTTCTCTTCCTTCATCATGTTGTCATAGTACGTCTTCATACCCCTCTTCTTCATCTCACACTGGATATATTAGTATTCTTCACGCGTCGCAAACCGGTAGTAGGGATTGTTCTGTAGGTTCGTCTCAACGCAACCCGGAGCGTCGCGTTCCCATGGCTGAGCAATATACTCGCTCAGCGGTGCACCGGTGCCAGGGCATGTTTCTGGCGGCGGCAGAAGAGGTGGCGTTGGTTGAGATTGCGAGTCTGCGATGTTTTGAACGTGTTTGCGGTAGGGAAACGCGTCCAAGTCTTCGACTGACTGTTTGTTAGCGTTGAATTCATGACGCTGAGCGGGTTCGACGTGTCGGGGCGCGCTGCAATCAGTCAGATTCTTTGCAACTTGAAGGTTTTCAGGATGGTGTAATATGATATGTTGAAGTCGCCAGCTGTCTGAGGTGAACTTCCTTCAGCATGGAAATTTGGGGCAACGGAATGGGGTCTGCTCTGGCATTGTCGACGACACGGGAGGAGTTGAGTATTCACTGTAGAAAGGGACGAAAGTTGGAGCTGGGCCTGAGTAGTCTGGTGTGGGTATAAGCTTACGATACTTGAGAGATTTATTGAACCTCAACACCATCACGCCAGGAGTTACACACACACTGCATGGGCGATGTCGCATAATACTATGACTAAATGAAAAATAAACTCTGAGCAATCCAAAAACCTCGCCACGCATGTAATAATCAATGCCTGAGATACATTGATCAGAATAAAGGAAACAAACAGGCCCACAACCCTAACCCAAACAAACAAAACACCTCCACATGTGCCTTGATCAGTGCCTGGGATGAATAGATCACAGCGAAGGAGACTAACAAGACAAGAACCAGACTCTAACCCAAACGCACACCTCCGCTGCAACGCGAGCACTGGTTCACACCTCGCCTAACGATCCATCTGGGCGCGCCCCAGGGAGAGGGAAATCAGGGAGACGGACATTGGGGGGAGGGAAATCAGGGAGAGGGACATCAGGGAAAGGGACAGCAGGGAGAGAAACATCCGGGAGAGGGACATCTGGGAGAAGGACATCCAGGATAGGGACATCGGGGAGACTGTCGCCACCTGCCGATTCGCCGAGTAGCAGCTGCTCCACATTGACATCCAAGGTGGTTCCAGCTGCCTCAGCTTCTCGCATAGTTGGCGCCGCTGGGCGAGGTTTTTGCGGCGTCACAAGCCCCAAAATCTCCAGCCCACTGAGGGTATGAGTTGCCTGAGTTGGTGGTCGTGGAGGAGGCTCTAGGGTTTGTGGCCGTGGGGCAGGTGCGGTAGGTTGTGGCTGTGGGGCATGCTCGCGCATCTCCTGGCGTTGCTCAGGTAGCATGGTTGGTTCATTGTCTACCATGGTATCAGCATTGTCAGCCGATGTATTTACCATCCCTCCCTGGCCAATCGTCTGAGGTTCTTTGCCATCATCCTCATCCTTATCCTCCTCCTCATCCTCATCCACCTCCTCCACCTCCTCCTCGTCTTCCTTCTCTTCATCTTCCTCCTCTTCATTATCTTCCTAATCATCGTCACCATCTCTTTCCATATCCACATCATCGTCTAAATCAACGCCGTCCGGTGCGTCCACATCATCCTCCATGCACATATCCACATCAGAATCCTGTTCTGAGTCATATTCGCCGCCCCACTTCTCGGTTGAGTCGGTATCATCATCTGAGGAAATTGACATGGCAGGTGATGCTTCTGGCACTAAAGTTACCCGCTCTAGTTAGCTCTCCGTGTCCGAGTCTGCCTCATACATTTCTTTCTGTAACTGCAAAGCAATGGCACGAAAGATATTATCTCCCCCTGGGGTTCGTTTAACAATACCTTTCCCATTACGGTTTCTCTGCCACTTCGCCTTCGCTTTGCCCTTCCTGTCCTTTGTTCCCTTCCCATTCCCAGTCCCTCTCTCACCGCCCGGCGTATCCTCCTCACCCTCGCCATCATCATTGTCATTGCCATCGCCAGGACGGCTCTTTCCACCTCTCGCCGCTCCAGGATCCTCCCAGTTCTCATCATCATCATCCTCATCAATTATCTCATCCCAATTCACTGCTCTGACGGCCAGGAAGTCGCCTGGCTTGTAGTGCCGGCGGCTTGGTGGCTCAATCTTTGCCGTGGGATCATCGCTAACATACCTAGAGAAACACTCAGCGGTTCGTATAACCTTTCCCGAACTGGCTGTTTGCAGATTGGAGCGATTGACTTGATCCCCGAAGGCACGGGGGTTGTCCCACCTCCAATTGTTCATTTGATTGCTGGTAGTGTCAATCATTTGCCCCATATATGAGCTGAACGCTGCCCACCACTCCCGAAAAGGTGAACTCCTGCTCCTACGGTGGGGCCACATCAGCTGGAATTGTGAAAAGTGGCGAGTCGTGACTGGATCAAGAAAGATTATATGATAAAAGAGGTCCCAGGCCCTGGCATTCTTGATGCCGCGAACATTGTATATCCGAATGAGTCCACGGAAGTGTTCCGAGATGAATTCCTTTATACGGTCCCGATCCAACGACTGGCCTCAATTTATAACCGATGTCGGCATTTTCGCCCTAGCAGTTGCCTTCACCTATCCTTTGCGGCTGCCGTTTGGTGCCATCGCTGCGAGTTGAAAATGAATCAACATCCAAGGCGTTAGCATTATGATTCAGTTGAACATAGCGGAAGGAAGCCCAGAGTGAGAGTACAAAGTTGTGTAGGTTATCGGGTGTGTTTTGGAACAAGAGGTGTTGTTTTGTGCAAGTCATGTGATGTTGAGATAGTTCAGGATGCTGGCGGAGTATTTGATTGCTGGCGGTGTGTTCAATACAGGAGGAACAGAGAATCGAGGTGTAGGCGGGAAGAAGGGATATATATACTCGAGTCCCTGCGATTTGGTTCATATGCTGCGTTTTGTTATTTATTGAACACAAAACAGCCCTGCCTTCATCTTGCACAACCACCAGCCACATCATGAACAAGGAGCCTCGAGACAAGATTTAGTGCATGCGGTGAGGACAGTGTGCGACTTTGGGCGTTGCTTTGGCATCACATACCACTTTTGCCACTCAGTCCTCGTGCATCTCGGAGCAAACTGAGTAGTTCTCAAGTCGTCCCAACTGTGCAACCATCCAACATGGCTACCAATGCCTAGCAGTGGAAAAAGCACACGCAACTGATGTCATAGAATAGAGAATACGTCATTGTTCGCTTTGCAATGCTTTTTGCTCTGCCAAAGGGGGATTTCCACCGAGAACCTGAAGATATACACGATCAATGGTTCGAAGTATTGTGCCAAGAACGAGTGCAATATGACGATAATTGTGCAAAGATGGCATAAACACCCATCAAGCGGTGCAAATGGACCTTCAGACGTTGCTGTAACAGCGAATATCAATGCTCAGTTCAATCTGAGTTTAATCTGATTGCAGTTAACCCCATAATTGAATGCTTCTGAAAGGATCTCATCCCCGAGTATTGTCAGGGTTTGAAGTCTAGCGGGGACTACACTGCACCTCCCGTTTATGTTGAACCCGTCCATGCTCGCTCCAATGAGAGTCTGCCTCGCCTGCTGTTGCATATGCATGCAGAGGATATTATTCCTACCTTGTTAAAGTCATTTATCTATATCGGAATATGCCTTCCCAAAGAACTCACCCTGACAGGACTCTGGTCGTACAAAATGTTCGAAGTCTTGTTAATCATCAGAATCGGCAAATGCATGGGCCTTCGGTGAATTCTCGACTTCCGGCTGCTAGGAGACGCGTTTCCGTACCGGCTGGCTAGAGGGATTCCTCTCAAGGAGGGAGTTCAGTACCCTCTACAATCCAAGGTCAGAACTCCACCCCCTTACCTTCACTGAAATATTCTCGTGTTGCAGATATCACTCAACGTGTGACTTCCACCTCATCTGCTACACAGCGAGGGTCAATAATTACTCCAACCGCCACACCAGGTACAAGAAGTTGTAACACACCAGCTCCCAGCGGAACAATACAGACAGACTCAACGAGTCGCGTTGTTTCCAGCCCCGCATCATGCATTGCTAGCACTCCCACTCCTCCCAGCGGGCTGGAAAACCTGCCTACCCCCATCCCGAATCCAGAAGCACACGCGATCATTACAAATCTACTGCAAACATGAGCTACCGAACAGAATCAGAGACAGAGGCAGTGGCAATTGCAATGGCGGGAGGTGTCTACACCTCAATCAATGGTCTCCGGCAGTCACAGCCTGCATCGATTTGGTCACTCAGACATGGTGCGTCTTGTATTTGCAACGGGCAGACTCCTGGAGCTCTACATCAGGAACAGATGGCCGTTTATGAGGGCAAGCAACTTGGAGATGGTAAGTTATGCAACGCAACGCGTTGCGAAAGCATTAGCTGAAACCCCACACTGCCAGATGATAGAGACGTACTGGAACACCACTATGCAGCAAAACAACATTTGGTCCATAGCATTTGAGGCACGCACAAAGGAGATCTTGACAGAGGTATGCTGAGTCAACGGCCCAAGGTGGATATTACACGCTCAAACCGGTACCAGGTTGGCACACAAGTCGATAAGGTTAAATCCCATTCTATTCAATCAGCAAGGGACAACATTGCAGAGATTTATGATCTCCACCACTTTGAATCCGCTGAAGAGGGTTTGGAATTCATTGATCTCCTTCTGGCAGACGAGACGTATCGTTTGCCGGTAGCAGAGCGTGTGCAAGGTGGTGTACTCGGTCCAAATCTAATGCACAGAGAGTCGAAAGCTGATAACAAATGGCTAATGTCCACTTAACTTCCTGGCGGAAGCAATCCCGCGGTTTATCTAAATCACATTTTATCATCAGGCGAATGACCACGGGAAGTATGCAGATGGACTTTATAATTCCATGATTAATGACAAGGATGGTCATATTCTCTCGCCACTGATTATGTTTACATGCACCGCGTCGCGACATGCTCTCCTGGAGTGGCAAACGAACAAAGGTGTTTATCCGAAAGCTTCCAAGTTAAAGCTGAAAGCGGACAGACCTGATTGCTCGAACTACTTCAACCACAAGAATGACATTGATAAGATTGCATCCTGCTGCGCCGTAATGGGTCGCAAGTTGTTAACCTCGCCTGGCGTTGCAGACACATATACGTTCTTGTTCAATACCTGGAACACACTACCGGAGAGCTACCAACTGAGGGTGTATAACAACACTCCCGCTCCAGTCAAATGTCAGATCCAACAGGCGGAGGACCCAACGCCTGCCATGGTGATCAGTGTGGAAACAGCGCGTGTTGACAATGCTATTCTTCGTGATTATTTGGCCTCAGAAGTGGCGCTTGAGGAGCCTGAGATCGGAAGCACTGACCCAAATATCCCAATAGACATCCATTGCGCAGATGACGAACTTCATTTTGGGATGCCAGGGGGCAGCGGGGATTATGAAGATGAAGGTGATGAAAGTGACGATCGCCATGCCATCCCCACCACCAGCCGGCGACGACGGCCCACCACGGAACTCGAGAGATTTGACCTGGGAACAAGTGATGTCAACGGGTATGAGGGTGAGGATGGCAACTGGTATGAGGGCGAGGATGGCGACGATGCGGATGCGGATGAGGTGGAAGAAGCATCGCAAGCCGATGATGGATCAACGCAGAATGTGGAGGACTTAGGGCAGTAGTAGAGAGTGTCAAGATTGGTCTGTATCTTTCAGACCTGTGAAATACGATAATGGAGAAGCAAATGCAATGGCAAGCGAGGTATTCTAAGCGAAGACTGTATTGTAATATGTGACAACATCTCAAAGCTAAACATATACGGGGCGAGTGCGGCATCCGATATATAGCAATAGTGGCGAGGTAACATGTGGCTATAGGCCGAAGAAAGGCATAAACATCGCCATGCGTTGTGTGAACAGCGACAGCAAAACTGCAGCCCCTGCAAAGAGGGTAACACACGTGTCGTTCTGATGGTGTGTATACCAGGCGCCAAGTGATGGACGTGAGTATGCAACGCGACCCGTCGCCAGGCCGACAGGAAGCGTGTAATTCTCTGTCAAATTGTACGAGGGTCCGTCAGAGCCATCAGAGCCATCTGGAACACCCGGGGGTTTCAGACGGAAACTAGGGTTGTTGCTGATGTGGCAGGCGATGGACCAGCACTGGATACCACAAATACAGAAAACAACTTGGGAATGAAGAGAGAGGCGGAGGAAACTAAATTGTACAGAATGGCCAAAGTCCACGACATTTTGGAAATGTGGCAGGGCAGCCAAGACCTACAGGCTACACAGAATGGATCTCGCGCTCAAACAAACCAAATGACAGTTGTAGGATCCCATTCAGATACTGAAGAGATCATCAGAGCATCCTGGTCAAATTTTCAACAAGGTGGAGTGGCTGCATTTATATTGTAGGAAAGATCACCCTTGCCACCAGCTTTTCCTGCAAAGGACCTCCCTGGAGGACAAACTAATTTATGCAATGTCCACCGAATCAAATGAATCGACCGACATCTGGCCAACAGTCATGAGGATGGTGCACCTGAATGCATCCAGGACACCGAAAATTAGCCCTACTGCAATGGGGAATTGGATAATCCAAACAACAGGGAAGACCACTGGCAGGCTCACAATGAATCCGACATAGAGCCAGACTATCAGGACGAGGATCATGTAACCACAGAGCAGCGGGATGCGACTGCCAAACCAAATGTTCCGAGATTGATTCGGCCAACACGGATACCAAAGCACAATGCTCAAAAGGTGTTGACGACGGTCAATACAATTGAAACGAGGAGGAATAAGGGGAACAAGAAAAAGTAGGACGGAATGTGCCAATGAATTGTCACCAGGTTCTTTATGTTGTTTGACTGAGAATTTCATTTAGAGAAATATCATGGGAGAATATTGGGCAGTCGCATGTGAATATTGCTTCATAAACAGAAGTATAGCTGGCGAAATAAATGATTTGGCAAGATGTTTGAATTTTAATAGTATCAGAGCGAACAGTGCATGAATATTACTGGGCTGAGCTTTGCCAAAGGGCCCAGTCTTGATCAGGTGGAAAGGCAACCAATGACTTCAAATCATTATCAATGCAATTACAGATGGCAGCAGATATCAAATGGAGAAAAGATTATCATGATCGTCAACGGAGCGTAAACGATTATTGGTCTTGTAAGTAAGGTAATTCAACAGTGATATGGTCATTGTTATGTATGACTGACATATTGGCAGTGTTTAGAGGCAAAACAGACAGCAATGAGGTCACTGCCCCATTCTGGAATTGAATGTCAACCGAGCGTCAAGGATTTGTTGCTTTCCATCTTGGGTAACCTAAGCGGTGACTGGTTGAAAACTTCCATAAATGATGAATTGGATGCCTTCTGACGCAGAGACAATAGCGACACGCTCCCTGCCCCATCCCGGAAATCAGCGTCAGCAGAACGCCAACGATGTCTGGTCTTGCATCTTGGTAATCTAACAGGCAATTGGTTGCACAAATTCATCAACAAGGTAGTGGCTGCCTTTGGAGGCAAAAACAATAGCGACAAGTTACCTACCGCATCCTGAAACCGTGCGTCAATGGAGCATCAACAATTGTTGGTCTTGCATGTTGGGTTATCAAACTAGCGATTTGTTGCAAATATCCATTAATAACGTATTGGCCGCCTTTAGGGGCAAAAACAATAGTGACACTCTCCCAGCCCCATCCTGACTATGAGCTTCAATGGAGCATTAACGATTTTTGGTCTTGCACCTTGCCTAATCTATGTGTCGCTCAGTGGCAATGATGCATATACAATGGAATGGAGGCCTTTTCAACTGAAACACTGCATGACATATATGTTACCCCATTATGAAAATGAGTGTCAACGGAGCGTCCACAATTTGTGGTCTTGTGTATTGGGTAGTCAAGGCATTGCCTGGATGTATGAGCTCATAACGGAACTATAGACCGCCTTTATAGGCAAAAATCCAACATATGACAAGAAACACACAGATTCCAAAATAATTGATATGGCAAACTACACACATGCAAAAAGAGATTATTGGCTGCTGAATACGCGATTTTGGTAAGATATTATTATCAAGCTGCCCAAGCAAGAGCATTATGTGAATCTACAGATGAACCCACTGGGCAACCCACTGACAACCCGGGCAAGTCAGACAGGTTGGGAGATTTGCATCAAACAGTAAATAAATCGACGGTTGGGGTGTGTTGACAACCTGGAATGCCAATGTGGCATCGGATTCGGTTCAACCCAGACGCAGACCCTATGCGCAGGTCCGGAACCATGGCTAACACTTCTCATATACGCCCACTAACAATCATCATGGTACTACTTTGAGTGCAATGGTGATGGCCGACTGGCCTTTCGAACTGGACCAAAGAAATCTGTACCTCTGTGCAAAGCATGATGACCCAGGACATTGATGCTGTGAGTAGCTGGTCTGCTTTCACTGAAGGCTTTGCAGCAGTCCAGGGATGGAAAACTAAACACGGTAAAGCTACTATCCCTGTGTACATGAATATCAAATTGTATACTGAGTTGTGAGGTGAAGCAAAGACATGTGACCAGGTTATCAAATCCGGCTCTGACATGGAGTCTCTGACATTGCGTCTCGGCCATTGGGTGTTCGACATTGAGTCTCTGATGATGGTATTCTGGAAGTGTTAGCAATGGTTCCAAACGGCTAGAATGGATGCAGGTTAGAGCCAGAACCAGAACTGAACTGTTGCAATGGGTCGTACCACACAAAAGCCGTGACTGTTGCGTTTGGGCTGGTTTGGACAGGAAAACCCGCCCCTTCAAATCCCAGCTTTGTAACCCCAATTCAGTTTTGCAGTTCTAATCGTATCGCGACATGATGTATACGTGAATTATACACTTTCAGGTGCTCTTTCAGCTACAGGTCTCCTATCTTGAATGTGAGTAATATTTGTTGTGTAGCTGTTGAAAACCCGCAATGTGGACGTGATTTGTGGTGTTTTTTCATGGCAACACAACGAATATCAATCAGAGTGCAAATTGGAAACCGGTGGGTGAGAGAGCCAGCAAAACTGAATCTGTACATATAGACCAAGTCATGATATGATAAGAACCCGACAATGTTTTTGGAACCAAAATTGTACCAATCGCAAAATGCAACAGTTGCCAGGGTCCAACCCGGCCAACAACCATTGGTTTTTGGTCCGGTCCATGTAACAGTCCGGCGCTGGGCACCTGGTTCGGTTCCGATTGCAGTTTTCAACCCGGACTGGGGTCTCAGTTCCGGATGCAACCTAGACCAAAGCCAGGCAACCCAGAACCATTGCTTACAGTTGTTTCTGGCATTGTGTCTTGACCTTGACTGACATCGACCTAACAGATAGGGGTTTACCGACATTTGCGAGATGCTGGCTGATAACTCTCGATATCTCATACAACCAACACTGGATGTGCAGCTCAATGATGACGATGTCCGTACAATGTAAAGACTCATCTCACGCTGACAATGACAGTCACCCAAACGGCCACAACCACACCCAAGAAATCCCCAGCAACCTCTGCCAGGAAGTTGAAGACCACAACAAGCCCCACCACAAAGCCAAACACCGCGTTAAGCTATAACCCCAGACCAACGATGACATCAGCTCCTTTATTGGACCATAGGCTGCTCCGTCCTACTACACCGATCAATTATCACACTTCGGAAGATTGTGTTCGGTCTGCTTCACCTGCAATTTCATGCTCATCTTCGTTGTGACTGAGGGGAGATTTGGAAATGCGGGGTCGGAGTACCAGGAGTAGACGCACTACACAATCAGCGGTATTGTCCATGATACCATCTCCTACAGTTTCGACTGTTACAGGGGATGCTCAGTCTCCTAGGTTTGATCAAGTTCAAATCAACATCTCTGGCTGTGCCCTCAAGCAACCCTGTTTCAGAAGGAATGATGCACGCGATCATTTGCCACTTTCACTTGTAGGTCACCACAGCAGGAGGCCTAACCGCGGTGAAACCAGCTCACCAGCTTAATCTGTTGTGGGACGCACCTCACCTGGAAATTGATACCAAAAAGCCAGAGAAGACAGTATTGATCTTTTTATCACACGGATGGAAGATGATTACCCAGGGGATATTGCGGAAGAGTTGAAATGTCCTCACATTCTGAGAGACTTCACACAGAATCCTAATGAGCCCCATTGTTATTACCATCTTGTTGCCTGGATTACTTGGCATTATGACCTAGCAATCTACATGTGCGCTGTTGACTCCTGTTTGGCGAGCACAACATCCACCCAGGGTGATAGTCCTTTGTCCAGATTTGCACTGATTGACAGTCCAGTAGATGAATCAATCTGGGACCACTAGCTGCCCTTCACCGGAATTGATGGGCAGCTGATGGTGATATTCGTTAACATCAACAAGACGGTCATGGTGGATGACACCAACAATGCAATTGGATTCATCAAGACCAACCCCCTCAACCTGGAACAAACCACAACCAGCATGGTGAAACACGAGGATGACGATAGTGAGCTCTCAGTCATTGACTTACTCGACTGTTCCAGAGACACAATCAGTGCCGATCAAGTGGATGATCTGGAGGAGGAGGAGGAACAGGAAGGGCAGGAAGACCTACCGGGGATACTGGAGGACCAGCATGATTGCAAAACGGGGCTCATACCAATTACTAAGCATCCACTGCTGGGTCATTCCCCATGGCAAGAGTGTTGAACAGGAGGATCAAGATTTTGACATTGAAAATGTGGAAGATGTTGATCAGGTAGATGCTGACTTTAACAACATTGCCCTGATGGATCTGGAGGTAGCCAACGACCCGGATGCACTAGCACAGAATGAGGACCAGACGGATAATGTCGATGTGGGCTGGTGAGTCACTGTTCTTGTCAGAGTGGCTGCTCTCCGAGCTGTAGAGTTAATGTCAGAGCTTTGCCCCTGTCAGAGCTGCTGTCTGAGCTGTTATCAGAGCTCAGCCGCTGTCCGAGCTGCTGTCAGAGTTGCTGCCAGAGCGGGGCTGCTGGGTGGCTGTGTTGTTAAAAGCAGCAAGAAGCAGTGCACGCGAAAGTGGACCTTTTTATGGGCCTGCTACTGGCAGCGGGATAGAAGGGATATAGTATGATATGTCGAAGCATCCAGCAAGAACTTCCTCATATATCCTGGTACACAGGACTGCCCATATCACGTATAATACATGTCCATATGATGTACAATACGATCGTATTGGAGGCCTGTAGGTAGAGCAGCAATACTGATTGAGTCTTGTTGAACATCTTGTTTTAACATTACTTCATTGCCAGAATTGATGTATCCATCAATGATTATTACCAAATCCAATATCCTTCGAGGCAATCAGTTATTTCTCATCATTCTGCATGCCTATTGTTTATATTGAAAATAATCAATCATTTTTGTTATGATGATGTATCTGGAACAAGTAATGCTTACTGATATCTAATAAGGCTCATTCCTACCATGTCAAATTCATACAGATTCACTAATGGTGTAATGGACTCCTTGACCACTTAAAGACTAATTAGTACAGCATGTTTCAACCAAACAGCTAGAGGAAACTATTATTGATTCTCTCGAGATTTTTGGTGCTAACTCAATTCACAACCAGTTGTAACAATATCCTCTCCGCAATCATGATTGGCCTGGGCAACCTTATCAACAGTATCAGTTACTACTCTTAGTATTTCATGAGCTACAGAACTACCTTCTTAAATGCCAGAATGCTTGACACATCCAGAATGAATTTGACAATCAATTCACTTCTATACTGCAATATCTCAGCAGTCAGCCCTTCTCTGAACTGTTTAACATATAGAATAGAATTATCTGGAAAGGAAGAGACATTCTAATACAGATCAGAATACATGCTGTGAATTGCACAAAAATTCTTCTCTGTTCAAATGGCAGTGGGAAAAGTATAGCACTAACTGCCTACATATGAGCAGAATTTAAAATGGTCTGGAAGCAGTATTCAAATCGTCCAGACACTTTGTTCAATCCCACTGGTAGTTCTCAGCCATTTCAGATGATTACAGCCACTCTTGTTTGTAAGCAAAACGCTTTTGGCTAGTTCATGAGAATTCTCAGGTGCATTTGAAAGTACCTATAGTTGTGGAGGTACATTCATGATGCTACAAAATTTGACATATATAATACTCAAATTGTCAAGCAGTTGAGAGATTTGTGTCAGTCATTGGGTGGTTTTTAACTTGGTGCTGTATTTGCACAGCAGTAGGTCAAACGGTTCAAGGTCCCATAACCACAAGCCATGCTATCAATCGAATCCCTCATTGATAGACATAGGTGTTCTCAGTGTTAGCAACGAGTCCAGGTTGCCCGGCATCGGTCGGGGTTGGAACTGAACCGAAGGCCCCGGTCCAGCTCAAGCACTACCTAGCAACCTGAACTTGGTAACTAGCACCAGGGTATTACCTGGACCAGACCCAAACCCAAGTTTTTTTGGCCAGGTTCAAACCAGACCATGGCTCCATTCTACATGTCCTGCAACCTTGGTTCCAATTTTGTATCTGAGTCCTGATCGTATTGTAACATGATCAAAATGTCAATTGTCCTGTTTTAGCAGCTATTCCACCTCCCACTTTCAGCTTTGCGATCAGAACTATATTCATTGAATCGCTGCAAAATACAGTGATAGTATATGTGATACTTGGGGAGTTTAGATTGCGACTCCACTAATATTGGTCCGATCCCAAATTTGACAGTGGGAGGTGAAATTGCGGCTAAAACTGCACAATCTACGCATTGATGATGTCATGATATGATCAGAACACAGATACTTCATTAGAGCCAAAATTGTGAACTTGAAATGCCGGGTTTTTGGTAGTAAAACTGGCCCATTTTCAATGGTCCAGGTGTGTTGTGTACTAACACCCGTGGCAACGGTCCGAAATAAGGTGGAACCGGAACCAGAACCGAACCAGGAATTTGGAACCATGGCTAACACTAGCAAGACTATATTTGTAAGTTTTTCTGTGTTCTTAGCAATGCAGAGAGTAGAGTACAACATGGTGCGCCAGGAGAAGAGTGATGAGAGATGTGAGACTGGCTGTAAGGCCATATATCTGTATGTGGCCGCATATGAGAGTGTATGGGAAGATACGGTTGCACACGTGGATGTGGTAATATAATGGAGTAGTTGAGAGGTAAAAATATCGCTGGCGATCTCAGGGAGATTGCGCGTCATCAATATAAGGTTGTGGTTACCCGGCCCTGCACATGTCTTGTTCCTTTGGCGAGAACCTAATCCTAACTGCCATCACATCATCCCCCCCTTTAGGAGCAGACCCCCTGGGCTGCCACAGACTTATATAAACAACAGAAAACACATGAGAGAACATAACCCAAATATGTATGCCTCTGTATAACTGTAGTAAGTTCCACAACCAATCAGTGGGCTATGAGTAGCCTTACGGCTGATTCGGTGCACGGGGAAACTCCACCTCCACAGGTAGGTAATAAAAACCTGTGCCAACACCATTTATACGGGCCTGAGATCCATAAGAACGTAAGAAACGCAAAACCCCCAGTAGAAAACGTCCAATTCCTCTCCACCAAGTCCAACCTTCATCTTGGCTTCCTCGTATGCTCTCGGTGAATCTCATCGACCAATTCCCCCGCATTCCCCAGATTCTCCGCAGGTTCCCAGCTAGTGAGTACGTAACTGTAACCTGCCCATTTACAAGATACTGGAGCTTCCGGTAGCATCGCTTAGAGTGTAGGACCCGGTCGACTTCCCATTGGTCAGAGTTATCGATGATCGTTGGCTGCGGTTCAGATGGCGGCTGGTTGGCAGTACAAGGTGTTTAGCAGTGGAGCAAAGAGACATGGACAACGTTGTGCTTCCGGATCATACACGGAAAGTCTAATTTGAAAACATTCTTGTTGATGGTCTTACTTACCATGTACGGTCCTGTCCATTTGTAATGCAACATCTTTGATGGTCTTGTCGTCCTGAAGGGCCGCATTGATAGCCAGACCTTATCTCTGACCTCGAAAACAACCTCCTTACCACCGGCCTATTTTGTCCGATGAGCCTGAGCATCTTGGAAGTTCTTCCAGAGAGTATTGTCAGTCTCCTCCAAGCCGGATGCAGAAGTGTGTGCTTGAATGTTTGATTTCATGCTAGATGGTTGCTTCGGGGCCTTAAACTGCATCACCGGATAGTAGTGGTAATCTGCCCAGAATGGAGTCATCCTCGTGGACTCGTGTATTGTGTGGTTGCAACCGAATTCGGCTAGTGGTAAATGTTCAACCCAATTGTCCTGCTCACAGTTGCAGAAACCCGGAGATACTGCTCCATCGTCTGGATTTGACGCTCTGTCTGCCCATCTGTCTGTGGATAGAAGGCTGTCAAGAGCCAATGGTCAGTACTCAAGTGAGAGCATACCCGGGTACAGAATCGGCTTGTGAACTAGGTGTCGCGATCTGTAACTCTGTTGTCCGGAACGCTAAGCTTGCAAATGATGTATTTAAATGAGAGCCGGGCCAACTCCAGCGAGTCGATATTTGTCTGGCACTGTAAGTGGATTGCCATCTTTCTCAGTCGTTTCAGTATAATGAGAATCCCGGTGTAGCCCGATGGCATTGACTCTGGCAAGTCAGTGACAAAGTCCATCGTGACGCCTTCCCATGGCCGTGATGGTGTCTCCAAGGGCATGTAGAGCCCGTACCTGGTGTGCTGAGGTGCTTGATTTGGTGGCATACTTCACACCCGCTGACATACTTACGTACGTGCGAGTCCATTGCTGGCCAGTTGAAATCCCTAGATACCAGCTCAGTAGTCTTAAGAGCTCCAAAATGACCGGACTCAGGGTTGTCATGGAATAGACTTATCACTTTTCCGCATAAAGCATTGGCCGCAGGAACGTATAACCTCCCCTGGTAAGTCAAAGCCCCCACGACAACATTCCTTTGACTCTCCTTTCCTGCTGTAACTGTGTAATCTGCAGCTGGTCAGTCGACTAGCTTCGCCGAGACATTGACCGCCAGGGAGTCGGAAGCTTGAACCGCAATCATTCCTGGTATGAGATCATTGTACTGTGCCACTGAGACGGTTGCCAATAGTTGTGCCACGGGTCTTCTCGTAGCCTATCTCGTAGCCGGGCCTGCCAGACGGACCATCGGCCGCATTCTTGCTGCGTTCCAGGTGCTCGATGACAAAGTCATCAGCCAAAAGAGTTGCGGAACACCTGGCTTGTCTTCTGGAGAGCACTTTGGTTGTCAGGAAGTATACGAGATTCTTGTGGTTGCACCAAATTGAAACGTTCTGATTGGTGCCCTCGAGGTAGTGTTGCCACTGTTTTAGTGTACCCACAATGGCCAATAGCTCCCGATCATAAGTGTCGTAATTCTGTTCAGCTGAAGAGCACTTCCGGGAGTAGAAATTGACTGGCCTAAGAACCCGAAAATGGTGGTACTGATTGAGAATGCCCGGAATCGCAAATCCACTCGCGTCTGTTTGGAGAATGTTCGGCTTTGCCTGATAGAAATGCTGGAGGATTGGTGCCTTGCTGAAGGTCATTTTCGGTGTCCGGAACGCCAATTCGGCTTGCCCCGTCCATTCCCATCTGGCTGTATGTACCCCTTTCTTGCCTCTTGGGCTTGCCTCTGTTGTCTGTAGTAATTCTGTCAGTAGAAGGGTCACCTTGGCGTATGTCCAGATGAATCTTGAGTAGAACTTCATCAATCAGAGAAGCACCTGGATGTCTCTAACTGACTTCGGTGTCAGCCAGTCCTCGATGATGGAGATCCTTTCTGGTTCCATGCCGACTCAATTGGGAATGATAATAACCCCCAGGAAGCCGACTTCCAAAACTCCAAATTGACACTTCTCAGTTTTGCAACAGAGGCCGAATTCCCTGAGTCGCTGCAGTAGTTGTCGCACATTCTCCTCATGCACCATCTCGTGTGCCGAACAGATGAATGTGTCCTTGAGGTGGCATACCTTGAAGCCATCAATGTTTGGCCATAAGCAATCATCAATGTAAGACTGGAATGTAGCCGGTGCGTTTGTTTCACCAGATGGCATGACCCTGTCTTCGAATTTGCCGTAACGCGTTCAAACAGCCGTGTTGAATTCGTCCCCTTCCTTGATCTGGAATCGGCTATAGCCACCACGCAGGTCCAGCTTCGTGAATACCCAGGCGTCGCCCACATAGTCAAGCATCTCTGACATTAACGGAAGGGGCTACCGATTCTTCACCCTCACTATACTGAGTGCGCGGTAATCAACACAAAGCCTTAACCCTGCATCCTTCTTTTTTGTGAGGAGATTCGGCGCCGACACTGGCGATGATGACCGCTGAATACACTGGTTAGCTAGGTTTGCCTCAATGTAAGCTGTTTCGGATGTTCTCAACTCGAACTCTGATTGGTTGTAAATGTGCCCATAAGGCAAGTTATAGCTGGGCTCCAAGTCAATTGCAGGGTCTGTTGACCAATGCGGGGGAAGTCTCTCTGCCTTGGCTTTGCTGAAAACCTCCAGGAAATCTCAGTATATTGCCGGGTTATGTCCGCCATTGTCTGTAGGCAGCATCTTTCTCGTTTTGCCGGCTCCATGTGCAAACGTTAGTTCTCAATTTGTACTGGATATGGAGCGGTATGAAGGAATCTCCAGGAGCCCGGATTTTCACCGGTTCACTTCAATAGGGCCAAGCCCCGCCATCCAGTACTCAGTTCGTGACTCGGCGAGCCGGTAGCAGTCATTCAAGGTCCTCTTTATTGGTACACTCTTCTGCCGCAACTACCGCCACTGCTCCCTTCTCACCCATCCAGCGCCTGGGGCCTATCTCACTAACCATCTGTCATGCCATCCACGGTCGCTCCCAGCAGCCCTGTACAATCTCTCACTCTTAGGAAGAATATCCCGACGACCTGCTCACTGGCCAGTAGATCGCCAAAGACAGTTGCTCCAAGTATTTGAATCTCTGGGATACTGCCGCCTGCATCGGAACATGCCTCCTCCCTCGCCGTAAATCCTGCTTCATTCCCAGGGCATTCCCAAGGGTCCACCCTAACCACCGCCACCTCCTCCGCTCTGCCTGGGGTTTGCAGTGCCAAAAGTTGACCGTGTTGCCAACCGACATCAGGATTCCTGGACTAGAACCAAGGCAATCCCAAAACCAACTCGTAAGGCCGCATGGGCACAACTAGCACCTCCAATTGCTGAACCAGTGAAAAATGCTCCATATACTGAACCGTGAATGCCGTTGTTTAACTGTCGCTCACGTGAGCCATCACACGGCCTTTGAGGCCGAGAGTTGTGAAGTAGACTGCTTCGTCTGCCAGGGCAAGCTGTTATCACAGTCTCGGTGCCATCACGATGCCCGTCGCGCGGCAATCGACGAGAGCTCGCAATCATTGCAATTCCCCACTTCCATCGCTCATGAAAACTTCGTGAATGATATTGGCCGTGTAAGATCTGGACATGCCCCGTATGTACAGACTTGACATGAGAGCTTTTGGACTCTCCAACAACACCCTTGACTTCAAAGTGATCCAATGCGGTTGTATGCTGTCCACCATCGCCATCAACGCCTGCATTGCCACCCTTTTCAAACCCAATTCCGGTTCATCGAACCTCTCCCATCGGGCAAGATGCAGAGTGAGACGGATGAGTTCTTTGGTTGTTGATTATCGAAGGACTTCTGTCGTTTGATTTGGTGTCATCCTTCCCTGTTTGGACCACGTGACTGGTCCTTCTGCAGTGGGTTACCTCGTCGTGAGAATTTAGGGCAGATTGTGGCCTTGTGGTTCGGAGATCCGCACTGTAAGCATCTGCCAATAGAACTTCGGCTTTCAAAGATGTCCGTTGAGATCCACAGTGCTGGTGTTGAGCCTGACAATTGTCCTCCGCCGCCTGATTTGCCGTGTTTTTTTGATCCCGCCTGGCCGGATTGGCTGCCGGTTATGTTGGCTGGCTCAGAGATGAAAGTCCGGTAGCCTCGTTTGCCACCTTTGGAAGACGAGTCAGTAGGCTGTTTCTGCTGCTGTTGTTGCGGCTGCTGTTATTGCTGCTGCTGTGGCTTCTTGTTTTCGACATGTGTAACTTCCCAGGCCACGGCCGTATCGAAGAAGCTGTCCAGGGTGTCATATGTGGCGCAGGCGGGCGTTATCGATCCAACTTTGTTCTTGAGAGAGTTGCGGAGGCCTGCACAGACAATATTGTAGAGGACTTCTTCATGCTTCTGTAGATTCCACCCAGCCTGTCTCCAATTTGCTTTCACATGATTCGCATAAGCTCTGACCAATTCTTGTGGAAGTTATATGTATTGCTGCATCAGCATAATCACCGGCTCGCGATGTTGATACTTGTTGCTATAAACCTTGGCTATCTCCTGTGAAAAGTGGTCGAGGTCCTGTAGGCATAGGCCGGATTCCACAGAGAGGACGCCCGCCCATTCTCCAGAGTCTGTCATAGCCGTCTGTCTGAGTGCTGGGTTTTGGTGAATGCTCCAGGCGTCCAGAAGAGAGATCGCGTATTTGACATGATCAGGTTCACCGCGTGAGAAAAGGTGGCCGTGGGAGTTGAAACTCGAGTGTAACTGCGACCAGAAATTAGCCCAGTTCATTCCTACCGCCGCAGTACAGTACAGCGTCAAACATGTTGCAGATATTCAGTCTTGAGCATGCAATGCTTCGTTTTATGTGTTTGGTGCGTTTGGTAGCCAATCAATCCCATACCGCAGCCATTCGGTCCTGTTTGGCCGGCATCCTAACTCGTTCGAGTCTCTGTTCGGCTTTCCACTTGACCTGATTTTCGAGCAGCATTTCCCGCATCAGGCGGGATTGGGTCACCACGTCCAGATGATCCTCATCAGTTCTTTGGGCACGAAGATAACCAATATCATTGTCGATCGGGCTTCCTTCATCTCCAAGGCCTCTGAGGTCATTATCCAGCTCATCGTCCAGGTCATCGTCAAGGTCATCGTGATCATTAATCTCGGCCTCAGGTACAACTACTGGAGTACTGCGTTTGGCTGCCGATGCCGCTGCCTGCAGATTGTCATCACTCTCACCAATGTGAGTGACGCGCAATTCACTTTAGGTAAACCTCTTTGGCGGAATGTTTTTTGAAAAAACGCGTTGATTTGTGGTGATGTATGAAAAGGGGTATATAGCGAAATCTCGTGAGCGAAACGTATCTAATTCATTAACGGTGATAATGGTGTAAACCCATATATCTGTATGTGGCCGCATGTAAGAGTGTATGGGAAGATACGGTTGCACACGTGGATGTGGTAATATAATAGAGTAGTTGATAGGTAAGAATATTGCTGGCGATCTCAGAGAGATTGCACGTTGTCTATATAAGGTTGCGGTTTCCCAGCCCTGGACACATCTCGTGCCATTGGCAAGAACCTAATCCTGAGTACCCCCGCACTGGCTGGAAGTGGGAATCAGAGAATCTTGCGTCAATACTGTACTCTATGTTAACATACGATTATGGAATCTGAGGTTAAGAAGAATATCTTCATATCAAGTTCTGTGGTGATGGCGAAGGTGTAAATGGCAAAAAATAAGACGGAAATTGGAGTTGGGATGTAAACTTGGAAATCATCATCAGTAACTGATATGTAAGAGAATTTCGTATGCATGTTAATTTGCCAAACCCAACCTGGTAGACAAGATTACAGATATAAGGTATTCTGAACCTAATCAGATAGATTACACCCATGGTCTCTCACATCCTCTTATATCCTCCCATAACATCACCATTATTATCCCCCATCAGTCTCTGTTTCAACAATGATTCTACTATCACCCAAGTATATAAAGTTAGCTCATTTCATTTAGTCTCTCCATTCATAAGTATAAGTTAACACTTGGTAATGCATCCACCCACAATTGACTACATCCCTGCCAGTCTCCATTCATTCTCACAATTCCAAGCTATATTCTGAATATAGCATCAGCTACTGGGGTGTCTCTCTGGTAATTGATCACCATCAGCCAGCTGTTTATGTACTCAATTGTAATGGCAACTGTTGTCCCATTCTTATAGTTGTTAGTTAACCTATAAATAGAGTCTCAGGTACCAGGATACCTCCCAATGGACTAACCATCTCCAGTGTACTTGCCATGAGATCAAAGACAGATTCAACTGTAGTTACATTACCAGTATTGCCCATTCATGAATACATTGATTGTCTACTCCCATTATATCTTCGTTGATGTTCAATACCTTCCTGTCAATCACCTGCAAGTACAACTCAGATGTTGGTAGATTACTGCCTCTCAACTGGTTCTTGAATCTTGCTTGATTGCAGCTTCCAAGTCAATTTCAATCGTCACAAAATCTCAGCCTCAAAGACCATCCCTAAGATTTCCTAATTTCAGCCTCCCACTGTATCTCCAAACTCATATGATCTTGGACTTCATATGCAGCTCCAGCATCGCCCAATTAGGCCCTGCCATAGCCACCAAGTCCTCTCAGTGTTGGCCATTATGTACATGTTTGAGTTTACTCGATTACAGCCTCCATTTTCATCATTGTAATTGGTTAATGGAAGTATTACAGCATGTGTTTAACTTTACACCATAACATTATTTAAGGGAATATCTGAGTTCACTCAGTTACAGACACCAAGTGCTTCTGTACTTTCACTCAGTCATTGCCACTATGTATATCTCCATATTTGCTTCATTAATGCCAACATGACTAGAATGCAGTACAAATCTTAGCTTTCTCGATCACCATCTCCAGGCACTCCTCTTGTTGCATACCAGTTTCCTAGCAGCCAGTCCAGATAGTCTGTGTGTAGATGGGTAGCAACATAGCTATATGGATACTTAGATACATAGATACATGAATAAGTAGATACACAGCTGAAAATACAAAATGAATGCATGGTTTCAAATATTTCAAAAATGAGTAGTACCTACAATTTCCTGGTGCACCTACACCATTCCCAAAGCATATGTCTCGGTTGTAGAGCACCTCTTCCATACTTTGAGGTGCATCAAAATTGTATCCCCTCTCTTCATACCAGCTTGCATGGTTGTCTCCTGTACATCAATGTACATGTACATTTGTCTTCAGCACTTCCAGGTGTACTTGTAAGTCACTGGATTGGTCCAATCAACTCCCAGATTTGATTCCCACCTTCCCAGATTGACCTGCCGGCCACTGTATAGCCAAGTGAACACCATGATGTAACCATTCTGGAATTCTGGTCAGAATACTCTCACACACACTCTGAGTCACCCAGTATCAATAATGTATTTTGCTGATGTAATCATTTGGTAATGGGAGCAGTGTGGGTACCATGTGAATTATTTCTACTTGTTTGCCACAAAATCACTCTCATTGATCACACAAAGCATTCCACAAAGCACTTTAGTGACTTCACCAGAATTTGGCAGTGTTTTGAAAACAGAACGTGTTCAAATCTGCAAAACTGAAAGTGCAAGAACTGTTAGCTACAGAAACCTATTATTTATGAGAACTTCAGAGTCTTCAAAGATGTGCTACAATGCAGCTTCTTGAACATGAGACAAAAATGGTTACTACAGGAAAATGAATTCAATTTTAGATTTTCCTGAATAGTATACAACTAGTATCAATTGAATGGTTGAATACTGATAAATAGAAATCATAAGAGGTATTGTGGAGCAAAATGCATTAAGTGATTCTGGTTTAAAGCAATGTTTTTAATAAATTGTTTCCACATCAACATTGACAACTATTACAGTAAGTCAAGGCTAAGCCAAACAAATCCAGAACTATATGAACTAATATATTTCTGTTAATGCAAACTGCCCTGGCAGAACAGATTTACCAGATGGCAAATCTAACCCCTGATAAGCATGTAGAATTTCAGGTAAATCTATTCAATACTAAGGCTAAAGCCATGAAAAGATGTATTGTTGATATGAAACTCATCACTGACAATCTAGAGAGAGATATTTGTAACATCTACTCAAATGTGCTAAAGTGGATCAAGAAGGAAATATCTCTGTATACAGTTGAGTATAAGGATTGCTTGGAGACAATCAAAGCTTAGAAGCTGCAGACAATTATTGAGAAGTGTCTAAATAATTTCAGATAACTGATAATGTATCTGCTGAGCCATATCACACAGTCAATTAAGTGAAAATTAGCTGGCAAGAATATTACCACTGACATTTCTGAACAGATCCATATTGTCAATGTGAACCAGGTATATTAATCAAGCAACAGAGCCAATTACATTCAGCAGATGCACTAGTAGTACTGGTCATATCTATAAGCAGCAGATACAGTTATATCTTGCACATTCAGACTGCTATGATATTGACTCAGCAAAAGTTTTTAACCTACTTTCCACTAACAACAGGCAGTGAAAAACAATGAGAGTCCATCTTTCACATATTCAGCATTGTCAGAAATAGTCTTTCTCAACCCTGATTGGCAACACATATATTATTTTAGAGAAACACCATCAGTAAAATGTGAAACAATTTGGCACTTATAGCTAAACAACTCAGCAACTCTGTACAGTCACACCAATCCTCCCAGCTGCTCCCACTTACTTCCAGATAGGATAATTGCAAATGGAGGTGCATTCAGGTACTCAGAGACTACATACAGCAACTCCTCAATGCTTCTGACATTGTGGAACATAGTACAAGTAAATCCTACTTAGTGTAAAACAGTCTTTTGAATTCTGCAGTATCCAGGCATCGGGCATTTCAAATTTCCAAGGGATTGTGACTATGTACTGAATCCCAAGAAGAATTCTGGTGCACATTGGACCTGCAGCCATTCTCTCCTTGAGTGATAACTATAATGTCCATTCCAAACAGTATAATTCAATAAACTATTTTACTCTTACTCCTGCACACCTTGAGTCAGGCATTCTAATAAATGTACAGTTCAGTTGGTATCCAAATCCACATGATGATTCACAAGCTATATACTGTTAATTCAGTCTGATGCAGTGCTCTCTTGTACCAATTGTGCCAGTCCAACTATTGCTCCAACAGATGCAACATACATCATGTTGGGCTGTTTGAAAACCTTGATGAAACTCTCAATACAATTGGCCAAACCATGCAGATATGTGTTCTTTTTTGAAATCAGCACCGCGTATTGTTCAGTTTAAGGAGAAAATACACAGCATTGAGTGTTTTTGAACGGTGTAGCGATGGTCAATATCCTTTTTCAGATCAGCCCGAATTCCTGTAATTGTTCAAACCAATGTTGTTCAGTCTGGCCGAAATATAGTACCTGAAACCAAGCAACTTTGCCATGGAAATTGTTTTCAAGGACATTCTCTCCACTTTCCATATATTGGACTCAGTTATCATAAGATTCAGCCATGATCCCTGGGTTGGCATTGGTATATTCTACCATGAAATCAAGTCCCAGACATTCAACGGAAGTAGGGATGTGAAATGGATGATTGTAGTACAACAGTCCATTCTGAAGTTGAATAAATTCACTGTCAAGGGGTATATTCTGATCATATCCAGGTACCAATCCACTTAGTTTGTGTCCTTAGGCCTATTCAATTTGTGCATGGAATAGGTGTCCAATATTGGTGATTGCGAAATCAACTGATACATCTCTGTGTTATGTTGATATGAACTTCTGCACACTCTATGACATGTGTTTCTCACACATGATGAAACTGCTGTAATACAGGGCAGAAGAATTGCCCATCCTGACAATATCAGATACCTAAATAATGGACTCCACATGTATTTTGCCATTTGTTGGTAGCAGACAGGAGGTTGATAACCTTTGCAGAGTCAATATCATACCAGCCTTGGAGGCAAAGATATAACATTGTGTCCTCTGTATTGTCATGACAGGTACAATGGACAGTCTACTGGAGGATGGATCAAATGCTGTGGATGTTGGTGCATGATAGATAGGGCTCTTTCCCATTCCTGAGATGAAACTGTTCAGAAATATAAGTGGTACAATTGTCACCAGAACCCATTTGCTGAACTGACTGTGATATATGGCTTACAAGATGAATTGTTACACATCTGGCATGCATTAAACACTGGTTGATAGGATACCCTACCTGCAAATAGCAGATTGGCTTCTATAATGCCTTAGAATCAATCAACTGGATCAACACAGTGGGCTTGAACTGCTTCCCTTCAATCAAGGTGACACACTAAATCTCTCACTCCAGATGGTTCATGCTGCAGTCTATATCAGTGATCCTCCAGGTAGTGGCTTCTGTCTTGGCATCCAATCCATGGGTACAAAGTCCTACAAAATTGTCAGCAGTCATACTTGCCACCTGGTAAATTTGTTCCACTGCCAGAGGATGTATTTGGGCAATATATATAGTGAATCTTCTTCTGGGACTGTGCGCCTCACTCCCCACGTTGTGCCATAGTTGTTGTTCATAGTGTTGGAATCAGTTATTCAAAGATTGCATATAACTGGCTTTACCCTATAGATTTTGTGCTGCAATTGCTCTTTTGCCTTCTGTGGATCAGCATCTCACCATGTGGTAGCCACATGTCAGGCATTATTCTGGCTCATCGTACATTGCATAAGTTTTGTTTTAGTAATCGTTTCAGCACCATATACATCAATCTCCATTGCAGGATGAATTTTACAAATATTTTGCAGGCTCACCTGAGGTGATTCAGCTGCCACTGGATTATCGACTCAGGCCTTGACAGAAAACTTCATTTTCTGTACTTGAAAATCACCTTTCCTGTTATTCAATTCTCTCAGTGCATTGTCTGTTGCTGTGAGGACTAGATCAGAGTGATTTTGGTTGCTATTATAATCAGAGATTTCACATATTACCCACTCTGCTCACATTACAATTACATCAGAGTCTGTTTCTGCTGCAGCTCTACTGTTATCATTGGAGCGGACAAGAATTGGAGTATCATTTACTGCTAGCATTGGGATCATTCCAGTGATCTCTGTTCCATGCCAGGTGCCATATTTCAATGAACGGAATTGATTCCAGCAGCACTGCAGGCCTGAATATCTTGGTTCTGATGTGAATCCATTGTCAAATTATTCATTTACATTAGTAGCATTCAGGGATGTACCAGGAGTTATTAATGTCCATAACTAATCCCAGGAGCAGCTGATGCAATTCATCAGGCTGCCAAAGCTGATAGCAATTGCAGAGAGGATGTTGCCCAAACTGGTTACAGATTGGGTAAACACTTCTAGTAAGCAGAGACTCAATATGAGTTCCTTCCAGAAGCACCAAGTATACATTCTTATCTCCTCCATTACCAACTGGGCACAATATTCCAAGCCAAGTTGGTGCCTCTGTCGGATGTTCACATGGCAGACATGAGCCATATGAGACTTTGGGAACCTTATCTTGTTCTAGATGATCCTATACCCACGCTGCCCACAGAGGGTGACATTGTCTCCACGATCCATCAACAGAGCCCCATTGGAAGTGACGCCCAGATATGTCAAGATTCTGAAGTGGAAACTGCACAGTTGCAACAGCATGATGCGATAATTCTGCAGTGATTTTGACACCTGTTGTAGAACATGTGATCAACCCAATGAGACACCCTGCACACAATTTAGAATTTCAACAGATCTCTTTATGAAGATTACCAATTGTGAGATACAGTGGCCAGGCATGCTACTTCCCCGAACACTCAGTCATGTTGGGATTTCTGAATGTACAACGGACCCACACAATCATCTTCCAGACTTGAGTGTGATCCTGTATATCACATGACAAATTGCGTGGATTTATCTTACTGCATAGTCGAGTACAAGGGTAGTAAGTGATGCCCACCAGAGTACAAGCGATGTATGGCTGAAATCAGAGATCTGCTAAGAGACACTGTATATATTTGAATGTATCCCGGTGGAATACTGTTCAACCGATATGTTAATCATCTCCAATTCCAGCTGTCATCGCCAAGGTTGAAATTCATGTCAGAGAGGAGCTTGGGCAGGGTATCTGCTGATTGGATTGATTGGATTTTGACGGTGCCCGTATGATACCACAGATGTCAATCTAGCCACATTTCCGTTGGCAGGATACCTAATTGAGCCTGTTGAAAGTTGTGAGCAAACTGACATGAATGTCAAGGATTCCATTGTTCTGAGTACTTGCAATGCTTGCTGTATAATCCAGTTGCTTTACCATACACTTTCCCTGATGCATTTCCCACACCAACTATCTCCCCAAACACTTTTCTGTTAGCTGGATCAAAGGTACTTGCCTGATCTGGCTTGTGGGGATCTAGGATTTCAGAATTGGAAGTAGCTTTAAGGGGCAATGCACCAGAAACAATGTCTACCGTTAGATCAATTGTTGTATATGGATAGCTTGTCAATGTGCATACAGGTATACTTACTGAAGCCACACCATTGAAGTGCAGGTTGATTCCAGCCTGTTTGTGGTGAAATCCCATTCTGTCTTCACTCTTCATTAGTCCATATTGGGTGATTTGGTTGATAGTGAGACCCCAGTCAGTTTGCATTGAACAATACAATGTTGCAGATAAAATCAATGACATGTTTAGATCAAGTGTTGACAATATTTACTGAATCGTAAGGGTACATATTGAGACAAATCTTGATGATCCGTCAGGGAGAAATGGTCTTTTTGCTCAATTTGACCCACAGGGATATACCTGTGGAAGTGAGCAAACTCAAGTTAGCATATCATATTCAGGGTCATATTAAATCCCACCGACTGTAGGAGAGAGATATTGCACAGTCGTCTTATTATGAGTTTTCTTTATAAACTAGGATCCATATCATATCCCACTAAATAAGCATGACCATGATATACTTCATATCAGTTGCAAACAAGACAATTTATCATTTATTATCCGTGTGATCAACTTTCAATTTCTTCATTAGGTGATGCTGCGATGACCACCATTGGCCTACTATATTGAAGAACTATTCATTATACATAGCTACACTTGGTCCTCCAAGCAGCTGATAATGAAGGATGTTTGTCTAAATACACTGCATAGCTATGTTGCTAGCTGGCTGAATGCCTGCTTATGGAGTATCATCGACTGATTCGCTTGTACGATATTCTCTTCTGTAACAATCCGTCACAGCTGGATGGATCCTGAGGAGAAACATGCTGTTTCAACAACGTGCTCAATAGTAAGCAACCACTATTGCTGGATGATTTTCAGGCCTCCTATTGAATGAAGTTGCAGGTTATATATACACATTTGTTATATGAAATCTCTAGTTATGTATACCTTGCGACATAATAGAGTTTGTTTTAGATTTCTGGATATAGCACATGATAATGCTTCTAGGAAGTTGAGCAGCATGAACTGAATATTGGCTCGGTTGTATCGAATTATCCACTAATCAATTTTGGGTATATATCAAGTGAATGCAGGTTGTCAGCAATTCAAAGTAAAATTTCTAAGCCGGGTTTGATTCGTTAAAGGTGTTATGAAACACTACAATTGGTGACAGCACAATGTGGTATTAGGGGTCATTATTGCACTGAACCTCACTGCTACATTCAATATACTTAACCTGCTTCCATTTTATTCTAAATCAAATATAGCTTCTATTGTCATTTACCATCAGCTATTAGTCCCAGAGCATGTTGACAAAAAGATCTCCACCAAAGCAGGTGAACATAGTTCCAGAGGGCGGTCAATGTGTCTTCGAAGGATACCTGCTTAGCAAGTTGGAATCATTAGATAATTGATCTCGAAATGGATAGCGCAAAGACCATATGTTTGACAAACACACCAACCAATTTCATCTGCCACCTTAGTATGGTTACCCTCCATCACAGCAACCTTTTCCCAGTGCTTCTCTCTTTCACTGCCATTCTCTTTTCAACATGACTTCTAGTTCCCACACCTGTGCCAGGGCAAGCCAAGGATTCCCAAGTTATGGGCAACCATGGCAAGGATTTGAAATCTCCCAACACGGTTATGGTGGACTTCAAATGTCTGCAACCCTACAGCTCACATGACAAGTGCCACTTTCTGCAGGTGCAGCACAATTGCCTCTAGCACTTACTTGAACATCAGCAAAATGTATATTTGTCTCTGGGAGCCTCTGGGAGTATTTGGGAGATGTCAGACTGGAATCCCAGGGTGATTAAATCCCAGAGTTGACTGAACCAATGCAGTGGCCTTCAGGTGCACCCGGGAGCACCTGGGAGCACCAGCAACAAGGCAGTTAGCACCGACCAAAGGCCTAGGTGCATGTGGGAGAGCTGGCAACAATCCTGGGAGCACCGGCAACAATCCTGGGAGTGCTGACCACAAGCCTGGGAGTGCTGGCGATAAGCCTGGGAGCACCTCAAATTAGAGTAGAGCAGTCTGGGAATGACAACATCTTCTTTCGGAATGCTGCTTGTGCCCCTGGATATCATAGCTACTACTTATCATTCAAATGTTTTCAAACCACGTGTATTCAGTTTGTATGTTCATCTATATAGCTACTGATCCACAGACGGTACATCTGGACTGGCTGCATGCGGTGCTTCAGACCACTTTGAGGTGCACCTGAAGATGACCAATGAGTAAACACAGAGATGCACTTGGAGGGCCTCTGCAAGTGAGTGTTGAGATGCACTTGGAGGGCATGATCCCACAAACTTGGAGGCTGTAATTGAGCGAGTTGGGAGATGCACGTGGGAGGCAATGACAGCGTGACTTTGCAGGCCATAATCGAGCGAGTTTGAAGATACACATGGAGTGTGTGATTGAGTGAGCTAAACGATGCACTCTGACGGCGTGGGGGAGTGAGTTTGGACATCAACTTCAAGGTGATGATCGTGCAAACTCGCAGGTTGTAATCGAGCCAGTTTTTATATACCCTTGGTGGTTGTGATTGAGTGAGTTTGGAGATGCACTTTGATGTCATGATCATGCGAACTGGGAGGTCATAATCGAGCAAGATGTGATATACCTTCTGAGGCCGTGACCTAGTGAACTTGGTCATGCACTCCAACACCTTGATCGAGCGATTCTGGAGATGCACTTGGAGCCCATGATTGATTGAGATTGGACAGAAAATAGATGCTGTCGATGGGTGGCATGCCCAGTGCTGATGAAACTCTGTTTATCCGTAAGTCAAGTTGCAACCCTGGGAAGATGACAAGTTAACCTTTCCTTGAGGCTCTCATGGAGAGCTGGCTGGTGGCGGTCGATCTGGTAGAGAGGATTGCTGGAAGGTGAAGGCGCACCCAGGGGTCAACTCATATTTCTGACAATGAACAGAAGACAGACATTGTTGGGCGGATGCTGTGGGGGATGGAGATGAGAATGATACGGAGAATGTGACTGGATATGAGAAATCAGGGGTATGACATTGCTGATTAGGTTTGGAAGACCTTGTATTGGGAGTATTAAATGCGACATGGGGAGCCGTACCTGCCGTGTTGGGAATGGTAAGTTGACTCGCACACCGAATTCACCCAATGCAAGTTGCTTTTGATGATTTCACATCTCCGCTCATCTCTGTTTTTCTCGTCTTCAACTCTACCATCACCTCAGACCATGAAGTTATGTACTCCCTCTCCATCTCTCCATTGCCATGATACAGAGTGAACATCAAGTAAAACATACACTGACTACAGCATAAACTGAGTACAGTATACGATGAGTACAGCATACACCAAGTACTCCATTCGCTAAGTACTGCGTCCACAACATACTGTATCATTTAAAGATCAACTGTCTCCCACTCTCAGCCCATCTCTCATTTCTCATCTCTCAGTGAGCCTTGGTGTACTCAATTCTTTACATTTCCACAATGACGACATCTGCAACAACCGTTGTTTCCGTCAGGAACACCCGCGTGTTGCTGACAGCTCTGACGGCTCTGACGGAACCTGGCACCCTCTGACAGAGAATTGCACCCTTCCCGTCGCCGTCGAGATGGGTCGGGTTGTATACTTACCTGCTTTACTTGGCGTCTGGAATGTGGTACTGTATACGCACCATCAAAACGAGACCTGTGTTACACTGTTCTCAGGAGCTGTAGTGACAATGAAGCCGGTTATCCAACACCTGGTAATGTGTCTGCATTTCTCCAGCTGAGTGCCACAGAGTATGTCTCCGCTAATGCTATATACCCGATGCCACACTCTCCCTATACATGATTAGCTTCAAGATGCTGTCACTCATTACAATACAGTCTTCGATTCGGATACATTGCATCCTGTTGCAGTTGCTTTGTCATTATCGTATATTTCAGGTCTGAAATATGCTGTCCAATCTTCATACTCTCTAGTACAATGCCGTGAGTCCTCCAAATTCTGCGTTGATCCATCATCGGCTTGTGATGCTTCTTCCTTCTCATCCAGATGCGCATTGTCGCCATCATCGCCTGAATACCTTTCGACAGCATTAGCGCCCAGATCAAAACTCTCCAGTTCAGTCGCGGCTCTTCGTCATCAGCTGGGAGTGAGGTTGGCATCGTGCTTGTTGGTTTCGTCGCTTTCATCTTGGTCATCCCCACTGCCCCTTGGCAGTCTGACATGCAGGTCGGCATTCATGCAATTGTTGCCTATTGGGATGTTTCGGTCAGTGCTTCCGATGTTGTGCTGTTCAAGCGCCACTTCAGAGGTCAAATTGTCGAGAAGAATAGCACTAGCAACACCGGCTGCTACCATGCTGATGACCACAGCAGGCATTGGGTTCTCCGCCTGTTGGATCTGACACTTGACTCTAGCAAGAGTGTGTTTATACACCCACTGTTGGTAGCTCTCCAGTAGTGTGTTCGAGGTATTCATCAAGAATGTATACCTGATTGCAACGCCTGGCGAGGTAAACCACTTGCGACCAGTAGCAGTGCAGCAGGATGCGCTGTAACCACCATCATTCTTGGAGTTGAAGTAGTTCGACTTATCAGGTCTTTACGCTTTCAGCTTTGACTTGCAAGCTTTCAGAGGAACATTTGTGTTCGTTTGCCACTCCATGAGCACATGGCCCAACGCGGTGCAGGTAAACAGGATCAATGGCGAAGGTATATGACCGTCCTTGTTGTCAATCATGGGATTATCGAATGCATCGGCAGACTTACCCTGGTTATTCGCTCGATGACACAATGTGATGCAGACAAACTCAGGGATTACGTCCGCCATGATTTCAAATGGACGCTGGCCATTTGTTGGCAGCTTTCGACTCACTCTACATTGGATTTGAACCGCATACACCACCTTCCACATGCTCTGCTACAGGAAAAAGATACTGATTGTCTGCCAGAAGAGAATCACTGAATTCCAAATGCTCTGCATCTGATTCAAAGCAGTGGAGATTATAAAGCTGCGCTGCGTTGTCCGTTGCTCATTGTAAAGACTGGGAATTGACCTTATCAACTTGTGCTCATACCTGGCGCTGGTTGCAGCGTGTAATATCCATCGTGGGCCGTTGCTTCCGCATAGCTCTTTCAAGATCTCCTTTGTGCGTTCTTCAAATGCTATTGACCAAATGTTGTTTTGCTGAAAAGTGGCGTTCCAGTACTTCTCTAATATCTGCCAGTGTGGGGCATCAGTTAATCCTTTCACAATGTGTCGTATTGCATAACTTACCCTCTCCAAGTCGCTTGCATTCATAAACGGCCCTCTGTTCAACATGTAGAGCACCAGAAGTCTGCCTGTTGTCAATAGAAGACACATCATGTCCAAGTCACCAAATCAATGGATGCTGGGACTTCTGGAGACCTCTGGTTGATGTGTGGACACCGCCTGTGGTTACCATTGCCACTGCATCTATCTCTGATCCAGTTCTGTAGGTCGCGTTTGCAGTGGATTCGTAATGATTGAACGGGCCACTGCAATCGGGATGCAGGTTGGCTGGTTTTCAATACAGCCGAGAGGAGTGGGAGTGCGATCAATGCCGAATGCGGGGCTGGATACGACGGGAGGCGTTGCGTCTGTTCGTGAGGTTCCTCCGGGTGGTGGTGCTTCAGCATTGCAAACCATTTTCAACCACATTCTCTTCCGGGATACTAGCAGGACAAGCTTGTTTGGACAGGAGTACACTGCGACTCACAAGCTAGGCAGGCGTTAGTCAAAATGCAAGGACACAGGACTTCCGACCTATTGCCTCAAACGATTGGAACTATCAGGGTACTCCCTGGCCAAAAAGATCGGTCTCGGCCTAGGCATAACGTGACTGGGAGAGTAATGACGTTGGCTGAGGATAAGAGGCCTGAAGGAGCCCTGCTCGTGGGTTTGAGTTAGTATGCATTGCAATCTCAGACTCAGATTGAATATGAGCTGACATGTCAGACTCTACATTGGCATAGTATCGGTTGGTCGCCAATTAACTCTGACAAGCAAGCCAATTCACCATTGAGGCGAGGCATCAATTTGCAATAAGCACTACTGACTATGTTCGGCTGATGTTCCAACCACCGAATCGAATTAAGTGCGAGATGTCTACATTCAAGTTCGATTTGTCTTATTGCATGACTTGAGATCATGCAATGGATGGCCTGATTTTCATCAGGAGCGTGATGCTTTGAAACCACATTCCATCAACATGAAAATCTGCTGTGATGCGTGGAACCTATCACTGGGCACATGCGGAAATGGCATGATTCGATCGCAATGAGCTATCAAGAGCAATGGAGTCATGGCCTCGGAGTATGAGTGTACAAACCCTCGAAAACGACTGTAACGAGATCTCAATGTTCCGGCAATGAGAAGCACAAGTTCATGCAGCAATCCACAGTCCACAATTAGATCACCGAAGATGATCTTAAAATATTATTAAGAATTCTATTCTACAAAATCTCTATTCACAATTTCTTCCCTCATACAAAACCGTGACTTTGCGCTTAATGCCTGGGTACAGATTGACACAATCCGAATATGCACTCCTGAAGAAAGTTGAATCCTACGGCAATTGTATCTTCACATTAGAAGAGGAGCATTTAACTCATATTTCCCAAGTGGTTCTTCTGTACACACATTCCGAAGGCATTCATTACCTGGTACGTTGATACTTGTCCACCGGGCTACAACCCTACGATGAGTGTTCCGAAGTACATTTGTTTCCCGGAGAGGAGTAGTTCATGAACAGGACTGAAATATCGATACCTGGAGGAGAGTCTCTGTGGTTCCGGAGGTGCTTTGGAACCGAACTTTATCATTAGCTGTTGAAGATGCTCAAGGGGTTGAGTCTTAGGATAAGACGAGGAAGGAAAGAGTTTCTTAAAATAAGCGGCTGTATTTAATTCAATAAATGTTGTATTGATTATTGGGATTTAGAACCCCCGTATCAGTGGCCACACCGCAGGAGCAGCTGTTCGCCTTTTCGGTCGGGGGGGCAGTCTTCCGCTCATATATGTGGTATATGTTTCATGAAACCAACGGCCAAATAACCCATTGGAGATGGGATAACCCCCGTGCCTTCTGGAATCGACTCGATCGCTCAAATCCATCGCCACCCAGCTTGGGGAATGTTTCATACACTGGCGAGCGTGTCTCTTGGTACAGTAGCAACAATCTCAGGGCAAAGATTCATCCTCCCAGCTGCCGCCAGTACAAGCCAGGTAACCTCCTGGCCATTAGACCACCGAATTGGGATGTGATAATCTATGAGGATGATGCTGATGAGAACAGGGCAGATCCCTGAGCGCTGAGCGGTGGAAGGAGCCATTCTGGTGATGGCAATGACAATGATGACGGCGAGGGTGAGGAGGACACGCAGGGCAGTGAGACAGGGACCGGGAAAGGGAAGGGAACAAAGCTTGGGATGGGGACAGGGATGGCGCCTGAGGACGGGAAGGGGAAAGTGAAGGGGAAGGGGAAGGCAACGGAGGAAGGGAAGGGGAAGGGGAAGGGGATTGGGACAGGGAAAGGAATTGTTAAACAAGCCCCAGGGGGAGATGATATCTCTCATGCTGTTGCTTGGCAGTTGCAGAAGGAAATGTATGAGGCTGACTCGGACACAGAGGGTGAACTAGAGCGGGTATATTCAGAGCCGGGAGCCTCGCCTGCAAGGCCAATGTCCTCAGATGATGATACCTGCTCAACCAGGGAGTTGGATGGCGAATATGACTCAAAACATCATTCTGCTGTGGAGATGCGCATGGAGGATGATGTGGATGCACAGTGCGACATTGATTTGGATGGTGATGTGGATATGGAAAGGGACTGTGACAATGAAGAGGAGCAAGATGAAGAGGAGGAAGATGAGGAGGAGGAGGAGGATGAGGATGAGGAGCAGGGTGAGCATGAGGATGAGGATGATGGCAAAGAACATCGGACGATTGGCCAGGGAGAGATTGGAAATACATTGGCTGATGATGTATATACCATGGTAGACGATCAGCGAATGGTGCTACCTGAGCCAGACCACAAGATGCGTGAGCATACCCCACGCCCACAACCTCTGGCGCCTGCCCCACAGGCACAAACCTTGGGGCCTTGCCCATGACCACCAACTCCGGAGACTCATCCCCTCATTGGACTAGAGAGCTTGGGGCTGGTGTTGCCACTGAAACCTAGCCCGGAAGTGCCAACTCTGCGAGATGATGAGACAACCTGGAACACCTCAGATTTGGATGTGGATTAGTGGCTGCTTGGCGAATCTTCAGGTGGCGACAGTGTCCCCGATGACCCTTTCTGTGATGACCGTGTCCCTGAGGCGCGCCCCGATGGCTAAGTAGGCGAGGAGTCAACCAGTCCTCGCGTTGCAGAGGAGGCGATGGATGTAGCATTCTTGTTAAGGTCGGGTGCTCAGCTTGTGATATTCTTTTGCTGTAATCAATTCATCTCAGGCACTGATTAAGGCACATGTGGAACGGTTTTGCTGGCTGAGGGATTTTTTGTTTCCAGCTCGTTTGTGTTAGGGGTCGGGTTGTGGGCTTGTTCATTTCATTTGTTCTAATCTATTCATCTCAGGCATTGATTATTACACGCGTCGCGAGGTTTTTGGATCGCTCAGTGTGTATTTCATTTATGGGATTTGTATTGGTTGTATTTTATTCATTCTATTATGGGACATCACGCAGGCAGCATTTTTGCAACTCCTGGTGGGTAACAAACCTCCTTGTGATGGTGTTGAGGCTCTATAAATCTCTCAAGTTAGCTGAAAGTATCATAGGCTTACACCCATACCAGTCGGCTCAGGCCCAGCATAAAATTTGGTCCCTTTCTTCAGTGTATACTCCACTCCTCTTTGTCATCAACAATGCCAGAGAAGACCCCTGTCCATGGCCCCAAACTATCATGCCAAAAATAGTTCACGTCAGACAGCTGGCAACTTGAAAATATGAAATTACACCTTCTGAAATGCCGTCACGTTGTACGCCAGATCAATCTGACCATTCGCAGTGTGCCCCAATGTGGTGAGCCCGCTCAGCGTCAGCAATTCAATGCTAACAAAGATTCAGTCGATGACTTGCATGCGTCTGCCTTCCTCCAACATGTTCAAAACCTTCCAGACACGTAGTGTCGACCACCGCCACATTGTGTGCCACAGACGGAAACATACCCCGTTGCCAGCGCACTGCTGAGCGGTTGCATTGCTGAGCCATGGGAACTCGATGCTCATGCTTGCCTTGAGATGAACCTACAAATCAGTCCCAACTACTAGTTTGGGACGCGTGAAGAGTACAAATATATCCAGTGTGGGATCAAGAACAAGGGCATGAAGACGTACTAGGACAACATGCTGAAGGAAGAACACACCGCTGTGCGATTCCCAAGCATGAAAAATGGCGGTAGTGTCCAGAAGCTCATGGATAGTAAGCCAGATGATCAGGCTCGGGTGGAGTGGGAACTACACACTCTCCACGATATGAGATGGAATGCCAATCACCAATGCGCTATCAATTACTGGAGTTGAGAAATCATCAAAAGCATGAGATACCTGATGCAGTAGACAGCCTATGCTGAGCATCTCATTTATGACCCTCAGTGTTGCATTCATGGCATTACGCCACCTAATGGCCTCCATACCGAAATGCACACTGCGGACTTGTGGTTGGAGACTGAGGTAAGGAGAGATACTCAAGGATAATATCATGCCAAACAATGTTATTCCTGCCCTCAGAGTGGAGGATAAAATGGTTCCCATGATCATCAGGTTTGGCCGAACTCATCTCTCAAATTTTGCTGGCGACAAGAAGCAGTGGGCTGTGAAGTAGACAATTGGCAATCAATCTTCAAAGAACCGCCGGATGCCCTCCACAAACAGGGTCAAAATTTTCGCTCTCCAATCGATTCCGATTAAGAACCGCAAGATTCCGCCTAAGAGGCTGGATGTGCAGTGCTGAACCAACCGAGAGGTGCTGAACGAGGTACTTTGGCGGGTTCTCCAGCTTCTCACATTTAAGCAAAATCCCAGCGCCAAGAGTGGGCATTGCAATGATCTCTGTGCAGATGGCAACTTCAGGCATTGCAAACCGGTTTTAGCAGCATGGCTTCCAGATTGCCCCAAACATAGCAACCAACATCATCGCGAGTGGCATGTCTGTTTTCGGTGTGAGTGTTCACAGAACGAACTTGGAGATTATCTCCCACCTGACAAGCAACACCCCCGGCAGGATCACAACCTATATAGAACGCTCAGTGATGCCAACTCCAAGGCAGCCAATGCTGAACTCTTGTCGCGCCAGGTTCACCAAGGATTCAACGTGTTTCGACATATTCCCTGTAGCGTGAGCGACCTCTCAAATCCAAACCTCCCCCATACAATCCACATCGGCATACTTGACCACCTGCAGAAGTGGATTTTCCACTCCAACAAGACGCATGAACGGCTCAACAAGTACAATGCAATCTGGTTATTCGTGCCTGCTTACCATGACTGCACACTAAAAAATAAGTCATATCAGCATGTTTCCCAATGGAATGGAAAGGACATCAACCAAATGAGCCTGAACCTGATTGGAGTTGAAACCCAGACTTTACGAGGCGGAAGCACAGCTCAGGATCCCATATTCAATCACCCAATCGAATGCACAGGGCCATTCTTCGATATCTATATGTATAGTCATTATCAATCCCATGATGATGCAATATTGAGCTACATGATGGACACCTTGAATCATTTTCACACCTTCAAAGACGTTTTGTTACTCAGGCGAGCCTGTGAAATGGTAAAGCCAACGCCAATACCCTGAGAACGGAAGTCATGAACAATGGAATGGTTGGCGAGGAAATATCTGCTGAGACTTGGATGTGGTCCAAGAAGCGGCACAAAATGAACACCTGGAGGGATCTTACCAGTTACATGATAGAAGTTGCCAAAGAGTTAGATGCCGACTTCAACTTTCCGAAGTTCCACTTGATGTTACACTGGGTCAAACAGATTTGTCGATATGGAGCCTTACAACAGTATACAGCTGACAGACCTGAACAATGACAGAAATCGAACCTCAAGGACAGTTCGAATGCCTCCAATCACAATCTCAACTACCTGCCGCACGACATGACCTTTCAGCGTCACATTCTCTGCATCCAAATCGGAGAGCTCAATCTTCAATCCCTCACTCAGCGTCGGGAGAACAGCGCTGCCGCCTGCAGAGTCCTCCCATCTGGCGCTGATCAGGCTGCCCCCCTGAGCTCCCTGTTATAGGCGAAGCCCAAATTCATGGGACCCCACAACCGCCATGATGGAAAGAATCCTGACGCTATGATCACAGACTTTACAGCATTATTCGTCAATGTGCAGGACGCAACGCACCACGTGGCATTATTCAATGAGACCCAGGTGTTTATCAATCATATGAGTCGTAACATGACTTATATTTCAGATGCACAACCGCACACAATGGATCTCAGTATTTCCCAAGGTATGAGGGTTCAAGTTGAGGGTGTAGAAGGTGAACTCATATCTCAGATGTGTCGATGAACAGGCAGCCAGAGCTGGAGCAGAGGGGACTGACAGCATGACTGGGTGTGGGTAAAGCAACGCCCAGGGAGGTAATATGGCGCGCTAGATGGGCATCTCCCATGGCAACTGCAATGAATATTCAAAATCAAGCTCCTGAACAAGAATGGAGCTTTGGTTGAGTACTGGTTAGCCCTGGCGCTCTCCACAATACCTGAAAACTGGGGTAACTTGGAACCTATCTCAAAATTTGTGCCAATGAGACATGCACCAGCAGCCATTGTTTTGCAGTTTTCAGCATGGGAAACATTGTTGGCTGCGCACACGTAACTCCAGAGATAGCTACTAGTATTCAGACAGAAGACTGACAGAACGAGCGATGGATTTTCAATAGCCACATGGATCTGGCAACTTGGACTGAGGTGTATAATTAGTAAAGAGAGAATTGCATTGTGCGCACAGGTAGAAGGAACATGAAGAGAGATTTTTGAAGCATCACCCATCGCATTGCAATCCCGATGCAAGGGCATACCGCATCGACCCATTCCAATGTATGGTCACAGTTGCCCACAACGCCAGAGTGTTCATTTACACTAGGTACTCAACGGACTGAGAAAAACTGGTAAAGCTGCGCTCGGACGGTGATATGCAATGCGACGTGTGGTACTGATGCCAGATGCGGAGTAACCGGACCACTGGGGTGTCTCTGACGGCTTTGAAAGTGCGCGTCCACTCCGATCGAGCTATTCAGCTCAGATGGAAAAAAAAATTTCTGATGGAGTGAACAATTAAATGGAAACCCAGCTCCTGCCAGGCCTTTCTCCCAATCTACAGGCTCCAGATCGACCGCATTCTGATCCACTGCCACCAGATTGAGCACCTCCAGGTACTCCTCCAATGTGAATTGATCATGGCCACCAAATTTATCTCCAAACTGACTCAATCTCGGACTCTAAGTGAATCTCCAAACTTGCTCGATCACGGCCTGCAACTGCATCTCAACCAACACACCATACCAGTTAGGTGAAACTGTTGATCTCTCATCGCATCTGAAGGGAATTCATGAGAACGACTGGTTCTGGCAGCAGGAATGTAGGCAGAGGTTGAGCGGGAATGAAGGGGTACCAGGCCATAAGGAACCACATGTATTCCATGGATGTATTATTGCTCGGTAAGAGTGCTTGGGACCAAACACTGCGAATGATTGACTCTCTATTTCATATAATCAGATGATGTCTATATACTCCCTGTTCCTCAGTCCATCTCCATTATCATTGTATCGCTGTACACGCCCTCCACCACAGTCGCTCAGTCCATGTCCATTTTCAATCTATATCCATACACCTCCTACCAGCTTTCCCCCACCAAACTGTATAGCGGTGGTGGTGAGATACGGATTTTCTCGCCACAATGGTCTCCAAGTGCATCACTATGTTGTCGCAATCAGCAGTGCCAGGTGCTCCAGTGTGTATGCTCAAGTACCGTCTGCAGCCAGATTGACGGTATGTACATGTATAGAGAGACTTAGATGCAGAATACATGCCATATTATAATGTAGCAAATCTTGTGACTGTAACAAAGAAAAATATGATACAGAAAATGTTTCGAGGTTTTAGAACCGTAAGAACCACTGCTGTGACAATATGGTACCAAGTCTCCTCCAGAGCTGCACAGAGTTCTCATCTGCTCTGAAAGTCTCCTGCAGACTTGTACAGAGGTTTCAGCTGCTCCAAAATTTGATCATCCTAGGGGTGAAATATGGGAGTATCCTGAATGCACCGCCATAACCGGGGGTGCTTTCAAAAGCACCGGAGAAGGCACTTGCTGTGTGTGAGAGCACTTTGCACAGCTCCAGGGGGGCCTGGGATCATCTGGAAGTACAGAGATGCAATGGTCAGGTTGACCGGAGTGGCCAGGAGGGTTGTGCGTGACTCCTGGACCAATTTACATGTTGCCGACAAATCAATCATGGTATGTGGCTGGCATCTTCCAGCTCTACTCCATCAGGACCTCTTTCCAGTGCACCTGGGTAACCCTGTCTAATTATTCAAGAGAAATCATTCTAACCAGGAGCAGAACTGCAGACAATAAAAGGTGCGGGGATTGCAGACATGCCACAGTGACTGAAGCTTTCCACACATGCATTTAATGAAGATTATGAGACTGATAATTCATTAGACATATTCAGGGCAGAAGGCAAATCACAAACCAATCTGGAGCAAATTGAATTCATCTTGAAACATTTTATGCAAAGGATGGGACAGCGCAATTATATTAAGTTCATTGAGAAGACGAAAGTATGGGTGGCTGGCGATCGGGAGAAAATGATTCGAGGCATTGTCTGGTATGAGGACTAGTGTTAGCAACAGGTCCGGGTAACCCGCCAGCAGCCCGGGTGATGAGCAGCGGTTCGGTTCTGTTCGGTTCCAGACCCGGCCAAAAACCCAACCCGCATCGTCTTGGCGGGTTTGTTACCTGGACCGGACATACACCCGAGGGTGTTTGGCCGGGTTCTACATACAGCTGAGCCTCATTGTGGTGAACTCAGCACTTTGGATCCAATTAAGTATGTGAGTTCTAATCGTATCACAATATGATATATACGTACAAGATGCAGTTTTGCATGCTCTTTCGCCTCCTGTTCTCCAGTTTGCGATCCAATCAATATTTGTTGCATCACTGCCAAAAGCCCCCAATTTTCGGCGTTATTTCACAGCAACACAACGAATATTGATTGGATCGCAAAGTGGAGAACAGGTGGTGAAAGAGCATGCAAAACTGCATCTTTTACGTATATATCATATTGTGATACGATCAGAACTGGAATACTTAATTGGAGCCAAAGTTCTGAGTTTGCCAAATTGAGGAACTGGCCAAAAAACCTCGGGTGCGGTGTGGTTCGGTTTTTTGATGCGGTAAAACCTGTTGCAATGGTTCCAGTTCGGTTCCAACCCGGACACGGAAACAAACCGCGGATTTGGACCCATTGCTAACACTCGTGAGGACTGTTCAAAATAGCTTCAAGATAGCCCCCGTCGCTGTGAGCCACCAGAAACATCGACTCTGGCTATATTCAAGAACCAGCTGCAATTGAAAATGAATCTAATAATGGATAGAATAGGCAACAGTATATGAAGATGTCTTTGAAGCACTCTGTAAACATGTATCCGGGGGTGAGAAGGAAAGGAAGCCAAGGCAACAAACAAACAGCGACAGACTTCGGAGAGTGACCTGACACAACTCTCCAATGAATATACACTGTTATGATATGCTGGCAGCGGAATGATAGCTGTATATCCACTATCTAACTCCAATCCTCATATCTGGATTTGAGTCTCTGGGTGGAGCAGACTGATTTCATCCAGACACATAGAGATCCGAAAGAACCAGACAGTCTAAGAGCGATATTCAAGTGCATGTTAGAGTAGTATTAGTCAGACAAAGAGTATATGGAATTTTATGCACATTGGTAACTGATTAATAACCACATATATGGCCAGATTTCGTATAACTCTTCCCTTTCAAATGCCATCAAACTAACACTGGGACACCATATGTAGCTATTTCTGATTGAACTGAGGGTAGTTACAGGGAAGGAGGATAGGGAGCATGCATTTAGACCAGCCAAGGTAATCCTGGCTAGTCATATAAAGGCTAGGTATGCCCAACAACTATTCATTATACATACACATTGGATGGTTCTGAAGAGAATGCTGGAGTGGAGGGTGAGGAGGATGGTGGGCAAGAGATTGTTAGTAGTATTAACGTAACTTCTGATTCAAAGCAGAGAATTGAAGATAATTAACACGTATTCGGTCATTCCAATACATCTAGGTGAAATATCTAACATTGCAATGAATTTCAAGAGTGTCGGAGTATGAGCCCAGCTGCCAAACTCACCTTAGAGCAACTGAAAGAGATCATTTAGAATGGAAAAAAGTGTGGCAAAGGTTCAAAGAAGGTACAGGTACAGGTGGATTGTTGGGAGGTCTTCAATTCAGATAATAACAGTTCAGTATTGAGCACTGTTCTCAATATAATAAGCAACGAATGATAACATGAGTATTATGATGCGGTAGTGTGGCTTTTGAATTCCAGTCTGACATGCCAATAAATGAATGACTATGTTCCTGGTATCACATATTCATTTTCGGGCCTACCTGTAACCAGGTTTCAGTGGCATCCAGTTTGGGAATTACTGATCATTTTAGAAGACGAGTTTATCATTCAGAGTTGCTGGATTCACTGGTGGCAGATTCATTGGGTTAACACAAGACATTTGCCTGAGTAGCTATGGCTGTGGTATGTACATTACAGACTGAAATGGTTGTTGTCAGGTTCCCACTTTCAATGCTCATGGAGAATGCCTTCCATTAATGGGTGCATATTGCTCAGAAGAACTAATCAGGTAGTATAGGTAAATCCCAATTGTGGTATCCATATCATTTACCAAATTCAGAAACCTCTACATTTTGGAGATCTCAACTATTCCACCTTTTACGCACGCAGTGCTTGCTTCTTCCATTTAGCTACTTCTGGTGGTTACAACCTCTGATGTGACAGAGACAGCCAATAGTATCATCAATTAGTCGATTGTTGATACTGGTTTCCATCCTAGTGCACTTACTAGACACACAAAATGCAAATCTCCATCCTAAGGATCTTAACACCAGTATTGAAAAGCTGCAAAACCAGCAGAATATCTACCTTGTTTCAGATAATACCATTACATGCAGGGAAAAACGGTCAAGCAACAACCCACTCTCAAATGTTGTAATATATTTTCAGCATTTTGATTAGTCTCATCGGTGCAAGATGAAAAATGGTTTGGGCTGGTGAAATGTGATTTATGCTTGAATTTGATTCAAACTTTAACTTACAGTCATGCTATAATTCCATCCACTCCTCAAGCTGTGATACCAGACAATGTGGATGTGTTCAGCTGCACCTGATGGTCCAAATGACAATTCTATAATACAATACAATGCTGATAAAGTTTTGTATTCCTCAGCGAACAGTGGAATGCATGCCATTTGCATTGAAGACAATGAAGCTCAACAGGATGCGGCACACCGGATAATAAATATTGAACATCCTTCCACAATCAGAAGGTGGTCAGAAGTGAAGGTGATTCAAGGGATAACAGTGGTTCGGATTCCAAAGGAGAAGGTGAACCATGTTCATCACAACTGAACTGAGAAAGGATACGCAACACTGAAGACCATTGTGGAAAGTTACACAATGTAAGGTGCTTCAGAAGCAAGGTGGGTTCTTTACTGTCAGCTAGCATGTTACTCATTTGTTGTGGGAGACACTGAGGATCACAATGATTTTTCATAATTGTAATATATTCAAATGCCACTTGATGCTGGAGTGGAATCTCAAAGTGTCCAATTACTGAAAGGGACATTTCTGCCATTGCTGACCTATAAACTAGTGGAGTATCCTGAACCTGACCAAGATGAAGTTTCAAGTGAGGTATTTCTTCATGAACCAGAAAGATATCACAATGCTCTTGTCAGTGCACCTCCTTCATACATCGCAGTGCATTGTTGTCCACATCCTGGTCCTGTTCAGCATTTCAAGTGGTGACTAATACAGTTCATTACAGATAATATGGTTGAATTTCACATGTATGAGGAAGTATATAACAATGAATGCACAGAAATGCAGCTTAAACTCTGGGATTCAAAAATCGCTCTGTGTTCGTAAAAACACCAAACATTACCCGGACAGGTCTCCGTATTTCACCGGGGAAACATGCATTGAGAATGCAAATGTTTTCGGTATTGAATGTACAGGGTCAAACATTCGCAGAGGTAATTATCCTAGGGCACAACAGAGTTCCACAACCCTGCCAATCTAATACCGCTCCTGGTGGCTATGATAACAAAGCAAGAGATCTCCACCAATACTCTGCAGTGGTCCAAATAGGAGTCCTGCATAGCCTGAAGAGTTGACCAAACATCACAACGTCCAGGATGTTCTGGGTGCTGTGGAGTTGTGAGAATCATACCCAGCAGCTGACAGTATACTGTGATATGTTGAAGTTGTATTGAGATCTTGAACAACAGTTTTAGAACACCAGGATGGTGAAATCAAGTTGTGCCTCTCGAGACATGTAGCCAACTCATACTTATCGACTGATACCCAATGTCAAACAGCATGATTTGTAAGCATTCCAATGTATAAATGAATCATTTCCCTGCTGTTTTGAAGTTGATCAGGTATCGATATTAGAACTGTTGTATCAGGCATTAGTATTTGTGAAAGAGGAGTATCATTGGCATTATTACTTATATAATGATGAATTAAAGATGAAGTCTCGTGGATCCACTCTTGTGTTGAATAGTTTAATAACTAAAGCTGCATTCAAGTATCAATTGTGTGAGGTTGTTGGTGTACCAGTCACATTGTGGATAGCAATGGGAAATATATTTTGCAGGTACTGGTTGACTGTTTTATCCATTGCTGGGTAATAAATTGCTAATTGTGGGAATGGTAATAATATGTCGACCTAATGCCTATGATTTTGGGTTGCAAGGCTTACCTAGTCACATGTTAATCGATCAGGGCAGAATTACACCATTTGGATACTGTGAAGCCATGCTAACAATTCACCCATCAATTGGTTAGGCTGCAGTGGAATCCTGAGGTGAACGAAGAAATCCAAATGTGACAAGATTAAACTATTTACATCAATTACTCTCAGGTGTGGGTGAGCATCCCATCAATATCTGAAGTATCATTATGACAGATTGAGCACTGCATATTGTGCAGTCACAATTGGTAATAGAGACAGTCAGGGTGATATTGACTACCTGTGGGTAACACCAGGAGGTTCACCCTGAGTCTTAATCAATACACGCCGCTAACGAATTCCAGACTGATAAAGAAGTACATGAATCAGGCTTCACTCAGGATGGGTATAAGAATTACCACCCCAAAGGAACACTAGGTAACTGTTCCATTCTCTGCTTCCAAAAGATAGTAACGACCAAAGAGTATCGTCTTAAGATATCAATTGATGATGTACACCACTCAAAAGTATTGCCCTAATGACGACCCAAAAGTTTCATCCCAATGACTGGCACTTATACTCGAAGACAAACCGTCCAGGAATGCAACGACTCCAGGTATCGACTGGTTTAAAATCAACGGCAAAGTATATTCACCTCTGCAGAAGGAGTAGCGCCGACCGAACAGTATTGTAACAGAAGTATCCTCTGAACGACGACACTATCCGGCTGGCACTTGGACTTCTTTCGGACTCCAATGTATTTTCTTGCTCACTTCCCGATCAATGACTTGCTTCAATGAATGTAACAAGAATAACCAAGCATAATGAGGTGAGACATCTATCCATGACTTAGAACTGAATAATGAACGTACAACTCCTGACTTCACAGGAGAAGTATTCTGATTGACATCACTTCAGAACTAATAGATAATACACGGGAAGAGAGTTAAAGTTTAACATCCAGGTCGAGATGGTCAATAGGTACCCGTAAATGGATCCTGGTGCACATAATATGTTATCGATTTCCTTCCTCCATGTTGGTACAGCTGATTATATGTCAGATAATTTTCAACCTTAACAATCCTAAGCCTGCCATGGCCTGTTTCGGAGTTCACATACACGACTGCCTCATGTTTGGTCTCTACCATTCGTAATTGTGTTCTAACTCTCAGGAGTATTAACTACGTCATCAAGGTGATGTGTACGGATTGCGACATTATTGCTATTGGCGATACCTCGTATGGATACGAGCTTAGCTGAAGCCCAATATCAACAAATAGGTTCATGTCACCAAGAGCTAGTGAGAGTGCACTCTCAAATACCCACCGGGTGCATAACGCTTTAACAATCACGGCAAATGACAGATCCTTTATTTTGACTACACTTTATTGAAGCCAACTATACAGTGATCCGCAACTGAGCTGTTTTGCCCTATACTGAACGGAGAGTATCCCACACCACTCCGGATATATGAATCCATCGTCTCATTTGCCCAGACCAAGGATGTGTGGTCGAAATACAGGTCGATTGGGATAAGGCCACTCGGTTGAGAGTGCTCCATCAGCACAAAACATTTCCGTCCGGGCGGAATGCCTCCGTCAGAGTGGACGCGCTCCGTCAGAGCCGTCAGAGACAACCCGGTGGCGGATTACTCAGCGCCCAGCGTCAATACCACGCATCGCGTTCCATATCGCCCTCCGATCGCCGTTTCGGTACACGCTTGCATCGGGATCACAATGCAATGGGTGACGCTGCGAAAATCTCTCCTCACGTTCCTACTACATTAACCTCGAGGAGCGTAGAAAGAAGGTGAGATGATATGATGCTACCCGGCCGTAAGGATCCATGCAATTGCGCGGATCCACGAAATCTCAGAAAGAGCGAGTGAGACCAAAAGTTGGGAAAGATAGAGTGTGTGTTTTCGTTGTATGACAAGATGAGATGAAAATGAGATGCTGTCTATCTATCTACCCCGGGGTCTCCCGAATATATACTCCGCGTCGCTCATTCCACCTCCGTTACCCCTGTATCTCCGTACACCCACC